>Ga0137399_10000019_pt1 | contig 50337 bp, 42 predicted proteins | sample czorhiz316metaG_FD_104810 | JGI IMG/M metagenome (GOLD analysis project Ga0137399, IMG submission 104810) | Vadose zone soil microbial communities from Angelo Coast Range Reserve, California, USA - czorhiz3.16 metaG | ecosystem: Environmental > Terrestrial > Soil > Vadose zone | place: USA...
AGCCTCATTTCGTCCGTTCTAGCCGGCACGGATCTGGAACTGCAGCCACGGCCATCGCCTAGCGATGAAAACAAAAACTCGACCGAGATTTTTAATTACGAAACTCTCTACACTGGAAACAGCGATTTTAAGGATTATCGGGGAAAGTTTGGCGACGGCGACTCGCTCTACAACGATTTCAGTTACGCCCACCGATTTCTGATTACTGGCAACTGGTACCTGCGACTCGGCGTTGAGTACGAGCGATTCGATTTCGGCGGAACCGACAACGGATTGCCCGATCACTTGCAAACGATTCACGCTCTTCTGGCCTACGAATACATCTTCCACGACCATGCCGGAGCGGGTGTGGAGATTGATCCCGGTCCTTATTTCCAAAATAATATTAACAGCGATTCAATTGACGTCCCCTGGAAAGTCTGGGTCACTTTTCCACTTAAGAAGGACAAGATCTTTGCCGTGATTGGCGCCGGCGGCGCAATCTATTCAAATCCAATCATCGCGCCGGGCGGCGGTTTGATCTGGCTCTTCACCGATCATTTCCGGCTCGAAGGCGTCTTTCCTAAACCTGCGCTCGTCTACAATCTGAATGACGACTGGGAATTTCGTATCGCCGCCAATCTCATGTACGAAAGCTTTCGTACCGATGATGTCATTACGCCGGCGCGGAAGCTTCAGGTCCACAACGCGGTCGTGCAATATAGCGAGGACCGCGCCGGATTACAGGCCACCTATTCTCACTTTAAACCGCTCGACATCACCCTCGATGTCGGCTGCACGATCCAACGCGACTTCGACTTCTTCCGCGCTGAAGCGAGGGTGAAGACGGATCCCGCGCCCTACATCAGGCTCGCAATCAAAGCGAAGTTCTAAGGAAAAATTTCGTCGAGCTTTCGCGCGAGGTTTTGCGGGCCGCGAATTTTCAAGCGGCCGGTGAAATAGGCCCACTTGCCGCTGAGTTTGCCATTGGAAATCGCGACCCAATCCTGCCCCGTGGCAACAAAGGTGACATCGGGATTGTCGATCCGGCCCTTTTCGATCTTGCACCGGCCGTCGTTGACTTCGATGAACCAATCGCCGCCCTGCGGCTCGCGCAGATTCCATTGATACTTGATGTGTGCGCCCATGGCTTTATCCGGCCGAAAACTTTGTCGCATTCCGTCGAATACGTCCTGCGGTGTTTTGTTGTCCGAACCAGCCGCAAGGCAAGTGAGTGCCATCAGCAACATCCCACTGCCAATCCCAATTGTCTTCATTCTATTGTTCAATTCGTTTCAAAAGGAACGCTGCGCCTAAAAAAGTGATCAGTGCGCCGGCCAGCAGCACAACAAGATCGACAACATAAAATGCGGGCGAGGCGTAATACATGTTCACCAGGCGAAATGCGCGGCAAAAATGGGTGAGCGGAAAAATCTCGGAAATGTAGCGGATAGTTTGCGGCAATTGCTCCAGCGGCGCGAAGGCACCGGAAAGGACAAAGACGGGTAGGAGAAAGAACACCGAAAACTGGATAGCCTGGGTCTGTGTTTTCGAAAAAGCAGAAATCAACAGCCCCAAGCCTAGCGAGCAAAGCAAAAACAGCAGACAGACCAGCCCGAGCACCGGCGTTTGATAGAACTGCACGCCGAAATGCCACGAGCTCAGCGCCATGATCACCACAATTAGTAAGATTGAGATGCCGAGATACGGCAGAATTTTTCCGATCACGATCTCGCCCCGCTGCAACGATGTCACCAGCAGCTGATAAAGGGTCCCGGACTCGCGTTCGCGCGCGATCGTGCAGGCCATGAGGGTGACTGTGAGCAGTTGCAAGATCAACCCGATGATTCCCGGAATGACGTAATCGATAACGCGCGACTTCGGGTTGTAGAGAACCTTGCTCTCAGACGACCACGCCTCCATCAGCGAGACAAATTGTTTGCGGACCTCGACGCGCAATTGTTTTCCTAATTGGATTACATCGTCGGGCAAGTTTTCGACAATCAGGTCGCGCTCCTTCATCTGAAAATCGGCCAGACTTTTTTGCACGGCGCCCTCCACGGCCGACGCGGTATTGATGTCGGAGCCGTCGAGGTAAAGCGGGAGCGGCTTTGGATTGCCGGCCCGGAGCGTCTCGCTCCACCCCGGTGGAATGACGAGCGCAGCCCGGGCGCGATTGCCGAGCAGGTCGGATTCGTTCGTGACGTCCGGCGACGCTTGCCGCCACCGAAACGTTTTGTTTTTTAAAATGATATCGACGAACCGCTGCGTCTGTATGGTGTTGTCGCGATTGATGAGCAGCCCCGGGATGTCTTTGATCTCACTTGTCTCGAATGCCTGACCGAAAAGCAGAGTGAAAAGCGGCGGCAGAATCAGCAACAGCAACAATACGCGCCGGTCTCGATAAATGTGGAGAAACTCTTTGTAAGCGACGCTGCCGATGGCGCTGAGCGAAGGCGCGGTCATATTGTCGATCCTTCGCTCGTGACGGCTGTCGGAGTTATCAATAGCGCGTCGTAACCTTGCGAATACGCCGTGAAGACATCTTCCATGTCGGGTTCGACCCAGCGTTCGCTACGCAATGTCAAATCTGGAAATGGCCAGCTCTTTTTCCAACGCGCCATCAACTCCTCGGCCTTGGCTGAATAGATCCGCAACGCGCCGCTGCGAAGCGAAACACCGAGCACCTCGGGGAGATTACGCAGTCTAACCAGCGCAGGCATCAGGGGATCGAGATGAAGCTCGAGCAGACGCGCGCGAAAACTCTCCTTCAATTTACGCGGTGGCGCTTTGGCCAGCAATCGCCCGCTCTCGATAAAACCGACCTCCGTGCAACGCTCAGCCTCATCCATATAATGCGTCGTGACGAAAATCGTTTTTCCAGTGTTACTCAGATCGTAGAGCAAATTCCAAATTTGCTGGCGATGGACCGGGTCGAGACCCGATGTCGGTTCGTCGAGAAACAGTAACGGCGGCTCATGCACTAGCGCGCAGCCAAGCGCGAGCAATTGTCGCATGCCGCCGGATAAACTTCCCGCCGACGCGCTTTTCTTTTCTTGCAGATCGGTCAAAGCGAGCAAACGCGCTATGCGCCCATCGAGTTCGGCGAGCGGAACGCGGCAGGCGCCACCGAAGAAGCGTAAATTTTCATCGACAGTCAGATCGGGATATAAACTGAAACGCTGCGCAACGTAGCCGAATTTCGTCCGCACGGTTTGTCGATCTTTCCACACGTCGTGATTGTCGATCTTGGCGCGGCCGCCGGTCGGGTGCGTCAGGCCGCATAACATCCGGATCGTTGTTGTCTTGCCCGCTCCATTTGCGCCGAGGAACCCGAAAATCGTGCCCGGCGTGATGCTAAAGGAAAGATCCTGCACGGCGGGGACCTCGCCGAAACGCTTGCTCAAGTTTTCAAGCACGATCACCGGTTCGCTCATTTAAGAATCCTTATTGCGATGATGCATTCATATTTGCAACCATGACCCGCCGTAGGTAGGTATTTTCTTTCCATGAAAATCCGGCCTTCACTCTTACTCGTGCTCTTGCTCGCAAGGTCGACAATCGCGGCTGGCGATCCTGCTGCCGAACTCGCCAGCTTTTCTGTGTTCGACAAGATCGACATCAACGACCTGGCAAAAAGCGATGTGGAAACGGTCCATGGTCCGCCAATGGGCGGCCGATTTCTTTCCGTGCAAAGCTGCTACGTTGCCCCCGGTTCGCCCGACAAACAAATGGCGGCGCTGAAGAATTGGGATCCAACCAAACATCGCGAGCTAAAGGTGCTTCTGCATTCCGATCTTTTGAATTCGCCGACGCAGGCGAATTTTTCCCGCCTAAAAAGCCTTCCCGACAACGGGGTTGTGCGCACGTTCGTCAGTGCCACCGAGAAGCTTAGTGACGAGCTTCAGATCAGCAAAGACGAAGCGCAAAAGTTTAGCGGAACCGAAGGAATGGCCGCGATTGTCGAGCCGTGGTCTGAAATTCTGGCCGCCCGCACGAAAAGTTTTGTTACCGGCGGGACAGCGGCGCAGCCTTCCTATGATCATACTGGAAAATCAATCCGCCCTAACGAGGAATTAAATTCGCTTTTGAAACAACAGGACAAGATTCGAAAGCAATTTGCAGGTTTTCTGTCTGAAACCGGCATCGGCCGCGGCGCGGGATCGCTGAAGTCCGATCTCTACTGGGAATTTCTCAACGTGGACGACCACGGTGTCGTGACGCTCGGGGCGTCCTACTCTCGTCCCGCCGGAAATTTCCAAGCAGCTGATGTTCTTTATTATGCGAGCGGCGGTTACTATGTTGCACTTACCCTCTATCAAATGTGGCCGGTCACGGCCGACGGCAAATCTGCCACTCTGGTCTGGCGTGGTGATATGATTTCGGCCGCTTCGCTTGAAGATCTCCATGGAGTCGAGAGGCTCGGTTCCGAATCCGCTATGATGAAAGACATTTCCAAAGCGGTAACGTTGTTTCGCAGCGACATCAGCGGCCGTTAACAAATGAGCGATCGATCTTGCAAATACATTGCCTGGCTAGGCTATCTCTGGCTGAGTGCAGCGGCAATCGCACAAGACGCAGCCTCGCCGTCTATTTTGGAATCTATTCCATCGTTTCTTCGTTCCGGCGAATATTTGGTGGAGGAAACTTACGTTAGCGATGCTGCCGTGCGTCGAAAAAATCGCACAATCAGCGATTTCGATGAGAACGACACGATTTTGCGCTACGTCGCCACGCCGCGCACAAAATGGGGCGTGCTCCGTCTCGGTTTGGAGTGGGAGCATTTCACGTTTGGATTTCCGAGCCGCACGCCGCTGCCGAACGGTTTGCAGGAACTCAGCGCCGTCATCGGGCTCGACATGCAACTCTCCGACTCGATCCTCGTTCGAGTCGAAACGCAGCCCGGATTCTACGGGACGAACAATTTTGATTCCGATCAAATCAACGCGCCTTTCATCGCCGGGGGCACTTATATTTATAATCCAAACATTCAGTTCGTTCTCGGAGTGAGCGTGGACGTCGAGCGCGAGTTCCCGGTGATCCCAGCCGCTGGGCTGCGCTGGAAAATAGCTCGCCAATGGGTGCTCAACGCCGTCCTGCCGACGCCGCGCCTCGAATACGAAGCCACGAAGAAGGTGACACTTTACACCGGCGCGAATATTAAGCAGACCAACTTTAGGGTCGATGACGACTTCGGCACCTCGCACGGCATTCAGCGATTGAATCACGCCGTGCTCACTTACAGCGAATTGCGCGGCGGGGTCGGCGTCAATTGGAAAATCCTGCCGGTCCTCACGTTGACGGCGGAAGCGGGTTATCAACCGTATCGCAGTTTCGATTTTCATCGGGCCGACGTTCGCTTCCACGAAGACGGCAGCGCGCCTTATGGAATGCTTTCACTCCACGGCGCGTTTTAATACAAATCGGGCCGGCGATGTTGAAACACGGCCACTCGGCTTCGGACGAGATCGACCACCTCGTTTGAAATCTCTCCGTAGATTATTTCTTCGCGATCAGCCGGTGCCGCTGCCAGAACTGCGCCGGAAGGATCGACAATCACTGAAGAACCACAAAACATGACCCCGTCATCGGTCCCGACACGATTGGCGATGATGAAATAGCTTTGGTTCTCAACCGCGCGTGCCAGCGCCAGGATTCGTAAATGCTCCGCGCGCACGACCGGCCACGCCGAAGAATTCACAATCACATTTGCTCCGCGTTCGACGACGAGCGTGCGCGCCATTTCGGGAAAGCGCAGATCGTAACAAATGCTCAGGCCAACATTGAAGTTGTCGATCTTGCAACTGACGAATTCGTTCCCGGGCGAAAGACAGACGCGCTCATCGAGCGGCGCAGCCGTCACTAGATGTGTTTTTCGGTACTTGGCGACGATCTCACCTTTTGCGTTCACTAAAACTTGAGAATTGAAAATGGACGCGCCGTCGCGATCTGAAATCCCCGCGATGATGGCGATTGAAATCTCTTTCGCGATTTTTTGCAGCTCAGGAACTGCGCCATCGCTCCATTTTTTTGCGTGCTCCTCAATCACCGGCATCGAGTAACCGGTATCGACCATTTCTGGAAACACGACGACCTCCGCGCCTGACTTTTTTCCAAGCGCAGCGAAGTTGCGGATCTTTCGCAGGTTCGCGTTGAAATCGCCGAGCACACAGGAGATTTGAGCGGCCGCAATTTTCATCTTTCAATTTTGTGGCGGCAGGCGTCTCGCCTGCAACATTCTTTAAAGCAGCCGAGGACGGCCGCCTCCACAGTTTATTTCAAATTTCGGTCGAGCGCGCCGATCTTGCGAATTTCCGGCCAGCGCAACGCCGATGCCGCGACCACCAAAATGGTTCCGATTCCACCTGCGACAACAGAGATCACCGGACCAAACAGCGCTGCGGTCAGTCCCGATTCGAGCGCGCCGAACTCGTTCGAGGTGCCAATGAAAATGTTGTTCACGGCCGAAACGCGGCCGCGCATTTCATCAGGCGTTACTAACTGAACGATCGAACCGCGAATGATCACGCTCACGCTGTCAAGCGCGCCGGCGATGAACAACATCGCCAGTGATAGCCAGAGCGCTGTCGATAAACCGAAGATGATGGTGGCGATTCCAAAACCGGTGACGCACCAAAGAAGTGTTTTGCCCGCTTCTCGCATCGGCGGGAGATAAGCGACGAAGAGCGCCATCGCGAATGCGCCGATGGCCGGTGAGGCGCGCATCCAACCGAGCCCAACCGGACCGCAGTGCAGAATTTGATCCGCAAAAATGGGGAGCAAAGCGGTCGCGCCACCCAGCAGCACGGCAAACAGGTCGAGTGTGATCGTTGCCAAGATAACTTTCTTGCTGAAAACAAACTTCGCGCCCGCCGCGAGGCTCCGCCACGTGCTTTGCTCCACTCGTTTCAATGCTGCCTTTGCGCGCGGAATCGGCAACGCGAGCAGGAAAAACGCGAACGACGTGATCGCGTCGATCACGTAAACGATTGGGAAGCCGCGATGGGCCACGACAAAACCGCTAATCGCCGGCCCGACCACCGAACCAATTTGAAACACGCTGTTGTTCCATGTCACGGCGTTCGAAAACGCATCGCGCGGCACCAGCGTTGGAAAAAAAGAACTGCGCGCGGCCCACGAGAACGTCCGCGCGATCGCGCCGAGAAAGAGCAGCAAATAAATCAGCGGGATCGACGCGTCGTCGAAATGAAATGTGAGGTCATGTTTTTCGAAGATTCCGGCAATTGCGCTCAGTCCGTGATTGCACGCCCGCAAGATCGACATCTGCGGGATGTTGAGGTGCTGCCAGGAGACTAGCGCAAGTAACGCGGATGTGATCGCGCTAAAGACCTGTGAAACCAGAATGATGTGTTTGCGACTGATGCGATCCGCGAGGTGTCCAGCGGGCAAAGACATTCCCACGATTGGAATCGCGAACACAAGACCAACGAGCCCGAGCGCCGTCGCCGAATGCGTGCGGCGATAAATTTCCCACTCGACTGCGACCGCGAGCATTTGCCGTCCGAGGATCGACAATAAATTTCCAGTCGTAAAAAAACGAAACCCGCGCGAGCGGAACGCGGCATAGGGATCATGTCTCGGCGCCGGTGGAATTACCGCGCCTGTAATCTCCGGGCGCTGACCGATCGGCGATTCGTATTCGTTAGGCATGCTCGAGCGCTGGAGTAAGCGCACGAGATTGTAAGTTCAGCCGCAGTTGCCGCAACTCGGTCGTGAAACAGGCGATGTCGATCTTACAATCCAGGGTCGCGCGGGAATTTTGCGTAGGGCAAGCGCGTCCCGCGGAAATCGAATTGATCCGAACGAATCGCGTTCGGAGCGAGAAAGTCATGTGTGCCAGAGGCGCCAACAATGTCGTCTTGATCGACACCGTCGCCGCTGATCCCGATCGCGCCGATGAGCACGCCGTTCCGATAAAGTCCGAAACCGCCAGGAAAAATTGTGATTCCAGTCGGCAAATCCAATCGGATGCCATTGCGGACCGGGGGCGAGCTAAAATCTGCGGTGGCCGTGAATGTCACATTCGGCTCCGTTCCGGAAAATCCAGAAAGCAGATCCTGTTCGGTGAAGAACGGCCCGGAGCTGTTGCCATCAATGCCGGGCGGATAATTTCTTTGCGCCAAAAATCCGACACACCGCGTCGACATCGCCACGTTTGAACCAAAGCCGAGAAAGTCGTGGCGAGAATAAAAAACTGCTGTGCGCGCTTTTTGCACGGCCACGTCCCAACTGAAAAGGGTCGCTTCTCCGGTGCGAAATGTTCCAAGAACAGTCGGGGGAACATTGTCGGCGTCCGGATTGTTCACCACCGTGATGAAGACCTGCATCTGCGTACCGATCGGCAAACGAATGCCCGCGCGCGTAATTTTCACCCGTTGGGCGGCGAAATCGATAATGCTCGCCACTTCCGCCGCGGTCAGTCGCGGCTGGCCACTGATTGGCCCGACAAGCGGGTCACTGATGATGGGTTGCCGGATCTGGCCATCAACTCCGCTGAAAGTGGCAACCGGGTACGGAAACGGTGGCGGCGATCCAACGATCGGAAAGCTCGGATCCGCATTGCCGATCACCGCACCGCCTTTGGCTTTTTTCCTCGAGGTGGCCCCAACGTACGGAAGCCTGATTCCGCCAATGAAGACGTTATTCGCGGTGATACTGGAAGACGGACCAAAACCTTTCTGTCCGGCCAGCGCGACATCTTCATCGACATCCGAGCCGCCGATGTAAATGAATGGATTTTCGTCGCGCGCGTTTCCTCCCGGCGGCGGAAGCGATGCGAAAATGCATGGCGCAAACGGTGGAAACGGCGGAGTCGGCAGGTACGGGATCGCCGGTTGCGGCGTGCCATCGCCGGTCACGCCAACACCGCCAACCAGTTCGCCATTTTTATAAAGCGGAACGCCACCAGGCGAGCCATCGAGCGAAGTGAACGCAATCGGCGAGCCGAATGTCCCGGGAGATGGCGCGGCCGGAGTCGGCGGGGGAAATGGGCATGTGATCAAATCCGTTTTCTTGAAATGATTCACGTCCGAAATGAAAAGATTCGAAAGACCGACACCAACGAGGGGACCGGGCGCGGTGTTGCTCACGCCGACCGGAAAATGTTGTTGAATGATATAACCAGCCGTACGCGACGTGAACGCGTTTTGATCGCTGCTCAGGTAAGCTGCGGTTCCCGCTTTGCTCACCGCTGTGGCGATCTCACCCGGAGTGGCAGCGCCGCCGCGGACGACCCAAATCCCAAGGACGTAGCCTTCGCGGTCGGTCACCGCGATGACGCTGTTGGGCGAAACCTTCGACGCGCGAATGACCGCCTGATTAATAATGGTGGTGACATCAGCTCCAGTAAGCTGCGCGAACGTCGACGTAGCAATTAAATTGGCTACGGCCAGAATCAGTAGCCCGCGGAGTCTCATCAGCTGCGGGGTTATCAGATTTCGTGATACTTCGCCATCAAAAATGGCCCAGGAGCGGCGGTCTCCAGACCGCCGCTCTATCTGCCGACGGCTGCGAAGGCGCCGCTCCTTGTTAGCTTGCCAATACCAGGCAATTTCGGGCATCCTCGCCCTCCCATGCGCTGGTCAATTCCGTCGTTTGCCGGCGCGACATTGCGCTGGCGCGCGATGCTGTGCCTCGGTCTTTCGATTCCACTCTGCGGTCTGAATGCGCAAACGGTCGAAGTCTGGCGCGCACAATCTCAAGATGTTCCGGCGAAACGCAGCGAGTTCGGAACAATCAGCGTTATCGATTCAAAGGATGTTCTCTCATTGCGAAGTGATCTCGTCGTCGCGAACACGACGCTGCTCGCCCAGAACGAGCCGATTTCGCCCTCCGAATTCAATCCCGACCCGGGCGCGTCCCAACGCGAACAACCAGAAACGCCCGAAGCCCCGGAACTTTTTCCGCCGATTTTGCCGCAACTTCCCGAGTACGGGCAGGAAGCATTGCCTCGCTCGCTCCAACTTCCGCGCAAAGGCGTTCGTGAAGTCGTTCCGCGCCGCAAAAAATTGGAATACGAAACTTATCCGCAGTCGGAAGAAGGCGAAGGATTGCTTCCTTCATCCCAGCCGGAGCCGAACCGCTGGTTCATCGGATTCGGTCGCTGGAAACGCTACGCCGATCCTTCGACCGAAACACCCTATCAATCCGACCTCCGTCTCTGGCATCCGTATTTGCAGAGCAAACTCAAAGGCGACGCGCCGATCATCGATCAGGACATTTTTCTCAACATCACGGCCGAAGATTTCTTCCAATTCGAAGCGCGCAAACTGCCGACCCCGAGCGGCGTGAGCGCCGCGCGTCCGAACAGTTCGGAATTTTTCGGACTGAGCGACCAGGAGTTTTGGTCGAACGATTTTTCGATCGGCATCGATTTGTTCAAAGGCGAGACCGCCTTCAAGCCGATCGTTTGGGCGCTACGGTTGCTCGGCGTTTACAACCACAACTATTTCGACGTCGAAGAAAACAACGTGGTGAATCCAAATCCGCAAAACGGCACCACGCGCGAAAAAGAATTCTGGTCGTTACAAGAAGCGTTCGCCGAAATTCATCTGCGGGACCTGTCGAACAACTACGATTTCATTTCGCTGCGCGTCGGGATGCAACCGTTCGTGAGCGATTTCCGCGGATTTATTTTCAACGACACGAATCTCGGCGTCCGTATTTTCGGGAACTACGACAATAACCGCTGGCAATACAATCTCGCCGCGTTCGACATGCGCGAGAAAGATACCTATTCCGATCTGAACGAGTTCGATCCGCGCAAGCAACAGGTCTACGTTGCCAATGTTTTCCGGCAGGACTTGATTTGGAAAGGTTACACGGGCGAGCTCACGTTTCTCGCCGACTTCGACAACAACAGCCGGCATTACGACAAGAACGGATTCATTACCCGGCCGGCGCCGATCGGCACGGTCACCGATCATTATCTGCAAGCCTATTATCTCGGCTGGACCGGCGACGGGCACATCGGTTGGCTCAACATCGATCACGCCTTCTATCAAGTGCTGGGCGAAGACGGTTTGAACGGCATCGCCGGACAACGCGTCGACATCAATGCGCAAATGGCCGCGCTGGAATTGTCAGTCGACAAAGATTGGATGCGCCACAAGTTGTCGATCTTCTACGCGAGCGGCGACAGCGACCCGGCCGATTCGCACGCGACCGGTTTCGACACCGTGTTTGATCGGCCCTTTTTTGTTGGCGGACCGTTCAGCTTTTTTTCTCATCAGGGATTCAATCTAGCGGGCACGGCAGTTAATTTTAAACAGCGCGACAGTTTGGTGATCGATTTCCGAACGAGTAAATCAGAAGGCCAGGCGAATTTCGTGAACCCCGGCGCGCTCATTTTTGGCTACGGGTTCGATGCCGACATTTTGCCGAAGCTGAAAAGTTTCATCAACGTGAACTACATTCGCACGGTCACGACTGAAACAACCGAGCTCGTCCTTTTCACCAACAAAGCGAGCAACGATTTCGCGCTCGATTGCAGCGCTGGGTTCGAATGGCGGCCTTTGCTAACCGACAACGTCATTCTCACTGCCGGCGCCGGATTTCTGATCCCGCGCTGGGGTTACAAAGATATTTACCGAACAAACACCGTGCCGGTGTTCGGTTTCCCCGGTCCCCCACCCGGCCAGGTCGATCCGTTTCTCTACAGCGCGATCGTGACGCTGACTTTAACGTACTAATGAAACGCGGTTCGCTCTTCCTCATCCTCTCAGTCTTCGTCTGCCGCCAGGCAACGGCGCAGGAATCATCCGGCTACGGTCCGGCGACTTCGGTTCCTGTTACACGATCAACAACCGCGCGCGCAGCATTGCCGGCGCGAAATTGGATCGATCAAACCCAAGCAGAAGCGGACCGGAAGAGTGTTGGTTGTTTGCAATGTCATCAGGGCGTCGAGCCGATGCACAAGGCCGAGCAGAATGTCGTGCTCGGCTGCACCGATTGTCACGGCGGAAATCCGGCGCGCGGCCTAACGAAAGAGCAAGCGCATATTTTGCCGAAGAACAAGGAGTTTTGGAAAACATCGGCCAAGCCGCCGAACTCAAACGCCTGGCTCAATCACGAATCGCCGGAGTTCATTCGCTTTCTCAATCCCGGCGATTTGCGCGTCGCCGAGCAATCGTGCGGGCTGTGTCACGGCGAGATCATTCGCAACGTCGACCATAGCATGATGAACCATGGCGCAATGCTTTGGGGAGCGGCTCTATATAATAATGGCGCTTATCCGGAGAAGAATTATCGCTTCGGCCAGGGCTACGCCGCTGATGGATCGCCACTCAAGTTAATCAATTACACGCCGGTCACCGCCGAAGACACGCGCGAGCACGGCATCCTGCCGTTCATCGAACCGCTGCCGCGTTTCAATTTGAGCAATCCTGGAAATATTTTGCGCATTTTCGAAAAAGGGGGACGCCCGCAATTGTCGCTCGGCCTGCCCACCAGTTCGGAACCAAACGGAAAACCCGATCGTCGTCTTTCCGAGCGTGGTCTCGGAACATTGAATCGCACGGATCCTGTTTTTCTCGGCTTACAAAAAACGCGGTTGCACGATCCGCTCCTCGGATTTTTCGGATCGAACGATCACCCCGGCGACTATCGATCGAGCGGTTGCTCGGCCTGTCACGTTGTTTACGCAAACGATCGTTCGCCAACAAATTCGGGCTGGTGGAGCAAGTTCGGACATCAGGGTTTGAGTTTCACCGCCGACGAATCGATTCCAAAAACCGAGCGCGGTCATCCGGTCATGCACCAATTCACCCGTTCGATTCCTTCGAGCCAATGCATGAACTGCCATATGCATCAGGGCAATCTTTTCGTGAATCCGTATCTCGGTTACACCTGGTGGGACCAGGAGACCGACGGCGAGTTCATGTATCCGAAGGAGCAGCACGACCCGACGGACAGCGAGTTGGTAAGATCGACAATGGAAAATCCCGAGGCCGCGGCCGCGCGCGGACTTTGGGGCGACAAAACTTTTCTCGACGAAGTCGCGGAATTAAATCCGCAGCTCAAACACACCCAGTTCGCCGATTATCACGGACACGGCTGGGTTTTTCGCGCCATTTTCAAACACGATCGCAAAGGCAACCTGCTCGATCTCGACGACAACAAGATCGACAACGACGATTCGAAGAAATTCGCCAAGGCCGTGCATTTGAAAGATGTGCATCTCGCGCACGGGATGCAGTGCGGCGATTGCCACTTTCTGGTCGATGTTCACGGCAACGGCATGCTTTACGGCGAGCCACGCAACGCGACTGCGATCACGTGTGTCGATTGTCACGGCACGATTGATCAACGGCCGACCTTAATCACGAGCGGCAACGCCGGACAAATTGATCTGGCCAACACCAGCAACACGCCGTTCGGTCCGCGCTTCGTTTGGGAAGGCAGTAAACTTTTCCAGCAATCGAGCATGTCGCCCGACGTGCGCTGGGAAATTCCACAAACGATCGACACGATCGATCCGCTCTCACCGCACTACAATCCAAAGTCAGCGTATGCGAAAACGCTTCGACGCGATCAGAAGTGGGGCGGCGTATTGCCGGCGAGTCCGCAAGAGCGCCGCGTCAAACTCGCGCACGATAATTCGGCGATGGATTGCCAGATCTGTCACACGTCGTGGGCAACGAGTTGTTTCGGTTGTCATTTGCCGATGAAAGCGAACCAGCGTGTGCCACAAAACAAATTCGAAGGCGTCACCGATCGGAATTACACGACCTACAATCCACAGGTCGTGCGCGACGATGTTTTCATGCTCGGCATTGACGGCACGGTGAAGAAAAACCGGATGGCGGTCATTCGTTCGTCGAGCGCGGTTGTCGTTAGCTCGCAAAACGCGAACCGCGAATGGGTTTATTCGCAGCAGCAAACTTTTTCCGCCGAAGGTTACAGCGGTCAGGCGTTCAACCCGCATTTCCCGCACACGACATCCAGCCTCGGCACAACCAAGAATTGCACCGACTGCCATTTGTCGGCGAGCAACGATAACAATGCCTGGATGACGCAGCTGTTAGGCTTCGGTACCGGCACGGTAAATTTTTTCGGGCGCTACGCCTACATCGGTGAAGGCCGCGAAGGTTTGCACGCCGTGGTTTGGACGGAGCCTGACGAACCCCAGGCCGCAATCGGAAGTCATCTTCATTCGATCGCGTATCCCGCCAACTACAGAAAGCATCTCGATGGCGGTTCGTTGTTGACGGAAGCCTACGAGCACAGCGGTCACGACATTCAAGACATCGTGTTGCGCGGCGAATATCTCTACACCGCGAACGGCCCTGGCGGTTTTGAAGTGTTTGACGTCGCGAACATCGATCAAAAAGGATTCTCGGAGCGCATCGTCAGCTCGCCGGTCTCGCCGCTCGGCCAGCGCACGCGCATTCACACGCAGTACGCGACCAGCGTAGCACTCCCGAGCACGCTCGCGCTCGACCCGGCGCGTTTGCACCTTCCCGAAAACGAAGAGCAACCGATCGATCTCTTCTACGCCTTTGTTTACATCTCGGATCGCGAAGAAGGACTCGTGATCAGCAATGTCGCCACGCTCGTCGATGGAAATCCCGATAATAATTTTCTCAAAGAGAGCGAGACAGTTCGGTTTAATCCAAACGGCGCTTTGACCGGCGCAACATATGTCGCCGCGACCGGGCATCGGCTTTATCTAACCACGCCGCGCGGACTTTATGTTGTCGATGTTTCCGATCCAACGCATCCGCGAATCGCGGGTGAATTGACGAACGGTTTTCTGCGAAATCCCCGCTGCATCGCGGTCCAATTCCGTTACGGATTTATTACCGACGATGATGGCTTGAAAGTTGTCGATCTTACCGAGCCGACAAGACCGATGCCGATTCCGCACGCGACTGTTCGACTCAGTCACGCGGGTCGTTTGTATGTCGCGCGGACTTACGCTTATGTCGCCAATGGCCCCGAGGGACTTGCGATTGTCGATGTTGAAAACCCGGAGCAGCCGCGGCTCGACCAAATGTTCAACGCCGGCGGCGCATTGAACGACACGCGCGCGGTGCAAATCGGCAGCGTAAGCGCGTCGCAATTCACACTCGTCGCCGACGGAAAAAATGGATTGCGCGTTGTGCAATTGATTTCGCCGGACACGGTCGCCGGCGCGCAGGGATTCAGCCCTCGACCAAATCCGAAACTCATCGCGACTCATCCAACCAAAGGAGATACGATCTGTGTTTCACGCGGGCTCGAGCGCGATCGCGTCGTTGATGAAACCGGCGGTCAGACCGTCGTCTTCGGCCGGCGCGGCTCGCGACCATTTCATCTCGATGAGATGGAACGCTTCTACCGAAGATCGACATTTGCCGAAGGAAAAGATTTCGAACGGCGCAAAGGAGAGTTGTATCGCGTGGAAGACGTCACACTATCCGGCGGAGTGCTCACGACCAAGAGCGGCGAAGTTTTGACGCCGTTGGCGACACCAACGCCATCGCTTCTGCCGATGATGTTGCCGGTCGAGCCGGAAGTGGAACCGAGCGCGATTCCGACCGCAACGCCGAAGCGCTGATGTTGTAAAGAGATTGCGCAGCACATTCAGGTTTAGTAAAACGAATCCGTATGGCGGACAAAAACAGTAAGCAGCCTCTGAACGTTCCCGGTGCCTGGTACGTGGACACGACCTGCACGATGTGTCGCACTTGTCTCGAAGAAGCGCCCAACCTTCTGAAAACGAATGATGACGAAACGGCGGTTTATTTTGCGAAACAGCCGGCAGGCGACGCCGAAACAGCGGCAGCTCAGCGCGCGATGGAAGTTTGTCCGACACTGGCGATCGGCAACGACGGCTAGCTAAGATCGACATCCGATGGCGGGGCCTTACACGCGCGCGAATCCGTTTCCGGCCAAGGTCGCGGTCAATCGCAGTTTGTGCGGCGAAGGTTCGGAAAAAGACACGCGCCATTTCGAGCTCGATCTCAAAGGCTGGGGTTTGAATTACGACGTCGGCGATTCGATGACAGTCTGGCCGACGAACGATCCGGCGCTGGTGGACGAAATCAGCGCTAAGATCGGCGCGAAAGGCGACGAAGTGGTCAAAGGACCGGCCGGCGAAAAATCGTTGCGCGAAGTTTTGTTTCGCGATTGCCGGATCACGCAAACGACTCCGAAATTCTTGCAAGCAATCGCCGCCAAAGCAGTCAACGGCGCGCCGCTCCTGACCGAACTCCTCAAACCGGAACGGAAGCAGGACCTCGACACTTATCTTTGGGGAATGGAAGTCGTCGATTTTTTGATTGAACATCCATCGATCAAATGGACGCCACAGGAACTTGTCGATACCCTCGCGAAATTGCTGCCGCGGATGTATTCAATCTCCTCGAGTCTTAAAGCGCATCCCGATCAAGTTCACTTCACGATCGATGTCGTGCACTACGAAAGTCGCGGTCGAAAACGCAAAGGCGTTTGCTCGACATTTCTGGCTGAGCGCGCGAACGACGCGCCGGTCCCGGTTTTTCCGAACGCATCGAAGTTCCGCCTGCCGGAAGACGGCAACACGCCGGTCATCATGGTCGGGCCCGGCACCGGCGTCGCGCCGTTCCGCGCGTTTTTGCAGGAACGCAAAGCGGCCGGCGCAAAAGGAAAGAACTGGCTCTTCTTCGGATCGCAGCACAAGCACTGCAATTATTTTTACGAGGACGAATTCGAAAAAATCAAGAGCGACGGATTTCTATCGCGACTCGATTGCGCGTGGTCGCGCGACGCGGCCTCGAAATCGTACGTGCAACACAAAATGCTCGAGGGCGCGGATGAGATTTGGAAATGGATGGACGGCGAAGGCGCGCATTTCTTTGTTTGCGGCGACGCGCGCCGCATGGCCAAGGATGTCGATGCCGCGCTGCGCAAAATCTTTCAGGACAAAGGCGGTAAGACCGAAGAACAGACAAACGAATACGTTGAGAAGCTAAAAGCGGACAAGCGTTACAAGCGCGACGTCTACTGAAATTTGCGACGAGCTCAGATCGCCGCTAGAAGATCGACATGCCGGAAGTTACTGCTCCACCGAAACCAGCCACGTCTGCGTCGCAATGGACGCGTCAGAATCCGTTTCCCGGAAAGCTTGTCGTCAATCGACGCTTGAGCAGCGATGACTCGAAAAAGGACACGCGCCATTTCGAGATCGATCTCACTGGCTGGGGATTAAAGTTTGAACCGGGCGACTCGGTCGCGGTTTATCCGACAAACGATCCGAATTTGGTGAACGAAATCCTTCGCGCACTCGGGGCGAAAGGTGACGAACCAGTTCCGGCAGCGAAAACGACGAAGCCGTTTCGGGAAGCGTTGCTGCGCGATTATTCCATCACTCAGGCGACGCCGAAATTTCTGAAAGCGATTGCCGGACGCGCGTCCGCCGCGCCAATGCTGACGGAATTGCTCCACCCGGACCGTAAACACGACCTCGAAAATTATCTGTGGGGCGCGGAAGTGATCGATTTCTTGCGCGATCATCCGTCGGTAAAGTTCACGCCAGGCGAATTTGTCGGACTGCTGACCAAATTGCAGCCGCGGCTTTATTCGGTCGCGTCGAGCTTGCGCGTTTTTCCCAATCAAGTGCATCTGATTGTCGATGTTGTGCAGTATGAAAGTCGCGGCCGCATTCGAAAAGGCGTCGCTTCGACATTTCTGGCTGAACGCGCGGACAAAGTTCCGGTGCCGGTTTACCCGAGCTCGGCGAAACATTTTCATATGCCCGAAGATCAGAGCTTGCCCCTGATCATGATCGGCCCCGGCACGGGCATCGCGCCGTTCCGCGCGTTTTTGCAGGAGCGACAGGCGCTTGGAGCGAAAGGAAAAAACTGGCTGTTCTTCGGATCGCAACGCGAGAAGTGCGATTACGCCTATAAGGAAGATTGGGAACGTTTCACACGCGACGGTTTTTTGACACGATTGGATTGCGCGTGGTCCCGCGACCAAGCGCACAAAATTTATGTCCAGCACAAGATGCTGGAAAATGCCGCTGAGATCTGGAAATGGATCGATAGTGAAGGCGCGCAGTTTTTCGTTTGCGGCGACGCGCGGCGCATGGCCAAAGATGTCGATGCTGCGTTGCGCAAAATCGTGCAGGAACAAGGCGGCAAGTCAATCGACGAAGCAAACGCCTACATCGAGAAGCTGAAAACTGACAAGCGTTACAAGCGCGACGTCTACTAGGCGTCGAGCAACCGGTCGAGATTGATGCGGGGGCGATCTAGTTTTCGCGCCATCCGGAAACTTCAAACAAACCTAAACGCTCGAACGGATTCACGCTCTGGGTCCCTTCTATTGGCAGCTCGTTTCCGTGAATCGCGTGATGCTCGATCCAATACGTCAGCTCCGATTTCCACTGGTTGAGATAAGGTTCCATTTGCCAGCCGTATTCACTCTGCGGCGCCGGCGGAAAGGATTCCGGCCGATCTGCCGGCGCTGGCCCAAGTTTGCCAACCAGAAAGATCCTGTGACCGGCGCGAAGAACGGTCTCAGCCTGCAAAAGCAGGTCCGGCACGGGATCGGGCCGCGCCATCGCCTGCTTCAACAAATCCCAACGGTGCAGACTAAAATCGTCGAGTTGCGGCACGGCACGCCAACTCGTCTCACCACGATAGTAACGTTGAAAACTGACCGCGTACAAAGAAGAAGTCACAATGATGAGGTCGTTGGCGTCGGCGTGTTGTTCGAGCAAAGTGCCGATCCGGTCGCAGTTTGTCATGCGCGTGTTGGCGCGCTCGAACAACGGACGAAGGGAAGTGCCGGCAACAAGCAACGCGAGGCACAGGCTGATCGTTCGGATTGCGATTCGATTTGGCAGCGCGCTCCAAAAAATGTGCACCGATAAAGCAGTGATCGCCATGGCCGGCAAAAAATAGCGCGGAAAAACCAGATAATGGACGGCGGAAAGAAAACCGATCGTGGCGACAGCCGCGACTAAAACGGTTGCTCCGCCAAACAGCAACCGCTCGCGATTTAGATCGACAATCGCCACCGTCCGTCCGCGAAATGCGAATACAAACGCGATCGTAACGAATAATCCGCCGCCAAGCGTCAACCAGGCCCACTTTGCCGCCGTTCCTCCATCGCCAATCGCGTCAGAACCAACCGCGATCACGCTGGCGAGGTCGTTTTTGTTCGCAATTATTTTTGCCCAGTCGTTCGTCGCATGAATGATCGGCAGATAAGCCAACAGCGACAGCGCGGCCAGCAGACCGATGCCCATGATCAACGCGATTGCGGCCCAACTCCGGCGTTGCAATAAAATCACCGACGCGCCAGCGCCGATGGCAAAAAGCAACAGCGCGTTCGTAAAAAGCGCCTGCACACTCAGCAGCGCGGCGATGAGCGCGAGCAGCGCGATTGTTTTTCCGAATTTGCCGAGTGCGATTCGCCAAAACAAGGCGAAAGCCAGCACGATCCAAATCAAACCGAAGCCGTACGGACGCAAAGAATCGCCGGCCTCGAGCGTAAGGGGATTAAAAGCAAACAGGGTGAGCGGCCAAAGCGGTGGCGATTGGTTAACGAGATAACAACTCAGCCACAACGCGCCGATCAACGACAGGCCAACCAGCAATCCGATTGCACGCAAAGCGAGATCGCTCCCGCCGAGACCGATGGCATGCCACGCTCGCAGCAAAAGAAAATACGACGCCGGGAAGGGGTCGAACGGCAAAGATCTCCAGAGCTCGGACAAAGTTGGTTTGGTTGCCAACGCCAGACTGCTGATTTCGTCGCGCCAAAGCGGGCCGGCGTGAAGGAAAAAAATTGCGTGTAAAATGACCAGCAGGAGCGTGAGCAAAATTGCCGCTGCAAATTCACAGCGCTCGAGAATTGTTTTCCCCGCCCAGAATGATTTCATGCAACCCGCGCTCGCGCTCCCGCAAACAATCCAATCAGCCAAATCATCGCGCACAACATCGACGATCCCCCGCCGGCAATTAGCCACCACGGCCGATAAATGAGCGTTAGATTTCCGTGCGCTCCCGCCGGCACTTCGATGATCGGGAATAATCCGCGATAAGAATCGACCTGAAGTTTCTGATTCCCGAGCTGCGCCTGATAACCACGAAAGAATGGCCGCGAGAAAGTCAGCAGTGCCGGGGCGCCGCTGCTCGGCACATCGACATCTGCCGCGACGTGATTTCGCGAATCATCGATTTCAGAAATTGTCGCCGCGACAAATTGCTGGTTCGGTTTGGAATCGATCGATGTGACCGAGCGAACACGCGCCAACGGCGGACCGATTCGATGATAAAGAGCGCCCTCTTCCGTTGAATCAACGAACTCCCAATCCGGACCGAGGGCGGGATCGATGCCTGAATCCCACGCGACCACGAGCCCATCGACGCCGAGTTGCGCCAACAACCCATTCGAGTTCGACTGACTCCAAACAAGATATTCGGCTTCGTGCAGATTGATTTCGCCATGAATACGAAAATCGAATTCGCGCGCAACGCCCGCCGCCAGAATCGGGCTGTAACCGTTGATGAAATGCAAACCGGCCCACATCGACGTGCTGCCCGGCCTAACGAGCTGGCCTACGGGTTGCGGTTTCTTTTCAGCATGATAATTCGATTCAGCCTCTGGATAGATGCTCAGATATAATCGCTGCGGATCGAGCGGCGCCGGATCGAGCAGTTCCTGGCTAAGATTGAATTTCGGCACGCCGCAATTCAGGGGAATGCAAAGATACGTCGCGAGCAATGCTCCAAACGAAATCACGGCCGGCGCCCAATCGCGTATCGAAGCACTGGCGATAAAGAATTCACTCGCCGCGAAAATTCCGGCGAGGACCAGGAAAATCCACGTTAGCGGAAAAGCGTGCTCTCCGCCGATTTGGAAGATCGACATCGTAACTGCGGACAGGCCAACCAAAAGCAAGACGATCAGACCTCGTGCACGCCGATCTTGCCAAAGATTGTCGCGAAGCACTTCCGCGGCACAGACCGCGAGCACGAGATGAAAGAGCGGCAACCACCGAAAGCTCCAGCGGAACACGCTGGCGGTCGGAAACATTGAAAGCAGGAACACGAGCACGAGCAGGATCAGCTCCCATTTGATTCGCCTAACGAGCGCGCCACCGCGCGCGATGAGTCCGGCGAGAAGCGCGGCTGGTGCAACCAAGCCGCAGGCCAACTCGGTTGCGCTGTGCGGAACATAGTGCGTGGAAAAATCGGCCCAGCTCACGGTCCAGCCGGGCAAGATGAATCCGGGCAAGGCGCGCCAGGGTACAATCCATTGCCAATGCGCAGTGCTTGCATACAACGCGCGCGCGGAGCCGTGGACGTAATCCAGAATCGCAAGCCACGCGGGCGCGGATAATCCAAACCCGAGCGCGGCACCGGTCAGCAGCGGCAAGATCGAGATCCAACTTTTTGTTTTGACCAAAAACTTGATCGACAGCCACGCGATTAAAAGCACGAGCATCAAAACGGTGTAAGGAAATCCGCCGGTGACGACTAAATAGACAAATGGTGCCGGCCAAAGAAATCGCCAGCGAGTTCGTTGCCGATCGAGCGCGCGTTCCAAACCCCACCATGCCCATGGCAACCACGCGAATGCGCCGAGCGCGCCGAACCAGTCGCTCGCGCCCCAGCAGATGATCCAGCCATTCAAGGCCGCGATCAGCGAGACGAAGATCGACAACGGAGTGGAAAGTTTCCGATCGCGCGCGAGGAGAAACGCGCCCGCGGCGAGAACGAACAGATGCGTGATCGAAAGCGCAGCGGCCTGTTGTGAAAACGTGAGCGGAAATTTCCAGACCAGAACTACCGCCGCGTTAACGAAAACTGAAAACGTTCCGTACTGGAATTCGCCGGCGAGATTACTGCAGACCCACGAATATGGACTCAGCAGCGGCAGATGACCTTCGCTCCAACTGCGAGAAATGTCCGCGAACACCGGCAAGATCGACAATTGATAGTCGTCGTTCCAAAAAACGAGCGGATCGTGCCAAAGGAGCAACAGACAAAATCCGACAACAATTAATCCAGCGATACCCGCGCCGAGAAAATCTGGCCACTGATTAACACGGATTTTCACAGATGCAGAAAAAGCAATCTGCGAATCTGTGTTTCATCTGTGTCCATCTGTGGCGAGAAAGTTCTTTTAAAGCACGACCGGTTTGCCTTCGGTCATGACCAGGACCTTGTCTTCAATCCCGTGAACGCGGGCGGACTCGCGCAAACGCAATAGGGGTTCTTCGAGCGGCTCGTAACCGAGACGAAAAGAACCGTAATGCATCGGGACGAGCGTCTTTGCTTTGAGTTCATTGAACGCGCGCACTGCTTCTTCCGGATTCATGTGCACTTCGCGCGCAAGCGGCGGATCGTAAGCGCCGATTGGCAGAAGCGCGATCTCGATGTCGTGACGCTCGCCAATTTCTTTGAAGCCCTCGAAATAAGCAGTGTCGCCGCAGTGAAAAACAGATCGACCATCGGCTCCAATGACAAAGCCGCCAAAGCCGCGATGTGTATCCGCCAAAAAGCGCGCGCCCCAATGATGCGCCGGCGTAAGCGAAACGCGCAATGGCCCGAGCTCGATCGTCTGCCACTCGTCGAGCTCATGGACAATATTAAATCCGAGCCGATGGACCAAACGTCCGACGCCGACAGGAACGACGATCGGTTGATCGGCTGCTACGAGACGCAATGTGCGGCGATCGAGATGATCGAAGTGCGCGTGGGTCACGAGCACGAAATCAATCGACGGGAGATGATGAATGTGAAATCCGGGCTCCTTCAATCGCTTGATCACGCTGAGCCACATCGACCAGATCGGATCGATCAAGACATTGGCCTCGTGCGTTTGAACTAGAAACGAGGCGTGCCCGATCCAGGTGATGCAAATCTGACCGGGTTGCACTTTTGGAAACAGAGGACGGGCGCGCGCGCCGGAACGCTTCGTAAACAGCGACGGAATCCAGACGCTGGTGATGAAATTGCGCTTCGTCCAATCGCTACCCGGGCGGAGTTTTACTCGGGTCGATTTCTTCGCGCCACCCTGCGAGGTTTGGCGAACTATTTTGCGCTTTCTCGAAAAAGGGTTCGGCACAGTCGAGGAACGATATAAGCGTGCCGAATCGAATCAAACTCTCAGCTACCCTGGGTCAGCAGTCGAAATCGCAACTTCCAATACGGGATTGGCAAAGGCGGCGGAAGGCAGACGAAAACGCCATAGCGGCGCTGTGGATTTGGGCGCGGGTCGCGTTCGTTATCCAGGCTTTGAAGGCGTTGGAATAACGGGTCGTCCCCGAAGAATGCGTTCGGCCAGTTGCGCTCGACGAATTTTCGCTGGGGCGAGTTTGGCGGGAAATCGTGAACGAAGACGGCGCATGGTTTTCCGGTGCGGAGAAGATCGAGTGCGAGCTTAAGTGCTCGGAAATCTTTCGGTCCGTCGATCAGGACGGCGTCGCCGGTCTGCAATCGTTGCGGCAAGATTTGTCGCGAATCGCCGTAGAGCAGCTCGACGTTCGAGCACACTTTGAGCTTCGTTTCCGCGGCGGCGGCGTTTTCTGATTGTCGATCGTACTCGACGCTGATAACGCGCGCGTCAGGAAAGCAGCGCGCGAGAATCAACGTGCTTTTCCCGCGAGCGCGCCCGGACTCGAGAATCTGTTTCGGACCGAACGGTTTTACCGCCGCGTAAAACAAAAACATTTCGCTCTCCCAAATTCCGCCAAAGCCAGCTTCGGGTGCAATCGCCGCAATGATTTCTCGGTATTCCGGCAACAAAGCTTCGGCGCGTTCAGCGACCGCGGATTTGGTTAAAGTTAGTAATTCGTTTGTCATGTCGAGCTCAGTCGAGACATCTCTTACTATTTCTGCGAAAACGCGCTGTAATGACCAGACAACATTTAGAGATTCCTCCACTTCGGTCGGAATGACAGGTTTGTGCGCGTGCGCCAGGAGATTAAGGTGAGCTCGATGGAAAATTTGCGGTTCGACGAGCGGGCCTGTTTCATCGCGGGCGCGGCGAAATCCGGGACGACGCTTCTCGTTTCGCTGCTCGACAGTCATCCCGAGCTGCTGGTTATGCCGCAGGACACGGCCTATTTCCCGACGGTGCTGACGAAATACGGATCGCGCGGACGCCGGGCGCAGTTCGATTATTTGACCAAGGAATCGTGGACGAACGTTCTTTTCGGATTTCAGGCGATGCGCGGCCGGCAGGATTACGCCGAGTTTCCAAAACAAAAATTTCTCGAGACATTCGAGCGCGTGGCGTTCGATCCGGCGAACAAGAACAGAGATTTGCTGGTGTTGATGATGGAAGCGTACGCGGAAGTCGTCGGCGTTTCTCTCGATCAAGTGAAGCGCTGGGTCGAAAAAACTCCGGCGAACCGGAATTATGTGCCGGAGATTCTTAATCGCTTCCCAAAAGCGAAGCTGCTCCTGACGATTCGCGATCCGCGCGCGCTGCTCGCGGCGCAGATCGCGCTCGAAAGCACGAGAAAGACGCGGCGATTCTCGGTCTACTACGTGGTGGCGCACTGGCGGGCTGCGGCCAAGCTCGCAAAAAAAATTCGGAACAAAGAAATTCCCGGTTTGGTCGTCGGCTACGAAGACCTCGCGCTCGATCCCAAGATGTCGATGCAAAAGGTGTGCGATTATCTCGAGATCAATTTCGATCCCGAAATTGTTCTCAATCCGACAAAGGTCGGTCGCTCGTGGATGGGAAATTCCGCAGCGGGCGTTCGGTTCACTGAAATCAGCACCGGGCCGGTGACGCGATGGAAAAACGAATTGCACGAAGACGAAATTGGTTGGGTAGAATGGCACTGCCGCGATTTAATGCCGGAGTTCGGCTACGAGCCGCGGTTGAATAGGCGTTCGCTGCGTTATTTCATGAAACCAATTCGGGGCGAACGGCCGAAAGAGTTTCTGAAATCGCGGGCGTATTCGTTGCGCGATCAGCTGAAAGGTTAGATCGACATCCAACGCCAGCAAAAGAGTGCGACGGCTATAGACCGCCGCTACAGATCCGTAGTTGATTGCGCCGCGATTTGGCTTTCAGTTCTGTCCGCTATGAGGGCTTGGAGGATTTTTGTTCCGATACTCTTGATTTGCGCGACGGCGATCGCGGTCGAGACGCGGCTGCCGTTCAAAACCGTTTTCAAAGGCGAAGGTCAATTCCATCGGCTCGTCTCGCTGGCCAAAGAGAATAATTGGAAAGAGCTGCCCATCGGGCAACGGACAGCGGCGGTCGGACAGGCGCTCCTCGGCACGCGTTACAAATCGTACACGCTCGAGATCGACAATCGGATCGAGTCGCCGTCGGTCAATTTCAACGGACTCGATTGCTGGACGTTTTTTGAAGCGTCGCTGGCGTTTGCGCGAATGCTGAACGAGCCGGAAGAGAATTGGTCACCGGAAAACTTTCTGCATCACATCGAAGTCGATCGGTATCGCGGCGGCGTGTGCACCGGCGAATATCTCTCGCGCCTGCATTATTTAGAGGACTGGCTTTACGACAACGACAAGCGCGGCCTGGTGGAGGACCTGACCACGAAACTTGGCGGCAAGAGCGTCCCGCACGCGGCGCATGAAATGACGGTTGCGTGGCGGCATTATCGTTACTTGGCGGCGAACAAATCGCTGCTCGGACCGCTGGCGCGAATGGAAGCGGACGTTTCAAGGCGACCGCTCTACCAAATTCCGAAAAGCCGAGTCGCGAAAATCGAACCGAAACTTCAGACGGGCGACATCATCGGAATTGTTTCGCACGACGGCCGTTTGTATTCGACGTCGCACGTCGGTCTCGCGTTGCGCACCAGCGATGGCGTTTTGCATTTCTTGCACGCTTCGGCTCCGCACAATTACGGCAAGGTGGTCGTCGATTCGCGGCTCTCGGATTACTTGAGGAAATATCGGAGCGATTCGGGAATTCTGGTCGCGCGGCCGTTGCGGTGAATTTTGTAGCCGTCCCGGCCGTTCGCCACGGGCAACCTACGGCGCGACCGGCAAAGTAACCGCGAAGGTCGCGCCCTTGCCCGCGCCTTCGCTTTGCGCGCGGATGCTGCCGCCGTGCATTTCGACGATTGCCTTGCTGATGGCGAGACCAAGCCCGAGACCTTCACGCCGCATTTCCAGCTGCTCGAACGCAGCGAAAATTTTCTCGAGAAATTCCGGTGCAATTCCAACGCCGTTGTCTGTCATTTCAACCGTGATCGAATTTGGCGCGCTATTGTAAGAGCGAATTGAAATGGCGCCGCTATCGGCGGTGAATTTGCAGGCATTACGCAGAATGTTCCAAAAAACCTGCTCCAGGCGCGGCGGATCGACATTGACCTCATGAGACCCCGCTTCCAGTGCGACCGAAAGCTGAATATGGCGAGAGTCGAAATCGGCGCGCACAATTTCAATGGCGTGCTGGATCAATTCGTGAGCGTCAGCCGGTTGAAGCCGCAATTGTAATTTACCGCGCGCAATCCGGGTCAGATCAAGCAGATCGTCAATCAACCTCGCTTCCAGCTCGACATTGCGACAAACCATGCGCAGCCCTTGCTCGATTTCGGGATCGATGCCGGGTTGATTCAGCACTCCGTCCGCCCACAGCAAAACCGGATTGAGCGGCGTGCGCAGTTCGTGACTGAGCGTAGCGAGAAAACGATCTTTGGCGGCGCTGGCGGCTTCGGCGTTTTCTTTTGCCCGCTCCAATTCCTTTTCCATCCGGCGTCTCTCGATAAAAAGCCCGATCTGGCTGCCAAGAGCGGTCACTAATTGGAGGAGATCGTTGTCCGGCTCGGCAAAATCGTGACTAAACAACTCGATCACACCGTTGACGGCGCGACCGGCGAACAACGGAAAAGCAAATCCGCCTCGCAATCCTGCTTCTCGCGCAGCAGGCGCGCGCGGAAAATTTTTGTCCACCGTCACATCGTAAATCCAGGCCGGCTCATTCGATTTCCAAACCCGGCCAGGCAACCCTTCGCCCATTTGAAATTGGATCGCTTTCGACAATTGCCCGAATTGCTTCAGTTTGTCCGAGCCCGCTTCCCAAAAAGCGCGACAACGCAACCGAGCAATCGTTTCATCGTAGACCCACAAGCCACTCAAAACCCAATCGCCGATGGAAGTGATCGTTTGCAGAATCGCAGAGCTGGCTTCTTCAAGGGTCCATGAGCCTGCGAGCAGACTGGCAACGGTGTACTGGGCCAGCCGTCTGCGGTCATTGCGAACGCGTTCTGTAATGTCGCGCAAATAGGCGGTGAATACCGGTGCGCTGTCGATCTTGAGAGCAGTGATGGCGAGCTCGACCAAAATTTCGGAACCGTCCTTGCGCACTCCCGCGATCTCGATCCGTCTTCCAATCACCGGGCCCTCACCTGTTTTCAAATAATGAGCCAGGCCACGCCGGTGCTGGTTGCGCATACGAGGAGGGATGATCAGCTCGGCGAGTTCTTTGCCGATGGCTTCCTGTCGGGTAAAACCAAACGTGCGTTCAGCAGCAGGATTGAATTCGAGGACGTGTCCGCCGCTGTCGATGGTGATGATGCAATCGAGCGCGTTGTCGAGAATGCCGCGATACAGCATTTCGAGCTTGTCGCCTGGGACACTCTTGCTGTTGCGCAGCCTCGGTTTGGATTTCATCTGGAGCGCGCTGACCCGCCTCCGCCAAGGCTTCGGCGTGGCGAGAGCGAACGCCCTCTGGCAACGAGATTAACAAGTTTGGCGCTCAGCGCGCAATAGCGCTCCGGCGCGAAGAGCGCGATCTTAACCGCTGGAATGGCGGGCAAGGAAGTTGTAGGAAAAGAGATTCTTCGCAGCTAATTGAATGAAAATACTTTGTGTCGTTGAACATGGTAACGCTCCCAGCACGCGGCTGCGTCTGCGGGATTGTCTGGATTATTATGCCGGTCTCGGCGTCGAGGCGACAGTGGTTCCGACACGACGTTCCAGTGTGACGGAGCGGCTCCGTGTTCTGAAGGAAGCACGCCGACACGACGTGGTCGTTCTTTTCAAAACAATCGGCTTCAACGAATTCGAACTCGATCTCCTGCAGCGAGCCAATCGCCGCATCATTTTCGATTTCGACGACGCAGTGATGTTTCGCGACCAAAAGCATCGGCGACCGTTACGTGGAAAAGATTTCAAGAAATTCCTGCGAACGGTGAGACACTGCGCCGCGGTCGTGGCAGGTAATGATTTTCTTGCCTCCTTCGCGGAAGCGGCCGGTCTCCGCGCCATAATCTTGCCAACGTCGATCGACCTTCGCCGTTATCATCTGAAAAAAAACTTCGATGGCGCGGGGCTGACGATTGGCTGGGTTGGACTGAGCGATGGTCTGCCCTATCTGCGGCATATCCAGCCCGCGTTGCAGCGGCTGACCGAAATGTTTCCGGGATTGAAACTGAAGGTCGTGTCCGACAAACCGCTTCAACTCGACGGAGTGCAGGTCGAAAACGACCCCTGGCGTTTGGAAACGGAACAAGCAAACTTGGCCAGCTTCGACATCGGAATCATGCCGCTGTGGGACTCAGTTTGGACGCGGGGTAAATGCGGTTACAAAATTTTGCAATACATGGGAGTGGGAACGGCTGTGGTCGCCTCCGATGTTGGCGTGAACAATGAAATCATCTCTCACGGCGAAAATGGTTTTCTGGCAAGAACGCAGGAGGACTGGGTCGAGGCGCTCAGCAGTTTGATCCAAAACGCGGAGCAACGAAGAGCTTTCGGATTGCGCGGGCGCGAGTTGATCGAGAAACGCTATTCGTTGGAAAGCTTCGCCCAAGGTTACGTGAAGTTATTGCGCGAAGTCGCGCGCATTCCGGGCGAATCGGCAGATTCCAGAGGGCGTCGCAGTTTTGGGCGATGGAACTTCAGCAGTCGCGCGCGCGAACTTTCCGGTGGCGATGCGGTTGTGATCTCAGTGCCGAAAAGCGGACGCACCTGGGTGCGCACATTTCTTTGCGCCTATTTTTGCAAACGGACGGGCAAACCGTTCACGCTCCGTCCCGATCGCTATCATGAGCCGGACATTCCACGCCTGATCTTTTCGCACGATTTCGCTGAACAGCGCATGAAAGCGACGCTGTGGGAGCGTGTTCGCGGCAAATATCTGGTGCCGGCACGAGAGCTGGCCCGGGCCCACGTGATTCTTCTGGTGCGCGATCCGCGAGACGCGTTCGTCTCGCTTTACATGCAACTGGTCCATCGCACTCGCGAAACACCGCAGGAATTGAAAGAGAAAAGCATCGGCGACCTGCTGCGCGATCGCCGCTACGGAATTCTTTCCATCATCAAAACGATGAATAACTGGTTCGCCGAATTCGGACGCCGCAAAAATTTTACGCTTCTCCATTACGAATCATTGCGCGCAGCGCCGGAGCAAAATTTTCGCAATCTGCTGAGTACGCTCGGGGAAACCTCGCCCGATCCCGAAGCGTTTGAACATGCGCTCGAGTTTTCCGACTTCGCCAACATGCAAAGGCTGGAAGTTGCCGGGGTGTTCGACTCCAAAATTTTGCGCTCGCGCGACGTTCGCAATCCGGAATCGTTCAAGGTGCGTCGCGGCAAAGTAGGCGGCTATCGCGATTATCTTTCACCGGAAGACCAGGCATTCGCCGCCGATGCACTCAAACATTTGGACGCGCGCTTCGGTTACACGGCATGACGAGCCGCGGATGAAAGATCGACAATCTCCGCCTGTACTCATCATCGGCGCGCATCGTTCGGGCACAACGGCGACGGCGCGCGCTCTGGAACTGCTCGGGTTACAAATCGGCGAGCATCTAGACAGCCATCGCGAGCCGCGGCCGTTGCAAAAACTGCACGAGGATTATCTGCAGCGAACCGGCGCTGCCTGGCATAATCCGCAGCTATTTCTGAAATGGATCGAGACTCCGGAAGGCAAGCAGGATTGCATTTCCTATCTGCGGACAAATGTTCGCCGCGATTTCGCCAGGATCTTTGGTTACCGTCGCAATCCCAAAGGACTCTGGCTCCAAATGCGGCTCAATTTCGGCGCGCGATGGGGTTGGAAGGAACCGCGCACCACGTTGTTTGCTTCGGCGTGGCTCAAAATTTTTCCCGGAGCGCGAATTGTTCACGTCGTCCGCGACGCGCAGGCGGCGGCGGCGAGCATTCGGGAGCGGGAATTGAAATTTCAAGCCGGGGGCGATCCGCCCACGCCCAATCTCGCGGACCTCGATTACTGCACGCAACTTGTCCAAACCTACCTTGCCGCCGGAGAGCGGCTCGCTTTTACGCCGAACTATCAGCGCCTCCAGTTTGAAGAGCTCCAGGAAAATCCACCCGCGATGCTGGAGCAATTGGCGAATTTCTGTGACCTGCGAGTGGTCACACGAGATCTCGCTGCCGCGGCCGCAAGTATTCGGCCGGCGCGCGTTAGATCGACATCTACTTGACGTGCATCGCGTCTTCCCAGCGAATGGCAGCGCGCAACAATTCGGTGAGTGAAGTCACGCCGAATTTTTCTTTCGCTCGCGCGCAATACGCCTGAACGGTTTTTAAGCTCAGGCTCAAATCTTCCGCAATCTGCGACGGCGTTCGGCCCTGGCCGAGCAATCTGAAAATCTCCAATTCGCGGTCACTCAAACGCTCGACCGGAGTCGCTGCGGAAGTTTTGCGCGAACGCATCCGTCGCGCCATTGAATTGACCACGCGGTCGCTGACATAAATGTCGCCTTGAACGACGCGACGAATCGCAGTGAGAACATTTTTTGTAGTCTCACGCTTCATCACATAGCCGCGCGCGCCTGCGTGCAACGCCCGCTCCGCGTAAAGCTCTTCGTCGTGCATGGAAAGCACGATCACCGCGACTTGCGGAAACCCGGTCTGTAATGTCTTGACCAGTTCCAATCCTGATTCGTTCTTAAGCGAAATGTCGATCAGCGCGACATCGGGCCGGGATGATTCCATTCCCGCAGTCGCTCCGGCCGAATCCTCCGCTTCGCCGCAAACGGCGAGATCGCTCTGTTGGTTAATGAAATTGGCGAGTCCGTCGCGAACGAGAGGATGGTCGTCAACGATGAACACTCGGCGCTTGCGCGCGACTCCGTTGGATGATTTTTGATTCATAAGAATTCGGGTTTCAATTTGCGGACTGCAGTGTGTTTAACTTGCATGTCACCAGCGTGCCACCGTCCCGGTTGTGTGTGATCGCAAGTTTACCTCCAATTAAAGATGCGCCATGCGCCATCAAGCGCAGGCCAAGGCCGGGTGGCTCCGGAATCTTTTGTGAAAATCCGCGGCCATCGTCGGACACTGCAAGCGTTAGTTTTTGGCCATTTCGCGCAAGCTCGATGTCGATCTTGCTCGCGCCAGCATGCTTGACGGCGTTCATCGCCGCTTCCTGAGCGATGTGATAGAGTTGCGTGGCGGTTGTTGCGTCACCGACGTGGATAGCGTCATCGCCATTGAACGTGCATGGAACTCTAAATCGCTCGGTAATGTTTGCGGCCAGGCCGTGCAGCGCGACGTTCAATCCATCGGCCTCAAGTTCCGGAGAAAAGAAACCGCGCGCGAGGTTGCGGGTCAGGTCAATTCCTTCCTCGATGTACTGGACGACTTTGTCGGCCTCTTCAACCTCAGTCGCGGACCGGCCAGCGAGTTTTTCGCGAAGGACCTGTGCAGCAAGGGCTGTCCCGGTCAAATGTTGGCCAAGACTGTCGTGTAAATTTTGGCCGAGCCGCCGACGCTCGCGATCAGCGACCTCAGCGATTTCCTGATCGAGGCGTTCTCGCTCTGCCATTTCGTGTTTGAGCGCCGCCGTGCGATCGCGCACGCGTTGATCCAGTTCCTTTAAAAGCGTGCGTAGATTTGAAAGCAGACCAGTAAAGACAGCATACGATCCAAGCGCCATACCGATATTCCATAAGCCGACTGTAGGCACACCGGCCGCCACGTCGGAAACCACCCACGCGGCAATGCTGAGCACTGAGAACGTAAAACCGGTCCAAAAATTGCCGAACCATGTCCCAAGCCCAATCGGGACAAGATAAAACAGCAAGAATGTTTGTTCGTAGCCGGTGAGATAATCCACGTATCCCAGGCCAGCGGTGATGATGACGCAAACGGTTACAAGCGTGAACCGTGATGTCGTTAAACGATCTCGCCAGTCCAATCCAGCCATATTCGAGGAAGACGCAACCAAAGCGCTTGGTGCAACATACGCCAGCGTTTGCATTACTCCATTGAACCCAATCTCGCGGAAAACGTTCACATATTTTCGTGTCGGATTTTGTATGACAAATGATTTGGTAATTATATACTTGACACATAATACGGGAGTGATAAAATGCCTTCAATATGAGAGCAAATATTATCGAGGAAACGCCTGAAACTTTGACTGGCGCGATTCGCCATTTCGGCGGTGCCGCTACCTGTCACAAGTTTATGGTTGCGATGCGCTGGCCTGACGGCGTCCGCTGTCCCCACTGTGATTCCACAGACATTGGGAAGCTGGTTGTTGTCAAAAAGAGTCGAAAAGGCGAACTGCTTAAAGTTCCTCGCCGTGTTTGGAACTGCAAAAATTGCCGGAAACAATTCACCGTCAAAGTCGGAACGATCTTCGAGGACAGTCCTCTCGGACTCGAAAAATGGTTGCCCGCAACGTGGCTGATTGTGAACGCCAAGAACGGGACTAGTTCCTGCGAGCTTGCTCGGTCTCTTGGCGTCACTCAAAAAACCGCTTGGTTCATGTTGCATCGCATCCGCTTGGCGATGCAAGACGGCTCGATTGAGAAAATGAAGGGGAGAGTTGAGGCCGACGAAACCTTTATCGGCGGTAAAGCGCGCTACATGCACAAAGATCGACGTGCGCGAACCACTCGCGGGCAAGGCGGTTCTGTTGGCAAAGCGGCCGTCATGGGATTGCTTGAACGCAACACGTCCGAAAAACATTCTCGCGTCCGCTGCAAAGTTTTGGGCGGCGTGCGCAGGCGTGATATTGAAGCGCCCGTTCGTCAGAACGTTGAGAAAGGCGCGGAACTTTACACAGATGCGCTGCCTTCGTATGACAAGCTGGCAGATGCGTACATCCACAAGGTGATCGATCATGCCGAGTGCTACGCCAAAGGGCACGTCCACACTAATGGACTGGAAAACTTCTGGTCGCTGCTCAAGCGCGGAATCAAAGGGACTTATGTTTCGGTCGAACCTTTTCATCTTTTTAGATATTTGGACGAGCAAGCGTTTCGATTTAACGAACGCAAAGACGACGACAAAGGCCGATTCCTGAAAACGATTGCCAACTTCGCGGGAAAACGGTTGATGTATTCTAAGCTCATCGGCCAAGGTGGTGATGGCCTTCCACCACAGACGACAGGGACGTGGCAAGCGGCGTAAATAACGGGATTGATGTTGACGCTTTAGACCAAATTGGTTAGGCGTCTCCATATCCCCGATGGCTGACGAAGCGCTCCCCCATCTCCACTGCGATCAAGCCAATTCCGCGCTCCTTTATTAGCAACAAGGGGTCTGTGGATAATGACGATAGGCATTGTCCTGATCGTTGCTCTGCTAAAGGCTAAACGAGAGGACATCCCCCTCATCGTTAAGATGCTTGTGGATTCGCATGTGTTTTGTGCGACTGGTTGGATACTGGCAATCGTAATAGTTTTGACCTCGGTGATACTTGTTCTATTGCTAAAGAGTACTTTTCGTGAAGGGATTGAACGTCTTGCGCGTGAAAGAGATGACCTGCAGAAAAAACTAATCAAATGAACACAACCGCTCTCATGCTTGCGATATTTATTGTCTCGTGCGTGATCAGTGTTTTTTATTGGTATGTCGTTAGGGAGGTATTGATCACCAGAATTCGTTTTAGACTTTTTGCTAAACGTGACAAGCTCCGGCGACTTGCTATCGACAGAAAAGAACAAAGTTCTTCTTTCGCGTATCGTACTACAGAAGAATTTATATGTAAGACAATTGCTGTGGTTCCGTCGCTCAGCTTGGCTTCCTTTGTAGTGTTCATGCTTAGAAATAGAAATCAGACCTCTAGTGTGGTGGACAAACTGCACAATGAAGCTTCTGAGGATCTGTCTGAATTGTTGATAGGAACGGTTCAAGATGGCTTGCGGATAATGGTTGTTAATTCTCCGATTCTGATTTGCCTTGGAGTCATGGTGATCTGTGCCGCTTGGATAATAGGAGAATCAAAGATGTTCCTGTTAAAGCAGGCAGCGTTTTTCATCGACGAACTGCCACCGTCTGAATCCGACGAACCAATTGGGCAAGCTGCGTGAATGAACGCACATTTTAAGCGCGAAGAGTCGCCGTCCGACAAATTCAAAAAGGCGATGAAGCAGATTCTCTCGGTCCCGAAAAAAGAGTTGGACCGCCGCGAGTTGGACTACAAAGAGCAGCGCAAGATTAAAAGCTATAATCGGCATCGCTAGGGTTTCGCTCTGTTACTCAATTGTTCGTCAAGGAACATCACTAGTTCGTTCCCTACGATTATTGCGGAGTTGCGCAGCTTTCGGACGATTTGACCGTCGAGACCGATAGATTTGTTTTTAGGAACAGTATTCAATTCAGGAAATGTTTTGACCGCCTCAACATATTTCCTGTCGGCAATCCCAGCCTTATGTGTAATGACGTTCCTGACAGCCGAAAGTGCGTCGATATAGGCGTCTTTAGCAAAGAGTTTCCTTTGGATTTGTTTTCCAAATACGGTTCCGTACGCCGTTTTAATGTTCGGTAGCTTTTGAAAAGGAACCTTTTCAGAGTCGCGTAAGAACGAGCCGTAACCGTTTTGCGGATCAGCTATAGTGGCGACATCTATAGTTGAAGAGTCCGAATCGCTAGTAGCTCTAGGTTTGTCGTATCTTAGACCAGCCCGCTTGCGCCATTCTGCTAAGCCACGATCGAGTGCGATATACCATAAATCGCCCGCTAAAGTTTCAAACGCTGTCCATGATTCGATAACAACCGAATACAAAATATTTGTCATGCTTTGCATCGCGCCCATTTCGGTCTTCAGCAGGAGGTTGATATGCTCAACGCCAATCGTCAGTCGCCGTTCGCTGGCTGCATTCATACCTGACGAGAAAAATTCTTCCTTCCACGCTTCCTTGCATTTTTCGACCTCTTTAGAAATTGCTTTCTCGATCTTCTCGGAAAATCGCTTTTCCTTTAGTGTTAGTTTTCCGGTGACTTTGAAAACCGCATAGTCTCTCCAAAGTTGTTTATGGAGCGCGGTTGCTGCTATTTCGGAAGGGAAAAGACAAAAACTGCTCGTGCGCCACATGTTTTCGTTCCAGGCATTCGCAACTTCCTTGAGACACGGCGATTTAAGAGTCACCTGAGGCCTCCCGGAAGGTGGCATCGGCCTAATGAGGTCGAAATATTTGAAATCGGGAAAAAACGGCATATCGCTGTCTCTATCAGTTCCCAAAAACCCTTCCAATGCGGGCCTTTTTTCCGTTCATGTCGGCCAAACCTACTACCGGCGCTTGATGCGTCAAATATATAGTTACCAATGATTTGGTCCGCGGTTTCACCTCAGAGCGGCTTGCCGATGAAGGCCCGACATCGTATGCTCGTCACACGGGGGCGCACTGGCTTCGACTCATTGTTGGAAGCGCAGGCGGCATGTCGAGGATGGTTCGTTGGCCTCGTAAAAAACCGAGCCAAAACAAATAAACGCAGATCACCAAGATCTCGCTCTCGCGGCTTAAGTGACCGTGACGTTTGGAGTTGGACGCCTGCTACGGCGCCAAACGTGGACAGCAGGCTAATCGGACGGCGGAGTGACCGCGCCGGACGGTGAAGGAAATTCGTGGACGCTCGGGAGTCGGCAGTGTGCCGGTGCAACGTCGGCTTCTCAAAAATCTCACCGGCTAAACATGTAGATGTGTGCGTGGATAGCGACGAGGACAGGGGTTCAACTCCCCTCGCCTCCATTTTCGCTCCTTGAGCGAAAATGGCCGCCGTGGCCTCGGCGGAGGCGGACAAAGCGGACCTAAGTCACGCGGCTAACGCCCAAACCGCGCTCGTGTGCAATTTTCTTGCAGGGGTGAAAAATAAACCTTCACATAACGGAGTTGGTGATGCTATAACAACTATAAATCCCATAGACACAGCCGCTCCCGCTTTCATGAATTATCGCGCCCTTGGTAAAGTATTTTATCACTCCGCCATCCTGCTCGCTTGCGTCACCCTCAGTTGCCGCCCCCAGCAAGCAGTCATTCTCTCCCCCACCGACAGTGACCTCGTCGTTTTAAACGGCTGCGTGATCTCGGCCTGTAATTATCTGGCAGTCGTTAAGACCCAGCACGCGTTAGACAAGGATTTTTGGGCAAAAATCCTTCTCGTCCGTTACAACGATCATCCCGCCGGCCACGCCTACTGTGTGTGGGAAACTGACGGGACCATTTACGGTTACGACCGTAATGCCGGCTCGTTTCCGATTCCGGTTTACGTTCGAGACGCTCGCTCCATTGCCATCGTTCTGGCTCAGGAATTGGGCAAAGTCATGAACGAGTCGCTTTCGGTCGACCGCGCGGAGTTCGTCGAATCGCAGCACGCCGAGCTCTACAAGTTTTAAGCGTAAGCGAGTTAAACACACCGGCGCCATTGGGCGGCTTGAAGAAACCTACGGTTTCTCGCCCCAGGTTTTCTTCTGAAACGAAACGCGGCCGGATCCATGTTCGAACGCCTCGAAGTGTTCCGGGTTCTGCAGGTAATATTTTTGGTGATAATCCTCCGCCGGATAAAACGTCATCGCCGGCAAAATTTCGGTCGCGATCGGTTTCTTGAATTTCCCGGAGTGGGCCAGCTTCTCCTTCGACATTTCCGCGGTCTTCTTTTCCTCATCGCTGCCATAAAAAATCGCGGCGCGGTAACTTGGACCGATATCCGTGAATTGGCCGTTAGACTGCGTCGGGTCGATTTGCTTCCAGTAAATGTCGAGCAACTGCTGGTACGAAATTTTGGCCGGATCGTAAACGATTTGGATCGATTCCCGATAATTTGTCTTTTCGGAACCGACCAGTTCGTAAGTCGGATTCGGTTCGGTTCCGCCGCAGTAACCCACAGTCGTCTTGATTACACCAGGCGCTTTGTCGAAGGCCGGCTGGATGCACCAGAAACAACCACCGGCAAAAACCGCGGTTTTCGTCGCTGCCGGCTGTGAATCTTGCGCCTCCGACGCAGCAACCAGAAACAACAGGAAAACATAAGCGAAACGGAAGACCCTCATATTGTCGATCTTAGACAGCTCTGACGCGTCGCCGTTGTGAATAAATTAGCGCCTTTTGGCTTGCCACCAGCGGGTCGCGCTGCCATAAGCGTAACTTCTTAAACCAACAGGAGGTTTCGCAATGGCTAAAACACTCGGAATGCTTTTTGGTATCGTCTTCTTGGCAGTTGGGATTCTCGGATTCGTTCCCGGAGTTAGCGCTCCCGGTCCAGATGGGATGCCGATGCTGCTTGGCATCTTCATGGTCAATACCGCGCACAGCATCGTGCACGTTGCCTCGGGCGCAGTCTTTCTGCTCGCTTCCATGGCTGGAGCCGGCGCCGCCAGCTTGTGGTTTAAACTCTTCGGGCTCATTTACGCCGTTGTCGCGGTCCTCGGATTCATGACGCCAAACGGAATGTTGCTCGGCCTGATCTCAAATAATCCAGCCGACACCTACCTGCATGTTGGACTCGCGGCTGCGATGTTGCTGATCGGGTTCGCAGTGCCAAAACAGGCCGCCGCTTAGCCACCCCAACTCAACTCAAAGCCGTTGCGAGGTTGAATCGCTTCGCAACGGCTCCATTTTGTTCCGTGATCGAACTGATCCCGGAAACATACGTCGCGCCTCTCGACCTGCTCGCGATCTTCGGACGCGTCGCACCGTTGCATGTCGATCTTGGCTGCGGCGACGGCTCATTCTTATGCGAACTGGCGCAGCGTTATCCCGACAAAAACTTTCTTGGGATCGAGCGTTTGGTCGGTCGGGTTGCCAAGGCAGCCCGCAAAGCGTCCGCCCTGGAAAACGTCCGTGTTCTGAACGTCGAAAGTACCTATGCCGTGCGTTATTTGCTGCCAGAAGCATCGGTCGAAACATTTTATCTGCTGTTTCCCGATCCATGGCCAAAACGGCGCCATCAGCGCCGCCGCATCGTCAAAACAGATTTTCTCGATTCAGTTCATCGCGCGCTCGCGGATGATGGCTTTTTCCGAATCGCCACCGATCAATTGGATTATTTTGAAAAGATTCGCGTCCTTGCGGAAAGTTATTCCGGCTTCGCAATTGTCGATGCTGATGCCAATCCGGTTCGGACAGATCTTCCGTTAACGAAATTTGAACAGCGATTTAGCGCGCTGGGAGCGCCGATTTACCGGTTGGCGCTGCGAAAAATCTCGCCAGTGAGATAGGCGCGCGCCTGCCACTCGCGCTCGCCGAACTCCAGCTCCACCGCGCCGGTTTCGTCCTGTCGAAACAGTTTGATGCCACGGGCTCGGACGCGCTCCGCCCATTCATCTGAAATGCGCTCCTGTTGGGGAAAATCACGCGACGTCGCCACGATTAATCGCGGCCGGACTGCGTCGAGAAAAATGTCCGATCCGGAATTGCCGGAATGATGCTGGCCTTTGACCAAAACATCGCTGTGCAAATCAGATCGCGATGCGAGCAATGATTTCTCCGTCGCATAACCGGCATCGGACATAAACAAAATCTTCGTCGTTTTGATGGAGAGCTGAACCACGAACGCCTGATCGTCGGCCGTGGTCGCAGTAAAGTTCGCCGGTGGAAACAAAATTTTGCCAACGACGTCCGACGAAGCAGAAAAATTCTCACCCGCTTTCAAACTCATGAGATTCAACCGATGAGTTGGAAAAATCTCGCGAAGTCGCCGATGAACGGTTGAGCGATCAGGCGCCGCATTGTCGATCAAAACAGTCGGAACAAAATCGCGCAACAGCGCCTCTGTGCTGCCAATGTGCAGCGAATCGCCGTGAGTCAGCAAAAGTCCGCTGATTCGATTGATTCCCGCAGCGTGCAAATACGGCCGAAGCACTCGCTCGTAATCACGGCCGCTGCCGCAATCAAAAAGCCAACCAGCTCTCGAAGCCCTAACATGAACGGCGGCACCCGCGCCGACATCCAGCACTGTGATTTTCGCAGGTAGTTTTTTTGGCCAACTGGGTTCGGCAACATAATAATGACTGCCAGGAACCTGCGCGAACCATTGGACGAATGCGATCACCCCCGTCGCGAGTGACCAGTTCGCATTATTGAAAATCAGCGACACTCCGGTAGCAACCGGCGCCACCACCAGTGACAACAGCGCAATCGCTAAAATGAAAAATGCGATCGGCACCACGAGTAGATTCGCGAAGAGCGAGCTTGGCGTGACTAGATGAAAATACCAAAAGATCAGCGGCAACGATCCGAGCCACGCCGCCAGCGAAACCGAACCGCCACGGCAAATCCACTCGTAGCCAACTCCGATCGTGCGACGCAAACCGCTAACTAGCCGGCGTGGTAGAAATGGATCAGGCGCGCCAATCGGTCGCAGCCATCCGGAAAGCGGATCGGCCAATAAAATAATTCCACCCACGACCGCGAACGAGAGTTGAAATCCGGTTGAGAAGAATTCATTGGTGTCCCAACAAAGAAGAAAAAACGCCGCGGCCGCGAGACTGTTCAGTACGAAAACTTTTCGTTCGAAGAAAAAGCCTCCGAGAAGAATCGAGCTCATTACCGCCGCGCGAACGCTGGAAACGTGCAGGCCGGTGACGGCGGAATAAAAAAGCAAAAGCGGAATGATTACTATTGTCGCCCATTTACGAGAAAGCCTCGCTACCATCGCCAGGATCCATAAAAGGCGCGCTACGATTCCGACGTGCAGACCGGCAACCGCGAAAAGATGAAGCGTGCCCGTTTGTTGAAACGGCTCTTCAATGTCTTCCGGGGTCTGATGGCGCAAACCGAGCGCGATGCCGCTCAGGAAATTTTGCACCTGCGGTGAATCATCCAGTCCGCGACAAATCGCGGTCTGCATCCAGGCACGCGACGTTTGTGCTGCTCGCAGAATCGGATTTCCCGCGCCGCGTCTGAGCAACGCGCCGTCTTCTGGATAGCGAACAAAAAGACTTCGCCGCACATCCTGGCGCGCGAGATACGAGCGCATATCGAACTCGCCCGGGTTGCGCGGCGGCGCGATCGGCTCGGCTATTCCAAACATTTTCAGTTCATCGCCGAACTCGGGATTGCCACGCCAGCGGGCGAGCAGTGTCGCTTGAGTCGGCTTCGTTTTACCCTCGAACTCAATCGATTCGAGCTTGAACAGGAATGTGGCAAATCCGTTCGACGCCACCTTTGGTTCCGAGATAACAAATCCGACCGCGTTCACAACCCGCGGGCGTTCGCTGAGATCAGCCGCGAGTTGCAAACCCGGCGTGTCGCCGATCCGAAAATCATGGAGCAAAAAGAACCCGCACCCGACCAGCAGATATGTCGATGTTAAGTTCGGCCAGGAGAAGAGCGGAATTACGAGCAACGCGAATGCGGCCGCGGCGAACCACCAGTGAGAGACTGCGACCGGGAAAAAATCCGAAACCACAATTCCCAGCGCCGCCATCAACGCCAGACCGACAAATGGTTGCCGCGGTAGATTCATGGGAGGAACTCGCCGCTAAATATTACGGCATCGGACACTCGAAGTTCTGGGCAACTGGAAATGAACTTACTCGCGCCGTAGCTTTGCTTCGTGCAGGAACTCTTTAAAGAGGAGGATGTCGATCTTGCGGCGGTGAACAAAACCGCCCCGCTAGCAACGCGTATGCGGCCGCGCTCGCTCGACGAATTTGTCGGCCAGGAACACATTCTCGCGCCGGGAAAATTGCTAAGGCGTGCGATCGAAGCCGATCGTTTGCCGTCAGTGATTTTGTCCGGCCCGCCCGGCACTGGAAAAACGACGCTTGCTCATATCATTGCTGACATCACGCACGCCAAGTTTGTGCGTTTGAGCGGCGTTGAGAGCAACGTCGCGGAAATGCGTCGCGTGATCGCAGGCGCGACCAATCGCACCCGCACTTCCGGACAAAACACGATTTTGTTCATCGACGAGATCCATCATTTCAACAAAGCGCAGCAGGATATTCTCCTGCCCGATGTCGAAAGCGGAAACCTGCGATTGATCGGCGCGACGACTTATAATCCGTTTTTCTACGTCAACAGTCCGCTCGTTTCGCGGTCACAAGTTTTTCAGCTTGAACCGCTCCGCGTCGAAGAACTTGAAGAATTGATCGATCGCGCGCTGGCAGACAAAGAGCGCGGGCTCGGCAATTACAAGGTTAAGATCGACAAGGACGCGAGAAAACACTTGGCGAAATTGAGCGACGGCGATGCGCGGAAATGTTTAAACGCGCTCGAGATCGGGGTGATGACCACGCCGCCAGATTCCAAAGGCGTCATTCATTTTACAATCGCGGTCGCGGAAGAAAGCATTCAGCAAAAAGCGATTGTCTACAATCGCGCGGGCGACGCGCACTACGACACGATCAGCGCGTTCATCAAGAGCATGCGCGCCTCCGACGAAAAAGGCGCGATCTACTGGCTCGCGAAAATGCTGCATGCCGGCGAAGATTTTCGTTTCATCGCACGGCGCATCGTGATTTTTGCGAGCGAAGATGTTGGCCTGGCCGATCCGGAAGCACTGCCGCTCGCCATCGCGACCCAGCACGCTGTCGAATTTGTCGGTTTACCCGAAGCGCGGATTCCGTTGGCGCATGCTGTCGCTTACATGTGCCGCGCCAAAAAAAGCCGCGAAGCCTACGACGCGCTCAACGAGGCGAGCGAACAAGTCGAGTCAGAGCACACCAAACGCGTTCCCGAGAATCTCAAGAACAAACACTTCCCGGTTAATCCGGAGAAGTGAGCGCTATGGATATCACACGACCACTAGTTGATTCGGAAGTTGGATCTGAAAAGATTCGTATTGATCGTTACTATCGAACACAAAGAGAGCATCGCCGTTCGAGAACTGCAGCTTGATAGTACGGTCATCGACGATTTCGGCACCTTCGACACGCTGCTCAAGCAACCGCGCAAATTCTGTCCCCCGCGATATGTAATCCTCACTTCGCAGTGGATTCGTTGTCTTACCAATGGAGCATTCACCCTCGATAAAAATCGACAATCTATCTTCGAAGTGAATCTGTAACTGATGCCTGCCGAGACACACCTGTTCGACAAGCTTTCCCGTGAAGGAGGACAGATCGGTGTCTGGCGCGATCCGATTCACTCTATCCTTCAAACGCCGTCGCCACGAGCGTGGCGTTGTGGCCACCGAAGCCGAATGAATTGTTCATGACGACGCGCACTTTTTTTTCCTTCGCTTTGTTCGGCGTGTAATCGAGATCGCACTGCGGGTCCGGATTTTCGAGATTGATCGTCGGCGGAATGACGCCGTCGCGGATCGCCAATGCGCACGCGGCCATTTCCATGGCGCCGGCGCCGCCTAACAAATGACCGGTCATCGATTTGGTCGCGCTGATGGAAACTTTGGTTTGCTCGCCAAAAACCTTTTTGATCGCTTTTGTTTCGCTGATGTCGCCGAGACCGGTGGAAGTGGCGTGGGCGTTGATGTAATCGACATCGTTTGGCGAAATCTTCGCGTGATCGAGCGCCAATTGCATGGCGCGCGCGGCGCCTCCGCCATCCTCCGGCGGCGCAGTCATATGGTAGGCGTCCGCCGAAAGTCCGTAGCCGGTAAGCTCGCAATAGATTTTCGCTCCGCGCTTCTTCGCATGTTCGAGCTCTTCCACAATGGCAATGCCCGCGCCTTCACTTATGATGAAGCCGTCTCGGTCGCGATCGAACGGGCGCGACGCGCGCTCCGGTTCATCGTTGCGCTTGCTGAGCGCTTTCATCGCTGAAAAACCGGCGAGACCCAGTTCGACGATCGCCGCTTCGGAACCGCCGGCGACAAAAATATCGGCGTCGCCGAATTTAATCATCCGCCACGATTCGCCGATTGAATTGTTCGAAGTCGCGCAAGCAGTGACGATGCACATGTTCGGGCCGCGCAATCCGAATTCCATCGAGATAACGCCGCTGGCCATGTTGCTGATGAGCATCGGAATAGTGAAGGCGGAGACGCGTTGCGGTCCTTTGTTCATCAAAACGCTGAATTGGTCTTCCAGCGTTTTCAGTCCGCCGATGCCGCTGCTGACGATCACGCCGAAGCGGTCGTGATTCACCTTCTCCAGGTCGACACCGCTGTCCTGGATCGACATCTTGGCCGCGGCCATTGCCAGTTGAACGAAGCGATCGGTGCGCCGCACGTCTTTGGCGTTCTTGAAGAAATTCTTCGGATCGAAGCCGCGCACTTCGCCGCCGATTTTGCAATCGTAGTTCGCGGTGTCGAAGGTTTGGATCCGGCTGATGCCACTCTTGCCTTGAACGAGATTTTTCCAAAACGTCTCCAAATCGTTGCCGATCGGCGTGACAACGCCAAGACCCGTGATTACAACGCGACGATCGTTATTCATGAGGACGAATTGCTAATCGTTAGCGCGCACCCATGCCGACGCTTTGCACGGCCTGGAAAAGTTTCCCTTCAGTTTTGATTGAGGGCGCGATGATGATTTCAGTCTGCTGGAATTCGGCAATGTTGCGTGCGCCGACGTTGCCCATACAAGTCGTAATTGCGCCGACAAGATTCTGACTTCCGTCATCGACTTCAGCCGGCCCGAAAAGAATCTGTTTGAGCGGACCGGTCGTACCAACTTTAATGCGCGTGCCGCGCGGAAGATTTACGTGCGGGGTGGCCATGCCCCAGTGATAACCGGACCCGGGCGCTTCCTGGGAGCGAGCGAACGCGCTGCCGACCATGACTGCGTCCGCGCCGCAAGCGAGCGCTTTGCAAACGTCGCCGCCTTTGCTCATCCCGCCGTCGGTAATGATCGGGACGTAACGCGAAGTTTTTTTGAAATAAGCATCGCGCGCCGCTGCGCAATCGACCGTGGCCGTTACTTGCGGCACGCCGAGTCCAAGGACGCCGCGTGAAGTACAGGCCGCGCCGGGTCCAACACCCACCAGAACGCCGGCCGGTCCGCATTCCATAATTTCGAAAGTGACGTCATAGCCAACGGTGTTGCCGACGATGACCGGGATGCGCATATCCGCGCAAAATTTTGTGAGATCGAGCGATTTATATTCGGTAGAAATGTGTCGCGCGGTTGAGACCGTGCTTTGCACGACGTAAACATCCGCGCCGGCTTCCTGCGCGATCGGACCGAACTCGGCTGCGCGTTGTGGAATGGAACTGACGGCGGCAATGCCGCCTTCATCTTTAATTTGTTTCACGCGCGCGGCAATTAAATCGGGGTGGACCGGTTCCTGATAAATTCTTTGCAACAGCGACGTGACTTCGGATTTGTCGGTCTCGACAACTTTTTGCAGAACTTCCTGGGGATTTTTGTAGCGCGTCTGGACGCCTTCGAGATTTAGAACGGCCAGACCGCCGAGCTTGCTCATGGCCACGGCGAACCGAACATCGACAACGCCATCCATGGCGCTGGCGAGGATCGGGATCTTCAGTTCGATCGGCTCTGCGTTCTTGCGGGGCAAACGAAAACGAATGTCGACTTCGTTTGGATTAATCGTGACGCGCCCGGGCACGAGCGCGATCTCGTCGAACCCGTAGGTCACGCGCGCTTTTCGATTTCGGCCAATCCACATTCCCATAATTAAATCTGCTCCAATCTAAATCTTTCGTTTAAACTGCCGCAACGCGGACAGCGCGGAAGTAACGTCGCCGTCCGATCTTCAAACTCGAACGCGCAAATCACGCACCGTAACCGGTAGCGCAATGCGCGTCGCTCACGCCGGCGCCGGTTCCATTCACCTACTATCCAGAGAAGGAAAATCGTGGCAAGGGAAAGCAGCAGATAAATTGTGACCAGCGCGGCGAGACTGACTCGAATCACGGCGCGCCCGCTGTCGATTTAGCATTCACCGCGGCGACATCGTTGCCCCATTCGATCGTCGCGGTCCCCCAAACCAGCGAGTCGCCGTTGGATGTCGATCCTTCGACGTTGCTCAGGACAGGTCTTCCAGGAAAACGGCAGAGCGCAAGATGTTCTCTCGCCTGTTCGTCCAGAGTTGCATCACCGGATGAAGTTAAGCTGAAACAATAAACAACCGCGCCTTGGGGATCGACCGCGATCCGAAACTGCGCATTCTGCGGCGGCTCGCGAGTGGAGGCTTTGAAATTTGTCGGGACAAACTTCGGCTGGCCGAGTCGATCAAGTCCGTCGGCAAAAGTCACTTTGGTTGGAGCAACCCCGAACGGTTTGGCGGCAGGCCGAACCGCCGCCGGGACTGGCCCAGGCGGTTGTGCGCTTGGAATACGAAGATCGACAGTCAACGGCGACGCTTCTTTCAAAACCGGCTCGCTCGCAAAATAAGATGGAATGTGCTCGACCTTTCCCAACAAATAACGCCTGACGTCGGATGGCCGTCTTGTCGTTGACACGAGTGCGGGGTCTTCCGCATCAACCCAGCGCAGAAACGTGGCTCCTTCTTCGGATTTTGCGCTGATCAAATTCACTCGTTCCGGCGCAGGCGTAAGCGAAACGGTTGGAGGATAAACAACTTGAAAAAGATAAAAGCCCGCGGCATGCGCCGCGAGGGACGCGACCAGGAAACCGATGAAAGCGAGATTGCGACCGCGCGGTGCGTCCCAGTTAAACAGCAACGTCGCCGTGGTCGAAGCGTTCATTTCGGAGCAGCGCCTGCCAATGAAACCGACGAAATTCCATGTTCGAGCGCGGCATTAGTCACGGCCACGACTAATTCGTACGGAGTCTGGCGATCCGCCTTAATAATAATGGAGCGATTCTCACGTTTGGCCGCGTCCAGTAACGGGCCGAGCCGATCGAGAGAGATCTTTTGATCGCGAAAATAAATCGCGGGGACCGCGCCGCCGGTGATGCTGATGATTTGTTGATTCTGCTGCGCGCCGAGCAGGAACGGTGAGGCCGGGGCCGAAACAGCGATTCCCGGTTGGAAGACAAAGTTCGAGCTCAACAAAAGGAAAAAAATGAGCAGGAACACCACATCGATGAGCGGGAAGACGACGAGCCAGCCGAAATTATATTCCTTGGTGCGGCTCAGCTTCATGGGTTCGTCGGGTGATTGTCGATCTTGCGCATGCTTGCAGCGCCGCGGCCTTGGCGAAGGCGGGTCGATCTAATGATCGCGATGCGCTTCTCGCGGACCTGTCAGCGTTTCGGGCGATTGCTGAAAACTGATGATACCGGTGAGCGCTTCACTGTCTTTCAACATGTGCACGATCTCGATGCCGGCGCGTTCCATTTCGTGCAACATCGTATTCACACGCGACGAAAGATAACTGTAGGCGACGAATGTCGGCGCGGCGACGACCAGGCCGGCCGCAGTCGTGAGCAAACTTTTGTAAATGCCGCCGGAGAGCTCCGTGACAGTGGCGTAGCCGCCGTGAGAAGCGATCGTTCCGAAGGCGTCGATCATTCCCGCCACCGTTCCGAGCAGGCCAAGCAATGGCGCGAGAAAAGCCAGCGTCGCCAAAACGCCAAGAAAGCGCTCGAGTTTCGGAACCTCCAGCTGCCCCGCTTCCTGCACAATTTCGCGCAGCTCCGACCTCGACGTATCATGCCGCAAAAGCGCGGCGTGAATCACGCGCGCGACCGGGCCGGGCGTCCCGGCCGATTCGTGCAGCGCTTCCGCGAAATTGCGGCGCTGGACCAAATTCGAAAGTCCTTTCAGGAATTCACCGACGTGGATGGTGGCGCGGTGCAAATAAAAGAAGCGCTCGGCGAAGACAGCGATGGCGATAATGCTACAGGCCAAAATCGGCCACATGAGCAATCCGCCCTTTTGGATGTAATCAATCATGGGGGTTACCTTCTTAGCTCTTTTTCGCTGGCGGGGCAAGCTGCCCGAAGTTCGGCGGGCAAGCGCGCTACGAGGAACGAAGTTTGACTGAGGGGAAGCGGGGGCAAAGTGGGCAATTAATTTATATTGACGGCTGGCACGGAAGGTGGTTAAAAGTGGGGAAAAGTGGGTTAGAATGGCAAACATCTCCACCCGCCAATGCATACGCCCGACCAACGCTTCTACGCCGGCGAATTTCGTCACTTCATCGACGAAAAAAACCGAATCACCATTCCCGCGCGCTGGCGACGCGGTGTCGCCGAGGAATTCATCCTTCTTCCGCAGGCGGATGATCAATTTCTCCTGGTCATGTCGCCTGAAGAATTTTCTCGTATGAGCGCGGCGGCCGAAGCCGACCCGAATGTTTCCGCGCGCGATCGCCGTGTTTTTTTTCGTCAACTCCACTCTCGGGCCGAGCACGGCGCGGCCGATAAACAAGGCCGGCTCGTTTTGCCGGAAGATCTTTGCAAGAAAGTCGGATTGAAAGGCGAGGTCGTGCTCGTGGGCGGCCGCGGCCGCTTTGAAATTTGGAATTTACAGCGACGGAAGCGCGCTCACGAGGAGGAGACGCCCACTTATCAACACGTCGCCAACGTCATTGGTTTGTAATCAACCCAAACATGAACGCATTATTGTTTGAACGGCCGGTTTGGTTTGCGACCGGGCCGCTCATTCTGGAAGAGGAGCCGCAGGAAATGGAGGATTTCACTTACCATCACCCGGTGCTGGCCGCCGAAGCGGTGGAATTGCTCGCGCCGCATCCCGGTTCGCTCGTTGTCGATGGAACGGTCGGCGGCGGCGGTCATACCGAAGCGATTCTGAAAACGGGCGCTGACGTTCTCGCGCTCGACCAGGATCCGGATGCGATCGAACAGGCGCGGGAGGAACTCGCGCATTTCGGCGGCCGCGTCACCCTTCGCCAGACAAACTTCCGCTACGCGGACAAAATCCTCGACGAACTCGGCGTCAAAAAAATCGGCGGCGCCCTTCTCGATCTCGGCGTTTCCTCACGTCAACTCGAGAATGCTGCGCGCGGATTCAGCATGATGCGCAACGGTCCGCTCGACATGCGAATGGACCCAAGATCGACAATCACCGCCGCTGACATCGTAAACCGCTACAGCGAAGAAGATCTGACCCGGATATTTCGCGATCTCGGCGAAGAACCGGCCGGCCGCCGGATCGCGAGCTTGATTGTGAAGATGCGCAAAGATTCGCCGTTCACGGAAACGCTCCAGCTCGCGCGCGCGATTGAAAAAGTTGTTGGCCGCCATGGGCGCAGACATCCTGCGACGCAGGCGTTTCAAGCGTTGCGGATGGAAGTAAATGACGAGCTGGGCGCTCTTGAACAAGGCCTGCGCGTCTTGACCGCGCGACTCGAGACCAGCGCGCGGATTGCGGTCATCACGTTTCATTCTCTGGAAGATCGGATCGTGAAAAATTTCATCCGCGATCACAGCCGCGAATGGCTTGACCGGCCAGAGTGGCCAGAGCCGCGACGAAATCCGGAATACGATTTGCACGCTATTACTTCGAAGCCAGTTGAGCCCGGCGAAAACGAACGCCGAATGAATCCGCGTTCGCGAAGCGCGAAATTGCGGGTGGCGGAGAAGATCGGATGAATCGGTCTCGCCGACAAAATTGGAACACGGTCAATGCCGCCTCACTCGCGCGCTGGATTGTGCTGACTGCGTTCCTCGCGCTAACGGGGTTGAGTTACGTTTATCTCACGCTCCAGCTCTATCATCTCGGTGATCGCAAAAAAGCGCTCGAGACCGAAGTGGCCAATTTACGGATGCAAAATGAAGTGGCCAGCGCACAAATTGCCGCTCTCACCTCGCGCTCGGCCTTGCAGCGGCGTTTGAAGGAAGGTTATCTCAAAATGATTCCGATCGCCGAGCACAACATCGTGCGATTAACAATGCCGACGCGAAACCAGGAAGACGCTATCCAGCCAGTCTCCAATCAGCGAGGCGCGAGATGAAATGGAACAGCCGAACCAGATGCGCACTCGTTTGCCTCGGCTTCGTTCTCCTCTTCAGCGCGTTTTCGTTTCGCTTGATCTATCTCCAGATGATCAAGCACGAGCAGTACGCCGGTCTCGCGGCTGAGAAACACGTTTACAAACAGCCCATCTTCGCCGGGCGCGGCACGATCCTCGACGCCAATAACGAAGTCCTGGCGCACAATGTTCCGGTCGAAACCGTGGTCGCTGACGCGACTCATCTGACCGATATCGAGGCGACGGTCGATCTTGTCAGCGGCGAGCTGAAACTCCCGCGCGTCGAAATTTCGGAAAAACTTCACGGCGACCGCCGTTACATCGTGCTCAAACGCGAAGTGCCCAAGGCAATCAGCGATTCGCTCCGCCAAAAACTGCGCACCCAAAATTTACGCGGCATTTATTTCGAGCAGGACGCGACCCGCATTTATCCCAATGGCGTGATGCTTTGTCACGTGATCGGTTTCACTGACTTCGAGCATCGCGGCATTCAAGGTGTGGAAGGCTCGCTCGATGAGTATCTGCGTGGACAAGACGGCTATCGTTACATTGAGCACAATCGCGCCGGCCAGGAACTAGTGCTTTACCGCGGCCAGGAGCGCGCGCCGCGCAATGGCTATCAGGTCCACCTGACTGTCGATCTAAATTTACAGAACATCGTGGAGAACGAACTCGATGCCGCCATGCGCGAGTATTCGCCGAAAAAAGCGACCATCATCCTGATGCGACCGCAGACCGGCGAAATTCTCGCGATGGCAAATCGGCCGGCGTTCGATCTCAACAAGCGCTCCGAGGCGAAACCGGAACAAATGAAAAATCGCGCTATCAGCGACATGATGGAACCGGGTTCGACTTTCAAGATTGTGACCGCGGCCGCCGCGCTCAACGAACACAAGTTTCGCCTCGATTCCTACATCTTTTGCGAAAAGGGAATTTGGAACTATGGCGGCACGCCGCTTCACGATCACGCCGCATTCACCGACCTGAGCGTCAAAGACATTCTCATTAAATCGAGCAACATCGGCGCAGCCAAGCTTGCGGTTAGCCTCGGCGACCAAAAATTTTACGAGTACATCCGGCGTTTTGGTTTCGGCGAGCGGACCGGCGTCGAGCTTCCCGGCGAAATTCCCGGATTGATCCGGTCGCCGCAATCGTGGAGCAAAATTTCCATCACTCATATTCCAATGGGCCATGAAATCGGGGTGACTCCGTTGCAAATGACTGCGGCCATGGCCGCGATCGCCAATGGCGGTAAACTAATGACGCCGCGGATCGTAAAATCGATCACGACCAGCGATGGGAAAACAATCAGTACGCTTTCGCCGATTGTTTTGCGTCAGGTCATCTCGCCGCAAACCGCCAGCCAGATCGGGAGCGCACTCCGTGGCGTGGTCAGTGATCGCGGCACGGCCGCTGCCGCGGCCGTTCCTGGTTTCATCATCGCCGGAAAGACTGG
>Ga0137399_10000021_pt1 | contig 49020 bp, 39 predicted proteins | sample czorhiz316metaG_FD_104810 | JGI IMG/M metagenome (GOLD analysis project Ga0137399, IMG submission 104810) | Vadose zone soil microbial communities from Angelo Coast Range Reserve, California, USA - czorhiz3.16 metaG | ecosystem: Environmental > Terrestrial > Soil > Vadose zone | place: USA...
AAAAGACCTCAATGGATTCTTCGACCAAGTGCGCTCGCGCTTCGGCAAGATCGATATTCTTTTTATCAACGCCGGGATCGCCGAGCAATCGATGATCGCCGAGACTAGCCCAGAATTCTACGACCGTCATTTCAACATCAACGTGCGCGGCGCTTTCTTCGCCGTTCAAAAGGCTTTACCCCTGTTGCAAAAGGGCTCTTCGATCGTGGTGACAACTTCGGTGGTCAGCCACTTCGGTGGCGCAGGATCGTCGGTGTACAGCGCAACCAAGGCGGCCTTGCGCTCGATGGTTCAATGTTGGGCGGCCGAGCTTTTGCCCGAAGGTATCCGGGTGAACAGCGTCTCGCCCGGCCCGACTGCGACGTCGATCATCAAGCGCAACGTGGCGGACGAAAAAGCCTTCGAGCCTATCTTGGAATTCATGAAGACCATGGTCCCCATGAAAAGAATGGGCGAACCGCTGGAGGTTGCGAGGGCCGTATTGTTCATGGCTTCGGAAGACTCGTCCTTCACCACCGGCGCCGAGCTGATGGTCGACGGTGGGATGACGCAGGTTAGATAATTATTTGCAATCGCGCGCGAGCCGCGGATAGACAAACCAAAGCTCCCGAGGAGGGACTCGAACCCCCGACCCGCCGGTTAACAGCCGGCTGCTCTACCAACTGAGCTACTCGGGAATGAAGCGCGAAATATCGTCGACGCTGGGCGGGCAATCAACCTGCGGCGGCCGGCCCGGGCGGCCTGGGATCGGACCATGGTCGAGGTCGGGCGTGCGGTCCCTCCCTCTAAGCCCCGATGATCGCGTCCCAGGCAACCCAGTGAGTCACGGCCGTGCGTGCGTCCTCCGGTCAGGGATGCGTGCCATGCTGCGGCGCTCCCGGCGCGGCGCATGACGCGCATCGCCACGGGCAAACTGTCCAGCGAGCGGCGGCCGCTGCGCCAGCTCGCGCACCAGCAGCCGGGCCACGTCGCGCAACAGCTCCAGCTCCCCCTCACTCCAAAGCCGCGGCTCTGGATCCATGACGCACAGCGCGCCGACCGCGCGGCCGGCCGCGTCGATCAACGGCACGCCGGCGTACGCCGTCACCAGGCCGTCCCGGACCGCCGGGGTGCGGGCGGTTAGGGGATGGCGGCGCGCGTCCGCGACCACGAGCGGCCGGCGCGACGCGGCGATGTGACGGCTGAACGGGTAGCACAGCAGCAACGCGATCGACACCGGCCGGCCGTAGCTGCTCGACACCATCCGGCCGCGGGCAGCGACGAGCGACACGCACACCACGGGGACACCGAGCAGCCGACCGGCGAGCTGCGTGAACTCGTCCAACGAGCGCTGCGTGGGGCGGTCGGTGCCCGTGGTCGCGAGCGTCATAGCGTGGGTGGTCGCAGCCTGGTCACGATCGCCGGCAGTCGATCGAACTGCGTCCGCTTATCGAGGAACTCGTCTGCGCCCGCTTCGAGGCATGTGGAACGGAGCTGGTCGTAAGCGTAATTGGTGAGCACCACCACGGTGGGTTGGGGCTGCAACCGTTTCGCCGCGCGCAGCACCTCCAACCCGTCCCCGTCCGGCAACCGCATGTCCACGACGACGACGTCCGGCTTGGACTCGGGCAGCAACGCGAGCGCCTCCGCGACGGTACCGGCCTCGACGACGTTGTCCACTTCCCACATGTCCTGGAGCATCGCCGCCAATCGTACGCGCACGAGGGTGGAGTCATCGACGAGGAAGACACGCATCTGGACTTCGTGGCTCGAATGGGTCGTCGTCCACGCCATATCGGTCGCGCTAATTTGGGCCGCGGGCGCTGCCGCCGGAGTCGGCGGGCACCCGACGGCGTTGTGCGAAATGGGGTGGGCGGCGCGTCCGGCGCGACTGACAGCCGGCGGCGGGCCCTAGGGCGCGAGCCCCTGCTCGATCACGTAGCGGACCAGGTCCGCGTTGGTCTTGAGGTTCAGCTTGCGCAGCACGCGGCTGCGGTAGGTGCTGATCGTCTTGGGACCGACCGACAGGGTGACCGCGATCTCCTTATTGCTCTTCCCGGTCCCGAGCAGGCACAGCACCTGGTACTCGCGCGCGGAGAGGGCCTCGTGCGCGCGGCCGGCGAAGCCCGAGCGCAGCTCGACGGCGAGCCGCTCGGCGAGCGCGGGGCTCACGTACGTGCCGCCGGCATGCGCCTTCTTCACGGCGGCGAGCAGCTCACTCGGAGCCTGGGTCTTGCTTACGTAGCCCGCCGCGCCGGCGCGCAGCGCCTGCACCGCGAGCTGGCCTTCCGGGTGCATGCTGACGACCAGCACGGCGACTCGGGGGAATCGCTTGCGCAGCTCGCCGATGAGCGGGACGAATCCCGGGCCGGGCATGCCGATGTCCAGGATCACGACGTCGGTGCGCGTCCGCTCGAGCCGGCGCAGCAGCTCGCCACCCTCGGCTGCTTCGCCCACGACCTCGATCACGTGGTCGTCGGCGGCGAGCTGGCGAAAGCCGGCGCGGATCAGCTGGTGGTCGTCGGCGATCAAGACCCGGATCATTCGAGGCTGGGCAGGCTGAGCGTCAGCGTGGTACCACGATCGGGCGCCCCGGCAATGGTGACGGTCCCGCCCAAGCTGGTCGCCCGCTCACGGATGCCGAGGAGCCCGAGCGAGCGAGAGTCGGCCAGGGCGTCGTCGCTGATGCCGCGACCGTTGTCTTGAACGCTGAGCTCGAGTGCCTGCGCGGAGATGGTGAACCGGACCAGAACCCGCGTAGCGCCGGCGTGGCGCGCGACGTTGGTGAGCGCTTCCTGAAAAATCCGGAAGGCGGCGGTGGCCCGACTCGCGTCCACAGCCGGTTGCTCGGCTGCCACCTCGACCCGGCAGGCGATGCTGGTGCGTATCTCGAACTCGCGGGCCTGCCACTGGATGGCGGCTTTGAGACCGAGCTCGTCCAGAACGCCGGGGCGCAGCTCGGTGGCGATACGCTGGATCGCGCCGGCGGTGCCGTCGAGGATCGCCTCCATGCCGTCGACTTTGCCGGCGAGCTCCGGGGCGGGCTGGGGAAGCCGCCGCTTGAGCCATGTGAGATCGATCTTGAGAGCCGTCAGCGCCTGTCCCAGCTCGTCGTGGATCTCGCGCGCGATGCGCGTGCGCTCCGCTTCGCGGGCCGCCTCGAGCCGGGCGGCGAGGTCGCGCAGCTGTTCCCGGTGGCGGTGTAGCTGCTGCTGCGCCTGCCTGCGCTCAGTGATGTCCTCGATCACCCCGACGAACAGGCGCGGCTCGCCGTGCTCACTCAGGAGGGCGGAAATCGTGACCTGGGCCCAGATCGGCGTGCCATCCTTGCGGCAGTACCGTTTTTCCAGCGTGAACGAAGTTCGCTTCCCCTCGACCAGTTCGGCCATCAGCTCCCGGTTCCTGGGAAGATCCTCCGGGTAGGTGATGTCGACGTACGTGAGGGACTGCAGGTCTTCGTCACTATAGCCGAGCATCCGTTGGAACACCTGATTCGTCCGGACGAAGCGCGCGTCGAGCCCCGCCACGGCGATGCCGACCGCCGCCTGCTCGAACGTGGCGCGGAGTAGCGCTTCCCGTTCCAGCAGGGCTTCCTCGACGCGGCGGCGCTCGGTCAAGTCGCGGGTGACCTTAGCGTACCCGACCAGGGACCCCGTCCCGTTCCGCACCGGGCTGATCACTACGTCAGCCCAGAAGCGGGAGCCGTCCTTGCGTACACGCCACCCCTCCACCTCGCAGCGCCCGCGCTCGGCCGCCGCGCGCAGGTTCTGCGCCGGCTTGCCGGCGGCGGCGTCCTCGGGCGTGTAGAAGCAGGCGAAGCTCCGCCCCATGATCTCCTTCGCCTTGTAACCCTCGACATATTCGGCGCTGGCGTTCCAGCTGACGACACGCCCGCCCGGGTCGAGCCCGATGATGGCGTGGTCGCGCACGCTGGCTACCAGCAACCCGAACCGCTGTTCGCTTTCGCGCGCCGCGCCCTCGGCCGCGCCGCGCTCCGTTGTGGCGGCGGCGAGCACCAAACCGGTCACCGACGCCAACGCCAGGAAGGTCTGGAGCAGAGTGAGGTTCTCAGCGGGCGTTGCCCCGGCGAACGGTCCGAGTCCACGCAGCGTGTACCAGATCATCAGGCCGGCGATCAGCGCCGTGGCGGTGGCGCTGCCGCGGGGGCCGAACCGCACTGCGGCCCACACGGCGACCGGGAAGACGGCGTACACGTACGTGATGGGACTGCGCAGCAATAGCGCGGTGAGCAGCACCAGCAGCACGACCAGCGCCGCGGCCTCGGGCCAGTGACCTGCCGGCCGCGTGGCCCGCGCCCACGTGAGCAGCAGCGGGGCCACCAGCGCGTCTCCCAGCGCGTCCCCGCTCCACCACACGAACCAGAGGTGGCCCAAGGCATCCCGCCCGACGAGGCCGCTGGCCCACAGGCTCGCGATCCCGATCGTCGCGCTCACCGTCGTACTCACGAGCGCCCCCAGGGTGACGAGCCCCAGCACGTCCCGAAGTCGCTCGAGCGAGGGTCGGAACTCGGTCACGCGTCGCAGCAGCCACACGGCGCTGACCGCCTCCAGGGTATTGCCGAGTGCGATGCCGGCCGCTCCGGCGACCGGCACACCGGCGGTCCAATTAAGCAGCAAGGCACCCACGGCGATGCCGGGCCAGTAGCGCAGGCCCAGGAGCAACAGGGTCGCGAGGGCGACGCCCGAGGGCGGCCACGCGGATGAGACGACTTTTTGGGCGACGGCGGCGAGCAAACCGAGTTTCGCCGCGCCGAGGTAGGCGATGGCGACGGCCGCGAGCTGCGTGGGGTACCGCAGCCGACCGGCCAGCTTGAGGAGGTCAGTTCGCACGATCATTCGAGTGGCCGCACGTGCAGTTTGTGCACCCGCGCCTATCATGCACGCGACGTTCCGAAACGTCTAGGGGCCGGCCGCTGCGGCGCGGCTTGCGGGAAGGTCTGCGGCGATCATGCCCAGGACAATCAACCCCCCGCCCAGCCACTGCAGCATGGCCAGCCGCTCGCCCAACACCAGCCAGGACGTCAGCGCGGCGAACAGCGGCTCGAAGCAGAAGATCAATGCCGCCCGCGCCGAGGACATGTGTCGCTGAGCGGACATCTGCAGCAGGAAGCACGTGGTACTGGCGAACACCACGGAATACGCGAGCGCGGCGAGAAACGCACCGCTCCAGTGGATCCGCGGCCGCTCGAGCAGCAGCAGGGCGCACGCGGAGACGATGGCCGTACCGGCCACCTGAAACCACACCAGTCGCCGCGCGTCGTACTCGCGCCCCAGCTCGGTGACGGCCACGATCTGGGCGCCGAAGCATGCGGCGCAGACCAACGTGAGCAGATCGCCCCGATTGAGCCCGCCGGCGTCGGGAGCCGTAAGCAGGTAGATCCCGAGCGTCGCCATCCCCAGCGCCGCGGCGGTCAGCCAGCCCGGGCGCTGTCCCAGCAGCGCGAGCGCGATGACGGGCGCGAGCACCGACGAGATGGCGACGATGAACGCCGAGCGCGACGCGGTGGTGATCACGAGGCCCGCGGTCTGGGTGATGAAGCCGACCGCCACGAGCGCGCCCAACAGCAGCCCACCGCGCAGCTCGCGGCCCGCCGGTGGGGGCCGAAACCGCGTCCCGGGGGCGAGCAAGAGAGCCGCGATGCTGAACCGGAGGGTGAGAAAGGCGAGCGGGGTAGCCGAGGCCAGGGCGCCCTTCACCACCGCGAACGTCGTGCCCCACAGGAACGTCGCGAGCAGCAGCGTCAGGTCGGCCTGGCGGCGCGTCACGCCGTCAGCGTGCCCCATCCAGCACGCCGCGCACCTTTTTCGCCAACCCCTCGGGCGTGAACGGTTTCTGCAGGAACGCGGTGCCAGGATCGAGTACGCCGTGCTGGGCGACCGCTTCGTCGGCGTAGCCGGACATGTACAACACGCGCACGCCGGGGCGCAGCGCCGCCAGGCGGCGCCCCAGCTCGCGGCCGTTCATCTCCGGCATCACCACGTCGGTCAGGAGCAGATGAATCGGGCCGTCGTGGTGCTCGGCCAGGGCGAGCGCTTCGGTCCCTCCCGTGGCCACCAACACACGGTAGCCCGCCCGCTCGAGCACCTTCTGCGCCAGCACCCGAACCAGCTGCTCGTCTTCGGCAAGCAAGATCGTCTCGGTGCCCGCGGCGGGCGCGGCCACGGGACTCGGGCTCTCAGTGGGGTCGAGCGGTGCCTCGACGCGCGGCAGGTAGATGCGGAACGTCGCGCCCCGTCCCGGCGTGCTCTCCACGGTAACGTGGCCCTCACTCTGACGCACGATGCCGTACACCGTGGCAAGGCCGAGTCCCGTTCCCTTGCCGCGCGGCTTCGTGGTGAAGAACGGCTCGAACAGGTGTGGCTGGACTAGGGCGTCGATGCCGACCCCGCTGTCCGACACCTGGAGCAGCACGTACCGCCCCGCGGGGACGGTCGCGGCGGGCGGCGCCCGCGTCCCGTCCACCTCGACATTGTCCGTCTCGATCGCCAAGCGGCCACCCTGGGGCATCGCGTCCCGGGCGTTGACGGCGAGGTTCACCAGCACCTGCTCGATCTGTCCGGTGTCGACCCGTACGGCGCCCAGCGCGGGCGCGAGCGTGGTCTCGAGCTCGATGTCCTCGCCGATCAGGCGGCGCAGCAACTTGGCGATGTCTTTGACCAGGCGATTCAGGTCGATGACCATCGGTTGCAGGACCTGTCGCGCGCTGAAGGCAAGCAGCTGGCGGATCAGGTCCCTGGCGCGGGTCGCCGCGTCGCGGATGATGTCGAGCTCCTCGCGGTGCGGGCGGTCGGGCGGCGCGTCGAGCAACAGCAGCTCGATCGAGCCCAGCACGGCGGTCAGGACGTTGTTGAAATCGTGCGCGATCCCACCCGCCAGCCGGCCCACCGCTTCCATTCGTTGCGAGTGCTGCAGCTGCTCCTCCAGCTGGCGGCGCTCGCGCCGCACGGCGGCCCCTTCGACGGCCCGCGTGACGGCGGGGGCGAGGCGCTGCAGCCGGTCCTTCATGATGTAGTCGGCGGCCCCCGCCTGCATCACCGCGACGGCCGTGTCCTCGCCGACGCTGCCGGAGACCACGATGAACGGCACGTCGGGCGCCGTGGCGCGCACCACGGCGAGCGCCGCCGGTGCGTCGAAGTGGGGCAGGGAGTAGTCGCTCAGCACCACGTCCCACGGGTGCCGGGCCAGCGCCGCGCGCATCGCGTCGGCGGTTTGCACGCGCTCCTGCACGATCTCGAACCCGCCCTGGCGCAGCGCGCGCAACATGAGCTCTGCGTCGCTCGCCGAGTCTTCGACGATGAGGACGCGGAGCACGGTGGTCGCCATCAGGTGAGCTCCCGCAGATAGCGGCCGGTCACCGACGCGGCGACGCGGGCGACGCTCTCCGGAGTGCCCTGGGCCACCACGCGACCACCGGCGTCGCCCGCACCGGGGCCCAAGTCGATGAGCCAGTCGGCCCGCTTCACCACGTCGAGGTGGTGCTCGATCACGAGCACTGTGTGCCCGGCGTCGACCAGCCGGTCGAGCACGCGGCACAGGGTCCGCACGTCGTCGAGATGCAAGCCGGTGGTCGGCTCGTCCAGGATGTAGAGCTTGCGGCCTCCCGCGCCGCGTTTCGACCCCCCCGCCAGCGCCAGCTCGCGCGCGATCTTGAGACGCTGCGCCTCGCCACCGGAGAGGGTCGTCGCCGGCTGGCCGAGCCGCAGGTAGCCGAGCCCCACCTGCTGCAGGTGCCAGAGGGCGCGCGCCAGCCGCGGCTGACGGTGGAAGCGCTGGAGCGCTTGATCCACGGTCCACTCGAGCACCTCGTGGATCCCGCTCCCCTGGAGCTTGACCTCGAGGACCTCTTTCTTGAACCGCTTGCCTTCGCACATCTCGCACGGCACGAACACGTTGGCGAGAAACACCATCTCGACCAGCACGTGTCCCGCGCCCTCACACGCCTCACACCGGCCCCCCGCCACGTTGAAGGAGAACGTGCTCGGCGTGTAACCGCGCGCCCGCGCCAGCGGCTCGGCGGCGAACAAACCGCGCAGCTCGTCGAACGCTTTGATGTAGGTCACCGGGTTCGACCGGGGGGTCCGGCCGATCGGCGCCTGATCGACGAGCACCACGTCCGCGATCGCCTCCCAGCCTTCGAGGGCACGCACGGCGCCGACCGGCTCGCCCAAGTGCTGCTTCGCGGTGTGGGCGCCGGTGAGGCGGGCCTCGAGCTGGCGATACAGGACGTCGTGCACGAGCGTCGACTTGCCGGAGCCCGAGACACCCGTGACGACCGTCAACGTGCCCAGCGGAATCCGCATGTCCACCCCCGCGAGGTTGTGCAGGCGGGCGCCGCTGAGCACGAGCCAGCGCCGAGTGGGGCGGCGCGCCGACGGGACCCCGATCCGCTTCTCGCCCGAGAGGTACTGCCCCGTGAGCGTGCCGGCTTCGCGCACCGCCGCCGCCGGCCCCTGATACACGACCTGCCCGCCCGCCTCGCCGCTCCCGGGACCGAGCTCGATCATCCAGTCGGCCGCGCGCATCGCCGCCGGGTCGTGCTCCACCACCGCCACGGTGTTGCCGGCATCGGCGAGGCGACGCAGCAGCCCCAGCAGCCGGTCGATGTCCGCCGGGTGCAGCCCGACGGAGGGCTCGTCCAGCACGTACAGCGTGTCCACGAGGTGTGACCCGAGCGCGTTCGAGAGCGCGATGCGCTGTGCCTCGCCGCCCGACAGGGTGCGGGTCAGGCGGTCGAGCGTCAAGTATCCCAGGCCGACGTCGTTCACGAACGAGAGGCGCGCTGTGAGTTCCGCCAGAATGTGGACGGCGACCGCCCGCGCGAATGGCGGCAGCTCGAGCCCCGCCATCCAGTCGCGCACCCCGCCCGCCGTCAACGCGGCGACTTCCGCGATGCTCTTTCCGCCGATCCGGACGGCGAGCGCTTCGGGCTTGAGGCGCGCGCCTTCGCAGGCAGGGCACGTCTTGGCGAGCTGGTATTGGCGAAGGAAGACCCGGATGTACTGCTTGTAGCGCTTCGCCTCCAGGCGCTCGAGGAATGGCAGCATGCCGAGGAAGCGACCGCCGGCGCCGTGCAGTAGAAAATGGCGGTCCCGCTCGGGCAGGTCGCGCCATGCGGTATCGAGGGCAATCCCACGGGCGCGCGCCGCCTCCCGCAGGATGCGCCGGCGGCCTTCGTAGCGCGGCTTGGTCCACGGATCGAGCGCCCCTTGCACCAGGCTCCGCTTAGGGTCGGGCACGATGAGCGACTCGTCATACTCGAGCACCGCCCCGAATCCGTTGCACCCCGGGCACGCGCCACGCGGGTTGTTGAAGGAGAACAGGATGGGCGTGAGCGCGGGGGCCGGCGTGGCGCAGTGCGAGCACGTCGGGTGCTCGGAGAAGCGGCGGCGGTCGCCGTTCTCGAGCGCCACCGCCACGCCCTCACCCTCGTTGAACGCGGTCGCGACCGCGTCGGCGAGCCGTCCCCGATTCCCCTCCGATGCCGGGAGCCGGTCGACTACGACCAACACCTCTTCCGCCCCGCGCACCTGGCGCTCGGCGTCGGGCTCGTCCAGCCGCACCACCGCGCCGTCGAGCTGCGCTCGGACGAACCCCGCGGCCCGCAATTGGGCCGCGAGCTCGACCTCGGGCCGGTGGGCGCTCGGGGGCAGGGGAAACGTCACGACGATTGCGGATGGCGGATTTGGGATTGCGGATTGGCCGGCGTGGTCGTTCAAATCCGCAATCGGCAATCCGCAATCCGCGATTAGGTGGTCCACCACCTCCTGCACCGTGTCGACCTTGACCTCGTGCCCGCACTTGACGCAATACTGCGTCCCGACCCGCGCCCACAACAGCCTCAAGAAGTCGTAGATCTCCGTCGCGGTCCCGACGGTCGAGCGGCTGCTCGTGGTGGGATTCTTCTGCTCGATCGCGACGGCGGGCGAAATCCCCTCGATCGCGTCCACCAAGGGCTTGGGCATGCGGTCGAGGAACTGCTTGGCGTACGTCGAGAGCGACTCGATGTAGCGGCGCTGCCCCTCGGCGTACAGCGTGTCGAACGCGAGCGTGCTCTTCCCCGACCCCGACGGGCCGGTGATCACGGTGAGCGCGCGGCGTGGCAGCTCGACCGTGATCCCCTTGAGGTTGTGCTGCCGTGCGTTGCGGATGATGACCCGCTCGGGGGACGAAGGCATAACCACTCAAGATAACAGGGACTCGGGAGTAGGGGCTCGGGGCCCGACCTTTGCCAACCCCCAAACCCTAGCCCCGAGCCCCCAGCCCCCGTAGTTTCGCCCCCACATGGCTCTCGCCCTGACGCCGCGCCTCCTGCGCCGCGGCCTCGAGCTCTTCGCCGTCATCTCCCTCATCGGCGTCGCCGTCGTGCTGGTTGTGTTCGGCGAAAACCTGGACGCCGTGCTGTTCGCTCTGGCGCATCTGCACTGGGCCTGGCTGCTCGTGGGCTTGGGCCTCGCCTCGATGGATTGGATCGGCGGCGGCACCCGGCTCTGGGTCGTTGCCCGGCACGTGCACCCCGGCGTGCGCTGGCGCGACATGGTCATCGCGGGGGGGATGAGCGCCTGGGCGGCCTATCTCACCCCGTTTCAAACTGGTGCGGGTCCCACCATGATGTGGGCGATGGGCCGCGCGGGCGTCCGTCTTCCCGAAGCCATGACCTCCACCTTCATGACCTTCGTTGCGACCGTCGCTTTCTTCGCACTCGCGGGGCCGCTCGCCATCTACCTCGGCGCGGGTCGGTCGCTCGCGGCGCATAACGTCGTGCTGGGTATCACCTATTACGGCCTGTTTCGCGCCAGCCTCACGATCTTCGGCATCCTGGGCGTGCTCATGCTGGTCGCGATGGTGTTTCCCGTGTGGCTGCGCGATGCGGTGCACTGGCTGGCGACTCGGGCTCAACGCAAGAGCCGTCGCGTCGCCGCCCGAATCGAGCACCTGCGGGAAGGAATCGACCGGGCGCACGAATGCCTCGTGGCGTTCGGGAGCCCCAAAGGATGGCTGGCGCTGCTGTGGGCGGTGCTCCTGTCCGGGCCATCGCATGCGAACAAGCTCCTCGCGGGGTATGTCGCGCTGCGTACGCTCGGGCTGCACACCAACTTCGTCGACATTCTGTTACTGCAAACGTTCATCACATTCCTCCTCTACTTCGCACCCACACCCGGGTCATCGGGGCTGGCCGAGCTGCTGTCGGCCGCGGTGATGCAGATCTACGTCCAGCCATCCGAGCTACCGACCTACACGCTCATCTGGCGGTTCATCAACAGCTATGCGACCGTGATCGTCGGGTCGCTGCTCTTCTGGCGCTGGCTCAAGCGGGGCGTCGTCGGGGGAGAAGAGCCGGTGGTGGCGGCGGGAGGCGGCGGGTGAGACCAGCGTCGTAACCTGTGTTTCCTTGCGCGGTTACACCGCCGGGCGTAACTTCCGGCGCTCGCTCTTTCCGGTTTAGGGGCTCCGCACCATGTCGTTGTTAGAACTCGGCGGCAAAAGGTTCACCATCCCGGTCGGCGAGGTGGCGCTCGGCAGCGATGCGGCCTGCGCGATCCCGCTGACCGGGGCAGGCGTGCTGCCGCGCCACGCCGTGTTCCAGGGGCAGCCGGACGGGCAGGTGGTCATCCGCAAGGCCGCGCCCGCGGCGGAGGTTCTGATCAATGGCGTGCGGCTCGGCGCTGAGCCGACGCCGCTGTTGCACGGTGATAAGGTCGAGGTGGGTGGTCACGAGCTCACCTTCGTGGACGAGCGTCGCTCCGGCAGCACGCAGTTCATTCAGAAAGTTCAGATGCCGGAGCCGTCGGGGCAGCCGCCGGCGGCGCGGGGGGCCGGCAAGCCGGGGGTCGGCGCTAACACCGGCGGTCGCGTGGTGAGCCTCACCGACGGTCGGGAATACGTGATCACCGCGGCGACCATCGTGTTCGGGCGGGAGGCGGGGTGCGACATCGTGGTGGCGGGAAAGGACGTCTCGCGGCGTCACGCGGAGATCGTGCAGACGCCCAAGGGGTACGTGCTGGTCGACTCGAGCACCAATGGCACGTTTGTAAACGAGGAGCGGGTCGAGGGGCAGCGTCTCCTGCAGCGCGCCGACGTGATCCGGATGGGCGAGGAGACCTTCCGGTTCTATACCGACCTCGTGCCCGCGTCCGCTCCGGGCCCTCAGCTGGGGCCGGCCGCTGAAGCGCCGTCGGCCGCGCCCCTCGAGACCGGCGCGCCAGTGCGAGTCCCGGTGGCCAGTGTGCCTCCCGTGCCTCCGGTCGCCCCACCCCGTGCCGCCGCCCCCGTGCCCGCCGCCCCTCCACCGTCGCGCCCCGCCGCGCCACCCGCCGGCGCGGGCGAGCGGCTCAAGCATACGATGCACGGCGTCGAGGCGGTGCCGCGGCCACCCCAAGCCGGACCCCCTCCACTGGCGAGCCTGCTGGTGAAGAACGGTGCGCTCAAGAATCAGCGAGTCCCCGTGAAGACGCCCGTGTTCAACATCGGCCGGGCCGACTACAACGACATCGTCCTTCCCGACCCCTCCGTTTCCACCGCCCACGCCAAACTGCAGCGCCGTGAGGGCGTCTGGGTAGTCGTGGATCTGGACTCGACCAACGGGACGTTCGTGGACGGCGAGCGCGTCACAGGGGAGAGTCCGCTCGCACCCGGTACGCTGCTCCGGTTCGGGGACGTGCAGCTGGTGTTCGAGCCCAGCGACGACGCGCTGGGGATGGCACGGGGCGGGGGAACGCAGGTCATGAAAGATTTCAATGCCGTCGCCCCGCCGCCGCGGGTGGCGCCGCCCCCTCCTCCGTCGTCCGCCCCCTCCCCCTCCCCGGCCGCGGCCCCGCCTCCCCGGCCCCGGCCGCCTGCGAGGGGACGGCCCGGCTCGAGGCGCCCGGCCGCGCAGCAGGTGCCGGAGCAGCGCCGCAAGGGGTGCCGTAAGAGCGCGGCCGTGTTGCTGCTTGTGGCGGCGGGGCTCACGGCCCTCCTCTACCGCCTCCTCGCCTAGCGACGCACCGTGCACATCACCTGCGCAGGCCGCACCGACGTCGGCATCATTCGCTCAGGCAACGAGGACAGCTATCTCATGGTCCCCGATCGCGGGATCTTCGTCGTCGCGGACGGGATGGGCGGGCACGCTGCGGGTGAGGTGGCGAGCGAGATGGCCGTGCGCTTCGTGGCGCGCGAGCTGGGGTCGCTCAAGGGGCTGTCGGACGACCAGGTCGCCGACCGGATGCGCGCCGCGATTCGGTCGGCGAACGGCGCCATCTTCCAGCGCACGCTCACCGAGCACGACAAGCGCGGCATGGGGACCACCGTCACCTCGATGGTGCTGTACGACACCCGCTTCCTGATCGGGCAGGTGGGGGACAGCCGGGCGTACCTGTTCCGGGACGGCAAGCTGATTCAACTCACCAAAGATCACTCCTACGTGCAGGAGCAAGTGGACGCGGGGTACCTCACACCGGAGCAGGCGCGGTCCCACCCCTACAGCAACGTCATCACGCGTTGCGTGGGCGCCAACAGCGACGTGATGCCGGATATCTACCTCGGCACGGTGAAGCCGAAGGACTTGTTTCTGCTGGCGTCGGACGGCCTTACCGGGATGCTCGAAGATCATCAGCTGTCCGACCTCCTGACGGCGATTCGCATGCCGCAGGAGCAGGTGGACGACCTCATCACTGAAGCGAACCGTCACGGCGGTCTCGACAACATCACCGCGATCCTGGTGCGGGTCGATTCGGTCGAGGTCCCCGTGGGGGACACGACGCAGATCACCCAGCCGGGGGCGCGGGGATAGGTCCCTTATCACAACGATCGTTTAGAGCAATGATCGCTCCTGTTCCACCCGCTCCAGCACTTCCTCCCGCGGCAACATCACCAACCTCACGATAGCGTGGGCCTGCACCGTCGCGCTCCCCAACACGAATACGCGCAGCCGCCGGGCCGACCGATGGAGCTCTCCCGCGACTCGGGGGAGGCCGAGCTGAGCCGTGGCGTCAGCGCCGGCGAGCTGGATCACCGTGCCGTCGCGCTGCACGAGCGGCAGGTCGAGGGCGAGCATGTCAGGTTTGGCGGGGAAGTCGAGGAACAGCTCGCCCGGCTCGAGCCCCACCTCCCCGGCGAGCCGGTCCTCGACGCGCTCCTGCAGATCGGGATCCTCGGCGGGCCACGCCGCCGCGTCCGGCGGGAGCGCCGTCGCGGGGAGATCCACGGCGCGCTTGGCGAGGCGGCGCTCGCGTAGCCCGCGGGCGAGGCCGGAGGTGTCCGCGTGCATCAGGTCGTGGATCAGCCCATCGTCCGTCGCGACCGCCACCTGATCGGCCGCGAGGCGCCCGGCCGCGATCGCGCTGCGCACCAGGCGCTTGAACATCGCGGTGGCGCTGCGTACCGCGTGATGCCAGTAGACGTTGCGGTACATCTGATACTTCGCGAATAGCAGCGATTCGAGTGCCGCGAGCCCTTTCTCGTGCAGCGCGAGCGTCGGCCGCCCATCCGGACCAGCGGCCACGGTCAGCGACATGAGCAGGCGGTCGACGTCGATCACGCCGTAGGGGACGCCGCACATCCACGCGTCGCGCGACAGGTAGTCGAGCTTGTCGACGTCGAGCGACCCCGCCACCAGCCCGGCGAGCGGCTCACGGCCACCTCCTCGAATGAGCGCGAGCAGCTGCGCGGGCGGTGCGCCGACCTCCTCGAGCCGCTCGGCCAGCTCGCCGCGGGCGAGGTGGCGCTCGGCGACCGCTTCGTGGCGCGGGAGCCCCGCCTCTTCGAGCGCGTGCGAGAAGGGGTAATGCCCGATGTCGTGCAACAGCGCGGCCAGTGTGAGCGTCGTGCGATCGGCGAGTGCCGGTCGCGCGTCCCCCGCGTCCTCGAGCTGGGAGAGCGCCCGCCGCGCCAGATGGTAGGCGCCGAGGGCATGCTCGAAGCGGCTGTGTGTGGCGCCCGGGTAGACGAGGAAGGCATGCCCCAGCTGGCGCACATAGCGGAGCCGCTGGACGGCGGGGGTATCGACCACCGCGAGCGCCGCGGGGTCGAGCCGGATGTTGTTCCAGAGCGCGTCGCGGACGACCTCGAACGCCGTCAACGCGACGGACCGGCCTCCCGCACCGCGGCGTGCACCTGGTCCTGGAACTGCGTGAAGTTGTCCCGAAACATTTGCACGAGCTTCGTCGCCTGAGCGTCGTAGGCCGCGGCGTCGTGCCACGTGGCGCGGGGCAGAAGGACGTCCTCTGGCACGCCCGGGATGTGCAGCGGCACCTCAAGCCCGAACACCGGCTCGGCGGCGGTCGGGATGCGGTCGAGCTTTCCCGCCAGCGCGGCACGCACCATGGCGCGAGTGAGCCCGAGTCGCATGCGCTGTCCGACGCCGTACGGGCCTCCCGACCACCCGGTGTTCACGAGCCAGCCCTGCACGCCGTGCCGAGCCATCTTCTGCCCCAGGAGGGCGGCGTAGGAGTTGGGATGCAGCGGCAGGAACGGCGCGCCGAAGCAGGCGGAGAACACGGCTTTCGGCTCGGTGACTCCCCGCTCCGTCCCCGCCACCTTGGCGGTGTAGCCCGAGAGGAAATGGTACATCGCCTGGGCGGGCGAGAGCCGCGCGATCGGCGGCATGATCCCGTAGGCGTCGCACGTCAGAAACACGATGTGCGACGGGTGCCCCGCCATACCTCCGGCGACGTGCTTCGGGATGAAGTGAATCGGGTAGGAGGCGCGGGTATTCTCCGTGATCGCCGCGGACTCGAGGTCGATTGCGCGCGTCTCCGGGTCCACCATCACGTTCTCGAGCACTGTGCCGAACATGCGCGTGGTCGCGTAGATCTCGGGCTCGCCCTCGCGCGACAGCCGGATCACCTTGGCGTAACAGCCACCCTCGACGTTGAACACGCCGTGATCGCTCCAGCCGTGCTCGTCGTCACCGATCAGCGCGCGCTCGGCATCGGCCGAGAGCGTCGTCTTACCGGTCCCCGAGAGGCCGAAGAACAGCGCCACGTCGCCCGCTTCGCCGAGGTTGGCGGAGCAGTGCATCGACAGTACACCGCGCTTGGGGAGCAAGTAGTTGAGAATCGAGAAGATCGACTTCTTCATCTCGCCCGCGTAGCGGGTGCCGCCGATGAGGATCGTCCGCCTGGCGAAGCTGATCACGATGAAGGTCGTGGAGTTCGTGCCGTGCACGGCGGGGTCGGCGTGCAGCTCGGGGGCGTGCAGCACCTGCCAGGCCGGCGCGAACCCCGTGAGGTCGGACGCCGTGGGGCGCAGGAACATGTTGTACACGAACAGCGCGTGCCACGCGTTGGGCGTCACGAACCGGATCGCGATGCGGTGGTTCGGGTCCGCCCCCGCGAACAGGTCGCGCACGAACAACTCTTGCCCGTTCAGGTGGCGCACTACGTCTGCCCGCAGCCGCTCGAAATGCTGGTCTGTCATCGGCTGGTTCACCTGGCCCCACCACACATCCGCTTCCGATACGGCGTCCCGCACGATGAACTTGTCGTTGGGGCTGCGACCCGTGTGCGGGCTCGTCACCGCGCAGAACGCACCGCCCTCCGTGATCACGCCCTCGCCGCGCCGCGCGGCGTGCTCGTACAGCGCCGCCGGTCGCAGGTTCCAGTGCACGGCGTGCTCCGGGGCGAGCCCGAGGGCGTCGAGCCCGGGCGTGCGCCGGTGGCTCTCCTGGGCGGAGCGGGTCGCGCGCGCGGTCATGCTTCCTGCCGGGAACGCTCAGCCGGGCGGCCGGCGCCCGTGCTCCAGGGCGTCGACCGCGGCGATGACGGCCATGTTCACGATGTCGTTTACCTCCGAGCCGCGCTGTAACACATGCACCGGCTGGGCCATGCCGACGAGAATCGGCCCGATCGCCTGCGCGCCCCCCACCCGGTCGAGCAGCTGGTAGGCGATGTTCGCGGCGTCCAGGTTCGGAAAAATCAGCACGTTCGCCGCGCCGCGCAGGCGCGAGAACGGATACCTCTTGTTCAAGATCCGTTCCACCACGGCCGTGTCCGCCTGCATCTCACCGTCCGCCTGCAGGCTCGGCTCGCGCTCGTGCAGCAGGTCCACCGCCTGCTGCACCTTTTCCGCCGCCGGATGGCGCACAGAGCCGAAATTCGAGAACGACAGCAGCGCCACCCGGGGCTCGATCCCGAGCCGCCCCACGAACTCCGCCGTGGCGGAGGCGATCTCCGCCAGCGTGTCGGCCGTGGGGTCGATGTTCACGGTGCAGTCGGCGAAGAACAGCGTCTGCTGGGGGAAGACGAGCATGTAGATCCCGCTCACGTGCCGGCGCCCCTGCTCGGCCCCGATCACTTCGAGGGCGGGGCGGATCGCGTCCGAGTAATACATCTCCACGCCCGCCACCACCGCGTCCGCCTGTCCGGCCCGCAGCATCAACAGCGCGTGGTACATCGGGTCGAGCACGCGGGCGCGCGCTTCGCGCAGCGTGATCCCCTTGCGCCGGCGCCGCTCCCACAGTTCCTGCGCGAAGCTGTCCAGGTGCGCACTGGTCCGCGGGTTGGCGAGCGTGATATCCTCCAGCGTCACGCCGGCGTCGTCGGCCTGGCGGCGCATCACGTCCGGGTCGCCGAGCAGGATCGGCGCGGCGATGCCTTCGTCGGCGAGGACGCGCGCCGCCTTGAGGATCCTGGGATCCTCCCCTTCGGGAAACACGATCCGCTGGGTGTCCTGCTGCTGCACCCGCGTCGAGAGCCCGCGCATGACCTCGCGCGCCCGCCCCAGGCGCGCGTCGAGCTGGGCGCGGTACTCGTCCACGTCGATGACGCGCCCCGCGACGCCCGACCCGACCGCCGCCCACGCCACCGCCGGCGCCACCCACAACAACACCCGCGGATCGAACGGCTTGGGGATCAGGTAATCGGGACCGAAGCGCAGCCGCTCCAGGCCGTAGGCGCGCATCACCGAGTCGGGGACCTCCTCCTTGGCGAGCGCCGCCAGCGCGCGGGTTGCGGCCATCTCCATCTCCCCGTTGATCTTCTTGGCGCGCACGTCGAGCGCGCCACGAAATATGAACGGGAAGCCGAGCACGTTGTTCACCTGGTTCGCGAAGTCGGAGCGGCCCGTCGCGATGATGGCGTCGGGCCGCGCCTGCCGCGCTTCCTCCGGCATGATCTCAGGGGTGGGGTTGGCGAGGGCGAACACGATCGGGCGCGGCGCCATCGCCTTGAGCATGCCCCCCGAGACGATCCCCGCGACCGACAGGCCGACGAACACGTCGGCGTCCTGCAGCGCCTCGGCGAGGGTACGGGCCTTCGTCTTGCCCGCGAACCGGGTCTTGTAACGATCCAGGTCGGTGCGGTCGCTCGAGATCACGCCCTTCTGGTCACACAGTACGATGTGCTCGCGCTGCACGCCGAGGCGCACGTAGTGCTCCGCGGTCGCGATCGCCGCCGCCCCCGCCCCTGCGAACACCACCCTCACTTTCCCGGCGTCCTTGTCCACCAGCTCCAGCGCGTTCAGCAGCGCCGCCCCCGAGATGATCGCCGTACCGTGCTGGTCGTCGTGGAACACCGGGATCGACAGTGTCTCGCGCAGCTGCTCTTCGATGTAGAAACAGTCGGGGGAGCGGATGTCCTCGAGGTTGATGCCGCCCACGGTCGGCTCGAGCAGCTGGCAGAATCGGATCACATCCTCGGGGTCTTCTGAGCCGACCTCCAGGTCGAACACGTCGATGTCGGCGAACGCCTTGAACAGGATCCCTTTGCCTTCCATGACGGGCTTGCCGGCGAGCGGGCCGATGTTGCCGAGGCCCAACACCGCCGTGCCGTTGGTCACGACCGCGACGAGATTCCCCTTGGCAGTGTACGTGTAGGCCTCTTCGGGCCGCTGAGCGATCTCTCGGCACGGCTCCGCCACCCCGGGGGTGTAGGCGAGGGACAGGTCGCGCTGGTTCTTGAAGGGCTTGGTGGGCGAGACCTGGATCTTCCCTGGGCGACCCTGCGAATGGTAATCCAGGGCCTCCTGGCGCCGGATCGACATCGAGGACACAAGTCCTTTTTTGTGAAGGAGTTATGCTACCGGGCCGCCGCGACCCTGTCAAGGCGGCGGAAGTACCGTCGGCGGTGTGTGATACAACAGCTCCACCGTGCGGCGATCGGTCACGCTGGGGAAGCTCACCGTCGGGACCGCGTTCATGATGTCGAACCGGCTGGGACTGTGCTTCAACAGGCCCAGGCTGTGCCCCAGCTCGTGGATCACGACGCGCCGCAGGCAACCGGCTATCTGGGCGTCGCTGAAGGCGCCGGCCTTCACGCCCAGCGTCACATGCAGCACCCGCGCCGACGAGTCGCGGAACACCACTGAGGGATTGGTCGTCGAGCCCGCGCACGCATCGACCGTGCTCGTGTCGGGCGGGACGTCGGGCGGCGGCGCGGTCTCCCACTGCACGATCACGTCCGCGGCGGTCGAGTCGCCGACCTGGACCGCGCGGAACTCACCGTACAGAAACTGCGCGTTCCAGGTCGCGATTCCGGTTGCCACCAGCGCGGGCATGGCCGCGCGGGAATCGGCGTAGTAGCGCACCGGCAGTCGCGCCGCCGGCCAATGGAACACGAGGCTCGTGTCGGGCGGGATGGTGTCGGCGAAGTCGTAGGTGCAGCCGGCGCAGCCGCGCACCGGCATCGTGGGCTCGCACCCGGCGGCGACGACGCCGGTCAACGCCAACGCGGCCCATCTCACCGCGCCGCGCCGCCTCCCCAGCCGGCGCGTACGGCCAGCGACACGCGATGCACCAGGCGGGGCGCATCGAACCCCTCGCTCTGGAGCGCGGGCGTGATGAAGCGGTGGGCGTCGTAGCGTGCCTGCACGCCCAGTCCGTAGCGCGCACCGGCCGCCGGTGCGTACTCGACCGTGATCGCGCCGAGCCCGGCGATGGCCCCGCTGCCTTGACGGAAGATCCCGGTCGCGTTGGCGGGGAAGTACTTGAGCCCGCCCACGCCGAGGGAGGCCGCGAAGCCGGGGGCGAGTGGACGCCGCAGGCCGACCGTGAAGGCCAGGGTACTCACGCGACCCAGGCCCGTCGTCCCACCGCCGGCGTCATGGCGCTCGAGCGTGCTGCTCGAGAAGTCGAGCGTGGCCTGCGCGGTCCAGCGCTCGCCGACCGGCGTCGCGGCCGTGACCGCCAACGCGGGAGCCAGGGCGGGCCGCACGTCGAATGGGGTGACGATCGAGTCGTGGACCAGCGTGGAGGTGTAGCGCGCACCCAGGGCCGCGCGCACCAGCAGCTGAGCCGGCAGATCGCCCGCCGCGCAGGCGAGGCCGCCTGTGATGCCGGCCAGGCGCCAGTACCTGGCCAGCACGCTCAGCGGATCCGGATGATGTTGAGCCGTGGCGCGACGGCGGGCGGCAGCGGCGCACCCCCGCTTCCCGTGAAGAGCAGCCCGAACGCCGTCGCGCCGCCTCGCTGCAGGGCACGCTGATACACTCCGGAGCCGGACTGCAGCACGCCGCTCAGGCTGACCACATCCCCACCGCTGACGCTCGGCACGAGCGGGAAGGGGCGCGGGAAATGAATGGCATCCTGGCTGTTGAGCGACTGGTAGGTCTTGCGGAAGTGCCAGGACGTATAACGCAGCTCCGGTGGAGCGGTGAAGCCGGGGACGGAGTCGTCGGAGACCCAGTTGGCCAGGGCCCAATGCGTCAGCGTCGTCGCGAACGGCTCTCCCGTTTGGGCTGCGACGTTGGCCGCTCCGCTGCTGGCGCTGTTCACCAGCCGGTGGGGCAGGGAATCCCCGAACTGATCTACGATAAAGCGGGTGAACAGCCAGCTCGCCCCGATCTCGCCGATCGTGCCGTTGTCCTCCGGGATCTCGAGCGGGTAACTGCCGGTCGCGCTCAAGTACTGGTAGGCGTCGTACACGGGGTCGATGGCATAGCGGCTGAAGGTGGCCGGGTCCCCGGGGAGATAACTCCGCCCCGCCAGCTCCTCCGCGTACTTCGACAAGCCTTCGTCCAGCCATCCTTCTTCGGAATTACCCCGTCGCACCAGCACGTGTTGCACGAAGTTGATCATGTGCTGGAATTCGTGTGTGAACGTGCTCGGGGTTTGCTGCTTGACCTGGTTGGCCGTATGTGGGCAGCTCAAGGTGCCGGCCGAATCCGCGACCAAGGAATAGAAAATCTCACCGTGATTGAACTGCGATGCGAACGTCGGGTCCAGATCTCCCGAAAAAAAGAAGCCGGCGACGAAGCTCGCGGTCGCGCACTGGTTGCTGCGCGCCACGAGCTTGTTGACGACGCCCGTCATGAGGACGATCACGACCGTGTTGGAGTCGATATCGGAGACACCCCCGAACGCAGCGGTGTCGAGCGGATAGAGGCGTGAGTCGAATACCTGCTTGAGGGTGTCGAGGTCGGCCGAGTCGAGGCCGGGCGCCGGCGCCAGCGTGTCCACATAGATGGCGATGTGCGTGCCCACCGCCTTGACCCGCGCCCCCACGTTCTGGAACGACGAGCAGGTGAGCGTGGCGCAAACCGTGAAGGTCCCCACAGCCCCGAGGGCGGGCGGGCTCGCCGCGGCCGCTGCGGTGGGCCCTACACCCGCGAATGACGGCCGGCGCGCCGCCGGCGCGGTGTAGCTGCGCCGCCGCGCCAGCGAGCGCAGGAACGCGTCGAACGTCGTCGCCACGGAGGACCCTTGGGCGGGCGGTGGCTGCGCCGACGCCGCGAGCGCCACCGTGGCGCCGAGCGCGCCACCCCGCAGCTGAAATGGCGCCGTTTGCCCGGGGATCGCGGCCACCGACTGCGGCACCACGAGATATTCGGCGGAATCCGCCGCCGCATTCGCCGGGAACGTCACGCACCCGGAATCGGACGCGGGGTCGATCGACAGGTACGCCCCGACCGCGAGCGTGATCTGCGTGGCCCGGCTGCCGCACGAGGCGAGCGGATCGGGACCCGCCGGATGGTCGCCGCCGCACGCGGCAGCCGGAAGTACGAGCGCCAGGGCAAGCTGTGCTACCGTCCGACGGGTCACACGGTCTCCTTACAGTCCCAGGTTCAGCCGTAGCTGCACGGTGCGCGGCCGGCCCAGCGCCGCGCCACTGAAGAACGGTCCCTTGAGCGCGTACTTGTGGTCGAACAGGTTTTCCACGTACACCTGCGGCCGGATGACCGTGCTCCCGACGGCGAGCGTATAGCCGGCGCTGGCGTTCACGATGAAGCTCGGGTCGACCTTGATCGACTTGTTGAAGTCCAACAGCCCCGTGCCGTACGTCGCGTCGGGACTGTTCCCGTTCGTGAGGCCGCTGCCGTAGGTCCCGGTCGCGGAAAGATAGAGGCCGCCCGCCGAATAGACCACGCCGGCGACCCCCGACAAGCGTTGGTCGTGGTCGAGGTCGAACGGCGCCGCAGCCGTGTCCGCCGGGAAGAATCCGCCGCTGATCCCGTTGAAGCCATAGGCGTGGTTGAGCGCGACGTTCACGTAGGCCGATACCGGCCCCCGCGGCCGGATCTCGACGACGCCTTCGACACCCGTGATCCGTACCTGGCCGATGTTCACCGAAGTCAAAATCGCCGTGCCGGGGATCGTGGCATCGTCGATGCCCGGTGAGCTCCGCTTGTAGTAAGCCGACAATTTGGTGACGACCCCGACCGGAAAGCGATGCACGTACCCCACCTCGTAGAAGTGGTCGCGCTCCGGAATGGTCGGATCCGCCGCGACGCCGCCTTGGGCCGTGCTCGTGATGGCACGGAGATCTTCCACGTTCGTGGGCAGGAACAGCCGACCGTAGTACACCCAGAAGGTGTTGGCCGGGTCCGGGAAGAAGCTGAGCTTCGCCCGGGGACTCACCTGGTTCCTATTCCCGGCGAACGGCGCGTTGTGGTTGTCGAACCGCACGCCCACCCGCAGCTCCCAGATGTCGGAGGGTGCGATCGCGGTCTGCGCGTAGACGCCCACGTCGCTCCCTTGCAAATCGGAGTTTGATGCCGGCCCGAAGGCTCCCGTCTTGGTGACCGACGAGAAATCCTCGTGCCCGCCGGTGTAGGACGCGAGCACGCCGGTCTTGAATTCGAGCCCGTGATGCGGCTGCAGCGTGTAGTCGAGCTTGACGCCCGCCGTATGGAAATTCCGGTCTTCCGCGATGATGTAATGGTTCGTGTCGCCGGGGAACTGGAAGCTGGCATCGTCCGTGAGGCCCGGCGTGTAGGTGAGGCTCCCGTCCCGGAAGAACGCGGCCGTGAACAGCTCGGACTCGCCGCCGTTCCCCGACTTGCTCTCGGCGAACCGGTGACGCCAGCCGAGGTTGGCGAATCCGTTCACGTCTTGCTGGTGGTCGTCGATAATTCCATTTGCCGAGTCGAATGGCACGGCGAAGCGGGTGCGTGACCGGTTCAGAGCGAGGTTCACGACGTCGCGGTCCGATGGGGTGTACTGGGCCTTGGCGAAGCCGAACAGGTCGGTGCCTTCATTGTGAAAGTTTTCGACCGTGTTCTGCAGCGTGTCGAACACCAGTGGCTCGCGCCGCATGCCGGTCGCCTGGCGCGCTCCGGAGAAGAAGAACCCCCACTTGCCGGCATTGGTGCTCGCGTTCAGCGCCTGGCCGTTCGTGGCGAACGACCCGCCATAGCTCGACGCGTCGAGGTGGAACCCGCCGGAAGGGATCCGCGTGGTGACGTTGACGATCGCGGCGTTCTTATTGCCGTACTCGGCGTCCCACCCACCCGTCTGGAAGTCAATCTGGTTCACCACTTCGGGATCGAACAGCTCGTTCAAGCTGCCCGAGATCCCGGACGGGACGGGAACGCCATCCACGTAGTAGGTATACTCGGCGTGCTGGCCGCGGATGTGGACCTCCCCCGTCGGGGCGCGCGCGGCGCCGACGATGGACTGCTGCAGGATCTGGGACGTGGTGTTAATCGGCGACCCGTGATAGTCGTTCTGTTTGAAGGTCTGGTTTCCCGTGCGCGTGTCGACTGCGAGCGGCACCGCGGCTTGCACCTCGATCGCTGACAGGTTGATCGGCAGCGCCACCAGCCGGAAGTTGACCGTGGTCGGTCGCCCGGCGGCGAGTGTGACGTCCCGCGTCTCCGATCGGTAGCCCAGGTACCGCACCTCCACGGTGTACGCCCCGAACGGGAGGTTGTGAACCACGTAACGGCCGAACGCGTCCGTGGTGGCAATCGCGATGGTGCCGCCGGTCCGCAGAATGCGCACCTCGCCGCCCGACAAGGGCGTTCCCGACACGCTGTCGGCGACTGTGCCGCTGACGTCCGCTTCGGCGGGCGGCGGGGCGCGCCGGGCGGCCGCTGCGGAGCGGGTGAGGCTACCGACCGTGGCGAGGCATGCCAGAATCGTCACCGCGCGACCTAAATAGTTGGTCATCATCGTTCTCTCCTGATCGCACTGAGTTCGCGTGACCCCGCGTCTCCGGCGTTGCACACCGGCGAGGCGGGGAGCGGCTGCGTGAGTCGGCGCGACGCGCGGGGCGCGGCGTGCCGTCAGGAGAGAGCGGGCGGAGCCCTGGGGAGCGGGAAGAACCGAGCGAGGGCGCTGCGGACCGGGACCGGCTCGACCGGTCGCGGCGTGCGCGCGTCGCTCGTCGCGAGACGGAGCGCGACGTGGCTACGGCCGCTGAACGGCGCGTTGAGGAAGTGGCACAGCGCGCAGTCCGGCGGATGAATCCGGGCGCAGCTGCTCGTCGTGTGGGACTCGACGTGCGCACTGGCGTGCGAGCCAGCGGTGTCGAGCTGCGCGTCGGCCCATGCAGCGGCGCCCGGCAGCAGGAGCTGCAGAACGGCCGCCAGGAGCCAGCAGGTGCGCACCGCGCGGGAGCGTCTGGGCATCGAGACCATCAACTCACCCGGTCGTGCCCGCCGGCGCGGTGACGTCCGCCACACCGCCCACGCCCAGCTTGCGCAGCACGCCGGCGGCCGCGAGCACCAGCCCGTACATGCAGACGATCAGCGGGCCGGTCGGCAGGTCGGCGACGTAGGACACCCACAGCCCGAGCAGCGAGGCGAGCGCGCCGGAGCCCCAGGAGATGATCACCAGCTTCCTGATGTCCCGCGTGAACAGAAAGGCGATCGTCGCCGGAACCACGAGCATCGTGAACACCATGAGCACGCCGGCCAGCGGCACCGAGATCGTCACGGCGACGCCGAACGAAATGTAGAACCAGAAGTCCCACCACCTGATCTTCCACCCCTGGCGCTCCGCCTCGGCCGGTTGAAACGACACCGTGAGGAAGCGACGGCGCAGCGCGAAGTGGAACAGGCCGAGCGCGGCGTAAGCGGCGGCTTTCTTGGCGATGGTCGGCCACGTGACCCAGATGATGCTCCCTTGCAAGACGTCCCGGATCGCTTCCGCGCCGCGCGGCTCCTTGGCGGCCGCCAGAATCGCGGCGGCCGACGCGACTACGTACACGATCCCGATGATCGCTTCGTGCGGGACCCGTCCCTTCCCGGCGGTTCGGGTCAAGGCGAACACGGCGGCCCCCACGCCCGTGAACAACAGCGACGAGACGAATGCCGTCCCCGAATCGGGTGCGACCCCGGCGAGCAGCGCGATGACACTGCCGAGCGCCGCCATCTGCGCCAAGGAGAGATCGACGAAAATCACCTCGCGCGCGATGACGTGCAACCCCAGGTAGGAGTGGATGCCTACCAAGACCATACACGCCACGAACGGCGCCAACATGAACGCCAGCAAGATCGGGCTCCTTGATTAGTGCTGCGTCGCGGTGCCCGGCCCGCCGAAGGCGCGCGCGAGATCCGTCACCCAGACGTTGATCAGGTCGAAGTACGTGTCCACGCCGGGCGCGCCACCCACGTTCCCCGGAACGATCACCGCCTTGGCGCCCGTGCGGGCGGCCACTTCCTCGACTTGATTGCGGTCGTAGTAGTTGGTGGAGAACAGCACCTGGATCTTCTGCTGCTTCATCTCCGTGATCACTTCCTGCACGTGACTCGGCGTGGGCGGAATGCCGGGCTTCGGCTCGATGTAGTCCACGCACGGCACCTCGAACTCGCGGGAGAAGTAATCCCATTCCTTGTGGTAGCAGACGACCTGTTTACCGCGAAACGGCAGGCCCGCCTTCAACCAGCCGCCTAGCCGGGAGCCGAGCGGCGTCCCCTGGTATTGATGACTCCCCAGGAAGTCGAGCAGCTTTCCCTGGTGATCGAGGTCGGCCAACGCGTCGCCGCCCAGCAGCTTGACGAGCTCGTTGCCGTACAGCGCGCGGTAGAGGCGGTCCTCGAAGTCTCGCTCGCGTGTCGTGAAGTACTCCGCGCTCTCGGGCGCGACCCGCTTCAAGCCGGTCAGGATGTTCCGGGCGATTTGAATCGCATTCAGGGGATCGGTCCAGATGTGCGGGTTGCCGAAAACGTGGATGTCGCCCTGAGAGCGGGAGAAGCTCGCCGGGACGTCGAGCAGCCGTATCCCGGTGTACGCGGAGACGTACCCGGGCCCGCCTTCGGTGACCTTGGGGTTGTTGGCTTTGTCGAGCAGCGCCGGCACCCACAGCTCGAGGTCCAGTCCAGTCGTGACAAACACGTCCGCCTGCGCCAGGGCCGGGACGAAGCTCGGCTTGGGCTCGACATAATGCGGATTGTCGTACCCCGTGCCGATCGACGTGACACTCCCGCGCTCGCCCACGATCTCGCGGGCGATCGCCGCGTAGGTCGTGAGCGACGTGACGACCTTGACCTTGTCCGCCGGCGGAACGGGACCGCCGTGATGCAGCGCGCCGAGCAATCCGATGAAGGCCAGCATGTCAGTAGGTCTCGTGTTTGTGGGGTCCGATGGCCCAGACTGCCTGGAACGCGAACTGCCCCGTGGCGTCGGTGCCGGTGAGCTTCGACCAGGTGTATTGCGCCCGCACGAACACCCATTCGCTCTCCCACAGCGTGAGTGAGGGGATGAGCTGGCGGGTGATCAGCCCGGTCAACGGGTCCTCCACGTAGTCCCAGCGTGCGCCGGCGATCCAGCGCTGGTCCAGCTTGTACGTCGTACTGACGTAGCCCCCTAACCGGGTCGTGCCGGTCCCCCGGTATTCCTTCCGGAGCGCCAGCAGCTCCCCCCGCAGCGTCCAATTGCGGTACAGGGCCCGTGCGGACGGCCGCCAGGTCAAGCGGAACTCGAGCCCGCCCACCTTGGTGCGCAGGTTGGAGTCGGGATCGGTGCCGTACAGGCCCGTCCCGCCGATTTGCATGTACGTCGACGGCGTGAGCTGCCAGAAGTTGAGGAGATGCAGCAGGTACGTCGGGCGTCCGCCGGCGCCGAACAGCTCGACGTCGCTTGCGCTGCGCGTGACTTGCGCGGTGAGCTCGTGGGTGCCGAGCCCGCCGAACGCCCGGTACAGAGAGATCCCCGCTCCCGCGAGGCCGTCCGCTCCGAGATACGACCGGAGCACGAGGGGATACTCGGTCTCGGGCACGGCGTGCAGGTGCCAACGGTTCAGCTCACCGAACTGCTGGCGGAACTTGCCGATGTCGAATCGGAGATGCGCCGGCAGGCCGATCCAGTATGCGTAGCCTTCCTCGACGCTGACGTTGCCGTCCTCCAGGCTCACGAAGATCTTGGTGTGCGAGTACGGATCGAGCGCCGATTGAAACCCGACCTCGAACTCCCGAGGGTCGAAGTTGTCGCGCTGTACGCCGCGCGTCTCGCCGTAGGCGCGGACGTCGCCCGTCACGCTGATCTCCGGGTTGAGCTGCGCCTGGTTCCGCTCGCGCCCGATGAACCGGGTCTGTCCACTGGTGTCCGCCCTGCCCCGCAGCGTGTCCGTCCCCACGGCGGCCGCCGCGGCGGCGCGCAGCGCCGCCAGCTCGTCGACGACCCCGCTGTCCTTGCGAGCGCGCGCCGGCGCCGCGGCCGGCTGGCGTGCGAACGCCGCGCGCAGGCTGTCGAGCCGCGCCCGCAGCACCCGCAGCTCCGCCGCGAGCGAGTCGACCTGCCGTTGGACCGGCTGCTGGGCGCCGGCGCGCTCCGCGCTCCCCGTGATGAGACACGCGAGCGCGACGCCGAATGCGTAGCGATGGATGGTCATCTCCCTCGATTCCCCCGTTCGATCGACCAGACCTGGCGCCCGGCCCCGCAGGCGGCGGACGCACGTGTCGTGAGCCGGCGTCGCGCGCGACGCCGTCGCTACGAACGGAGGGGAGGAGCGCGCGGCGGAGCGGTGAGATGGCGCGCGCCGGGCGTCGGCGCGACGGGGCAGCGGTCCTGCGGTGACTCGGCGTGGGGCCTCGCGACGGGCTGCGCGTCCGGTCGCTGGATGGTGACGCCCGTCGCGGCATACTGGCACAGCGCGCACCGCAGCTCGTCATGCAGCGCCAGGCAGCCGGACCCGTGCTGCGCTTCGATGTGGGCCGGGGCGGTGAACTGCTCCGAGGCGTGCGCCAGCGGCACCACGCCCCCCGCGATCCCATGGAGGACGAGCAGCAGCGCTGCGAGCGGAGCCGTCCATCGTGTCCGGTGCGACGTCGGTGCCGTCACGCTTCTCCTACGGTTTGCGCGCCCCGCCTGTTGGCACGCGCGTACGTCCGCAGTCGTCTCAACATCCGCCGGTCGTTCCGGACCGGGTCGTCGCCCTTAGGCGTCTCGATGATCTTAATCACTTTGGCGAAGCGCGCGTCGCGCATGATCCGCCGGAACGGCGCGGGTCCGATGTCCCCTTCGCCGATCCACTGGTGACGGTCCAGACGCGAGCCCCGCGCGCCCTTGGAGTCGTTCAAGTGCAGGCACTTGAGCAACGGGAGACCGACGGTGCCGTCGAACTGGTCCCACACCGTGTCGATCGCTCCGGCCACGTCATACCCCGCGGCGTGGAGATGGGCCGTGTCGAGGCAGAAGCCGACCCGGGCCCGGACCGCGACCGGCATCGCGTCGCGCAGCGCCTTGAGCTCCTCGAACGTCGACCCCAGGGCCGTTCCGGCGCCGGCGGTGCCCTCGATCAGCACCCCGACGTCGTCCGGCGCCGCCGCGAGACAGGCCGCGTAGGCGCGCGCGTTGCGATCGAGGCCGGCGGCGCGCTCGTCGATGTAGTTGCCCGGGTGCGACACGACCCACGGGATCCCGAGCGCGTGGCAGCGCGCCAGCTCGCCGGCGAACGAGTGGGCGCTGCGCGTCCGTAGGCGCTCGTCCGGCGACGCCAGGTTGATGAGGTAACTGTCGTGCGACACGGCGACCCGGATGCCGACGGCGGCGAGCCCGCTGCGGAACTGCGCGACATCGGCCTCGCGCAGCACGGGCTCCCGCCACTGGTTCGGCGTCTTGGTGAACACCTGGATGGCGGTGGCGCCGATCGCCTGCGCCCGGGCGGGCGCCGTCCCGACCCCGCCCAGGGTCGATACGTGCGCGCCCAGCAGGTCGTCGCGACTCGGCTTCAGTTGCGGTCTCCTTCCATGAACGCGAGTCGCGAGATGAGCGGCACGAACCGCACGCCGCCCGCGCGCCGCTCGTCGAGCCCGGCCGGCGTGCGCGTGAGGATGACCAGCTCCTGGGCGCTCAGGTCACCGATCGGAATCACCAGCCGGCCGCCCACCACGAGCTGCGCGACGAGTGGTGGTGGCACGTCCGGCGCGGCGGCCGTGACCAGGATTCCCTGGAACGGGGCGCGCTCCGGCCAGCCGCGCGCGCCGTCGCCCAGCCGGGTCTCGATGTGCGGGAGCCGCAGCCGGCGGAACCGTTCCTCCGCTTCGACGAGCAGATCGGGGAGCCGCTCGATCGTCCACACGCGGGCGCCCAGGTGCGCCAGGATCGCCGTCTGGTACCCCGACCCGGTGCCGATCTCGAGGATCCGGTCGCCGCGCTTGACCGCGAGGCACTGCGTCATCAACGCCACGATGTAGGGTTGGGAGATCGTCTGGCCGCTTCCGATCGGGAGCGGAGCGTCCTCGTAGGCGTCGTGGGCGAGGTGCGGCGGCAGGAACCACTCGCGCGGCACGCGCGCCAGCGTCGCGAGCAGTCGCCGGTCGGTGATGCCGCGGGCCGCGAGTTGGCCTGCCACCATGCGCCGTCGCTGGCGCCGCGTCTCAGGCGCGGGGACGCTCACGCGCCGCGCGCCGCGGTTGCCGTCCCATACCGTGAACGATACCTTGACACGCCTCCAAACGTGCGCGAGAGCCGTTGCCCGAGCAAATCCAGTCTCGCCTCCTCCTCGTCGGCGATCCGGCCGCCCGCCCCGAGGGCCTCGAGCGCTTCCTGGTACGCGCCGGATTCCAGGTCACCGAGACGCCCTATCCGCCGCCGGGCACCGAGCGGTCCGACCAGAACGCGCCCGACCTGCTGATCTTCGCCGTCGGTGCCCGGGACGCTCGCCTCGCCGAGGCGGTGCGCACGTTGGCGACCGCGCCCCGGTTCTCGGCGGCCCCCGTGATCGTGCTGGTGGCGGAGGGCGCGGCCGACGCCGTGGCCGACGCCCTCCAGGCCGGTGCCCAGGACGCCATGGCGAGCCCCGTGCATTTCGGCGAGCTGCGCGCCCGGATCGACGCCGACCTGCGCGCCCGGCGGGAGCTGCAGGAGGCGCGCGACGCGCTGCGCACGCGGGACCTCCTGTTCGACATTTTCCAGGAGGTTTCGGCCGCGCTGCGCGCCGACGAGATCTTCCAGACGCTCGTGCGGCGGGTGGGGCAGGCGTTCGGGCTGACGCATTGCTCCTTCGTGCTCACCACGCCGGGCGAGGACAAGGGACGCGTCGTCGCCGTCTACGAAAACCCCGCGATCCGCGACCTGCGGGTGGAGCTGGAGCGTTACCCCGAGATCCAGGAGGCCATTCGCACCGAGCGCCCGGTGATCATCCACGACGTGCGCGAGCACCCGTTGTTCGATTCGATCCGGCGGCACTGGGTGCAGCAGGCGATCGAGGTGAACGTGCAGTCGGCGGTGGCGCTTCCGGTGTTCGTGCAGGGCCGCGCTGCGGGCGTATTCTTCCTCCGCACCGTGGAAGGCGACGCCCGCCTCCGCCCTCAGGACGTCGCGTTCGCCAACACCATCGCGCAGGCGGCCGCCCGGGTGCTCGAGAACGAGGAGCGGCGTGCCGCGATCTACCGCCGCCAGACCAACGCCGGGGTAACCGACGTCCTGACCGGGTGCGCCAGCCTCGACGCGCTCGATCGCCGACTGCGGGACGAGTTCGAGCGGGCGCGCCGCTACGCGCTGCGCTTCGCGGTCGTGGTCATCGATGTCGACCGGTTGCGGGACATCAACGAGCGGCTGGGCCAGCCGGCGGGGGACCGCGTGCTCGCCGAGGTCGGCGCGATGATGCAGCGCGAAATCCGCGCGCCGGACTTCGTGGCCCGCTACGGCGGTGACGAATTCGCGCTCATTCTGCCGGAGACGGATGCGCGCGGCGGCCGGGAGTTCGTGCAGCGGCTGCGCCAGGTGATCGCCCGCCACACCTTTCCCGATCTCGGTCCCGGACAGGTGCCGGGTGTGTCGGCGGGCGTCGTGGCGTTCCCGCATTCCCAAGTGCTGCGGCCGGAAGACCTCTTCACCCAAGTGGAGGCCGCGCTCGACCGCGGGAAGAAGGCCGAGCCGGACCGGATCGGGGTCAGTCCGGAGTCGTCCTGACGGTGTCGCGCGACGTCTCTCCGGGACGCCGCTGCTTGACGTCTTCGCTCGACGTCTTCGCTCGACGCCTCACGCCTACCTGTGAGTCTTCAGCCAGTTGACCGGATCGAGCGCGATCCCCCCCTGTCCCCGGATCTCGAAGTGGAGGTGCGGGCCGCGGTCACTCGCCTCGCCGCCCACGTGGCCGATCACCTGTCCCTTGAGAACGCGCTCGCCCTTCGCCACCGCGGCGTCGCTCAGATACCCGTAGAAGCTGTAGTAGCCGCCTCCGTGGTCGAGCAGCACCGAGGTGAGGTACGTCCCGAGCCGGCCGGCGAGGCTCACCGTGCCGCTCGCGATGGCGCGCACCGGCGTCCCCTGCGGCGCGGCGATCCCGATGCCGTGCCACGGGATCCGCGTCTTGTTGGGCCCGGCGGCCGTACCGAACTGGTAGACGACCTTGCCCTCGACCGGCCAGTCGAGCTGGCCCAGGTCGGCGGTCGTGATCGACGCGGCGGCGCGGGCGACGCCGCGCGCCTCCGCTTCGCGGCGCGCCCGCTCCAGGGCCGCAACTCGGTCGTTCAGGCTCTTCTCGTCGCGCTCGAGCTGCGACAGCCGCTCCGCCGCCTCGCGCGCGCTGCGTCGCGTCTCGCGCAGCGAGGCCTCGCGCGTGTGCTCCAGCGCCAGGTAGCGCTGCAGCTCGTCGGTGCGCTCGTTCTTGCGGCGGCCCAGGGCGTCGCGCGCGTCCACCAGCGTCTGGCGCTCGCGCGCGATGCGGCGCTGCAGCTTGAACATGTCGTTCGCGAGCAGGCGGTCCTGGCGGCTGACGAGGTAGAGGTATTTGTAGCGTGAGAGCAAGTCGCCGAAGGTCTCCGCGGCGAGCAGCACCTGATAGTCATAGAGTGGCCCGCGCTTGTAGATGTCCACGAGGCGACGCTCCAGCACGGCGCGCTTCTCCTCGAGCGCGTCCTGCGCGAGCAGCAGGTCCACGGTCGTGCGGTCGATCTGGTCCGAGAGGCCGTTGATCTGGCGATCGAGCTCGTTCACGATGCGGTTAGTGGTCTCCTTTTGCCGCTCGATGTTCGCTAGCTCGTCGGAGAGTGAATGGACCTGGGTGCGTAGTCGCTCGAGCTCCTGCTCGACCTGGGTCCGTTCGCGCCGGATGTCCTCTAACCGTCTCTGGTTATCGCGCAGCTGCTGATCGAATGGCTGGGGGCGCTGAGAGGCAAGAGACGTTGTACAAAAGACGTAGCACAGAGACGTCACGCACAGACGTCGCGCGACACCGTAAACGGCTCGACGCCTCTGCGTGACGTCTTCGCGTGACGCCTTCGCGCGACGCTTCACCGTTGACGCCTCACGGTTCGACGCCTCACACTTTCCGCAGGTGCCGTCCCACCGACGCCGCACTCCCAAAGAACCCAATCAGCATCCCGAATCCGACGATCGCCACGGCCTGTTCCTGCGAGAAGAAGGAGGCGTGAATCAACCACCGGTTGATGAGCGCGTAGGCGCCGTATGACAGTGCCACCGCCACCAGCCCGCCGAGCATCCCCTTGAGCGCGCCCTGCAGCAGGAACGGGCGCCGCACAAAGCCGTCGGTCGCGCCCACCAGGCGCATGATGACGATCTCGCGGCTGCGCTGCAGCACCGCCATCCGGATCGTCGTGCCGATGATGATGATCGCTACCGCCGCGAACGCCGCGCCCACGACGAGCCCCACGGCGGCCGCGATCTGGCGGAGCCGGTCGAGCTTGTCCACCCAATCGCGCCCGAACCGGACGTCGTCCACGAACCCAAAGCCACGCAGTCGCTCGGCGACGTCGTTCACATGCTCGGCATCGCGGAACCGGGGCTTGAGCTTTACCTCGATCGAGGCCGGCAGCGGATTGCGCTCCAGCTCCTGCAGCACGTCGCGAAACTCGACGAGCTCGGTGCGGGCGCGTTGCAGTGCCTGGTCCTCGCTCACGTAGCTCGCCGCCTGCACTTCGGGGAACGCCTCGATGTCCTTCTGCGCGAGCGTAATCGTCTCGATCGGCGCGCCCGGAAGCAGGTAGGCGACGATCTCCACGCGTTCGGCGACGTCCCGCAGCGCCTGCTGCAGGTTCACAGCAACTAGCCCGAACAGGCCGACGACGAATAGCGAAAACGCGATCGTCGTGACGGACAGCACCGACAGGAGGGGGGCGCGCCGGAACGCGAGCAGCGCCTCGCGGATGACGAGGTTCACGGGCTCGCCGCCTCGTCGCGGGGCTCGTCCACGGCGGAGTCGTACATCAGCGCGCCCTCCTGGAGCTCGATCACCCGGTACGGCGCCTGGCGGACCAGGTCGAGGTCGTGGGTCGCCATCACCACGGCGGTGCCACTCGCGTTGATGTCGCGCAGCAGCTGAAACACCCCGCGGGTGGCGCGCTCGTCGAGGTTGCCCGTCGGCTCGTCCGCCAAGAGGACCGTCGGCTCGTTCACGAGCGCGCGCGCAATCGCGACCCGCTGCTGCTCGCCGCCCGACAGCTCGCGGGGGTAGGCCTGGGCCTTGGCCGCGAGTCCCACCTGCGTGAGCACCCGCATCACACGGGCGGGGATCGACGCGCGTCGCGCCCCGGTCACCTCGAGCGCGAACGCCACGTTCTCCTCGGCCGTGCGGTCCTCCAGCAGCCGGAAATCCTGGAAAACGATGCCGAGCCGCCGGCGCAGCATCGGGATGTCCTTGCGCCGCGCCTCGGCCAGATTGAAGCCCGAGACGCGTACCTCGCCGCTCGTCACGGGCTGCTCCGCGTAGATCAATTTGAGGACGGTGGATTTGCCGGCGCCGGAGTGGCCGGTGAGAAATACGAACTCGCCCTTCGCGATGTGGAACGACACGTCCTTGAGGGCGAGCCCCCCCTTCGGGAAGGCCTTGAAGACATTCGTAAACTTGATCACTTACAGCTGCGCCAGGGCCTGGGCGAAGTCCGCGATGATGTCGTCCGCGTCCTCCAGTCCGATGGAAAATCTCAGGAACCCGTCCGGAATGCCAGCCCGGGCCCGGGCGTCGGCGGTGAGCATGGCGTGCGAGGTCAGGCGCGGCTCCGACACCAGCGTCTCCACGCCCCCGAGGCTCGGGGCGTGCGCCGCGATCGTCAGGGCCCGCAGGAACCGCTCCGCTGCCCGCGCGCCCCCCTTCAGCTCCACGGCCAGCATCCCGCCGAATCCGCCCAGCAACCGCTTCGCGTCCTCGTGGTCGGGATGGGACGGCAACCCGGGGTGATGGACGGCGCCGAACTGCGGCTGGTTGCCGCACCATTCCGCCACCCGTAGCGCCGTAGCGTTCTGCCGCTCGACTCGCACGGCCAGGGTCTTCATGCCGCGCTCGATCAGCCACGCTGCCATCGGATCGATCGCCTGGCCCCACACCTGCATCAGCTTGCGCACCTCTTCGATCACCGACTCGGTGCCGGCGACCGCTCCCGCGATCACGTCCGTGTGCCCGTTCAAGTATTTCGTGGCGCTGTGAATCACGACGTCCGCGCCGTGCTCCAGCGGTCGGAAGTTGATGGGCGTGGCGAAGGTCGAGTCCACGAGCAGCGCGAGTCCCTCGGTCTTGCACAGCGTCGCAATCGGCTCGAGGTCCAGCACGCGCAGCAGTGGGTTGGTCGGCGTCTCTACGAAGATCGCGCGGGTGTTCTTCTTGAGGGCCCGCTTCCAGGTCCGGGACTCGAGCGGGCCGACGAACGACACGTCGATGCCGAAACGCCCGAACTCCTGCGCGAACAGGCGGTGCACGCCGCCGTAGATCCACTCGCTCGACAGCAGATGATCGCCCGGCCGCAGCACCGCCAGATGCGACAGGGCGATGGCGCCCATCCCGCTCGAGAGGAAGATCGCCGCCTCGGCGCCCTCGAGCGCGGCGAGGCGCTTCGCGATCGTCGTCTGGTTGGGGTTGTTGCCGTAGCGGGTGTAGAGGACTTCGGCCGTCGAGCCGATCGGATTCGTGAAGGTGCTGCTCTGATACAGGGGCGCCACGACCGGCGTCCAGTCGGGGCGGGCCTCGGGGTCGCCGTGGATCGCACGCGTCGAGAACCCGAGGCGGCGCTTCACGCGAGCGTCAGGGCGTACGTGCCTCCGGGCCTGCGCGCGGCGAGGCGGCGGGCCACGAGCTCATCGAGCAATGCGGCCGCCGCCGCGGCCACGCCGAGGCCCTCGAGCGTTCCGTCGGCCCGTTCGATCAACGCCGCCAGGCCGTGCCCGGATAACACCGGCTCGATGGCCTCGCAGTGCCCGTCCGTGATCCCCGACAGGACCAGCACGGCCGGGCGGTCCCGCAGCAGCTTGGCCACGATCTCGTCGGCGCAGGAGTAGTCGATGCAGCCGACCCCGGTGAAGTCCATGCGGGCGACCGTTACCTCGCCGCCGCCTCTTCCCGCGATCGCCCGCTCGATCCTTTCGCGCACCACGCGGCCCGTCGGCCGTGTGACCAGGTCCGCGTAGACGCCCGAGATGGACTCCTGGAGCACCGCGTGCATGTCGATGTACTGTATCACCGCTCGGCGGACCCCTGTTCAGGGATGATGATGAGTACCTGCGCGCCCGGGAACGGCGGCAGGCCGTCCTTCAATGGGACATCGTCGTCCCACGGCGGCACGATCGCGATACGCGCGGTGCCGCTCCGGATCGCGATCTTGCCCGCCCAGCGGACGAGGTAGCGCCGGATGCCGGCGAGCCCCTGCCCGCGGCCGGGGTCACGAAACCGGCTCACGCCCTGCACCAGTGCCGCCTCCAGTGCCGCCGCGTCGCCCCAGCGGTCGCCGAAGCGTTTGTTCTGGGTCGGCTCGAGCGAGTGCCGGAACCCCACACCGGCGTCCGCCACCGCGATCACTACCACGCGCCGGGCCAGCTTGCGACGCCAGTTGTACGCCTGCACCGCCACCCACCCGCCCGTGCCCGCGTGTTCTACAATATTCTGACACGCCTCCGAAAGCGCCATAGCGAAGCCCATCGTCGCCTTGGGGTCGAGGCTCAGCTCGGACGCCAGGATGGCAGACGCGCGCTGCTGAATCTTGCTGACCACCGCGTGCACGTCCTCCGCCGCGCGCACCGAGGTCACCGGTAGCAGCACTTCGCTTTCCTCCGCTGCTTTCACCCGTGGGACCTTGCCGTGGATTTCGAACAGCTCGCCGGCCTCGCGAAAAAAACCGGCGCGGGCCCAGTAGCTCAACACCTCGGGGTTGGTCGGCGCGGTGAGCAGCGGCCGTTCGGCGGCCGCCCCGGACCCCGGCCGCCGCGCAGCCTGTCCCGCGGCGAGCAACCCCACCAGGCCGTACGGCGACGCCCACTCCGCGGCGTGCGCGTCGAACAGCAAGCGCTCGTCGTCCCGGCTCGCCTCGGCGAATGCGCCTGCGAACTGGTCGAACGAGCGGTCGTCGAAGTGCGCCGGGACCTCGACGAGGCGCGTCATGCGGTCGTGAGTTTCCCCAGCAGGTGATCCCGCAGACCGGTCGCGCCACGATAACTCACGTTGCGGGCGGCCATCCGGGTCGCGCGGTGCAACGCCTCCTCGAGCGGCCGGCCCGCCACGAGCGACGCGACCACGGTCGCTCCGAACACGTCGCCGCATCCGGTGGGGTCGCCGGCGTCGAGGGCCGGGCCGCCCGCGACGGCGATGCGCGCCGTGCGCACTGGGCCGGTGCGCTGGCGCGTCTGCGTGTCGGTGTCCTGCTCAAAGTAGGCCGCGCCTCGGGCGCCGAGCGTGACGAGCAGTGTTTGACACCCCTGCGCGAGCGCGGCGGCGGCGGCCCCCAGGGGATCGCGCCCTAGCTGCTGCATCTCCGCTTCGTTGAGCTGCGCGACGTCGAAACAGCCGAACCAGGTCGGGGCGTCGACGAGGGGCTGCAGCACCCGCGTGCCGTCGGCCTCCTTGCCGAGGAAGAGACTGTGCAGGTCGGCGTACATGAACTTCCCGAACCCGCGGCGCAGAAACTGCGCCGTCGCCAGGGTCATCTCGTAACCGGAGATGAAGTTGACGTAGAGGGCGTCCAAGTCCGCTACGTGGGGCCCCAGCTCGGGCCACGTCCAGGGGGGCACCACCCCCGCCATCTGCTCGCAGCGGCGCTCCGCCGAGAAGTACCGCAGGGTCACGCGGTTATTGGCCTCCGGCACCTCGATGAAGCGGCTGCCCGGCGCGACGTGCCGCAACGTGCGCAGGAAGGCGTTCGCCCTCATGGCGAGGTCCCGCCCCACTTTGACGATGGGGACGATTACCCAATCGTCCGGAAGCGTGGCGTCGAGCGCCGCCAGAGAGTAGGAGATCCCGCCCCATTCCTCGACGGCGGGCTGCGCGGGGTCGCGACCGTAGATGGTGTCCCACACCATGGAGCCGACGACCCCGAGTCGCTTCACACCGTTCCCCAGGTGCGCTGCACGAACACGGCGGCGGCGCCGTACACGCCCGCCGTGCCGGTGAGCTCCCCGGGCACGATGCGGCAGGCGTCGACGGCGGGTTTGAAGGCCCGACGCTTCACTTCGCCGCGGAGCGGGGCAAACAGCTTCTCGCCGGCCAGCGTGACGCCGCCGCAGATCACCACCACCTCGGGGTTGAAGATATTGACGATGTTGGCGACGCCCGCGCCCAGGAACTTCGCCGTGTCGTGCACCACTTCCAGCGCGTATTCGTCGCCGTCGTGGGCCGCTTCGTACACGATCTGCGCCGTGATCTTGGAGAGATCGCCCTTCACGTAGCGGGGGAGCGCGGTGTCCGCGCCGGTTTCGATTCCCTCGACCGCCCGCGCGGCGATCGCGGGCCCCGACGCGTAGGCCTCGAGGCAGCCGTCGTTGCCGCATTTGCAGCGCCGACCGTTGGAATCGATGGACATGTGGCCGATCTCGCCCGCGACGTCCGAGGCCCCGCGGTAGATGTCTCCCCCGAGCACGATGCCGCCCCCGATCCCCGTGCCGATGGTGAGCCCGACCACGTGGTTTGCACCGCGCGCGGCACCGCGCCACCACTCGCCGAAGATCGCGCAGTTGGCGTCGTTGTCGAGCGTGGCGGGAAGGCCGAGCGCCTGTCCCAACCGGTCGCGCAACGGGAAGTTGGTCCAGCCGAGGTTCGGCGTGAGGAGCACGATGCCCGTCTTCGTATTGAGCGGGCCCGGCGAGCCGATCCCCACGCCCGCGATCTCCTTGCCGCGCGCTTGCTCCATGGACGCGCGCGTGAGCTTGACGATCCGCTCGATCACGGCCTCCGCGCCCTGCTCCGAAATCGTCGGCGCCGAGACGAGACCCAATAGATCTGAGCCGTCCTCGGCCACCGTGCCGACCACGATGTTGGTACCGCCGATGTCAATCCCGACGATGTAGCGCACCGGTCTCCTCGATGGCGAGCAGGACGTCCTCGACCGAGAGTGATTTCATGCACAAATGATGACCCAGCGGGCAGCTCGGCGGTCCGTGCGCCGAGCAGGGGCGGCACCGCAGGCCGTCGAGCTGGACGACCCGGTCCCGTGGTCCGCGCGGCCCGAAGCCGAACGCCGGCACGGTGGAGCCGAAGATCGCCACCGTCGGCGTGCCGACCGCCTGCGCAAAGTGCAGCGGCGCGCTGTCGTTGGTCACCAGCACGGCGGCTCGACGGATCACTTCGGCTGATTCCCGAAGGGTGAGTCTACCGCAGGCGTTGATCGCCTGTCCGCCTGACCGCCTGACCGCCAGGGTGGTCCCCTCCCCGAGCGCCGCATCCTCCGCTCCTCCGACCACCACGATCGCCGCGCGCGCGGCGAGCCGCTCCGCAAGCTCGGTGAAGTACGGCCAACGCTTGCTGCCCCAGATCGAGCCGGGCGCGAGTGCCACCAACGTCTCCCCGACGCCGTGCTCCCGCAGAAACTGCTCCGTCACCGTCCGGTCGGCGCTCGTCAAACGCAGCGACGGACGCCTCGGTCCGGCGTCCTCGCGCGCCGCGGCCAGGGCGAGCAGGCGGTCGATCTCGTGGTCGCTCGTGGCACGCTGCCGCACGTCGGTGTACAGCAACGGCCAGCCGTCGCGGAATCCCACGCGCTTCGGAATCCGGGCCAGCCAGGCCAGCGCCGCCGTGCGGAGCGAGCGATGGGGAAGATACGCCACGGCGTAGCGCTCCGCCCGGAGGGTCCGGGCGAGGGCGACGAGCTGCGCGAGCCCGCGGTCCTTGCCCCGCTTGTCGTAGGAAATCACGCGCCGCACGGCGGGGTGCGTCTCGACGAGAGCGACCGCCGCGGGCGTCGTCACTACGTCCACGGGCCCGTGCCGCCGGGCGAGCGCCTCGAGCAGCGGCGTCGTGAGCACCACGTCGCCCAGGAAGGCCGTCTGAATGACGAGGGCCGGAGGGACCGGGCGGGCGGCGGGCACGGGCATGGCGAGCGTGGAATCTAGCGGCACGACGCCGCGACGAGCGTCAGCGTCGAATCCGGCCGACTTCGATCGGAATCACGAGTCTCATCGAAGCGACGAGGCCGCGGTGCTGAACCGGCTGCGTAAGCTCCGGGTCACCCGCCAGGCTGTATTGCAGCTCCGGGATGAGGGCCACGCGCGCCACGTGCACCTCCACCGCGACGCCCGGCGCTGCCAGGAACTCGACCTTGTGCGCGCGGGCACTGCCCGCGTGCTGGGCGAACCGCAGGGCGCCGAGGCTCACCCCCGGCACGACTTCGAGCGCCCCCACGGGGATCACGACGCCCAAGTCCACCGCGAAGGCTTGCGTCCGGGTCGTGACGCCGGCGGTCGTGGCTCCGGTGTGGTACGTCCAGCGCAGTCCGGCGTACGCGATCCGGCCGGTTGCTACCCCGAGCACGAGCCCGGCCCCGGGCCCATAGGGTTCCGCGGTGCCGTAACTGGCCGTCAGGCCGATCTGGAGCTCGCCCAGCTGGGCGACGACTCCTTGTGCTCGCAAGAGGAGAGCGGCGAAGAGGAACCAGCCGCCGAGCGATCGCGTCACACGCCGTCCTTCGCGACTCGGGCGACGCGGCGCTGGAGCTCACCGACCGGCGGGAGCAGCCGGTCGAGCGTCGCTTGATCGTCCACCCACGTGACCGTACCGACCATGAACACGAGATCCATCAGCGGCACGAGAGATTCCGCTCCCGTGAACAGCATCCCGACTTCCCCGTCCATGAACATGCCGCGGTAGTCCTGGTTCTGAGAACCGACCAGGGCGAAGCTCGCGGCCCGCGGCACAGCCCGGGCCGGCGTGAACAACCGCTCGGCGATGAGCTCGAGGGAGTCGGACAGCGCGCGGGCGTCACCATACTCTGCCGTGGGGGAGTAGGTCGTGGCGCGGTAACGGAGATAGGCGGCCATGAACTCGGGCCACGCGGGTGAGGCCGTGACGGCCTGCCACAGCTCCCGCGTAGCGAAGAATTGCACTTTCTGGTGCAGCTTGGGGCGCAGCGGGGCGGGGAGCGCGGTCTGCGCGGTGGCAGTGATCGCGGCGGCGCCCGGGCCCGCGCCCCTGACCAGCGGCAGTACGGCCGGTGCGAACGGTAGCAGCGTCCGCAAGAACGGTGACGCGTCGACCTGGCGCGCCCACAGCTCGACGCGGCTCGCGAACCCGTGCTCATCGACCGGCAGTGCGTACAACCCGGTGCGCAAATCGCCGCCCGCCGCCGCGATAGCTTCCCCCAGCGCCCGGCGCACCAGCAACAGACGCGTCAGGAGCTCGTGCGCTCGAGACATCTGGGGGAACCCGTTGCTCGGCGCGTTGGCCAGGGCCGGCGCGATGACCAGCACGGACGCGCCCCGGAGCGACGACCCGACGAGCAGTCCCGCGTAGAACGACGAATTCCAGAGCGAGTCCGGCGTCTTGATCACGGAGCCGGCCGGCAGAAGTGAATACAGCAGCGCCTTGGCGACGTTGAGCGGCTTCGGGAGGTAGCCCGTACCGTTGACGAGCGCCGCGGCGCGCCCGTCAAACCGGGCGGCGTCGGGCCGAGCCGCGAGCCGCGCCATGGCGCCCTCCGTGAGCGGAGCAGCCCGGAAGGGGAGCGGCAGGTCCGCTTCGGTCAGACCCTGGCTCAACAGCAGTTCGCGAGCCGCCTGCTTCAGTTGCAGCAGCACCGGTCCCTGCACGACGAGCGACCGGTCGTCCCATCCGGGACCGAGGTACTGCTGGCCCACGCCCATCCCCGTCAACAGCGCCACGCCGCCCCAGGGATCGTCTTCACCCACGTCGCGGAACGCGATCTTGCGGTGGTCGCGCATCACGTCGTCGGGGTAGCCGAAGACGCTCGATACGAGACCGCCGCCCCAGAAGGACGCGTCGACCCGATTGGTGACGTTCACGTGCACCTTGATGCGGTTCCGCAACCACGCGTCGCCGTACTCGCGCGCCTCCGCTTGCAGCACGCGCGAGTTCGCCACGGCGAGCCGGAGCCGCTCCAAGGCCCGTGCCAGTCGCGCCATGTCCTGCTCGCCAGCCACCGGCAGGCGAGACGACGCATGCAGCGGATCCTCGAGCACAGTCATCAGCACCCGCGATCTGCGTTGCTCGTAATAGTGCTGGTCCAGAAAGATGAAAAAGAACGGCAGCCGACCCGTTGAGTCGTACGCCTCCACCCGCTCCGCGAGCGCGCCGAGATATCCATCCACGACCTGCGTGAACGACCCCCAGTCCAGCGTTCCCTCCGCCGTCACCGCGGGAAAGTCGTGAATCCACAGGACGTGGTAGCTCCGCGTTTCGTGCAGCATCCGGAGCAGCTCCCAATGGAACTGCAGGTTGGCGACGTAAGAGATCCGGTTGTGCGCGGCAAAGGGTACCCCGGTCGCCCGTTCGAGCAGCGCTTCGAGCTTGGCCTGGTCGTCGTAGTCTTCGGGCAGCAGGGCATATTGCAGGGGGAGCCACACGAGTCTCGGGTCGTCCCATTCTTTCGCGGCGCGCCGCCGTACCGCCTCGAGGATGTCCGTCAAGCGCTGGAAGACGAACAGGGCGCCCTCGACGCGGTCTGCGGGCACGACGGCCGACGAGGCGAGCCACTCGCCGAACCGTCCGCGCGCGGTAACGCTGAACTGCTTCAGCGAGTCCTTGTGCTTCTTGCGTCCCAGCAATCGGTCGTAGGGAAGCAGCACTTCATCCAGCACGATCTCCCGACACCGCCGGGCCATGTCGCGGCCCGCGGTGGACGACCCCGCCGCCAGGCTGAAGGCCCGCTCCAGCTCGGCATGGAAGAAACGCACTTCGGCGTCCACACTGCGCACGGCGAGGTGCGCCTTGATCTCCTCCAGGTAGCGCGCCGTGCGGCCCACCGCGACCTGCGCATTGCGCCCGTCCTGGTCGAGGTAGGGCACGACCAGTCGCCGGATCCATTCGCTCGAGCCGCGCAGGCTGTCGAGCGCTACGGCGAGCCCCGGATCAGTGGCGCGATGCGGGAGCGGTGTGTAGGGGTCGCGCGCCACGACGACGTAGTCCTGGAGCGGGCGGTTGCGCCCCGCGAGACGGTCGCCCAGCGGCGCGGCTACGCCGATGGTGAAGCTGTGATGCGCCAGCGGATACCAGTCGAGCCGCAACAGCGTGCCCCGGGTCAGGAGCCCGCCGCGGCGCACGGGGGTGTGCAGGGTGACGAGCATGTCGAGGCGGCCGGCCCGGAGGTTGTAGTCGCCGCCGACGCCGGCGCTGAAGTACGGCACCTGCATGATGGCGCGCACCCCACCGTCGGCCGTGTTGCCACGGGCGCCGATGTAGGTCTCCACGCCGAACTCGGCGAGCTTCGTGACGGGGTTCAAGGCCGCGTGGTACGTGCCGGCCGCCGCCCGCACCATGACGTTGGCGGACGAGCCGTCGAGGTAGGCCCCGGTGCTCAGAGCGAACTGCCAGTGCCAGAGGAGCGGTTGTCCGAGGGAGCCGGTGCGGCCGCCCGCCTCCGGCGGGCGCGGTGTCTGGGCGCTCGCGTCGCGGGCCGGGCCGCGCAACAGGACCAGCAGCGCGCACCACCGCAAGGCGCGAGCAGTCATCGTGCTTGGATGTACTACCAGGAGCGAGCGGCGGCTAGTCCACCTGCAGGACGGCGAGGAAGGCTTCCTGCGGAATCTCTACGGTCCCCACCTGCTTCATGCGCCGCTTTCCTTCCTTTTGCTTCTCGAGGAGCTTGCGCTTGCGGGTGACGTCCCCGCCGTAGCACTTGGCCGTGACGTTCTTGCGCAGCGGACGAATCGATTCCCGCGCGATCACCTTGGTGCCGATCGCGGCTTGGATCACGACCTCGAACAGCTGGCGCGGGATGAGCTCCTTGAGCTTCTCGGCGATTTTCCGTCCCCATTCGTACGCCTTGTCGCCGTGGATGATGACGGAAAACGCGTCCACGGCGTCGCCGTTCAGGAGCATGTCCAGCTTCACGAGATCGGACGGGCGGTACTCGAGGAACTCGTAATCGAGCGACGCGTAGCCCCGGGAGATCGTCTTCAGCTTGTCGTAGAAGTCGAGGATGATCTCACCCAGCGGAAACTCCCAGCTGAACTCGACCCGCGTCGGGTCCACATAGTGCATCCCCCGGTACACGCCGCGCCGATCCTGGCCGAGCTTCATGATCGCGCCGATGTACTCTGACGGGACCAGGATCCGCGCTTTGACGTACGGCTCCTCGATGTGGTCCACTTCGGAGCCGTGCGGCATCAGACTCGGATTTTCGACCACTTCCACCGTGCCGTCCGTGCGATGGACGTGATACTCGACGTTCGGCACCGTGCTGATCAGGTCGAGGTTGAACTCCCGCTCGAGCCGCTCGCGCACGATCTCCATGTGCAGCAGGCCGAGGAAGCCGCAGCGGAACCCGAACCCCAGCGCCACCGACGACTCCGGCTCGTAGTGGAGCGAGGCGTCGTTGAGCTGCAGCTTGGCGAGCGCGTCGCGCAGCTCTTCGAACTGCTCGGCGTTGGTCGGGTAGAGCCCGGCGAACACCATCGACTTGACCTCGCGGTAGCCGGGGAGCAGCGCCACGTCCTGGTGCTCCGCGTCGAACACCGTGTCCCCCGGCTGGGTCTCCCGGACGCCGCGGATGTTGGCGACGAAGTAACCGACCTCGCCGGCCTCGAGCAGCTCGGTCGGCTTGTGGCCGAGCTGCAGGTAGCCGACTTCGTCCACCTCGTACAAGTCGCCCGGGTGGGCGCCGAACGCGATCTTCATTCCCGGAGTGAGCACGCCGTCCACCACGCGAATGCTCGGGATCGCGCCGCGGTAGCGGTCATAGTAGGAGTCGAAGATCAGGGCCCGCAGCGGCGCGTCGCGATTGCCCCGAGGTGGCGGGACGCGCCGCACGACCGCTTCGAGCAGCTCGGGGACGTTGGTCCCCTCCTTCGCGGAGATGCGGAGGATCTCTTCCGGCTTCGCCCCGATGAGGTCGTGAATCTCCTTCGCCCGGCGGTCGGGCTCGGCGCCGGGGAGATCGATCTTATTGAGCACCGGGATGATCTCGAGCCCCGCGTCCAGCGCGAGGAACAGGTTGGAAATCGTCTGGGCCTGGATGCCCTGCGACGCATCGACGACGAGGATCGCTCCCTCGCATGCCGCGAGGGAGCGAGAGACCTCGTACGTGAAGTCCACGTGCCCGGGGGTGTCGATCAAGTTCAGCTCGTACAGCTGGCCGTCCCGGCCGTGGTAGCTCATCCGCACGGCGTTCAGCTTGATGGTGATGCCGCGCTCGCGCTCCAAGTCCATCGTGTCCAGCACCTGCTCGCGCATGAGGCGCTTGTCGAGCGTTCCCGTGAGCTCAATCAGCCGGTCGGCCAGGGTCGACTTGCCGTGGTCGATGTGGGCCACGATGCAGAAGTTGCGGATGTGGTCTTGGCGCATGTGGACGGGAATATAGCCGTCAGACGTCTGTAGTTACCTTTCAGTGCTTGCCTCCCATCACCGGCTGGTTCGACCCCGCCCCCAAGGGCGGTTTCCTACGGCTCGCGGCGAATAGCTATCTCCCTGCGAAGGGCGATCCGCCCGTGCGCCTCCCCGGCTTGCGCCGAGGCGATCTGCTCACGCTCGAGAACGGTCGCGTGCTCGGCGTCAACGGCGCGTCGCCCGGTGCCGCGCTCACCGACCGCCCGGAGTTCGCGCAGCTCGGCGCGGTCCACCCGTCGCGGCCGTTGTCCCTCGAGACGGCCGCCGCCTCGGGTCCGCGCACCGCGGAAATCCAGCGCGTGGTGGATCTGGTCTGTCCGTTCGGCTTCGGGCAGCGCGCCCTCATCGTCTCGCCGCCCAAGGCCGGCAAGACCGTGATGCTCCAGGCCGTCGCCGAAGGCGTGGCGCTGAACTCCCCGGAGACGATCCTGCTCATTCTGCTGGTCGACGAGCGGCCCGAGGAAGTGAGCGAGATGATCGATTGGGGCCGAGGCGAGGTGATTGCGTCGAGCTTCGATCTTCCTCACGAGCGGCACGTCGCAGTGGCGGACATGGTGTTCGAACACGCGCGCCGCCAGGTCGAGCGCGGGAGGGACGTCGTGATCGTGCTCGACTCGCTCACCCGGCTCGCCCGCTCGCACAACACCACGGGTCGATCGAGCGGCCGCACCATGTCCGGCGGTCTCGACTCCAACGCACTGGCCAAGCCCAAGGCCTTGTTCGGCGCGGCGCGGGCGGTTCCGGACGGCGGGTCCCTCACGGTCGTCGCGACGGCGCTCGTCGAGACCGAGAGCCGCATGGACGACGTGATCTTTGAGGAGTTCAAGGGCACCGGCAACGCCGAGCTGCGGCTCGCGCGCGAGCTCGCGGACCGGCGGCTGTACCCCGCCGTGGACATCGCGGCGAGCGGGACCCGGCGCGAGGAGCTGCTCGCCGACCCGGCCACCGTGGAGGCCAAACAAAAACTGCGGCGGGGCCTGGTGGGGCTCCCGCCGGAGAAGGCGCTGGAGGTGCTCCTGGCGCAGCTCAGGCGGACGAAGACGAACGCGGAGCTGCTGGCGGCATCGCCCTAGCCGTCAGTTCGCGCCTCCCACGATCTGCTTGTAGCTGTCGGGATTCCACTTCGGCCGTTCTGTGGCGTTCGCCACGTCGAGGCCGAGGTAGAACACGAGCTTGACGATGCGAGATGCCTTCTCGGCGTCGATCTTGTCCGGAGAGTCGCCCACCTGGTGATAGTCGGGGTGCGTACCGTTGAAGAAGAACAGGATCGGGACACCCTTCCGCGCGAAGTTGTAGTGATCCGAGCGGAAGTAGAAGCGTTCCTGCGGCCAGATGTCGTCGATCGGCGTCATCCGGAGCTCGGGGTGCGCTGCCGCCACGCGGTTGAGCGTGGCGCCAAGGTTCGAGTGCTCCTTACCGATGACGACGATCGTGTCCTTCCAATTGCGACCCACCATATCGGAGTTCAAGTCGGCGACCACATTCGCGAGCGGGACCGTCGGATGCTCCGAGAAGTACTGGCTGCCCCACAGGCCGCGCTCCTCTCCGCTCACGGTCATGAAGGCGAGCGAGCGCTTGGGATGCGGCGCGAGCTGCGCAAACGCTCCGGCCGCCTCGATCACGGCCGCTGTGCCGGAGGCGTCGTCGTCGGCGCCGTTGCAGATCGAGTCGGCGCCCTTCGCGACGCAGCCTTCGCCCGCCCCGGGGGTCCCGATGTGGTCCATGTGCCCGGTGAAGAAGACGTACTCGTTCTTGAGCTTGGGATCGCTCCCTTCGAGCACGCCGATCACGTTCGGCGCCGAGGCACGGGCCAACTCGCGCTCCTTCACCAGATACGTGATCGTGACGGTCGGGAGGCGGCGGGCGGTCCAGCCGCTGGTCTGCGCGCGCAGCGCCGGCGGATCGATGCCCAGGGTCGCGGCCGCCGTCGCGTCGCGGATCTCGAACGCGCCCGCGCCGGGCCCCGCATCCGCCGTGACGCCCTCGACCGTGCGGGTGGGTGCGCTGGTGCGGGCCAGCCGGTTCTGCCACTGCGCGTCGGGGCGATTCGAGATCACCATCCACCCCACTGCCCCCGCGCGGAGCACGGCCATCACCCACTCCGGATTGATCGCAATACCCTGAGGCGTCGCCGTACCGATGATCGCCGCCCATGCCCCCTGCACATCCGCCCCGGCGAGCGGATTCGCCGAATCGGGCGTACCCGTGAACAACACCACCGGCCCGCTCAGCTCGCGCGTCGGCAGGGGCGTGAATCGGAGGAGATACACCTCGGTGCCCGGCCTCAGCGTCGCGGGCGCCGCGCCGGCGATGCGAATCGCGCTCGCCTGCGTGTCCACGACCCGCTGCGCGACGGTATAACGTTGCAGATAGCCGGTGTCGCCAGCCGGCTTGAGTCCGAACCGTCGGAACTGCTCGGCGACGTACCGCGCCACTTGCTCGAGCTGCGGGCTCGGCGTCGCTCGGCCGAGCATGGAATCGTCCGCGAGCACCCCGATGTGGTGTCGTACTCCCTCCGCGGTGATCGAGCTCGCTGCCCGCTGCACCGCCGCCGGCGATTGCGCCGCGAGGGCACACGGGACGAGCCATACGCTCAGACCGAACAGTGGACGCACTGCTTCGACTCCGCAGGAGGAAAGGGACGGAAAGCTAACGCGCCCGACCGTCGATAACCACGGCCGGGCGCGTCGCACCATCGCGAGACTCGGGCTACGGCTTGCGCCGCTTCAGCTCCGGCTCGTTCTGGGGGCGCTGTTTCGACGCGTCGCGCTTCGCCTCGGCACGCGGCTCACTGCGCGGCGGCGCCGGCGGAGGGGCCGAGGGCTGGACCCGGGGCGGTGCCGGCGGCACGCTTTGCGGACGACTCTCCGCCGGGCGCCGCGGCTCGCTACGCGGCCGCTCGGGAGCGACCACGGCGGGTGGCTCGGTCCGGGCGCGATCGGGCCGGGGCACATCCGGTCGCACCTCCTGCACCGGCCGTTCCGGACGCTCGCGCCGGTCAGGAGGGTTCGGCGTGTCAGACTGGCCAGGACGGTCGCGCCGGTCCGGATGATCTGGATGGTCCGGATGCTCCGGGTGCTGGGGGTGCTCCGGATGGTCAGGATGGTCCGGATGCTCCGGGCGGCGGCGCCCCACGGCATCGTCGTCGTTGCGCGGCGGGTCCCCGGTGAGCGGGCGCTGCCGCGGGCGTTCGGTCACGGGCACGTCTCCGTCAGTGATGGGACGCGGCCGCGGCTGGATGCGCGGGGGCGGGATCGTGCCGCCGCCGAGGTCTCGCCCGCGCACGCCGACGTCCCGCCGCCGGTCGTCGTTCGCCGGCCGTTGCGGCACGCGCGTGATGAACAGGCTCGAACCCTGCCGGTCCTTGAAGATGAACCGCGGCTCCGGCCTGAGGGGCCGTGTGAATACCACACGGGTGCCACCGGAGTAGCGGTAGGGGTAGTAGTACGGATCGTCGAACATCACGATCCGGAAACGGACGCAGCTATAGTCGTACGGACTCCAGTACGGATAGCTCACGTACGTGTGGCAGTCGTAGCACAGGAACCGGGGATAATCGTAGTGCTGTTGCACGTAATACGGTACGATGTCGTAGTCCCAGTCAGCGTACCCGTCGGGCACGATGCGCTGGGCGAGGTCGGTAAGCGCGGTATACGGGTCGCCCCGCACGCGCCCGTCCGCGATGAGACGATAGTCCCAATGATCTTCGCTCTTGATGGCGTCGTAGACGAAC
>Ga0137399_10000022_pt1 | contig 48138 bp, 47 predicted proteins | sample czorhiz316metaG_FD_104810 | JGI IMG/M metagenome (GOLD analysis project Ga0137399, IMG submission 104810) | Vadose zone soil microbial communities from Angelo Coast Range Reserve, California, USA - czorhiz3.16 metaG | ecosystem: Environmental > Terrestrial > Soil > Vadose zone | place: USA...
CGACGAACCATGGATTGCCCCACAGCGACTCCGCCGGCGGCGGCGTGGTCTGGATGGCCCGCTGGCGCTTGTACGCGAGCTCGCTCAGCGCGTCGTCGCGTCTCTTTACGTCTTCCTTGGCGCGGCCGGCGCGCGCGGTCAGGTCCTTCATCTGCTCGGGCGTCCACGGCGAGCGCGCCAGCTCGGCCTGGATGGCGTTCAGCTCGTCCTGCGCCTGGCGGAACCGGTGGTTGAGCTCGGTCAGCTCGTGCAGGCGCTGCTGCACTTTGAATAGCCGGTCCTGGATCCCCTCGTACCGGCGCGTCTGCTCCATCTCCTGCTTGAGCGCCTGCACCTTGGCGCCGTCCACGACTGCCTCGGGACCCGAGACGCCGCGCGCCTTCAGGGAGGGCAGCTCGTTCGACTCCAGGATGAAGAAGCTGAAGTAGTGGTCGGCCGGGGGCAGGCCGCACTCGACGCGCAGGAAGGACTCGATCTCCAGGTTGTCCTCGGACAACGTGGAGAACTTCTTCCCCGCGGCGTCGAAGCGCTGCAGCTGCCGTGCTCCGCCCAGCTCGCGCAGGAGCCGGTACGGAGTGCCGTCTCCAGAGACGAGCCCCAGCCCGATCCGCGTGGGGCCCTCGCCATCGACCAGGCGGCGCAAGTCGTCCGGGCCGGGGAAGAGCGCGGCCAGGAGCGCGCTGCGCAGCGAGGCGGCCCGGGAGACCACGGCCACGTATCCGGGCCGCAGGGCGATCTGCCCCTGCGCGCCGAGATCCTTCACCCGCTGGTAGAGCAGCTCGGTGAGCTGCACGTAGCCTTCGCCCCCCGCGTTACTGAGCGGCGCTTTCCTCGGCGCTCTTGAGCCGCGCCGCCTTGCCCTGCAGCTGGCGCAGGTAGAACAGGCGCGCGCGCCTCACCTGACCGCTGGCCACCACCTCGATCTTGTCGATCCGGGGAGAGTAGACGGGGAAGATGCGCTCCACTCCCACCCCGTAGGAAACCTTCCGCACGGTGAAGGTGGAGCTCAGGTGCCCGCCTTTGCGGCGGATGACCACGCCCTCGAAGATCTGGATTCGCTCCTTGTCGCCTTCGCTGATCTTCGTGTGCACCCGCACCGTGTCGCCGACGCGGAACGCCGGGACATGGCCGCGGGCCTCGGGCTTCACGTTCCTCTGTTCCACCAGCTCGATCGCCTTCGCGCGCATCTTCGCACCGCTCCTTCGGACCAGCCTTTGTAGAGTGTCCTAGTGCTCTCTGAAAACCAAGGAATCGTCAAGCTTCTTCTCGCTCGATCAGCCGCTGGTCCTCGGGCGAGAGCCGCAGCTTCTCGAACAGGTCCGGGCGGCGGTCCCGGGTGCGCAGGAGCGCCTGCCGCCGGCGCCAGCGCGCGATGCGGGCGTGGTCCCCGCTGAGCAGCGCCTCGGGGACCTCCGCGCCGCGGTACGAAGGCGGCCGGGTGTACTGCGGGCCTTCCAGCACCATCTCGCCGCCGAACGACTCGCTGGCGGTGCTCTCCTCGTTGCCCAGGACCCCCGGGACCAGCCGCGCCGCGGCCTCGATCACCGCAAGCGCTGCAACTTCCCCTCCCTGCAGGACGAAGTCGCCCAGGGACAGCTCCTCGTCCACGTAGGCGAGCACCCTCTCGTCGACGCCTTCGTAACGCCCGCAGACCAGCACCAGCCGCGCCCGGCCGGCCAGCTCCTCCGCCTTGCGCTGGTCGAACCGCGCGCCTTGGGGCGAAAGCAACACCACGTGCGCCCCGGGCAAGCTCGCCCGCGCCGCCTCGATGGCTGCGACCAGCGGCTCCGGCTTCATCACCATGCCGGCGCCGCCTCCGTAGGGCACGTCGTCGGTGACCCGGTGCTTGCCGGCGGCGAACTCGCGGACGTCCATGACCCGCGCGCGCAGCACCCCCTTCTCCTGGGCCTTGCCCAAGAGACTCTCCGCGAGGGGCCCCGCGACCATGCGGGGAAAGAGCGTCAAGACGACCACTTCCACCTACTCCTCCAGCTCGAACAGCCCGTCCGGGGCCTCGATCACGATCCGCCGGCCGCCCTCGTCGATCTCCTTGACCAGCCCGAATGGAACCAGCGACTCGCGCCCGTCATTGCTCACCCGCAAGAGCTCCTGCCGCCCCGCCGTCTCGACGCCCGCCACCTCGCCCCGCGGCGCACCGGACTGGTCGCACACCGCGTAGCCGAGCAGGTCCGCCGCATACACCTCTCCTTCGGCCGGGGCCGGCAAGGAGGACCTCTCCACCAGGGCCTCGGTCCCGCGCAAGGCATCGGCCGCGTCGCGATCGTCCAACCCGCGCAGCGCGATGAGGTAACCCTGCGCGGCGCGCTCCGCTCGCGCGACTTCGTACCGGCGCGGCTCGCCCTCGCCTCTGCGCAGCCACAGCGCCCGGACGCTCGCTAGCGCTTCGGATTCCTCGTTGTACGGGACGAGCACGATCCTCCCGCGGACGCCATGGGCGCGCGCGACGCGCCCGACCGCCAGGAGCTCCTGCCCGGGCGCCTGCGTCATGACGACCCTCGCGGCGGCCCGAGGACGGCTACCGCTTCGGCTGCTCCGCCGACTTGCGGGCGCGCTTGATCAGCTGCGCCACGGTGCTGGACGGCTGGGCGCCGAGCTTGAGCCAGTGCTCGATGCGGTCGGTCTTGAGGTTCACCCGGGCGGGCTTGGTGTTGGGGTCGTACGTGCCCACTTCCTCGGTGAACTTGCCGTCGCGCGGGTTGCGCGAGTCGGTCGCGACCACATGGTAGAAAGGCGCCTTCTTCGCGCCCCGGCGCGCGAGGCGCAACTTGACGGACATCGTTTTTCTCCCTTGGAAAAGCGGCGCTGTGTACCTGAACCCACCGCCTGAGTCAAGCCAGCAGACGCCAGGCGATCCAGGCCAGCAGCGAGGCGGCGAGCAACGCGGGCAACAGGCGGGGGATCGCTCGCTGGCTCAAGTGCGCCTCCGCGCCAGCTCCCGGCGGTTGAAGAGGAGGACCGCGACGAGCCAGGCGAAGAACACCCAGGAGAGGTCGTAGAGCCCGGCCCCGAGCCCTTCGCGCGGGTTCCAGGCGAGCTGCAGCGGGTCCTGGGGACCGAGGTACTTGCTCAGCTCCGCGAACCAGGCCGCCCACTCCGGATGCCCGAGCGCGGCCGGCAGGGTGCTCCGCAGCGTCGCCCAGGCGAGCGCAGCCAAGACCAGTGCGGCCGCGTTGGTCCAGCCGGGAAGGACGGCGCCGATCGCAGCGAGCACCGACAGCCAGGCGAATGCCCAGAGAACGGCCAGGGGAAGGACCGCGATCGCGGAAAGCGACAACGCCTCGCCGCCGCGCAGGGCGGCGCCCCCCACGGCCGCCAGCCATGCCGCCGCGACGACGGCAGCCAGGGCGATGCCCGCTCCGGCCAGGCGCCCGCCGACCCACGCAGCGCGCGTGATCGGGCGGAGCAGGACCAGCTGCGCGTGGCCGGACTCGAGCTCGCCGGCGAGGAGGCCGGCGCCCAGGGCCAGCGTCAGCACCACCAGGAAGGGGATGCCGAACCCGCCGAACGCCTCGCGCGGAGCGCCGGCGCGACCGCCCAGGGCCACGGCCGCGACGAAACAGAACCCGATGGCCACGATGGCGGGCGAGCGCAGCTTCTCGCGCGCCGCCGCGCGGGCGACCGGCCAGGAGATCACGCGCGCCCCTCGACGATCTCGAGATAGAGCTGCTCCAGCTCGGCGCCGGCCAGGCGGACTTCCAGGATCCCGGCGCCCGCGGCCACCAGCTGCCGCACCAGCGCGGGCACCGCCTCCTCGGAGGCGACGGGCACGCGGAAGCGGTCGCCTTCCCAGGTCCCCTCCGGGTATGCCTGCGCGAGCGGCCCGGCGAGCTGCTCCGGGTTGACGAGGCGCACCTCCAGCCGACGCCCGCCGGCGTGCACCTCGTGCGTGCGGAGCAGGCGCCCCTCCTTGAGGAAGAGGACGCGGTCGCAGACCCGCTCTACCTCGCTGAGCAGGTGCGAATTGAGCAGCACGGCGGCGCCGCGCGCGCGGAGGGAGACGAGCAGCTCGCGCATCGCCGCGACGCCGGCCGGATCGAGCCCGGCGGTGGGCTCGTCGAGCAGCAGGAGATCCGGATTTCCGAGCAGCGCGAGCGCCAGCCCCAGCCGCTGCGCCTGGCCACGGGAGTACGTCCCGGCGGGGCGCCGCGCCGGGTCGGCGAAGCCGACCTGCTCCGCGAACCGTTCCGCCCGCTGCCCGGCGTCCCGGCGCGAGAACCCGAGCAGCTCCGCGTGCAGCGCGAGCACCTGCAAGCCGGTCAGCTTGCGGGGGAAGAGCGGCGCATCGGGGGCGTAGCCGACGCGGCGGCGGACTGGCAGCAGCTCCGGGTCCTGGCCGAAGAGCCGCACCTCGCCGGCGTCCGCGTCGAGGAGCGCGAGGGCGAGCTGCATGGCGGTGGTCTTGCCGGCGCCGTTCGGGCCGAGCAGCGCGACCACCTCTCCGGGGCGCACCTGGAAGCTGAGGCCGTCCACGGCCACGACCTCGCCGCCCTTCCGCGACGCGTACGCCTTGCGCAGGCCGGTGACCTCGAGGAACGGGGCCGTGTTCGAGGTCGAGAGATCCGGGGACACCATACGACGACCGACGTATGGTGTCCCCAGATCGTCAGACTGGCCGCCGATCACTTTTCGAGGACCTGCTGCATCGTCTTCCCGAGCAGGTGGGGCCCGGGCGCGATGTGGACTCCCGCCGCCTGGAGCGCCGCGATCTTGTCCTTCGCCGTGCCTTTCCCTCCCGAGATGATCGCGCCCGCGTGGCCCATCCGCTTGCCCGGAGGCGCGGTCGCTCCGGCGATGAAGCCGACCACCGGCTTGCGGTAGTTGGCCGCGATCCAGGCGGCGGCGTCCTCCTCCTCCCCTCCGCCGATCTCGCCGATGAGGATGACCGCTTCGGTCTCCGGATCGCCGGCGAACAGCTTCATGCAGTCGACGAAGCTCAGGCCGTGCACCGGGTCGCCTCCGATGCCGATGGCGGTCGACTGGCCCATCCCGAGCTGGGTGACCTGGTGGACCGCCTCGTAGGTGAGCGTTCCCGATCGGGAGACGATGCCCACCCGTCCCTTCCGGTGGATGTGGCCGGGCATGATGCCGATCTTGCACTCGGCCGGCGTGATGATCCCGGGGCAGTTGGGTCCGATGAGCCGCGTGGCCGAACCCTGCAACGCGCGCTTCACCTTGACCATGTCGTTCACCGGGATGCCCTCGGTGATGCAGACGACGAGCGGGATCCCGGCGGCGGCGGCTTCCAGGATGGCGTCGGCGGCGAACGGCGGCGGGACGAAGATGACGCTCGCATTGGCGCCCGTCTCCTTGACCGCCTGGACGACGGTATCGAAGACCGGCACCTTCTCCTCGAAGCGCGTCCCGCCCTTGCCCGGCGTGACGCCCGCCACCAGCTGCGTCCCGTAGGCGAGCATCTGCTTGGAGTGGAACGACCCCGCGCTCCCGGTGATGCCCTGGCAGAGCAAGCGGGTGCTCTTGTCGACGAGCACGCTCATTGAAGGACCTCGGAATGTGGCGGCCAGACGCGCTCGCCGCCGTCGGTGAAGCTCCCCAGCGTGTCCGCGTCGGCCGGGAAGCCGAGGTCGCGCTGGCACTTCCGCGCGATGCTCTCCCCGGAGCCGCCGTCGGCGCGCCGGTACACCCAGCCGAGCGGGAAGAGGTGCTTGGTGCCCTTTTCCGAGGTCACCCGGATCGCCGGACCGAGCGCGTGGCCGGGCACCCATTCGCCCGCGAAGTTCCGCGCGAGCAGCTCGCCCAGGTAGCACCCCACCGCGTCGCGGTACTCGTTGTGGCCCTTGAGGCGCTCCACCAGGTCGTCGACGAAGAGCAGCTCGTCCCGGCCCCAGGTGAGCCCGATTCCGTGCTCCCGCATCACGCGCACGAAGTGCTCGGCCGAGTCGCGGAAGTCCGCCGCGCCGGGCTTGCCGAGGAGGTTGCGGAAGAGGGAGGAGACGAGTCCCATGTAACTCCTGAGGGGACACCATCTCGATGGTGTCCCCCAAAGGCAATCAGGCGGCTTTCTTGGCGGCGGCCACCGCCTTGTAGGCGGCGTCGCCGAGGTCGTCTGCCGGGATGATGGGCAGCCCGGAGGTGCGCAAGAGCTCCTTGCCCTGCTCGACGTTCGTCCCTTCGAGCCGTACCACCAGCGGGACCCGGAGCTGCACCTGCTTGGCGGCGCCGATGATGCCGGCGGCGATCACGTCGCAGCGCATGATGCCGCCGAAGATGTTCACCAGGACGGCTTGGACCTGAGGGTCGGCGAGCAGGATCTTGAACGCGGCGGTGACCTTCTCCTCGTCGGCGCCGCCGCCCACGTCGAGGAAGTTCGCCGGCATGCCGCCGGCGGTCTTGATCATGTCCATGGTCGCCATGGCAAGGCCGGCGCCGTTCACCATGCAGCCGATGTTGCCGTCGAGCGCGATGTAGTTGAGGTCGTGCTCCTTGGCCTGGACCTCGCGCGGGTCCTCCTCGTCGGGATCGCGCAGCGCGGCCACCTCGGGGTGGCGGAACAGCGCGTTGTCGTCGAAGTTGATCTTGGCATCGAGCGCGATCACCTCGCCCTGCTTGGTCACCACCAGGGGGTTGATCTCGACGATGGAGGCGTCGGTCTCCTGGTAGGCGCGGTACATGGCGCTGGCGAACCTGGCGAATGAATTGACCGCGCCGCCGGCCAGGCCCAACCCGAACGCGAGGTCGCGCGCCTGGTACCCCGCGAGCCCGACCACCGGATCGATCGCCTCGCGCAGGATCTTCTCCGGATGCCTCGCCGCGACCTCCTCGATCTCCACGCCGCCCTCGCTGGAGGCCATCAGCACGTTGCGGGAGATGGCGCGGTCGAGCGTGAGCCCCAGGTACAGCTCCCGCGCGATGTCCATGCCCTCCTCGACGTAGACCTTCCGGACCTTCTGCCCCTGCTGCCCCGTCTGGTGGGTCACGAGCTGCATCCCGAGCATGGCGCGCGCCAGCTCCGCGGCCTGCTCGGGACTCTTCGCCAGCTTGACCCCGCCGCCCTTGCCGCGGCCGCCGGCGTGGATCTGGGCCTTGACCACGCACACCGGCTTGCCGGCCATCAGCTCGCGAGCGGCGGAGGCCGCCTCTTCGGGCGTGGTGGCGAGCTTCCCGCGCGGCACGGCGACGCCGAACCTGCGCAGGACCTCCTTGGCCTGGTATTCGTGGATCTTCATCGAGGCACCTCGGAGGCGCCGCAGATACACCGCGCGTGCGCGCCGCGCAAGCCGATGGCCCTTGCACGAGGATCTGCGACAATCCGTCCATCTTGCTGCGGACTCCCCAGGACGCGCTGGAGCTGCTGCGCCGCGACCGGGTGCTGACGCTGACGCCCGCCGGGCGCCCGCGCTCGCTGGTGGGCGAGATCGCGGGAGAAGTGCGCGGCAGCTGGTGGGGGCATCCCCGGGGCGGGCTCATCTTCTCCATCGCCTCGGCGCTGGAGGACTCGCCGGAGGTGCTCGGCGCCAAGCTGGTGCGCGGGAAGGTCACCTTCGTGCACCGGGCACTGTGGCCGCAGCTCGCACGGGTGGTGCTCGATCCGGAGTGGCGCCAGGCCGCCGCAAGCAGGCTGCCGGCGCCCGCGAGGCAGCTGCTCGACGAGGTGGAACGCGAGGGGACCTTGCGGCTCGAAGGGCGCGCGCCGGCCAGGCTCGAGCTGGAGAAACGCGGCCTGGTGCTCGCCGCGTCCGAGCACACCGACAGCGGCCGCCACGCCGTCGTGCTGCGTTCCTGGCACGAGTGGGCGCCGGCCGCCCTGCGGAAGAAGGCGCGCCGTCTCGACTTCGGGCCGGCGCTCGCCGAGCTCCGCTCCGCCGGCCTGACGCTCTGACCGCGCCGGTTGCGGGGCCGAGGCGCGTTCCGCAGAATGCGTCGGGTGCGGGTGTTCCATTGCGACGCGTACGCGGTGCCGCTGCCGCCCGGGCACCGCTTCCCGATGCCGAAGTACCGGCTGCTGCGCGAGCGCCTGCTCGCCGAGGGCACGCTCCGCTCGGAGGACCTGACCCCGTCGCGGCCGGTCGAGCTGGACGTGCTCCTCCTGGTCCACGACCGAAGCTACGTGGAGTCCGTGGTGTGCGGCGGTCTGGGCGACGCCGAGGTGCGGCGGCTGGGCTTCCCCTGGAGCGAGCAGCTCGTGCTTCGCTCGCGATCCTCGGTGCAGGGCACCGTGCTGGCCGCGCGCGACGCCCTGTGCAACGGCGTCGCCGGCAACCTGGCGGGCGGCACGCACCATGCCTTCGCGGACCACGGCGAGGGGTACTGCGTCTTCAACGACCACGCCGTCGCCGCCCGCTTGCTGCAGCTCGAGGGACGCGTCGACCGGGCGGTGATCGTCGACCTGGACGTGCACCAGGGCAACGGGACCGCGGCGATTTTCGCCTCCGACGAGTCGGTGTTCACCTTCTCGATGCACGGCGCCCGGAACTTCCCCTTCCGCAAGCAGCGCAGCTCGCTCGACGTGGAGCTGCCCGACGGCTGCGAGGACGGCGAATACCTGGCGCTGCTCGCGCGCCACCTGCCCGCGGTGCTCGATGCCGCGCGCGCGGACGTCCTGTTCTACCAGGGCGGCGTAGATCCGCTGGCGCAGGATGCCCTGGGGCGGCTGCGGCTCACGCACGAGGGGCTCCGCGCGCGCGACCGGATGGTCCTCACCGCGGCGCGCGACCGCGGCATTCCCGTGGTCCTGACCCTCGGCGGCGGGTACGCGAAGCCGCTCGAAGCGAGCGTCGAGGCGCACTGCGGGACCTACCGCGAGGCCAACGCGGTGTTCGGTCAGGTGCCGCGGCTGTAGGCGGTCCGCTCCACGATGCGCGCGCGGGGCAGCTTCTTCTGCTTGGACGCGCGCGCCTTCTGCGGCTCCGCCCTGACCGCGGTGGTGAGGTGCCGCTGTACCTTCATCTGCGCGAACCCCAGCCCGGCCAGCAGCGCGCCGGCAGCGGCGAGCGAGATCCAGCCCAGCGGCGGGCGCCAGCCCCTCTGCATCACGCGCTCCAGCCGCGGCGCGAAGGTGGGCTCGTTGGCCGCGGGCAGCTCGTGCAGGCCCAGCGCCTCGACGCCGGCCCACAGGCCGCGCACGTCGCGCCCCACCGCCTCCCTCACGTCGTGGAGGGGCGGGAGCCGGGTGAGCGAGACGTCGTGGAGGCGCAGCATGGGAGTGCTCGGATGCTCCGAGGTGCAGCAGGGTTCGCGAGTTTGCCGCACCCGTGCTTTCACGGATTTGCGAGCACCGGCCGTGCAAGATCCTGCACATCCGCGACGCCCGAGCGGCGTGGATCAGCCCGGGCCCGACCCGGCCTTGCGTTCATCCCTGTACAGGAAGTCCCGCAGCGCCTGCAGCGTCGTCTCGCGCGCCATCTCCGCGATGCTGGAGGTGAGCGGGATTCCCTTGGGGCACGCCTTCACGCAGTTCGCCGCCTTGCCGCAGTCGTTCACGCCGCCGGGGAGCATGAGCGCGTGCAGCCGCTCCGAGGCGTTCATCTTCCCGGTGGGATGGTTGTTGTAGAGCCGCACCTGCGAGATCGCCGCCGCCCCGATGAATCCGGTCGTCTCGCTGACTTGTGGACAGACTTCCAGGCAGCAGCCGCAGGTCATGCAGGTGGAGAGGACGTAGTTGATCTCCTGGTCCTCCGGAGCCACGCGCGGACCCGGTCCCAGATCGTAGGTGCCGTCGATGGGGATCCACGCGCGGACGCGCTTCAAGGCGTCGAACATCTTCTGCCGGTCCACCGAGAGGTCGCGCACCAGGGGGAACTTCTTCATCGGCTGCAGCGTGACGGGCTGCTCGAGCCGGTCGATGAGCGCCGAGCAAGCCTGCCGCACCTTGCCGTTCACGTTCATGGTGCAGGAGCCGCACACCTCCTCGAGGCAGGCCTGGTCCCATACGGGCGGCGGGACGCGCTTGCCGGCGGTGGTGACCGGGTTGCGCTGGATCTCCATCAGCACGGAGATGACGTTCGCGTTCTTCGTGTACGGGACGGAGAACTCGTCCCAGTGCTTGGGCGCGTCGGGACCGTCGCAGCGTTCGATGCGGACCAGGATGGGCGCGGGCATTCGCGTTTCAGTCTCCCTCAGGCGTACCAGCGAGGCTCGGGCTTCAGGATCGGATTCGACAGGCTCTGGATGGGCTCGAAGGCGACCTGCGGGCCGGCGGGCGACCAGCGCGCCATGGTGAACTTGAGCCACTTCTCGTTGCGCTTGCGCCACGCCTCCATCCACTCCGGATCTTGCCGCGGGTCCTTGGTCTTGGGCTGCGGCAGGTCGAACTCCGGCTTGTAGTGGCTCCCCCGGCACTCGTCGCGCTTCCGCCCCCCGACCAGGATCGCCTCCGCGATCTCCAGCATGTTCCAGAGCTGGTTCACGTAAGCCGCGCTCTGGTTGAGCGTGCGGCCGGTGTCGAGGACGTTGGCGTTCTTCCAGCGTTCCCTCATGCCGCGGATGGCCTGGATGCCCTCGTCCAGCTCCCGGTTGTGCTTCACCACGGTGGACACGCGCTGCATCAGCTCGCCCATGTCGCGGCCGATCACGTACGGGTTCTCGTTGCCGGCCATCTTGTAGATGGACTCGAAGCGCTCCACCCACTGCTTCTGCGCGCCCTGCAAGAGGCCCTGCGGCACGTCGCCTTTCTTCGGCGCCGCGTTCTTCGCGTAGCTGATCATCGCCGGGCCCGCGATCATGCCGGCGTAGATGCAGCTGAGCAGCGAGTTCGCGCCCAGCCGGTTCGCGCCGTGGTAGGCGTAGTCGCATTCGCCGGCCGCGTAGAGCCCCGGCACGTTGGTCGCCTGCTGGCGGGGCGAGTCCTTCACCATGTCGTTGTTGGCGTCGGCCTCGTAATCCACCCACAGCCCGCCCATCGAGTAGTGCACGGCGGGGAAGATCTTCATCGGCGTGTGGCGCGGATCGACGCCGACGAACTTCTCGTAGATCTCCATGATGCCGCCGAGCTTGCGGTCGAGGACGTCGGCGGGAATGTGCGAGACGTCGAGGTAGACCGCCTCCTCGCCCTCCACCCCCAGCCCCAGGTCGCGGACCACGTGGACGATCTCGCGACTGGCCACGTCGCGCGGGACCAGGTTCTTGTATTTGGGGTATTTCTCCTCGAGGAAATACCAGCGCTCCGGCTCCGGGATTCCGCGCGGATCGCGCGTGTCGCCCTTCTTGCGCGGCACCCAGACCCGGCCGCCCTCGCCGCGCGCGGACTCGCTCATCAGGCGGTGCTTGTCCTGGCCCGGGATCGCGGTGGGGTGCACCTGGATGAACTCGGCGTTCGCATAGATGGCGCCGTCGATGTACGTGCGCCCGTTGGCCGAGCCGGTGTTGATGGTCGAGTTCGTGGAACGGCCGTAGACGATGCCGGGGCCGCCCGTGGCCAGGCAAACGGCGTCGGCGGGGAACGCCTGGATCTCCATGTTGCGCATGTCGACGGCGACGATGCCCCGGCAAGCGCCCTGCTCGTCCTTCACGAACGACAGGTACTCCCAGTACTCGAACTTGCGGACCCGACCGTCGGTCTCGTACCGCCGGACCTGCTCGTCCAAGGCGTAGAGGAGCTGCTGCCCGGTGGAGGCGCCGGAGAAGGCGGTGCGGTGGTGGAGGGTGCCGCCGAAGCGGCGGAAGTCGAGCAGCCCTTCGGCAGTGCGGTTGAAGGGCACCCCCATGCGGTCGAAGAGGTAGATGATGGCGGGCGCCGCGTAGCACATGCCCTTCACGGGAGGCTGCTCGACGAGGAAATCGGCGCCGCGGATGGTGTCGTACAGGTGGATGTCGGGGTGATCGCCTTCGCCCTTGGTGTTCACCGCCCCGTTGATCCCGCCCTGTGCACAGACGGAGTGGCTGCGCTTCACCGGCACGATGGAGAAGACGTCGACCTGCTTGCCAGCCTCCGCCAGCTTGATGACCGTCATCAGCCCGGCCAGGCCGCCGCCGACGACGATGTAATGCTCCGCCATTGCACCCTCCGGAGCCGCGCGTCATAGCGCAGCGGCCCCCGAGCCGCAATGACGTGATCCCCGCTATCGCTTTTCGTTCTGGGCCACTACGGGCTTCGCCGGCGCCTTCTTGGCCGCCTTCTTCGCGGCGACCTTCTTCTGCGGCTTCTGCTCCTGCAGCTGGGCGGTCTGGTGCTCGTCCTCGCAGGCCCCGGCCGCGCGCGCTCCGAGCAACGCCGCCACGGCCGCGCCGATCCACATCAGCTTCTTCATCGCGAACCTCGCCCGGCCGCCACGGCCGATTGCCTGGAGCCTAGCGCGCCCCCGCGCCGTTTGCTACCCCTCCACGCCTCGTTCACCTGTCCCCTCTACAGCTTGATCTCGTCGACCGTCTTCTTCACCGACTGGAAGGACTTCTGGAACATCGCCTTCTCGTCGGCGGTCAGCTCGACCTCGAGCACCTTCTCCACGCCCCCCGACCCGATCACCACCGGCACGCCCATGTAGTAGCCGTTGATCCCGTACTCTCCCTGCAGCAAGGCGGCACAGGGCAGCACCCGCTTCTTGTCGCGCAGGTAGCTCTCCGCCATGGCGATGGCGCTGGTGGCGGGCGCGTAGAAGGCCGAGCCGGTCTTGAGCAGCGCGACGATCTCGCCGCCGCCCTTGCGCGTGCGGTCCACGATCGCGGCCAGGCGCTCCTTGCTCAGGAGCGTCTCCAGCGGGACCCCGCCCACCGAGCACATGCGCGTGACGGGCACCATGTCGTCGCCGTGCCCGCCCAGCACCAGCGCCTGCACGTCCTGGATGGACACGTTCAGCTCCTCGGCGACGAAGAGCCGGAAGCGCGAGGTGTCGAGCACGCCGGCCATTCCCACCACCCGCTCCTTGGGAAAGCCGGTGATCTGCTTCATCGCGTAGACCATGGCGTCGAGCGGATTGGAGATGACGATCACGAACGCGTCGGGGCACTTTTGCTTGAGACTGCCGGCCACGTCGCGCATGATCTTGATGTTCACGCCGAGGAGGTCCTCGCGGCTCATCCCCGGCTTGCGCGGCACGCCCGCGGTGACGATCACCACGTCGGCACCCGCCACCTCGTCGTACTTGTTGGTGCCGGTGATGCGCACGTCGTAGCCGTCCATCGCGCGCGCCTGCATCAGGTCGAGCGCCTTGCCCTGCGGGACCCCTTCCACCACATCGTAGAGCACCACGTCGCCCAGCTCCTTCTGAGCGGCGAGGAGCGCGAGATTGCCGCCGATCTGTCCGGCGCCGATGAGGGCGATCTTCTTGCGGGCCATGGGTTTTTCTCCGAGTGGAAGCGGCGCGCCTATAGCGCACAACGGCGGCTCCCGCAATCTGCCCGGAGATGGGCGCGGCGCTTGACACCCCCTCGCCGATCCGGGTCTAGCTCATGCCTCCGGAGACACGCATGACGAGGACCCGGAAGGCAGCCCTGCGCGGCGCGATCTTCGTCGCGCTCTCCCTCTTCGTCGCGTGCGCGATGGCCTCCAGCCGGCCCGCGCCCACGCCCACGCCGCCGGAGAGGAACGTGGTGATCGTCGTCTGGGACGGACTGCGGCCCGACGCCATCGACCCGGCCGACACGCCGAACCTTGCCCGGCTACGCGAGGCCGGCGCCGAGTTCGCCGACCACCACTCCACGTACCCGACCTTCACCATGATGAACTCCGCCAGCTTCGCGACCGGCGGCTTCCCCGGCACCACCGGCTATTACGGCAACGTGGTCTGGCAGCCGGGCGCGCAGGGGAAGGACTCCGCCGCCAAGCCGGTCGATTTCCACCAGCCGGTGTTCTCGGAGGACTACGCGATCCTCGACGACCTCGGCCGGCACCTCCAGGGCAGGCTGCTCCTCGCGCCCACGCTGTTCGAGGCCGCGCAGAAGGCCGGGATCCAGACCTTCGCGCTGGGCAAGAACGGCGCGGCATACCTGCAGGACGCGAAACGCGGCGGCATGGTGCTCGACGAGAAGACCGTCCTTCCCCTCTGGCTCGCGAAGGACCTCCAGGGCCTGGGAGTGCCCCTGCCCGCGACCGCGCCCAACGCCTACGGGTCCGGCGACCTGGTGCTCTCCTCCACGAACGGGAACCCCACCGAGTTCAAGCCTCCCGAGCGGCTCAAGGACGGCGTCTCGTCGGACCCGACCGACGCCTCCGGCAGCCGGTTCAAGGCCGGGCTCGACTACATGGTCACCGCGTACCTCGAGCACGTGCTGCCCCGCAAGCAGCCCAGGCTGAGCGTCCTCTGGCTGCGCGATCCCGACTCCACGCAGCACAGCTATGGCCTCGGAACGCGGAACTGGCACGACGCGCTGCGCGCCACCGACGCCTTGCTGGGCCGCATCGGCGACAAGCTGAAGCAGCTGGGGCTCGAGGCGAGCACGGACCTCATCGTCGTCTCCGACCATGGCCACAGCAACGTGTCCGGACCTCTCGACCTGTTCCCGCTGCGGGCGATCCGCGACGGCGCAGCCGCGGAGGTGGATCCCAAGGGTCATTCCGTCTCGGGCCTGGTCCGGCTGGCCGACCTGCTGCGCCGGGCGGGATTCGTCGCCTTCGACGGATTGGGATGCAGCTACGTTCCGCTCGCCGCCGGCATCAAGTCGGACGGGGCGCCCGTGTATCCGGTATCGACGGACCAGGACGGCGCGGTCTGCGGCAAAGCGGGACAGAAATACCAGGTGCCGGCGATGAAGGTGCCGGCGGAGTTGCCTCCCGGCGCCCTGGTCGTCGCGGTCAACGGAGGCAGCGACTACGTCTACGTGCCCGACCACGACCCGGGGCTCGTGCGCCGGACGATCCGGTTCCTGCAGGGCCGGACCGAGGTCGGCGCCCTCTTCGTGGACGACCGCTACGGGCGGATTCCCGGGACGCTGCCGCTCGGCGCCATCCGGGCGGCGAACGCGACGCGCAATCCGGACATCCTCCTCAGCTACGACTACGACGAGGACGCCGTGGTGAACGGCGTCCGCGGGATCGAGTACGCCGGGCTGCTGCAAGGCAACTCCTACCGCGGGATGCACGGCAGCTTCAGCCCTCGCGACGTACACAACGTGCTCATCGCCGCGGGCCCGGATTTCCGGCGCGGCTTCAAGGACACGCTTCCCACCGGGAACGTGGACCTCGCCCCGACCGTCGCGCGCGTCCTGGGCCTCGCGCTTCAGGGCACCGACGGGCGTCCGCTGCTCGAGGCGATGGAAGGGCCGGCCCCGGGCGATTACCGGGTCGAAAGCGAGGTCGTGCAGCCCGATGCGCCGGCGACCGGTCTCACCATCCAGCTGGCCACCGACCCCGGCGGGAGGGACGTCGATCCGTCGAAGACCAGCTATACTTTCCAGCTCCGGACCAAATCGCTCCGGTCCGGCGGCTCGAAGCACACGTACTTCGATTCGGCGAAGGCGGTGCGGCGGTGAAGCACACGTCGACCCTGATGATCGCCGGCGTCCGATCCGTGCTGCACCTGCTGGGCGCGGCCTCCTGCGCATTCGTGCTCGCACTACCCGCGGCCGCCGCTCCGGATCCCCTGGGCGTCGGCGCCATCTATCCCGAGCTGGACGCGCTCTACATCGACCTCCACCAGACGCCGGAGCTGTCGTTCCACGAGGAGAAGACCGCGGCGAAGATGGCCGAGCGGCTGCGCAGGCTCGGCTTCGAGGTCACCACGGGCGTCGGCCGCACGGGAGTGGTCGGGGTCCTGCGCAACGGGGCAGGCCCGACCGTGCTGCTGCGCACCGATCTCGACGCCCTGCCCGTCGAGGAGAAGACGGGGCTGCCCTACGCAAGCAAGGTGAAAGCGCGCAACGACGCCGGCGAGGTGGTGCCGGTGATGCACGCCTGCGGCCACGACGTGCACATGACCTCCTGGATCGGTGCGGCCACCTTGCTCTCGCGCGGCCGGGACCGGTGGCGCGGGACGGTGGTGATGGTGGGCCAGCCGGCGGAGGAGATCGTGGCGGGCGCGGCGGCGATGCTCGCGGACGGGCTCTACACCCGTTTCCCGAAGCCCGATTACGCCCTCGCCGTGCACGACCATGCCCTGCTGCCCGCCGGACAGGTCGGCTTCGTCCCGGGGTTCGCCCTGTCCAACATGGACACGGTCGAGGTCACGCTCTACGGGCGGGGCGGTCACGGGGCCAACCCGCACAGGACCGTGGATCCGGTGCTGCTCGCGGCGAAGACGGTGGTGGCCCTGCACACCATCGTCTCGCGCGAGATCAACGCGCAGGACCCCGCGGTGGTGAGCGTCGGATCGATCCACGGCGGCACCAAGAGCAACATCATCCCCGAGGAAGTGAAGCTGCAGATCACCGTCCGCTCGTACAAGGAGGAGGTGCAGAAGCAGCTGCTCGCGGCCATTGCCCGCGTCGCGAAGGGGGAGGCGGCGGCGGCCGGGTCTCCGCGCGAGCCCACCATCTCCGTGGACCCGCGAGGGACGACGCGCGCCACCTTCAACGACGAGGTGCTGACCGCGAGGCTCACCGCGGTCCTGCGGCGGACGCTCGGAGACGAGAACGTGGTCCCGTTCCAGCGGGAGATGGGCTCCGAGGACTTCAGCGAGTACGGGCATGCCGGCGCGCCGGCCGTGCTCTTCTGGGTCGGCGCGACGGAGCCACAGAAATTCGCCGAGGCGAAGGCGAAGGGCGTCTCGCCGCCGTTCCAGCATTCGCCGAACTTCGCGCCCGACCGTGAGCGGACCATTCGTACGGCGACCACCACCCTGACCATTTCGGCGCTGGAGCTGCTCGGCAAACCCTGACGGATGCCAAGAGGCTTCACCCGAGGCGCGCAGCTTCCTCCAGCAGCCGCGTCTAGTTGGCGTCCTTCGCGCCCGGTCGGCCGATCTCCCTCATCTTGTTCTGCGCGGCCTCGCGCTCGCGCTCGATCTGCTCCGGCGTCCGGCAGACCCGCCGCGGGATGTTGCTCCCGACCGGGCGCTCCATTTCGCAGATGAGCTTCGCCTCTGGAGGCGTCGCCTCGGGAGCGGACGCCTGCGCCGTGCCCGCTTGTGTCTTCAGCGGGGCGGAACCACCCGCGGTCGCCGTCGGGGCAGCGCAGGCGGAGGCCAGGATCGATGCCAGGACGATGATCGTGCGAGCCATGCGCACCTCCCGTGGACACACCAACCGAGCATGTCAGCCTACCGAGGGCCCCCCCGCCAGGCAAGCGACCGGTCGGCGCAATGCTTGCATTCGTACCCGGTCCGTGGCATCTGCACCGCCCCATGGAGGAGGGGCCCCGGCCATCCGTGTTGCTGGTCGAGGACGACGCCGAGGTTCGTTCCTCGGTCGCCGAGATCCTCGAGCTCGAGGGGTTCGCGGTGGACACCGCCATCCATGGCCAGCAGGCGCTGGACAAGCTCCGGTCCGGTGCCTCGCCGAACGTCATACTCCTGGACCTGATGATGCCCGTGATGAACGGGCTGGAGCTGCTCGAGCACCTGCGCACCGAGGCCGAGCTGCGGGCGCCTCCGGTCATCGTCCTCAGCGCCAACCGCGGCTACGAGGCGGAGGACCTCGGCGTGGCGGCAATCGTGCGCAAGCCGTTCGACGTGGACGCCCTGGTCGGAAACATCGCCACCGTGCTGCGGAAGGCCGGTCAGCCGCCGCCGGAACCGTCGCACGCGGGCATCTGACGGGCCTGCCGTTTCACCGGCGGACGACCTGGGAATCTTGCGCCCGGGGAATGCGCTCCGGATCGAGCCGGTGCTGGTCGCGCGCCGGCGCCACCGTGATCACCACCGACTTCGACGCCGGGGTGTTGCTGGTGTGCGCGACTTGCCGCGCCGGCACCAGGACGTTGGCCTCGGGGAAGTAGGCGCAAGCGCAACCCCGGGGGATGTCGTAGGGGACCACCACGAAGCGCCGGGCGGTGCGCGTCTCGCCGCGGAAGTGGCTGGTCAGGTCGACCAGCTGCTCGTCGCGCAAGCCGAGGGCCGCGATGTCCTCGCGGTTCAGCAAGACGACGCGCCGCTCGCCCGACAACCCGCGGTAGCGATCCTCCAGGCCGTAGATGGTGGTGTTGTACTGGTCGTGGCTGCGCACGGTCATGAGGAGGAGGTGGCCCGGAGGCAGCTCGGCAGCCGGCAGCGGGTGCAGCGTGAAGCGCGCCTTCCCCGTCGGGGTGGTGAAGCGCCCTTCGCGCGGCCCGTTGGGCAGATAGAACCCGCCGGGCCGGCGGACGCGCTCGTTGTATCCCTCGGTGCCGGGCACCACGCGCGCGATCAGGTCGCGGATGCGGTCGTAGTGGTCGGCCAGCCATTCCCACTGCACGGTCGAGCGCGCGCCCAGCGTGGCCCGAGCCAGCCGCGCCACGATCTGCGGCTCGCTGAGGAGGTGCTCGCCGGCCGGCGGCAGCCGCCCGCGCGACGTCTGCACCACGCTCATCGAGTTCTCGGTGGTGACGAACTGCTCTCCTCCGGCCTGCAGGTCCCGCTCGGTGCGCCCGAGGCACGGCAGGATCAGCGCCGTGGTCCCGGCGACCAGGTGGCTGCGGTTGAGCTTGGTCGAGACGTGCGCGGTGAGCCGGGCCCGCCGCAGCGCGTCCGCCGCATACTCGGTGTCCGGGGTGGCCGAGAGGAAGTTGCCGCCCAGGGCGAAGAACACCTTGGCGCGACCGTCGTGCAGCGCGTGGATGGTCTCGACCGTGTCCAGGCCTTGGCGGCGAGGCGAGGCGATCCCGGTGGCGCGATCCAGCGCGTCGAGGAAGGATGCGTTGGGCTTCTCGCAGATCCCCATCGTGCGGTCGCCCTGCACGTTGCTGTGGCCGCGGACCGGGCACACGCCCGCGCCGGGCTTGCCGAACGAGCCGCGCAGCAGGAGGACGTTGACGACCTCGCGGACGTTGTCGACGCCGTTCTGGTGCTGGGTGAGCCCCATCGCCCAGCAGAAGACGATCCGGTCGGTCTCGGCGAACAGCCGCGCCGCCTCGCGGATCCGCTCTTCCGGCACGCCGCTGCCGCGCACCACGTCGGCCCAGGAGACCGCCTCCAGCTGCCCGGCGTAGGCGAGATAGCCTTCGGTCCGCTCCCGGACGAATGCCTGGTCCACCACCTTGCCCGGCCTCTTTCGCTCCTCCTCCAGGAGGGCCTTGCCGATGCCCTGCAGCAGCGCGACGTCCCCGTTGACGCGGACCTGCAGGAAGACGTCGGTCAGGGCCGTGCCCGGCCCGAGCAGGCGCAGGGGTTCCTGCGGGTGCTTGAAGCGGAGGAGCCCTGCCTCCGGCAGCGGATTGATCGCGACGATACGCGCGCCGTTCCGCTTGGCTTCCTGGAGCGCGCTCAGCATGCGGGGGTGGTTGGTGCCCGGGTTCTGCCCCGCGACGACTACCAGGCGGGCCTGGCGAAAGTCGTCCAGCGTGACGGTGCCCTTGCCGGTTCCGATGGTCTGCGAAAGGGCCGCGCCGCTCGACTCGTGGCACATGTTCGAGCAGTCCGGCAGGTTGTTGGTGCCGAGCTCGCGGGCGAAGAGCTGGTAGAGGAACGCGGCCTCGTTGCTGGTGCGGCCCGAGGTGTAGAACACCGCCTCGTCCGGCGAAGCGAGCGCGGCGAGGTGGCCGGCGACGAGCGAAAACGCGCCGTCCCAGGAGAGCGGCTGGTAATGCGTGGCGCCCGGCCGGAGGACCATGGGGTGCGTCAGGCGGCCCTGCTTGCCCAGCCAGTAGTCGCTGCGCTCGCTCAGCTCGGCGACGCCGTGGCGCGCGAAGAAGTCCGGACCCACCCGGCGCGGCGTCCCCTCCTCCGCGATCGCCTTCGCGCCGTTCTCGCAGAACTCGGCCACCGACCGCTCGCGGTCCGGCTCCGGCCAGGCGCAGCCCGGGCAGTCGTAGCCGTCGAACTGGTTGAGGGCCCGGAGCAGCCGGGCGCCGCGCAGGAGCCCCGCTTCGCCGAAGACGTGCCGCGCCGAGGCGACGATGGCGGGGATCCCGCCGGCCACCGAGCGCGGCGGGCGCCGATCGAGCACCCCGATCGATTCGGGGGCTTGGGCGCGCACCCGGCGCGGATCGGGCGGCCCGGGTACCCCCTGCTTCCCGGGTTCCTGCTGGACGGCCTCTCCGATGCTCTCCGCCATTGCATCCTGCCCGCCGGGTGCGCCGCGCCATCCTAGCAAGCGTTTGATCACAAAACGAAAGGCGGGTGGCGCTCAGGAGAAGTGCCGGACGATCGCCTCGCCGAACTCCGAGCACTTCAGCTCCTTCACCCCCTGCTGGCCCTCCTGCACCATCAGGCGGGCGAAGTCGTAGGTCACCGTCTTTGCCGCGATGGCTCCGTCCATGCCGCGGACGATCAGGTCCGCCGCTTCGTTCCAGCCCATGTGCCGCAGCATCATCTCGCCCGAGAGGATCACCGACCCGGGGTTCACCTTGTCCTGGTTCGCGTACTTGGGCGCCGTCCCATGAGTGGCCTCGAAGATGGCGTGACCGGAGAGGTAGTTGATGTTGCCGCCCGGCGCGATCCCGATGCCGCCCACCTGGGCGGCCAGCGCGTCCGAGAGGTAATCGCCGTTCAGATTGGGCGTGGCGATGACGTCGAACTCCTCGGGGCGCGTCAAGACTTGCTGGAGCGTGATGTCGGCGATCGCGTCCTTGATGATCGTGCCGGCGCCCGGCTTGCCCGCCGGGATCTTGCACCAGGGCCCGCCATCGACCTCCTCCGCGCCGAAGAAGTCCTTGGCGACCTGGTAGCCCCAGTCGCGGAAGGCGCCCTCGGTGAACTTCATGATGTTCCCCTTGTGCACCAGCGTGACGCTCTTGCGCTTGTTCTGGATGGCGTAGGAGATCGCGCTGTGGATGAGCCGCTCGCTGCCCAGATAGCTGATCGGCTTGAGCCCGACCCCGACCCGCACCCCCACCTCGCGCCGGGGCACGCCGATCGCCTCGAGCTGCTTCTGCCACTCCTGCGTGGCCTGGGCGGTGCCGAACCGGACCTTCTTGAACTCCTTCGGGAACTCCTTGGCGAAGAAGTCGAGTACCTTCTGCGAATCGGGCGTGCCCGCGGCGTACTCGATGCCCGCGTAGATGTCCTCCGTGTTCTCGCGGAAGATCACCATGTCGACCTTCTCCGGGTGCTTGACCGGGCTCGGCACTCCCTTGAACCAGCGCACCGGCCGCAGGCACACGAACAGGTCGAGCATCTGCCGCAGCGCCACGTTGAGCGAACGGATGCCGCCGCCCACGGGCGTGGTCAGCGGTCCCTTGATGCCCACCAGGTACTTGCGGAAGGCGTCCACCGTCTCGTCCGGAAGCCAGTTGTCGAACAGGTTCTTCGCCTTCTCGCCCGCGTAGACTTCCATCCAGCCGATCCGCCGCTTGCCGCCGTACGCCTTCTGCACCGCGGCGTCGAACACGCGCTGCGAGGCGCGCCAGATGTCCGGCCCCGTGCCGTCTCCTTCGATGAAGGGGAGGATGGGCTTCTCAGGCACCTGGAGCCGCCCGTTGCGCAAAGTGATCGGCTCACCGCCGGAGGGGATCTTCGGAGCAGCGCTCGCCATGGGTGGTCCTTTCAGAGAGATCCGTCGCGGGGCGTGGACGATAGCAGATCCCTTGGCGCGGGGCGGCCACTTGTCGCACGCGGCCGGTATGAGGACCTGCCCGCCGAAATGCCTGCTTCGATCCGGTCCACCAGGAGCGCTCCCGCCGAGCGGCGGCGAGCACTCGTCCCGGGTACGGGCGGTGGGCCCTGCGCATCGCGTCAATCGACATCCGTCGGCCCACGCCTCTTCCCTTGCCGCGCGCTGTGACTATGCTCACGCCGGCCCCTCCGCACGGGAGGTGAACGGATGCAGCCCGAGTTCCAGTGCCAGAAGTGCGAGGAGTCGTTCGGAGTGGACATCTCCGATCTGAGCAGCGATCCCACGCTGCGCTGCCCCAGCTGCGGCGCGCACGCGCCGGGCGAGCAGGTCGAGGCACTGGTCGGCGCGCTCGAGGACCTCTTCGCGGTAATCACGCCGCTGCGGCGCAAGTTCACCATGGCGGTGGAGATCAACAGCGAGGAGCTGCCTCCGCCCTACGATGAAGCGCCCGCGGTGGCGCGCAAGGCCGCGCTCCTCGACGAGGAGGAGAGCGAGGACGAGGACGAAGCCGAGGACGAGGAGTCCACGGAGCGGGACTTGGACTTCTAGTCCTGCCGGAGCAACGAAGGCTCCGTGCCTCGATCCACGAACTGCAACCTTGCGGCCCTCGACCTCTGCCTCTAGGCTCCCCTCATCCATGCGCAAGGCGAAGATCATCTGCACGATGGGACCGGCCTCCCGCGACGAGCCAACCCTTGGAAAGCTGGTCGCGGCCGGCATGGACTGCGCGCGGCTGAACTTCAGCCACGGCACCCACGAGGACCACGCCCGCACCATCGTCAACGTCCGCCGCGCGTCCGAGATCGCCGGCCGGCCGATCGCCATCCTGCTCGACCTGCAGGGGCCGAAGATCCGGGTGGGGAAGATCAAGGGCGGCAAGGTGAAGCTCGCCGAGGACAGCGAGGTCACCATCGTCACCGACGACGTGCTCGGGACCGAGGAGCGCTTCTCCTGCTCCTACGCGGGACTCCCCGAAGACGTCACCCCGGGCGACTCCATCCTGGTCAACGATGGCGCCATCCGCCTCGAGGTGATCAAGGCCGGCAAGAAGGAGGTGCGCTGCCGCGTGATCGTCGGCGGCGTCCTCTCCGACAACAAGGGCATCAACCTGCCGGGCACCCCGGTCAGCATCCCGGCGCTCACCGAGAAGGACCTCGTCGACCTGCAGTTCGGGCTCCAGCAGGGAGTCGACTACGTGGCGATGAGCTTCGTGCGCTCCGCCGACGACATCCGGCTCATCAAACGGTATGCGCCCACCATGCCGATCATCGCCAAGCTGGAGAAGCCCCAGGCGGTGGACCGCATCGACGAGATCTCCCAGATCGCGGACGGGGTGATGATCGCGCGCGGCGACCTCGGCGTGGAGATGCCTCTCGAGCGCGTGCCGCTCATCCAGAAGACCGGGATCGAGCGCACCAACTACCACGGCAAGATCGCCATCGTCGCCACCCAGATGCTGGAGAGCATGATCGTCTCGCCCCAGCCCACCCGCGCCGAGGTCAGCGACGTGGCGAACGCGATCCTCGACGGAGCCGACTCGGTGATGCTCAGCGCCGAGACCGCGACCGGCGCGAACCCGGTGGAGGCCGTGCGCACCATGGCGGCGATCATCGAGGAGGTGGAGCGGAGCGCGCGCTACCAGTCGCTCCCCGAAGCCATCCTCGACCGCGCAGAGAGCACCTTCGCCACCGCCGTGGCCAAGGCCTGCGCCGCCGCGGCCGGGCAGCTGGGCATCGGCACCGTGTGCGTCTACACGCGGACCGGGGAGACCGCGCGGCAGATCGGCGAGTACCGGCCCACCGCGCGCATCCTCGCCTTCACCGCCTCGCAGCAGTCCTATCAGCGCATGGCGCTGTACTGGGGGGTCACCGCGCGCCGGGTCCCCAAGCCGTTCGAGTCGACCGACGAGATGATCGCGAGCATCGCGCAGACGCTGGTCGGCGCGGGCGACGCGATGCGCGGCGAGGCGGTGATCATCGCCAGCGCGGTGCCGCCGAACCGGCCGACCTTCGGCGCCTCGATGATGCAGATCCATCGACTGTGACCGTTCCCTTGAATTGACGGCTCTGCCCGCTCAGCACGCTCTCCGATCCGGCGCCTTCGGCGCCTCCACAAGGGGGGAGCTCGCTCCCCCCTCGACCCCCCAAAAGATCACGGTCACTTCGGCTGGGGCGCGGTCACACCGTCCACGAGACGCATCGGCGGTGGGGAGCCGGGGGTGGGTCCGCAGCGACATTAGGAGCCCCAGTCTCGGGGGTTGGCGCTTCTCCGACACCAGGGGCGACGCTGGCGCTGCGGACCCACCCCCGGGCCCCGCCGCCGGTCAGGATCGCGTCCAGCAGGCCGAGCGCCGCAGATTGCGAGCCGTCACTTCGCTTGGTGGGCGACGACCTGGTCGCGGATCTTCTGGTAGGTCGCTTTGGGGATGACCTTCTTCTCCCACAGCTCGTCCTTGGCCTTGTACGGCCGGCCCGCGACGATCTTCTTCGCGTAGGCGTCGCCGATCCCGGGCAGCCCCTTCAGCTGCTCCTCGCTCGCCGTGTTGATGTCGAGCTTCTCTGCCTTCTTGCTCGCGGCGGGGGCCGCCTTGGCCCACGAGACGGCGGGAGCGGTGAAGAGCAGTGCCACCGCGACGGCGATGGCCCTGAGCAGGATTCGCATGTGCACCTCCAGGACGTCGATCTACACCAGCGCTTGCAGGCCGCGAGACATCCGGTCGACGCCTGCGCGGATCTGCGCATCCGAGGTCGCGAACGAGAGGCGCAGGTAACCGGCCTGTCCGAATGCCGAGCCCGGGACCACCGCCACGCCGTGCTCCTCCAGCAGGAGCTGGGAGAGCTTCACGTCGTCGGGCACGCGCCCCAGGTAGGCCGAGACGTCGCAGAAGACGTAGAACGCCCCCTCGGGCCGGGCGCAGCGGACGCGCGGGATCGCCCGCACCAGCTCGACCATGAGATCTCGCCGCCGCTCGAACTGGGCGCGCATGGCCTCCAGCCCCTCCTGCGGCCCGCGCAGCGCGGCGACCGCGGCGTACTGGGTGAGCGAGTTCGGATTGGAGGTGCTCGAGTCCTGCACCTTGTTCATGGCCGAGATGATCTCCTGGGGCCCGCACGCCCAGCCCAGCCGAAGCCCGGTCATCGCGTAGGCTTTGGAGCAGCCGTTGATCAGCACGGTCCGATCCCGCAGCTGCGGCGCGACCTCCAGGATGTTGCAGGCGCGCACCCCGCCGTAGACGAGCCGGTGATAGATGTCGTCGGACAGGATCGTGATCCCCGGGTGCTTCTCCAGGACGCCCGCCATGCCTTGCATGGCCTCCTTGGACCAGACGGCGCCCGTCGGGTTGCTGGGGCTTCCCAGCATCACCACCTTGGTCCGCGGCGTGATCGCCCGCGCCAGCGCCGCCGGGTCCGGGTGCCAGCCGTCCTCGGGTCGCGTCACCAGATCGATCGGCGTGGCGCCCGCGAGCCGCACGATGTCGGGGTAGCTCACCCAGTACGGGTTCGGGATGATGGCCTCGTCCCCCTGGTCGAGCAGCGCCTGGCAGGCGTTGTAGAGCGCCTGCTTGGCGCCCGCGGTGCAGATGATCTGCGCGAGGGTGTAGCGCTGCCCGGCCTCGGCGTTCATCCAGTCGCTGATCGCCTCCCGCAGCTCCGCGATGCCGGAGGAGGTGGTGTACTTGGTGTAGCCCTTCCGCAGCGCGTCCTCGACCGCCTGGGCGACGTGAGGGAAGACGGGGAAGTCGGGCTCGCCCACGCTGAGCGAGACGATGTCGCGGCCCTCCCGCTTGAGCTGGATGGCGCGCGCGCTGACCGCGAGCGAGGCGGACGGCTTGGCGGCCAGCACCCGGCGCGAGAAGGCGGTCACTTCTGCACCCCCTGCGGCGGACCGAACTTGCGGCGGAGGGCCTCGAGCACGTTCGGGGGCACCATCCCTGCCACGTCTCCTCCTAGCCGGGCCACGTCGCGCACGAAGCGGCTCGAGATGTAGAAGTAGTCCTCGCCGGTCATCATGAACAGCGTCTCGATCCCGCGGTCGAGCTTGCGGTTCATGTTCGCCATCTGGAACTCGTACTCGAAATCGCTCACCGCGCGGAGGCCGCGCAGGATGGTGTTGACGCCTTCCTGCTCGGCGAACTTCACCAACAGGCCGCTGAAAGTCTTGACCTGCACGCGCTTGTCGCCGCCCAGGGCCCCCTTGAGCAGCTCCACGCGCTCGCCGACGGTGAAGACGGCGTCCTTGGCGGGGTTCTTCAGGACCGCCACCGTCAGCCCGTCGAAGATCCTGAGCCCGCGCTGGATGATGCTCAGGTGCCCGTGCGTGGGCGGATCGAAAGATCCGGGATAGAGGGCGATGCGCACCCGAGCATCCTCGTTTGCGGACACGGTCTCCGTCAACGGCGGCGAGCGATCAGCACCGCCGTGTCGCCGTACCGCCTCTCGCCGGCCAGCTCGAATCCTTCGGGGGCGGCGGGGCCGGGCTCCCGGCGGTCCCGTTCCAGGACCACCCTGCCCTGCGGCGCGACGAGGCCCAGCCGCGCCAGGGCGTCCAGGGTCTCCTGCGCCGCCTGCAGCGCGTAGGGCGGATCGGAAAAGACCAGGTCGAAGGGACCGGACAGCCGCGGCAGCGCCCGCGCCACGCCGTCGCGCACGAGCGTGCAGCGATCGGCGCAGCCGAGCTCGGCCACGTTGCGCTCGATGACCTGCGCCGCCTTCGCGTCCTGCTCGACGAGCGTGGCGTGGGCCGCTCCCCGCGAGAGCGCCTCCAGCGAGAGCGCCCCGGTGCCCGCGTAGAGGTCCAAGATCCGGAGTCCGTCGCAGCGCTGGCCGAGCAGGTCGAAGAGGCTCTGCCTCACCCGGTCGGCGGTGGGCCGCGTCGACTGGCCTGGCACCGAGCGCAGCGTCCGCCCCCGAAAGTCGCCGCCGACGACCCTCATTCCTTCTTCGCCAGGCTGGCGACGCGGTGCGCGAGGCGCGCCGCGGTCTTCGCTGCCCCGGCCCGCGCATACAGCTCGAGGGCCTCGAAGCAGCAGAGCGCCTCCAGCTTCTCCTGCTCGGGAGCGGGGAGCTCGCGCAGCAGCCGCTGGTGGCGCGCGGCGGCCTGCTCCAGCGTCGCGCCGCGCTCGTCCGCCCAGCCCTGCAACCTCTCGAGCAGCTCGCGCGGCGCCGCCCGCTCCAGGGCGCGCAGGAACGGCCCCGCGGCCACCAGCTGCCGGACACCGCGGCCGGCGAGCTGCTCGGTCGCCACCTCCGCGGTAGTGCTGATCGCAACCGGCAAGAGCTCCGCCGCCACGCCCGCGTCGGGGTCGGCGAGCCGCAGCGCGCTCGGCGGCGCCCCGCGCGACTTGAGCTGCCGCACCAGCTCGGCGGCCACCTCGCCCGATCCTCCCAGCGGCACGATCTCCAAGCCCAGCTCCAGCTGGCAGACGTGCGAGGCGACCAGGGCCGCGTCGCGCGCGGCGGGGGCGCTCTCCGGAGTGGTGGTCATCGCCACCCCGGTGAACCCGGCGTCGATCTCGCGCTGGATGCGCTCGCCTTCGGGCACCGCGCTGCCCGCGCGAGGCGGCTCCTTGAGCAACGCGAAGGGGCCGTGGAAGCGCAGCTCGTCCACCGACTTCAGCGCCGACTCGACGAACGCCGCGTCGTCGCGGGCCTCCTCCGGCCCCACCTCGTCCGCGGCGCCGCTGGGCCGCGACAGGAGCAGCGGCGCTCCTGCGTCGCGGGCCGCCCGGGCGAATCCCGCGCTCGCCGCCGGGGCGGGCGCGAGCAGGGCGACCAGGAGCAACCCCTCTTCTTCCGCCGCGGCCAGCAGATCGCGCGCGCTGAGCAACAGCAAGGAACGGCCGGACAGCCGGGAGACGGCGGTGGCGGGCCTTCGGGTCCAGGCGCCCTCCATCAATGCACCACGTCGTCGTGCTGATAGCTCTCGCTCTCGAACTGGATGGTGGTGTGCTCGATGCGGAACTTGTCGCGCAGCACCTGCCGGGCGTCGGTGAGGATCTCGTCGTGGCTGCGGCATTGCGGGCCCTCGCAGGTGACCACGATGTGGCAGGAGAGCGCGACGAGGCCGCTGGTGATGGTCCAGACGTGCAGATCGTGCACCGCGTCCACGCCGGGGACCGCGCTCAGCGCCTGGTTCACCTCCGAGAAATCGAGGTGGGCGGGCACCCCTTCGAGGAGCACGTCGACCGCCTCGCGGCACAGCCGGACCGCGCTCCACACGATGGTGGCGGCGATGACGAAGGAGATGATCGGATCGGCCTCCAGCCTCCCCGTCCAGGCGATGATCGCGGCGGAGGCGAGCACGCCCACCGAGTTGAGCAGGTCCCCGGCGAGGTGCAGGAACGTCGAGCGCAGGTTCATGCTCGAGTTGCGGGCGTGGGTGAGCCACATACCGGCGGCGTTCAGCGCGATGCCGACCAGCGCCAGGAGCGCCACCACGCGGACGTTCACCGGATGGGGGTGGAGCAGCCGCTGCCAGGCCTCGAGGACGATCCCCACCGCGATGGCGATCAGCACCGCTCCGTTCAGGAGCGCGGCGAGGATTTCCAGCCGGTAGTACCCGTAGGTGCGCCGGGCGTCCGCGGGCCGACCGCCGATGCGCAGCGCGATCAAGGACAGCGCGATCGCGCCCGCGTCCGCCAGCATGTGTCCGGCGTCCGATAGCAGTGCGAGCGAGTGGGCGATCCAACCACCCACGCCTTCGATCGCGGTGGCGAGGAGCGCGAGGAACAAGGTGACCGCGAGCCTCTTGGCTTCCCCCTCGCGCAGCGGCCCCGGAGCGATCGTCCCATGGTGGTGGTGCGTCACGGGCGGGATGATCCGGATTCGAGCACGGTCCCGCAAGTCAGACGTGTTCTGCGCTACCTTAAGGAGCATGTCCGAAGAGCTCGCGCCCGAGGCCGACGAGGGCCACGCCCAGGGGAAGGACGGGACGCGCATCCATTGGTCCAAGACCGGCGAGGGCGGCCCGGCACTGGTCTGCTGCGACGGGATCGGCTGCGACGGGTTCGCCTGGAAATACCTGGTGCGCGACTTCGCCCCCCGGCACCGCGTCGTCCGCTGGCACTATCGCGGGCACGGCCGCAGCGGCCTCCCCGCCGACCGGACCCGGGTCCAATTCGACGATCTCTGCGACGACCTGTCCGCGGTGCTGGACGCGACCGGGACGCGCGACGCGGTGCTGCTCGGCCATTCGATGGGCGTGCAGGTCGCGCTCGAGTACCACCGCCGGCACCCTGAGCGCGTGCTGGGCATGGTGCTGATCTGCGGCAGCCACGGTCTCCCCCTGGACACGTTCCACGACTCCAAGATGCTGAAGACCGTCTTTCCCTCGCTGCTGGGCGCCGCCGAGAAGTGGCCCGAGGCGACCGACTTCCTCTGGCGCCTGGTGGTGGGCGGCGAATGGGCGTACCAGCTCGCCACCCATCTCGAGGTGAACGGCAAGGTGGTGCGGCGCGAGGACTTCGCGCCCTACTTCACCCATCTCTCCGGCATGGACCCCCGGTTGTTCCTCGGCATGCTGAAGCACGCCAGCGAGCACAGCGCCTTCGATCACCTTTCCCAGGTGGACGTCCCGGCGCTCATCGTCGCCGGCACCCACGACACCTTCACTCCCTACTGGCTCTCCGAGGAGATGCACGACCGCATCCCGGGCGCGGAGATGCTCACCGTCCCGGGCGGGACGCACATCGCGCCGCTCGAGCAGCCCGAGTTGCTCACGCTGCGCCTGGAGAAGTGGCTCACCGGGATCCAGCCGACTCGCCTGCGCGCCGCAGCGTCCTGATGCGCAAGGCCTGGCTCTGCGCGTTCCTCTGGGCCCCCGCCGCGCTCGCCTCCGATCCCCGCTACCAGTGGCTCACCCTCGACACCCCCCACTTCGAGATCCATTTCCACCAGGGCGAATACCGCTTCGCCGCAAAGGTGGCACGGATCGCGGAGGAGGCGCACGCCCGACTGTCGCCGCTGCTCGATCACCAGCCTTCGGAGCGAACGCAGATCGTCCTGACCGACGACACCGACTCGGCCAACGGGAGCGCGACGCCGCTGTTCTACGACCTGGTGCACGGGTTCGCCGCCACGCCGGACCCCCGCTCGAGCATCAGCGACTTCGACGACTGGGTCGCGGAGCTGATCAACCACGAGTACACGCACATCCTCCACCTCGACACCGTGCTCGGCGTCCCCGCCGCCGCGAACAATATCTTCGGGAAGATCTGGATCCCCAACGGCGGCCAGCCGCCCTGGGTGATCGAGGGGATGGCCGTCATGGCCGAGAGCGAGATCAGCGCGTCGGGGCGCGTGCGCGCGTCCACCGAGGAGATGACCGCGCGCGCGGAGGCGTTGTCGGGGCGGTTCCCGCGCATCGACCAGCTTTCCAGCCTCCCTCTCGACTGGCCTCGCGCCAGCAACTGGTACACGCTGGGCGGCCGCTTCCTGACCTGGATCGGCGACGAGTACGGGCTGGGAGCGCTGCGCGACCTGTCGCACGATTTCGGCGGGCGCGCGATCCCGCTCGCGCTCAACGTCTCTTCCGAGCGCGTGCTGGGAAAGAGCTACCTGGACTTGTACGACGAGTTCCGCGCCGGCGAGGAGAGGAAGGCCTCCGCGCTGCGGGAGTCGGTGCGCGCCTCGGGAGAGACCCAGGTCGAGCCGCTCACCAGCCTCGGCGAGCTGACGCACTCGCCCCGGTTCAGCGCGGACTCCGCCACCCTGTACTACTTCAACGCGGGCGCCGACCGCCTCCCGGAGCTGCGCGCCTTGCGCCCCGGCCCTTGCTGCCGCATCGGCGCGGACCCTCCCGAGTCGACGCGCGCGGAAGATCGGCACCTGGGAGACAGCTACGGGGAGGGCACCCTCGCGCTCGATCCGCGCGGCCGGATCGTCTACGCGCGCACCCAGATCTACCAGGAGTTCGCGGACGTGCAGGACCTGTACGCGCTCGACCCCGCGACCGGCGCCACGGAACGCCTCACGCGCGGCCTGCGCGCCAGCGAGCCGGACGTCGCCCGCGACGGCGCGCTGGTGTTCTCCTGGCGGCGCCCGGGCGGCGGCACCGCCATCGGGCTGCTGGAGCCGGGCTCGACCTCGCCGCGCACCCTGTTCGAGGACTCGCAGGGCGGGCCGGTCGCGTCGCCGCGCTTCAGCCCTTCGGGCAGGCAGGTCGCCTTCCTGCACCACCGGGGCGGCGCCTGGGGCGTGCGGCTCATCGCGCGCGAGGGCGGCGCGCCCGCCGACGTGACGAAGGACCGCGCGTTCGACCGCGACCCGGCCTGGTCGCCGGATGGAAGATATCTGCTGTTCTCCAGCGATCGCACCGGCGTCTTCGACGTCTACGCCTTCCGCCTGGAGGACCACACGCTGTGGCGGGTGACCAACGTGGTGCTCGGCGCCTTCGAGCCGGAGGTGTCTCCCGACGGCGCCCAGCTCGCGCTGGTCACCTACGGACCGGGCGGATACGACCTGTCGCGCATGCCGTTCGACCCGGCCAGCTTCGTCGCCGCGGACGGCGCCTTGGCCGAGGCGGTGCGGCGCCCGCCGCCTTCGCCGCTCCCGCCGGAGGAGATCTACCCGGTGCGCCCGTATGAGCCGTGGCCCACGCTGCGGCCGCACTGGTGGTTCCCGTACGCCGCGACGGATGCCCTCGGCACCACCTTCGGCGTGATCACCTCCGGGTACGACGCCGCCGAGAGGCACGACTACCAGGCCGCCGCGTGGTGGGCGATCGACTCCAGGCAGCCCGGCTGGGACGTGGTCTACACCAACCACACGCTCTATCCGGACCTCTCCGTGTCCGCGCTCCGCGACGTGGAGACCGCCTCCGGCGCAGGCCGGGGATACACGGAGAGGATCGTGCAGGGAACGATCTCCGCCTCCTTCCCGTTCTCGCAGATCGAGCGGAGCCACCGCGTCGGAGTCAAGTACGAGCTGACGCAGCTGACGATGAACACGGCGGCGGTGAACGGCGACAACCCTCCCGACGGCCTCGTCGCCGCTGCGTCGCTCTCCTACGTCTACTCGGACGCGCGCAGGTTCGTGCGCAGCATCTCGCCCGAGCAGGGGCAAAGGTTCGCGCTCACCGCGCGCCTCTCGGCGAAGCCGCTCGGCTCGGACTTCGCCTTCGGCCAGCTCTCCGCTTCCTACGCCCGGTTTTTCCCGCTGCCCTGGCGCAAGGACGGGGCGCCCCTGCACCACGTCTTCGCCGCCCGGCTGGCGGGCGGAGTGGCGAAGGGAGATTTCTCGCAGCGTCACCTGTTCGGGCTCGGTGGGTTCGACGCGGGCGATCCGGTGCGCAGCATCCTGAACCCGGTCAGCGCTCCGGTGCGGATCCTGCGCGGGTTCGTCGGCGGCGCGTTCTCGGGCGAGGCCTACGTCCTCGGCACCTTCGAATACCGACTCCCGCTCCTGGACATCGAGACCGGCGCCTGGACGCTGCCGATCTACCTCCGCCGCCTGCACGCTTCGATCTTCAGCGACGTGGGCGATGCCTGGATGCCCTTCGACGACGGCCGGTTCCGCGCCGCGAGCCACCCCTTCCGGCTGCACGCTGGCGCCGGCGCCGAGCTGCGCGCCGAGGTGGTGCTGGGATACGTCCTGCCCACCGACGTGCGCGTCGGGTGCGCGCACGGCCTGGAGAACAGCAGCGTGTCGATCCTCGACTGCTACGCCGCCCTGGGGGGTGTCTTCTAGCCTCGGGCGTCCGGATCCGTTCCGGCTACACGCGGCGACACCTCCTCACCCCGAGGGACGCCCGGAAATGCTCGCGGCCCGCCGGTGCCTTGCTACTGTGGGCGGCGACCATGCCAGGCCGGTTGGAACGAGCACTGGAGGCCGGATTGCGCATCCGGCCCGGCGAGCAGCGCCGCACGGCGATCATGGCCGGGTACGCGGCCAGCGCGATCGGCGCAGTGGTGGTCGGGCACTCGGTGCGCGACGCCCTGTACCTCACGCACGGCACCGCGCGTGGACTGTCCTGGCTGTACGTCCTCTCCTCGGCCGCCATCGTGGCCGTCTCCTACGGCTACGTTCGGGTCGCCGACAAGGTGCCGCGCGGCGCGCTCAACGCGATGTCGGCGGCGAGCTGCGCGGCGATCTGCGCTTCCTTCTGGGCGCTCATCCACGCGGACGTCGGCGGCTGGGTCTACCCGGCGCTCTACGTGTTCGTCGAGGCGATGGGATCCCTGGTCGTGATCCAGTTCTGGACCATGGCCAGCGACGTCTTCCACGCGAGGGAGGCGAAACGGCTCTTCGGCCTGATCGGCGCCGGCGGCACGCTGGCGAACGTCGTCTTCGGCCTGCTCGTCTCGGGGTACGCGCGGCGCATCGGCGCACCGAACCTCCTCTGGCTGATGGTCGTGCAGCTCGCTTCCTGCGCGCTCCTGGCCCGCGCCGGGGCCCGGCTCATCTCCACCGCTCCGCTCATCGCCGGCCGGCGCGCGCGCCGCACCGTCCCCGTCTTGTCGCGCGCCGGGCTCGCCTTCCTGGGGAACCGGCATCTGATCCTCGTCGCCGGGGTGGCCGCGGTGAGCGCCGCCGCGGTGACGGTGGTGGACTTCCAGTTCAAGCTGGCGGCCGCCTCCGTGCTGCGGCAGAACGAGCTGGCCGGCTACTTCGGCCGCTTCTACGGGATCTGCGGGGGCATCGCGCTCGCCGTGCAGATCTGGATCACCGGGCGACTGCTCGAACGGTACGGGATCCTCGCCTCGCTGCTGCCGCTCCCCGCCGGGCTCGCCCTCGGATCCGGGTTCTCGGCCGCCATGCCGAACCCCGGGCTGTTCGTCGCCAGCCTCGCCAAGGGTTCCGACACGATCTTCCGCTACACCATCAACGACGCCTCGATGCAGCTGCTGTACGTGCCCGTGCAGCCGTCGGTCCGGGGTCGGGCGAAGGCGTTCATCGACGGCATCCTGAAGCCCACCGCCATCGCCCTCACCGGCGTGGTCCTCCTCTTCTACAAGCAGTCGTTCGGCAAGGGCCGTCCGCTCACCCTGGCGGTCCTTCTCCTGGTCGCGCTCTGGATCCTGCTGCTCCTGCGCGCCCGCCGGGAGTACGTGCGCGGGCTGGTCGAATCGCTCGAGCGCCGCCACCTCGACCTGCACGCGGCCCCGCTCGCCGCTACCAGCGAGGCCACCGTGCGCACGCTGCGCGCCGCGCTCAAGGGCGACGCGCCCACCGCCCTGCACGCCATCGCGCTGCTGCAGCACGTGCCCGGGGTGGACTTCTCCGCCGAGCTACGCGAGCTCCTGGCCCACGCCGACCCGCGCATCCGGGCGGGCGCCCTGGAGCGGCTCGGGGAGGCCCGCGCCCTTGCGGCACACGAACAGATGCGCGCGCTCCTGTCCGACCCCGACCACCAGGTCCGAGCCGCCGCGCTCGCCGCCGTGTGCGCCATCGAGCAGGAGCAGGCGATCCCCACGGTGCTCCCCTTCCTCCAGGCGCCCGAGGTCGCGGTCGTGCGCGCGGCGGCGGCCGCCGCCCTCATCCAGCACGCGGGCCTGGACGGCGTGCTCGCCGCCGCCGAGCCGCTGGGCGCGCTGCTCTGCGCGGCGGATCAGAGCGACCGCGCCGCCGCCGCGGAGGCGCTGGGAAACATCGGGGTGCGCGGCTTCTACCGGCCGCTGATCGCGTTCCTGCGCGACCGCGACCCACTGGTCCGCCGCCGGGCCATCGCTGCCGCCGGAAAGCTGCGGAACGTGGAGCTGGTCCCTCCGCTGATCGAGCAGCTGAAGGATCGGCGCACCGTGCTCGAGGCGGCCTCCGCCCTGACCGCGTTCGGACCGGAGCTCGTGCCGGCGATGCGCGAGGTTCTCACCGACGAGGCCGCGGACCCGGCCTGCCGGCGCGGCGTGGCCCTGGTCCTCCAGCGCCTCGGCACCGAGGAGGCGGTGCAAGCGCTGGTCCTGGCGCTCGCGGCCGGATCCGCCCCCGTGCGCAAGGCGGCGGCGCGCAGCCTGTCCCGCATCACCCGCCGCCGGCAGGGGGTGCCCATGGACGTGCACCGGGTCCAGGCGGCGATCCACGCCGAGCTCTCCGGCGCCCGCCTCGCGCTCGCCGGGCTCAAGCGGCTCGACCTTCCCTCGCTCTCGCCGGGCCAGGTGCCCCGCACCGTGGCCGATCTGCTGGCCTCGGCGCTGCTCGAGGAGCGCGACCACCGCGTGCTCCAGGCGCTGCTGCTGCTCGAGGTGCTCCTGCCGCGCGTACGCCTCGACCTGGTGGGGGAGCACCTGCGCAGCGAGTCGGGTGCGTCGCGGGGCAACGCCATCGAGGTGCTCGACAACGCCCTGCCCGATCCGTGGAAGCGGTTGGTGCTCGCCGCCCTCGACGAGGGGAAGCGGCGCGCGGACGCGGTGCAACCCGACGCGCGCGCCAAGCAGCAGCTCCTGGCGGCGCTCGCGACCGGCGAGTCGGGCGCCTGGGTGGCAGCCTGCGTCGTGCGCTGGTCGCAGGAGGCCCGCGGGGTCGATCGTCGCGCGCTCGCTCCGGCGCTGCGCACGGCGATCCGGGCCGCCCAGCCGGCGGTGCGCGAGGCCGCGGCTTGCGCGCTGTTCGGGTCCCTGCCGCGCGACGAAGCGCGCCGCCTGCTCGCTGGCCTTTTGCAGGACCGGGCCGCCTCGGTCCGCCGGACCGCTGCCGGCCTGCTCAAGGCACGGAAAGCCACCGCATGATCACCACCGTCGAGAAGGTGCTGTTCCTCAAGTCGGTGGACCTGTTCCGCGGCCTGGCCGGCGAGGAGCTGGCGACCATCGCGGAGATCGCCGAGGCGCAAGCCTTGGCCGCCGGCGAGCCGGTCCTCGCCGAGGGCGAGCCCGGAGACGCGCTGTACCTGGTGGTGGAGGGCGCGCTGAAGGTGCACAGGGGCGAAAAGCAGCTCGCGCAGCTCGGCATCCGCGACGTGTTCGGCGAGATGGCGATGCTCGACCCAGAGCCGCGCAGCGCCTCGGTGACGGTGGTGAAGGACACCGTGCTGCTCAAGATCGGCCGGGACGATTTCCGCGACATCCTGCAAGAGCGGCCGGAGATCGGCATCGGGCTCATCCAGGTGCTCTCGCGGCGGCTGCGCGCGGCCGGCCGCCGGGGGTAGGAGGCGGGCGGGCAGGAAGACCGCTCCCACGACGTCCGCCGCTTGGAGCGCAGCGCCCCGAGCGGTCTCCCGCCCGTCCGTTGCGCGGGAGCGCGGCCGTACGCAACGAGGACGTGGTCGCCTTCCACACCAAGCACCAGGACTGGCCGGAGCTCGAGGACTTGCTCGACAAGCACCGGAAAGCGCTCAACGACTTCGCCGCCTGGGCACGCCAGCACGGCGACGCGGCCAAGGACCTGATGCAGCATCCGCGAGCGCTGGAAGCGCTCGGCAAGGAGCTTCTCCCCGCGAAATCGCGGCAGGCGCGGTCGGGCTGAAGCCCACCACCCGAGCCTCAGCGGGCCAGCGCTCCGTCGATCGCGGCCCGCACCGAGGCGACCGCATCCGCCGCACAGCACCCGGCGATCGCGCGGACTTCGCCGTTGCGGCCGACCACCACCAGGGCGGGCAGCTCCGGCTTCGCTCCCAGCCAGCGCCGGGCGGCGACTTGCGACCGGTCGTTCACGACCAGGATCGCGCCGCCCTCCCCGTCCAGGAGGGACGCGGGTAGCGGGTCATCCCCGCCCAGGTCGACCACGACCGCGCGCAACCCGCGCGAGCGGTATTCGCTAGCGAGCTGCCGCACGAGCCGCAGCTCGTCCGCGCAACCCGCGCACCAGGAAGCGAAGAACGCGATCAGCACCGCGGGCGCCGGCTCGGCGGCGCCCGGACCGACGATCGCCGACAGGTCGAAAGTCCGCGCGCCGCCGTCCGGCGGGTTCTCGAGCTCGCCTACGAGCGGCGGCGCGAGCTCCCCGGCCTGGACCGGCCGGGCAGATCCGGCGTCGGGCCTCTTCTCCGGCGGACCCAGGAAGCGAGGCTGCACGGCAAGGAGCGTGCACAGGAGCAGGGTCATGGCGCAAGCCTGCGCAGGGCAGCGGGAAGTTCGGACAGATCGACGTCGTGCTCGGTGCCCGTCTTCAGCTCCTTCAGCTTCCCGCGGCCGGACTTCAGCTCCACCTCGCCCAGCACCAGGGCGAACCGCGCCCCCAGCGCGTCGGCCCGCTTCATCTGGTTTCCCGGGTTGCTTCGGCGGAACGAGACCTCGGCCGGGAGCCCTGCCTTGCGCAGCTCGAGCGCGAGCGCGTCGGCGCGGGCCTCCTCCTCGGGACCGAGCGGCGCGAAGAAGACCAGCGGCCGAACCGCCAGCTCCCGGCCGGCCTGCGCGACCAGGAGCGCCAGCCGCTCCACGCCGGCGGCGAACCCGATGCCGGGCACCTCGCCTCCGCCCAGCTCTCGCACCAGGCCGTCGTAGCGGCCGCCTCCGGCCACGGTGCTCTGCGAGCCCAGCCCGCTGGTCGCGATCGCCTCGTAGGTAGTGCGCGTGTAGTAGTCCAGCCCGCGCACCAGCTTCGGATCGACCACGTGCGCGACTCCGAGCCGGCCCAAGGCGGCCCGCAGCCCGTCGAAGTGCTCGCGGCACGCGGCGCAGAGGAACTGCTCCATCCTCGGCGCGCCGGCCGCGACCTCCTGGCACTGCGGATTCTTGCAGTCGAGCACGCGGATGGGGTTCGTCTCCACGCGCTTGCGGCAGTCCTCGCACAGCTCGGCCGAATGCGCCCGCAAGTATTCCTGCAGGGCCGTCCGGTACGCCGGGCGGCATTGCGCATCGCCCAGCGTGTTGACGTGCATCTCGAACGGGACGCCCAGTGCGCGCAGCCAGCGGTCGAGCATCTCGATCTGCTCGGCATCGATGCGCGGCCCTGGCGAGCCCAGCGCCTCCACGCCGATCTGGGTGAACTGCCGGTAGCGCCCGCGCTGCTGCCGCTCGTGCCGGAACATCGGGCCCGCGTACCACCATTTCGTCTCCGGCTCCTGCTGCTGCACGGCGTGCTCGACGTACGCGCGCACCAGCGAGGCGGTCCCCTCGGGCCGCATGGAGACCTGGGTGCCGTCCCGGTCCTCGAAGGTGTACATCTCCTTGGCCACGATGTCGGTCGCGTCGCCGATGCCGCGGGCGAACAGCGCGGTGCGCTCGAGGACCGGGGTGCGGGCTTCGCGATAGCCGTAGAGCGGGAACAGGTCGCGCGCCGCCTGCTCGATGAGCTGCAGGTGCCCGGCGCGGATCCAGGGATCGTCCTTCTTGAGATACGTGTCGCCGGGCAGGACGTCGCGCGTGCCCTTCACCGGCGAAATCTTTTGACCCATCACTCGAGCCTTTCGCCCAGCTTGATGGAGCGCCCGGGGACGATGTCCGCCGCGATCTTCACGCCCGGACCGAACACCACCACGACCGTGGAGCCCATCTCGAAGATGGCCAGCTCGCCCCCCTTCTCGATCGGAATGGGCTTCTCGTACTCCTTGCGCTGCACCGCGCGCGTCCGCCGGGCGTTGGTCACCACGTCGTCGTAGACCGCGCGGATACGCCCTACGTTCATCGCGCCGACGGCCACCACCGCGCACGGCCCGCGCGGCGTATCGAGGAAAGTCGTGAGCCGCTCGTTGACGCAGAAGAGGCGCTCCACGTTGCGCACGCCGACCGCGTTCACCGGCCACAGCGTCCCCGGGACATTGATGTACCCCGTGATCGAGCCGCCCAGCGGGGCGTGGATGCGGTGGTAATTGTACGGCGCGAGGTAGATGGTGACGAAGCTGCCCCCGCCGAATCGTCGCGCGTCCTCCTCGGCCCGCGGTCCGCCGAACAGCTCGGCCAGGGTGTAGTGCTTGCCCTTCGCCTGCAGCAGCTGGCCCTCGACGATGTCGCCGACCTCACCCACCGTCCCGTCGACGGGCGAGACCGGCACCCGCTCACCGGGCGCGATCGTCCGCGCGCCCGGCCTGAGCCGCCGGGTGAAGAACTCATTGAAGGTGGGGTACTCCTCGATCGCGCGCTCGGCTTCCCCGGCGTCGACGCCGTACTTGCGCGCGAAGGTCCGGATCACCGCCCGCATCACCGGCCGCGGCGCGGGGATCCTGCAGGCGGCGCCCACGGCGCGCGAAAGGGTGTTGCGCGGCAGCAGCTTGAGGAAGCGATAGGCCAGCTCCGCCATCGGGCGGAGTTCCCTAACAGACCCTCCCGCGCTGCGCCAGTCAGGAGCCGCCGTCCGCGGCGCCGGCGCGCGCCGTGGCGGTCGCCGCCTCGGCGGGCGGGAGCGGACCGCCGGGCACCACCAGGTACTCCTGCACGCCGGCGGGCGCGGCCGCGCGCGCTGCTCCTCCACCTCGCCCAGCGACTCCACCGTCCGGAGCGCCCGCAGGAGGAGGCGGCGGATGCGGGACCTGGGAGTCCGGGATGCGGCGGTAGATCTTGCCCTCCGAGACCATCACCGCCTGCCCGACGAAGCCCGGGAGCTTGTCCCTGCAGACCGGGTTCGAAGCCAGGCGGTAGAGCGTACCGGTGCGGTTGGTGACGCCCTCGTGGAACGGCTCGCCCGCCACCAGGCACCCGCCACTGTCCTTGTTGATCTGGGCGACCGGAGCGGCGGGCCCGTACGGATCTTGCGCCGGGCCGGCGTCGGGCTCCTCCAGCACGCGGCTCGGATCGACATTGCTCGGCCTCGCCACCACCTCGGCGGCCGCCTTGCGCAGCTTTTCCCGCTCGACCTGCACCTTGGCCAGCTCCTCGCGGCCATGCTCGATGGCGTGGAGCAGCGCCTGGGCGGAGGGGGCGTCGACCGAACGCTTGTTCACGTTCTGCAGCAGCGAGACGACCTGGTCCATCCTGGCGTCGCCGTACGCCTCGTCCAGCTCCGTGACGTACAGCTGCTGGTAGAGATCGCGGGCCTTGGCGAAGTTCGGGTCCGCCGGCCCCGAGTATCGGGCGCAGGCCACCCCGAGCGCGAGCGCGCACGCGGCGAGCCGGGCGAACGACAGGACATTCCTCGCTGCAGTGACGTCCACGCCGGGCCGACCCTAGCACGCGATCCGACCGGCGCCAGGATTTGGCCTGCACGCGGAGGTCGGACGGCGGCACACCGTCACCCACCGTGGGACAGAGGCCGGTCTGGAGACGCGAAGGCGGAGGGCCCGGACCGCGCCGGGCGCCGTACAATGGCCGCATGTGCCGTCTGTTCGGCTGCCGGACCGCCGCGCCGGGGGGCGTCGCCCACGAGCTGCTGCACGGGGCGAACGCGCTGCGCGTCCAGAGCCGCGAGCACCCGGACGGATGGGGCCTGGGGTGGTACGTGGGGCGCGCGCCACAGGTGACGCGCAGCCTCACCGCCGCCCACGGCGACGACGACTTCGAGGAGGTCTCCTCGTTCGTGACCGCCTCCACCCTCCTGGCGCACATCCGCAAGGCCAGCGTGGGGCGGGTCGCCCTGGAGAACACGCACCCCTTCCAGTGGGGCCCCTGGCTGTTCGCGCACAACGGCACGATCCCGGAGTGGGAGAAGTGCCGCGCCGCCGTGGAGTCCGAGATCGATCCCACGCTGCGCGACGAGCTGCAGGGCGAGACCGACAGCGAGCGCTGCTTCCTGGTCTTCCTCACGCGCCTCTCCCGCCGCTGCGATCCGACCGCGGCGGGATTCGAGGACGCCGCGGCCGCGCTGGCCGAGACGGTCCAGATCGTCGTGCGCACCTGCGGCCCCGAAGCGGCGACCACCTTCCTGGCGACCGACGGGCGCACGATGCTCGCCTGCCGGCGGGGCCGGACGCTGTACGTCTCCGCCGCCGAGCCCCAGCGCGACGGGCGCCTCGCCTGGTTTGCCGTGGCGAGCGAGGACCCGCGCCTGCACGAGCCCGTGCCGCCCGGCCGCAGCCCCTGGCGCGAGGTGGGCGCGGGCGCCATCGTCGGCGTGGACGCGGATCTACGGCTCTGCCGCGCCGCCTTGTAGCAGCTGGCCGAGCAGCTCGCGGGCGCGCACGCCGTGCGGCGTGAGCGTGGCTCGGCGCGCGTCGGGGCCGGCGGGCTCGAGCAGGATCTCCAGCCGCTCCCGCGGGAGCGCGGGGCCCGCGCGATCGGCCCATTCGCACAACGTGGCGGCGGGCTCGGCGAGCAGGTCCTCGAAACCGAGCGCGAACAGGTCGGCCGGTCCGGCAAGCCGGTAGAGATCGAGGTGCTGCAGGGCCACCCGGCCGCCGCGGTAGAGGTTCACCAGCGCGAAGGTCGGCGAGCTGGGCGGGTCGGTGACGCCTGCGCCCTCGGCCGCGCCGCGCACCAGCAGCGTCTTTCCCGCCCCGAGCTCCCCGAGGAGCGCGATGAAGTCGCCTGCCCGGAGCAGGAGCCCGAGCCGCCGGCCCAGCTCGCGCGTCTGCTCCGGCGAGCGCAGGATCATCTTCGCCAGCGCCGGAACAGTCTCGGCAGGCCCGTCCGCGAGATGTCGCTCGCGACCAACCCCGCCTGGCCGGTGCGCCTTGCCGCCAGGTCTCCCGCGCGGGCGTGCAGCAAAACGGCCAGCCGGGCCCGCTCGCCGGTGCCGCCCGCGCCCGACCTGCGCGCGAGCGCCGCCGCCGCGATCCCGGTGAGCACGTCGCCTGCCCCCGCCGTCGCCATCCCCGGGTTCCCGTACGCGCAGATCGCGGTGGTGCCCTCGGGATCCGCCACCACCGTCCTGGCGCCCTTCAGAACGATGCAGGCCCCGAAGCGCTGGGCCGCGCGGGCCGCGGCGCCGACCCGGTCCGACTCGATCCGCTCCACTTCCTCCCCGGTGAGGCGCGCGAACTCGCCCGGGTGCGGCGTCAGCACCGGACGCACCGGCGCGCGACGCAGCGATTCCGCGATCCGGTCGCGGTTCTCCGAGAGCGCGTTGAGGGCGTCGGCGTCGAGGACGCTCGCGCAGCCCGGCTCCAGCGCGCCCAGCAGCTCGGCGATGACCGTGAAGGTGTCGGGCCCCCGCGCGATTCCCGGGCCGATGGCGAAGGCCGTCTTCCCCCTGACCGCGTCGCGGAGGGCGGGCAGGTCCGAGGTCCCCAGGGGACCCGCGCCTGCCAGCGGGAAGCCCATCGCTTCCGGCACGCCGGGCAGCGCCGCCTGCAGCACCTCGGGGCGCGCGGCCAGCGTCACCAGCCCGGCGCCGGCGCGCAGGGCTGCCTCGATCAAGAGCGCCGCAGCGCCGGATTTCCCCACCGATCCCGCCACCGCCAGCACGTGCCCGAAGTCGTTCTTGTGCGCGGTCGGCTCTCGGGGAGTGAAGAGCGCGCGGCCCCAGCGCTCGTCGAGCAGCTCGCAGGCGGGCGCCTCGAGCCGCTCCTCCAGGTCGCGCGGGATGCCGATGGACGCGACCGCGATCCGGCCGGCCGAGGCGGCGCCCGGGTGGAGCCACAGCCCCCGCTTGGGTGCGTGGAGCGTGACCGTCACGTCGGCGCGAGCGAGGTGGATCGGGTAGACGGCCCCGGTGTCCGAGTCGACGCCCGAAGGAATGTCCACCGCCACTACGCGGGCCCCGCCGGTCCGCGCGTCGTTCATCGCGGCGATGGCGGCCGCCTCGGCTCCCGCGGGAGCCCGCGAGAGCCCGCTCCCGAAGACCGCATCGACCACCACCTCGGCGTGGCGGGCCTGCGCGACCACCGGTCCGAGCCAGGCCTGCGCCGCGGCGAGCGCGTCGCCTCGCAACTTCTCCCGCGCCGTCGCGACCACCGCGACCGCTTGCGCGCCCAGCTCCTCGCGGAGCAGGCGGGCGGCGACGAAGCCGTCGCCCCCGTTGTTCCCCGGCCCGCAGTAGACGGCGACCGTGCGTGGGCGCAGCGCGAGCACTTCGCGCGCGACGGCGGCGCCCGCGCTCTCCATCAGGACCCGCGCCGGCAGCCCCTGCTCGGCCGCCAGCCGATCCAGCTCGCGCTGCTCGGCGGCCGTGAGCAGCCTCATGCGCGCCCCGGCCGGGCGATCAGCTCCTTCATGTCGCGCACGGCGCGCTCCAATCCGACCAGGACGGCCCGGCAGACGATAGCGTAGCCGATGTTCAGCTCGGTGATCTCCTCGATGCGTGCCACGGCCATCACGTTCCAGTAGTCCAGCCCGTGCCCCGCGGCCACCCGCATCCCCAGCTTGGCGGCGGCCTTGGCGGCGTCGAGCAGGCGGGACAGCTCGCGCTTGCGCTCCTCCGCGCCGCGCGCCTCGCAGTAGCGGCCGGTGTGCAGCTCGACCGCCTGCGCGTCGGCCCGGTGGCTGGCCTTGATCTGCTCCAGGTCCGGGTCGATGAACAGCGACACCTCGATGCCTCCGTCCCGCAGAGCCCGGGTGATCCTGCGCACCTCCTCGCGCTGGCCGATGGCATCCAGCCCGCCCTCGGTGGTCAGCTCCTCGCGCCGCTCCGGGACCAACGTGCACGTGTCCGGCCGCTCGTGCAGCGCCAGATCGAGCATGGGCTGAACGGCCGCCATCTCGAGATTGAGCGTCCCGTTCACCGTCTGCCGCAGGAGCGAGAGATCGCGGTCGTTCACGTGCCGGCGGTCCTCCCGCAGGTGGAGCGTGATCTGGTCGGCGCCGCCCAGCTCGGCGACAGCGGCGGCCGCCACCGGATCGGGGTACCTCCCGCGCCTGGCCTGCCGGAGCGTGGCGACGTGATCGATGTTGACGCCGAGCCGCATCGTTCCCTCCGCTGCCGACTTCAGTCTACCGCGGCGGGCGACGGTGCGCTTCCCCGGCGCTTGCCGGTCCTCCGCCGGGCGCGCACTGTCAGCGCGGCGCAGATCGCGCCTGGAGGACAGGCCATGAAGGACTTCCACTGCAGGGACGCCGGGATGAGCTGCGACTTCGTGGCGCGCGGCGATTCGAACCAGGAGATCCTCGACCAGGTCGGCAAGCACGCCCAGTCCGAGCACCACATGCAGGTGGGCCCCGAGATGTCCCGCAAGGTCGAGGGGCTCATCCACGACGAGTCGAGCGACGCCCACCGCCAGTCGACCGAGCGCCGCTGATGGCAGGGTGGTCGGCCCGGCGGCCAGGTCCGGCCGATGCTTGACTGAGTCAAGTACTTGATGGACCCTGTCCAGCATCCGCGGGAAGGGGTGCGCCCTGGCCGGAACGTCGCTCGAGCAGCGCGCCGACGCCGTTCGGCGCTTCAATCGCTTCTACACGCAGAGGATCGGGGTCCTGCAAGAGAGGCTGCTGCAGGGGCCCTTCTCCCTCACCGAGGTGCGCGTGCTCTATGAGCTCGCGCATCGCGAGGGGCCCGCTGCCTCGGACCTGTCGAGGGACCTCGGGTTGGACGCCGCCTATCTCAGCCGCATGCTGCGCGCTTTCCAACGCCGCGGCCTGGTGAAGAAGCGCCAGTCGGCGCTCGATGGCCGCAGCTCCTTGCTCTCGCTCACCCAGGCCGGCAGCAAGGCCCTCGCTCCGCTCGAGGAACGCGCGCGGCAGGAGATCGCCGCGCTCCTCCGGAACCTGTCGGCCGGGCAGCAGCGCCGCGTCCTCGACTCGATGAAGGCGATCGAGGGGCTGCTCGGCGCCGGCGCGGCGCGCGGTCCCCTCTTCCTCCTGCGGCCCCATCGGCCGGGGGACATCGGCTGGGTGGTCGAGCGCCACGGCGACCTCTACGCCTCCGAGTACGGATGGGACGAGCGCTTCGAGGCGCTGGTGGCGCGGATCGCCGGCCAGTTCCTGGAGCGCCACGACCCCCAGCGCGAGCGGTGCTGGATCGCAGAGCGGGAGGGCGAGCGAATCGGATCCGTCTTCCTCGTCCGGGGGACGAGGCGCGTCGCGAAGCTGCGGCTGCTCCTGGTCGAGCCGTCGGCGCGCGGCATGGGCGTGGGCGGACGGCTAGTCGAGGAATGCATCCGCTTCGCGCGCCTTTCCGGCTATCGCAAGCTGACGCTGTGGACGCAGAGCGTGCTCACCGCGGCCCGCCGGATCTACCAGAGCGCCGGGTTCCGACTCGTGGGCGAGAAGCGGCACCGCAGCTTCGGCCACGATCTGGTCGGGGAGACCTGGGACCTGGAGCTGTGATCAGGCTCCGATCGCCTTCTTCAGCTCGGCCGCGATCCCGCCCGCGTAGCCCTCGATGAGCTTCTTCTCGGGCCCCTCCACCAGCACGCGCACTTTCGGCTCGGTGCCGCTGTAGCGGACCAGCACGCGGCCTTCCTTGCCGAGCTTCTTCTCCACGTCGCGGACGGCGCGCATCACCGCCGGCAGGGAGCCCAGCTCCGGCTTCTCGCGCACCGCGAGGTTCAGCTGCGCCTGCGGGTAGACGTCCATCATCCTGGCCAGCTCGGACATGGGCTTGCCGCTCTGGACCATCACGCTGAGCAGCGCGAGCGCCGCCACCGTCCCGTCCCCGGTGGTGGCGTGCTCGAGGAAGATCAAGTGACCGCTCTGCTCGCCGCCGAAGGAATACCCGTTCTTGCGCATCTCCTCGACCACGTAGCGGTCCCCGACTCGCGTGCGCACCACCCGCCCGCCCGCCTTGCCGATGCACTGGTCGAGCCCGAGGTTGCTCATCACGGTGGCCACCACGGTCTTCTTGGGCAGCGCCTTGCGCCGGAGGAGATCGAGGCCGCAGACGGCCATCACGGCGTCGCCGTCGACCACCTTGCCCTTCTCGTCTGCGACGATCAGGCGGTCCGCGTCGCCGTCGAGCGCGATGCCAAGGTTCGCGCCGGTCTTCACCACCGCCTTGCACATCGCCTCGGGGTGCAGCGCGCCGAAGCCCTTGTTGATGTTCTTGCCATCCGGCTCGGCGCCGATGGTGATCACCTTCGCGCCCAATTCTTGAAGGACCGAGGGCGCGACGCGGTACGCGGCGCCGTGGCCGCAGTCCACCACGATGGTCAGGCCCTCGAGCGTGAGGTCCTTGGGGAAGGTGCTTTTCGCGAACACCACGTACCGGCCGCCGGCGTCCTCGATGCGGAACGCCTTGCCGATGCTGGTCGCGGTGGGCCGCAGGTGATGCAGCTCGTCGTTGGCGATCAGCTCCTCGATCTTCATCTCGGTCTCGTCGGGGAGCTTGAAGCCGTCGCGGTTGAAGAACTTGATGCCGTTGTCCTGGTACGGGTTGTGGCTGGCGGAGATGACCGCGCCGGCGTCGGCGCGCATGGAGACGGTCAGCTGCGAGATGGCCGGCGTGGGCAACGGCCCGCAGATGAGCACGTCGACTCCCATGCTGCAGATCCCCGAGGCGAGCGCCGTCTCCAGCATGTAGCCGGAGAGGCGCGTGTCCTTGCCGATGACGACGCGGTGCCGGTGCGTCCCGTTCCTGATCAGGTAGGCCACGGCGCGCCCCAGCTGGAGCATCATCTCGCCCGTCATCGGATGGGCGTTGGCCACGCCACGGATGCCGTCGGTGCCGAACAGTCGGCGGGCGGGCTCGGACGGCTTGTCGGTCAATCGCAAGGCCATGGGGCTCCGGTCGGGTGGCTGCAATGTAGGTGTGCGGGCGTTCGCGGAGCAACTTGCAAGGCGCAACTCGGGTGTCAACTGGACGACGAACGCACCGCGTCCACCACGGACAGCGCCTCCCGGGTGGCCGCGACGTCGTGGACACGGACGACGGAGGCGCCGTGCAGGGCCGCCACCGACGCGGCCGCAATCGAAGCGGTGAGCCGTTCCGCGGCGGGCTTCCCGCTCAACTTGCCCAGGAACGATTTGCGCGATGCGCCGACCAGGAGCGGCCTTCCCAGCTGCGTCAGCTCGCGCAGCCTCCGCAGCAGGAGCAGGTTGTGCTCGGCGATCTTCGCGAATCCGAGCCCGGGATCGAGCGCGATGCGGTCCTCGTGAACGCCCGCCTCGAGGCCGCGCCGCAGCGCCTCCAGCAGCTCGTCGTGGACCTCCCCGAGCAGATCGCGGTACGTGGCGCGCTGCTGCATGTCCTGCGGCGTGCCGCGCGTGTGCATCAGGCACAGCGCCGCGCCGCTCCGCGCCACCACCGGCCCCAGCCCGGGATCGCGCAGCAGGCCCGAGACGTCGTTCACCACTTCGGCGCCGGCGTCGATCGCCGCGCGCGCCACCTCCGCCTTGGTGGTGTCGATGGACACCGGGATGCCGGCGCGGCGGACCAGCTCGCGGACCACGGGCAGCGTCCGGCGCAGCTCCTCCTCCGCGGAGACGGGCTGCGAGCCGGGCCGGGTCGACTCTCCTCCCACGTCGAGCAGATCGGCGCCCTCCGCGGCGAGGCGAAGGCCGTGCTCGACCGCCGCGTCGGCGGCGGCATACCGGCCCCCGTCCGAGAAGGAGTCCGGGGTGACGTTCAGGACCGCCATGACCAGGGTCCGTCCCTCGGGGAAGCGCGAGCGCGGCAGGCTCCACGGCGGCCGCGCCTCGACGTGTCCGGCGCGCCGGGCGAGCTCGGCCGCCAGCGCTCGCGCGCCGCCGTCCTCCAGCGCGTCGGCCAGGCTGCTCGCCGCCGACCAGAGCTGGGACAGGCTGCCCAGGGCGAGCGCGCCCCTCTCACCCCGCAGCACCGGCACGCCGGACTGCCGCAGCCCCTCGTGCAACAGCGCCGGCTGCGCCGGCAGCAGCGCCACCCACCCGCGCAGGTTCGGGTCCCCGTGCGAGCGCCCGGCCGCCGCACAGGCAGCCCGCGAGTCCGATTCGTCCTGCAGCTCCAGCACGCGCAGCACGCCCCCAGTGTACTGCGCGAACCTCGCGGGCGGGCCCTGACCCGCTGCCAGGACGCCGCGCCATGAAGGTGGCGCGCCCGACACGGCGACCGCTCGTTCCACGTGAAACACCGCGGGCCCGTCCGGTTAACCATGCAAAAAACAAAAGGGCCGGCGCCGCAAGGCACCGGCCCTACCGAAAACTATCGAAATCTGCGGCCGGAACCTACCCCGTTCCGTTCCGCGCCGGGGAGAGCGTAGCACCGCCGGATACGGCGGCGACTAGGCCTTACCCGTCTCTACCTTGGGAACCGGGGCAGCGAGCCCGCCCAGCGCGTCGAGGATCTTGGACTTCTCCTTCACCTCGGGACGCTTGGCCTCGGGCGGCCTCACCGGGACGACGGCGGGCCGCGCCTTCAGCGGCTGCCCGGACACGATGGCCTCCACGTCCGCGCCGTCGAGCGTCTCCCACTCCAGCAGCGCTTCCGCGATGCGGTCCAGCACGGCCTTGTTCTCCACCAACAGGCCCTTCGCGCGCTGGAATTGGGTGGTGACGATCTGGCGCACCTCGTCGTCGATGTCGATGGCGGTCTTCTCGGAGAAGTTGCGGGCGCGGTGCCCGAACTCGCGGCCGAGGAAGACCTCCTGCTGGTCCTCGCCGAACGCGAGCGGCCCGAGCTTCTCGCTCATGCCCCACTCGCACACCATGCTGCGCGCGAACGCCGTGGCGTGATCGATGTCGCTCTTCGCGCCGCTGGTGATCTCGTTGAACTGGAGCTCCTCGGCGATGCGCCCGCCCATCGCCATGGCGATGCGGTCGAGCACCGCCTGGCGGTTCCAGTTCAGGCGGTCCTCCTTGGGGAGCATCTGGGTGAGCCCCAGGGCCGGACCGCGCGGAATGATCGTCACCTTGTGCACCGGGTCGCACTGCGGCACCAGCCGCGCGACCAGCGCGTGTCCCGCCTCGTGCCAGGCGGTGATCTTCTTGTCCTTCTCGCTGATGATCATGCTCCGCCGCTCGGAGCCCATCATCACCTTGTCCTTGGCGAACTCGAAGTCGCCGTTGTCCAGGCGCTC
>Ga0137399_10000023_pt1 | contig 46519 bp, 39 predicted proteins | sample czorhiz316metaG_FD_104810 | JGI IMG/M metagenome (GOLD analysis project Ga0137399, IMG submission 104810) | Vadose zone soil microbial communities from Angelo Coast Range Reserve, California, USA - czorhiz3.16 metaG | ecosystem: Environmental > Terrestrial > Soil > Vadose zone | place: USA...
AATTGAGCGCGCTTCTCCTCGAAGCTGGATCACATTGTCACCATCGTTGAGCTCGCTGCCATCTTTTTGAAGCACGGCGACGTCTAATGCCGAATCGACCCGCCGAAAAACTTCCGCGGCCGTTTCTGTTCCGGCAAGAATCGCTCGCTCACGAGCAACAATTCGCGCGGTCGCGTGCTGATTCTTGGAAACAAAAAAATCGGTCGTGACGTCGCCTTCGCCGATGTCTTCGCGCAAGGCGATTTCGATTGGATCGACCATGGCCGGTTTCATGTGGCGGCGGTCAGGCTTGGCGCTTGATAAATGCATTTGCCGCGAACGTAAGTTTCGAGATTGGCCTGCGGCCCGCCGCGGTAAATGCAAAGCGCGACCACATCTTCAGCTGCAAACTTGGCCAGACCATTCTGATTTGGATACGGCAGGAGCGCGGCAAGATCGACAACGATCAAATCGGCTTCTTTGCCGGCGTCCAGTGTGCCGATGATTTTGGCTTTGCCGAGCGCGCAGGCGCCGCCATGGGTGGCGAGATAAAATGCTTCGCTCGGACGAAGCGGTCGCAGGTTTGGTTCGTAGGCACTGCGCGCCTTTTGCACTTCAATCGCCGCGCGCATCACCTGCCACATATTTAGCTCCGGTCCGCCGGCAACATCGGAACCGAGTCCGACATTGATTCCGGCTTTCAAAAGTTGGTCCAACTTCATCAGGCCGCTGCCCAGAAAAAGATTTGAGCTCGGACAATGGGCCACACTGGATTGCGCGGCCGCGATGGCTGCGATCTCTCTCGGATTAAGATGAATGCAATGACCCAGCACGGTGTGCGAGGTGAGCATTCCACATTTTTCATACACGTGGGTGTAGTCGCGCGCGCTCATGTAAAGGTGATGCACCTTTTCCAGTTCCTCGCGATTTTCGGCCAGATGTGTTTGCAGATATGCTTCGAGTCGGGCTGCGAGTTCGGCAGCGCCACGCATCATTTTTTCCGAACAAGTGACTGCGAAACGCGGGCTGAAGGCGTACTCGAGCCGGCCTTCTTCGGCCCGATGCCACTTACGGCAAAGGCGTTCGCTCTCCACGAGTGAAATAGAGAGGACCTTTTTCGGCTGAAGCTGCCCGTAGGAACCGAGGTCCATCATCATTTTCCCGAGAATTGCGCGGATGCCGGTTTGTTTGGCGGCCTCGAACCCAACCTCGCAACTGTCTTCATAAATTGCCGCGTAAGCCATCACGGTGGTTGTGCCATTGCGCACCAGCTCGTGAAAAAACTGTGGCGCTTCCGCTCGCGCTTTCGGTCCGGTAAACTCGCGCTCGACCGGGAAGATGTGTTGCCGCAGCCAGGGAAGCAGCTCGCTTTCGCCGCGCGCGACTACCGAATATTGCGGCAGATGGGTGTGACAATCGATCAGTCCTGGAAAAATTGCCGTTCCTCGTCGGTCGATCCAACGAACTAAATTCGGTCGCAGCCTGCGCAGATCGTCGTAGTCGCCGATTTCTGAAATCTTTCCGTTGTCGATGATCATGGCGCCGTTGGGCCGGCCCCGCAACGTGCCGAACTCTGGCGCATCGATCAGGAAGCCGCGGAGGCCGAACGGGCTAGGGTCGCTCTGCATAAAGCGCAGCCGCTATCAAACCATTTTGGCTGGGCGCGCCGCAACACCGCAATTGACTCCGAAAGCATTCGCGAGTTGAGAGGACTTTCTGCGCAAAAAAAGATTCGGGCAGCGCACGCCAAGGAGAAACAGCAAATACAAAAACGTGCAACCGCCCGAATCGCCTTAACCTGTTAAATTGGACAGTGCCCGGGGGCCGGCGTTCGAATTATTTACGATTTTTTCGGACTGAGCAGGCTCAACTGCGCCAGGCAGTTACAACTTCATCTCCTCTTGGGTCGAACCACCGGCCCGGGCCGCCTCGTCCTTGACCTCTTGGAGGAGCGATTTGAATTCGCATTTTTCGAGTTGAGCGATCAGCGCCGGGTAATCCGGCTTGATCCGGAGGTCGTCAATGGGGACTGGCAACTCCGTGTCGCAATCGAGTTCCACCATTTTTCGGTTCTGCAAAATTTGTTCGCGAGCGGCGGTGAGCTTTTCTCGCGTTCGCTCACTTTTCACCTTGTCGATGTTTGCCAGCAGCGGCTCCAGGCCGCCGAATTCGCGAATGAGCCCGGAGGCGGTCTTGCGCCCGAGACCGGCGACACCGGGAATGTTGTCCACGGAATCGCCCGAAATCGCGAGCACATCGCCGATCAATTTCGGCGGCACATCCCATTTTGCAGTCGCTTCCGCTTCACCGAGCAAAGCGAACGCGTCTTTTGGTGAAGCGAGATCGGCCTTGGCCGTGGTGTAAACCTTCACACTCGGGCCGATCAATTGATACAAATCTTTGTCGTTAGTCGCCAGGATCACTTCCATTCCTTTTCGCTTGCCGGCCGCCATCGCATAGCAGCCCATCAAATCGTCCGCCTCGGTGTTTGGGAGCGAAATGTTTTTGAATCCGAGCAACGGCGTCAGTTTTTGAATGAAATCCAATTGCGGCACCATCGGCAGCGGCATTTCTTTGCGCGTTTCCTTATAGGCCGGTTGCAATTTCACTCGCCGTTCCGGCATGCCTTCGTCCCAAAACACCGCGCCCAGCTCCGGCTGCAGATGCTTGAGCATCAGCCGGAGCGTTTTGGTGAAGCCGAAAATCGCATTCGTGGGTTCGCCGCGGGAGTTGGACAGGTTCGGGATCGCGAAAAACGACCGGTAAACGTAGTAATGCCCATCTATTAAGAGCAGCTTCATGTCAGAAGACAGGATTCACTCGATTCCAGGGATTTCAAAATCCAAGGCGGCATTCGTTTAGCAAAACCTCTGTTAATCCTGTTAATCCTGTCCAATGATGGGGAAATGCCCGAGCAATGGATCATCCGAGTTGAGGGAAGAGAATACGGCCCAGCCGATCTCGCGACCTTGCGCGAATGGAAAACCGATGGTCGCGTCCTGCCGACGAATCCGGCGCGCATGGTAGATGTCGACCCGGCCGCCGTAGTGATATCGGCGGAGGAGGCTCTTTGGAAAACCGCCGGCGACATTCCCGGTCTGTTTCAAGTCGAAGCCCCGCCGGTGCAGAGAGAAGTCAGAGATCAGAAGTCGGAAGTCACAAGTCAGCAATCAGCCGCCTACGCGCGAGGCTCCGGCGTGCCGGAGGAAGTCAGAGATCAGAAATCGAAGAGCAAGGCGCCGAGTCGGAACATTTTGGTCGAAACATTTCGAATTTATTTTCGAGGGTTCTTCCAATTCCTTTGCCTCTCGTTGCTGAGTATCGTCCCGATTCTCTGCGCCGAATTCACCAGTCGGTTCATCGACACCGCGCCCGGGGTGAACGTCGACCTGCGAACGCTCGTCGCCGTGGCGTTCGGATTGTGCATGCTCGTGCTCCGAATTGTTCTGATCCCAGTTTACATCGCCGGCATCCAGATTCTCACCGCCGAACTCGCGACCGGACATCGGATCGGCTTTCTCAGCGTCCTCAACGGAGCCGTTAAATATTGGCCGCGCGTGGCCGGTCTCGCCCTTTTCGTCTATGGCGTTTTCTTTTTACTGATCTTGTTCGCTTTTGGCATCGCGATCATGGTCGTCACTTCAGCGACGCTTTTCTCGATCGTGCTCGCGCTCGGGCTGCTCGTGATTCAGGTTTGGTTGTTCGGCCGGTTTTTCATCAACGTTCTTTTCTGGCAACAATTCACCGTGCTCGAAAACGCGACTGCGGCCGACGCCCTCCGCGAAAGCAGAAAACTCGCCCGCGGCGGACGCGATCTTCCGTGGTATCAACGACCGCTCTGGCGCGGCGCGTTTATCGTTTCGATCTGGTTCGCGTTTATTATTGCTCTCAGCGTCGCGGTGTTCTGGCCGAAACTGAGTGCCGAGTGGCCAATGTTGCAGGAGTACTTCAATCAGCTGACCCAGACCCAGGATCCGCAAGCGATCTTGCAAAAAATAAATACGAGTCTGCAAACGCGCGGATTCGATTATCCGGCATTGGCCCTCAACATTGGGCAGCGGCTTCTTCAACCGCTCCTCGGCATCGCCTTCGTCGTCCTTTATCTCGACAGCAAACACGAGAGCTGAGTAATTTGCGTTCTTGGGCCTAACGAGATGGAGCTCAGCCACTCCGAAAGCTTTCGCGAGTTGGCTCCAGCGATTAGTTAGGCCTATTGGACGTAGCGCCGCGTGCGGTTGTCGAACAAAATAAAATCATACTTAGTCTTGCCGACCTCTTCCTTCGGAATGGGATGCTTTCTCTGCGCAATAAGCGCGATACCTGTTCGCTTCTCCTTTTCTGAGAGCGCGTCCTTCACCTCGTGACGATCCATCGGGTCTTCGTACCTAAACACTTTGATGTCGCGGCGTGATCCGTCGGGAGCCATTGTGAAAGCGAATATGACAGTGGTGTGATCCCACGGCTTCAACTGCTGACCAGTCGGACCGACGAGGAACTCGTCGCGCAGCTGATAAACGATCTTATGTCCCGCCGAATCCGTCATAATCACGCGATCGCCTTCGGTTTGATACTTCAATGTGGTTGGCGTGCCCGGGCGACCTGGCCCGAGCATCGGGCGTTTAACGACGATGCCGTTGCGCTGGAATGTGAGCGCGTTCTTGCCGTCGCTCCATCGGCCCAGCACGGCGTCAGCTGTGCTGGCCGCAAGAATTGACGCGAACGAGATGAATGCTGCTAACGCGACGATGATGCGTGCTGTCATAGGCCTAACGAGAATAAGCTGAGCGAACCGCTGACGAGAGCGAGCTGTGCTTTGGGTTTCAGTGTTGAAGTCATTGAAAATAAATTTGCGCGCCGGTCAGCGGTTCGCTCCAGCGCCTGGTTAGGGCACGTGACCTTTTGAGAGCATGATGAATGCTTCTCCCTTGTACTTTGGTCGCGGGCCGTCAATGAGTCGGATTTGAACAGGCCACGAATCGCCTGGCGGCTTCGGCGCGACAGCGCCCAGCCGAAGGTCTTTCCGCACGCACTCGACATACGAATTGCTAGGCGAGAAGAGCAAGCGTCGGATGTGTCCGTCCGCCGCGACGACTGCTATAATATCGCAGTACCGATTACTAAACGGATGGGACTCGCACACGTCCATCGCGTGCAGCATCGGTTCAGTGCTCCAGTCCGAAAATTTTTCCGCGTACCGGGAGCCTTCATGTGTGGAGAGAGTGTATTTCTTCTCCGCCGCGGCAGAGAGGCTTTCGAAATCGCCGCGACTGGCGGCGATCGCCAAACACGCTGCAATCAGGAGAAGCAAAAAACAGAGGACGCGCTTCATAGCCCTAACGAGAAAGAAATAGCCACTCCGAAAGCTTTCGCGAGTTCGCTCCAGCGCTTGGTTAGGCCTGTTCAATGCCGCGGCCATGCGAGAGTATTGGTGGCGACAGCCGCGATCGCGATGCAAAGAATCAAAATAGGGAACAAAGCGGGCCTGATGACCCAATACCAGAACCAGTAACGATCTTCGGTTCTCTCCTCGCGCATCCCGAATACTCCAAGTGCAACTCCATCTCTGATGGATAGGAAACTGTTGGTGAGAGCGCAAACTGAATAGACCGAAAGGGCAATGAGAAGCATTCGTGGATGAAAGTACGAATACGTGAGGGCCCCGACGAACGGCAATATCTCAAGCGCGAACAGGCGAGTGACGAGTTCCGCTCTCGTGGGATTCCGGCGCGGCATAGACCTAACGAGAATTAGACTCATCGAGCATCTGAAAGAGCGTAGCGCTTCTGAATCTTCTTTCGCAAGGGGTCAAGTCCGTAAGCGGTCGGGATATCGATCACAGTCGTGTCTCTCAGGGAGATTGAAACTCGTTTGTCGATCCCTCGTGTATTGTACCAGACCCGTGTGATCTCGGGAACCGGGACGCGTACCTGCTCTCCTTTGCGATAAAACGTCAACTCGTCCTCCGACAGCATCATGGGAAAACGCTTTCTTGTAGCGAGCGCTTTCAATCCACCGCCGATAGCAATAAGAGCCATCACTAGCGCGAGCAGGCTCCACAACGACACAATACCAACGACTAGCATTGAGCCACTTAACGCAAGGAGAAGGATTCCGAGGACGACAAATGCAATCGAGTTGCTGATGGAATAGCGGACAACGGTGTCACTGGAAGTCGGGTTCATGAGCCTAACGAGAACGAGATAAGCCACTCCGAAAGCTTTCGCGAGTTGGCTTCATCGTTTGGTTAGATCTCATTTCTTCGAGAAAATCTTTCCATCGCCCTTCGCCGCAAACGGCGACTTCAGCGAAAGCTCGTTGTCCTTGAGCGTGTAGGGAAACGCGACGTTCACGGAGTAATCGTCCCTGTGATCTAGCGACACGCAAATCGCGTCGGTCTTCTCGGTCTCGCCTGGAGGGATGGTGCGAATATCGTAAACGATCGCTGTGGCAATGTAATCTCCCTTAACTGCGCTCTGATGGAAAGCTTCCGTCAACAGATCAACAAGTTCTTTGCCCTTTGGGAGCTCAGTGCCTGTGTAGGCCCCGTGGTGAACGATCTCTCCATCAGGTTTCATTGCTCCACCGAACGGATGAAACTCGCCGTGCTCGCGCAACATCTTCTCGGCGAAAGGGAGAAGTGAGTTCATCAGCTTCTCGCAGTCTTCTTTGGGTGTTGCCATGCTAGAACGACACAGTGCTAGGAAGATAAGGGCTGTCGCAACACGACTAGGCGTCATGAGACCTAACGAGACGGAGATAAGCCACGGCAGGGTGTCGTGGCAAACACGCTGAACTCATTTCGCAACGGGGCCGTTGGCTTCATCGATTGGTTAGACGGTGTGCGTGCCATGAAATCTGAAACGTCGAATAAGAGCGCCGACAACAAAGGCAATGACGAAGTAGAATAGCCACCAAAGAAAAAGGGAAATAAGAGAGCCAAGACGTGTGGGTTCCGGCCAGCCAACCTCACGCGTCAACTGCGGAAGGCCAATTTGGTGAAGCTTGTCCAGCACATCGATGGACGTCGAGTAGAACCAGAAGGCGACTGATTCGTTAGATCTAGCGAGTATCCAATTCGCGGCGAACAGGAGAATACTTGCCGCAAACACACAAAGAAGAAATCGAGGAAGACGTGACATCCGTCTAACGAGAATTCGAACCAAATTTTGGATATTTTAAGAGAAATGTCCAAACTTTGGGTCTAATCCGGCGAAGGTTCATCTTAATTGAGCGTAAGATACGGTAGTAAACCGTGGACTCCGCCCTCGCGGCCAAACCCACTCTCTTTATATCCACCGAAGGGGCTGGTCGGATCGAATTTGTTGTAGGTGTTGGCCCAAACCACGCCGGCCCGGAGTTTGTTCACGATTTTGAAAATCTTTGAGCCTTTGTCGGTCCAGACGCCGGCGCTCAATCCATAAGGCGTGTTGTTCGCGCGCTCGATCGCTTCATCGGGTGTGCGAAACGTCATCACACTCAGCACCGGTCCGAAAATTTCTTCCTGTGCGATCCGGTGTGAGGCGGTTACGCCGGTGAAAAAGCTCGGCGGATACCAATAGCCTTTGGCGGGCAATCGGAGCCGCGGTTGAACCAGCTTGGCGCCTTGTTTCACGCCGCTGTCGACCAGTTCGCAAATTTTTTCGAGCTGCATCCGTGAATTGATCGCGCCGATGTCGGTGTTTTTGTCGAGCGGATTGCCGACGCGTAGCGTGGCGATGCGATCGCGCAATTTCCGAATGACTGGCGCGAAAACACCTTCCTGCACAAACAAGCGTGACCCGGCGCAACAAACGTGGCCTTGATTGAAATAAATTCCGGAGATGATTCCTTCGACCGCCTGATCGATTGCCGCGTCTTCGAAAATAATATTGGCCGCTTTGCCGCCAAGCTCGAGGGTCAGTTTCTTTTTCGTTCCGGCAACCGAATGCAAAATGCGTTTGCCGACTTCGGTCGAGCCGGTGAACGCGATCTTGTCAATGTTTGGATGCTCGACCAGCGCGCGTCCGGTCTCGCCCGCGCCGGTGACGATGTTGACCACGCCCTCGGGCAATTCCGCTTCCTGAAAAATTTCGGCAAGATGCATTGCGGTGATCGAAGTTGTTTCGGCCGGTTTGAGAATGCAGGTGTTTCCGCACGCGAGCGCGGGCGCGAGTTTCCACGCCGCCATCAAAAGCGGGAAATTCCAGGGAATGATTTGGCCGGCCACGCCTAACGAGCGCGGCTCGCGTCCGGGAAATGCGTACCGAAGTTTGTCGCACCAACCAGCGTGATAAAAAAAGTGCGCCGCCACCAGCGGCAGATCGATGTCGCGCGATTCCTTGATCGTCTTGCCACCGTCCATCGTTTCGAGCACGGCCAGTTCGCGCGATTTCTCCTGGATCAAGCGCGCGATCCGATAGAGATATTTCCCGCGTTCGCGCCCCGGCATTTTGCTCCAGACATTGTTGTAGGCGCGCCGCGCGGACTTCACCGCAAGATCGACATCGCGCGCGTTTGCGTCCGCGATTTCGGCGAGCGTCTCTTCAGTCGCGGGATTGATCGACTCGAAATATTTTCCACTGCGTGGCGCGACGAATTTTCCGCCGATAAAAAGCTGATAACGGGGTTTGAGTTTGATGTAGTTACTTGCTTCGGGCGCGGGCGCGTAATCCCAGCGGTCACCGAAGCTCAATCGCCTTTGGCTCGGCGGAAGCGCCACCCGATAGTTGATCGCCTTGTGTTCGCGCACGACCACGGTACGAACGCGCGGCATTTTCTTGCGCGTCGCCACTTTTCGTTTTCTGCGCTGCGCTTTCATGGCAGCGAAAAGTAATCCGCGCCTTGATAATTACCGTCGACCATTTTCACAATTTGCATCAAGACGTCGTTGACGAGGGTGCTGGCGCCGAACCGGAAGAGATCGGACGTCAGCCAATCGTCGCCGAGCGTTTCCTTTAACATCACCAGATAAGCGAGCGCCTGTTTGGCGGTGCGAATGCCGCCGGCCGGTTTCATTCCGATCCGCAGTCCGGTTCCGTAAAAATAATCGCGGATCGCTTCGAGCATCACCAGCGTGACCGGCATCGTTGCCGCCGGTGAAATTTTTCCGGTCGAAGTCTTGATAAAATCGGCGCCGGCGCGCATCGCGATTTCGCTGGCGAGGCGAACATTGTCGTAAGTTTGGAGCTCGCCTGTTTCCAAAATCACTTTCAGGTGCGCGTCGCCGCAGGCCTCTTTGGTCGCCGCGATTTCATCGAAGATGCCACTGTAATCACCGGTCAGAAAATTTCCGCGGTTGATCACCATGTCGATTTCGTCAGCGCCGTCGTTGGCTGCGCTCCGCACTTCCTGTAACTTCAATCGCAACGGCATCAGCCCGGTTGGAAAAGCAGTCGCGACCGACGCGACTTTGACGCCGGAATTCCCCAGAAACTTTTTGGCGAAACGGACGAGGTTCGGGTAAACGCAAACCGCTGCGCATGACGGAACTTCATAGCGCGAATCGAGCGGCTGCATCGCTTTGCGGCAAAGGAATGCGATTTTGCCGGGCGTATCTCTTCCTTCGAGCGAAGTCAGGTCCATCATCGAGACGGCGAGTTTAAGGCCGGCGAGCTTGGCCGAAGTTTTAATGCTGCGCTTGGCAAAGGCGGCTGCGCGTTCTTCGGCCATGACTTGATCGATAACCGGCGCGGGGCGCGGCGCATTCCGCTGGAAGCGAGCGGTTTCGAAACGTGCGATTGTTTTCATGAAGTGGCTTTAAAGCTGATAAAAGGAAAAGTTTTGCAGGGTGGCGACCACTATTGCGTTGGAATCCGATTCTTAGCCTAAACCCGCCAGTCAAAGCAATGCAGACGTTCCTCTTGTTCCTCGCCTTCTCCGAACCCTCGCCGCTCGCGCTCATGATTACAGGTGCGATCAGTCTGGGTTTGCTGGCGATTTTTCTCCACCACAAGCTCGGCTAATCGCGCGAATCGCGGATTGCGCGTTGTGTTGGCGTGAGAGATAAGAACGTCGCGCCTTATGACAACGGTGAAGACCTTGCCCGGAAAACCGTATCCGCTCGGCGCGACCTGGCTTGGCAACGGCGTTAATTTCGCAATTTTTTCCGAACACGCGACCGGGATCGAACTTTGCCTGTTCGACAACATCGATGCGCCGCATGAGAACGCGCGCGTTCCGTTGCGCGAGCAAACCGGACAAGTCTGGCACGTGTTTTTACCCGATGCGCGACCGGGACAACTTTATGGATATCGCGTGGCCGGTCCGTACGAGCCGAATCGCGGACTGCGTTTCAATGATTCGAAACTGTTGCTCGACCCTTACGCCAAAGCGATTGCGGGCCAAATCAATTGGTCGGACGAAATGTTCGGGTACGTGGTTGGCGATAAAGACGAGGACCTCGCGCGCGATTCGCGCGATGACGCCTGGGCGATGCCGAAGTCGGTCGTAATCGATGGCGGATTCGATTGGGGCGACGACAACCGGCCGAACACGCCGCTTTCGGAAACGGTGATTTATGAAATGCACGTCAAAGGATTCACGAAATTGTGGCAAGAGGTGCCGGATCAATTGCGCGGCACTTATGCCGGAGTCGCGAACGAGCAGGCGATCCGGTATCTGACAAATCTTGGCGTGACCGCGGTCGAACTGTTGCCAGTGCACACGCATCTGGATGAGAAATATTTGGTCGATCGTGGAGTAATAAATTACTGGGGCTACAACTCGATCGGATTTTTCGCGCCGCAGGCGAGTTACTCGAGCAACCGTGACGCCGGCGCGGAAGTGATCGAATTCAAAGGAATGGTGCGCAATCTCCACGCTGCCGGCATCGAAGTGATTCTCGATGTTGTTTATAATCACACCGGCGAAGGAAATCATCTCGGGGCGACGGTCAGTTTTCGCGGCATCGATAATTCGGCGTATTACCGGCTGCTCGCGGACAATCCGCGTCTCTATTTAGATTACACCGGCACCGGCAACACCATCGACACGCTTTGCCCGAGCACGTTGCAGATGGTGATGGACAGTTTGCGTTATTGGGTCACAGAAATGCGCGTCGATGGTTTCCGGTTCGATCTCGCCCCCGCGCTCGCGCGCGACGGCACCGGCTTCGACAAATTCCACGCCTTCTTCAAGATCATTCAACAGGACCCAATTCTTTCGCAGGTGAAATTAATCGCCGAACCGTGGGATGTCGGCGACGGCGGTTATCAAGTCGGCAACTTTCCGGCGCCGTTTTCGGAGTGGAACGGAAAATTTCGCGACGCGATGCGCAGTTTTTGGCGCGGCGACGAAGGTTTTATCGGCGAAGTGGCGTATCGATTGACCGGCAGCCCCGATCTTTATCAGCACGATGGCCGAGCGCCGTTCGCGAGCGTGAATTTCATCACCTCGCACGATGGATTCACCCTGAACGATCTGGTCAGTTATAACGACAAGCACAACGAAGCCAACGGCGATGAAAACCGCGACGGTGACAATCACAATCGTTCCTGGAATTGCGGGGTGGAAGGACCGACTGACGATCCGAACATCGACAGTTTGCGCCGGCGGCAGGAGCGCAATTTTTTGACGGTGCTCTTTTTGTCGCAGGGCGTGCCGATGCTTTTGGGCGGCGACGAATTCGGCCGCACCCAAAAGGGGAACAACAACGCCTATTGCCAGGACAACGAAGTCAGCTGGCTGAACTGGCAGCGTGACGGAAAACAGAACCGGCTTTTCGAGTTCACCAGAAAATTAATTCGGCTGCGGCGAGAGCATGCGGTTTTTCGCCGGCCGAAATTTTTCCAGGGCCGGCGCGTCCGCGGCGGCGAGATCAAAGACGTGATGTGGTTCAATCCGGGCGGCAACGAAATGAGCGACGAGGAATGGAATTCGCCGTTCGCGCGTTGTCTCGGAATGCTCGTCAGCGGCGACGCGGTTGATCTGGTGGATAGGCACGGCGAACCCGTGCGCGACGATACCTTTCTTCTCTTGATCAACGCGCATCACGAACCGGTCGCATTCGTGCTTCCGGGAGAGGAACATCTCGAATGGGAACAGATTCTCGATACCACGAACGAGGACGGCTTTCTCAAGGACCCGAAAAAATTCTCGTCTGGCGACGATGTCGATCTTGGCGGACGAGTCGCGTGTTTATTCAAGCTCAGCCGGGGCGAGCAACCGCGCGCACGTCACGAGTCATGGAAGAAGCGCGCCGTTGCAGCTCTCGCCGCGATTACTGGTGACGAGGAGCGCGCCAGCGGGAAAACATAAGACGTTTCGCACAACGGACACAAAGGGCACAAAGTTCCTTGGAACTTATTTTGGGCCGGTCCGTCGTGACCTCGTGCCCTTGGTGCGAGAAGATTGTTTAGCGCGCGATCTTGTCGCGGGGCGCGAATTGATTATAGAAGAATGAGACGCGCCTTTCCCGCGTCGTCAGTTAAGATGTTGTTATGGCTATGATACCGGTTTCACTCGTCATCGTAGCAGATCGCGGCAGTTTGAAAGCGTATCAAGTCAACGAAACGCCGACCCGCGGGCCGAGTTTGAAATTGATCCAGGCCTTCGATATCACCGATGCGCACGGCAAACTCATCGACAAGCTGACCGATTTGGCCGGACGCTTTCCTGTCACCGAAAGCGCGGGCGCGCATCGCGGAGCAGCTTCCATCGCCGAGAGTAAACTTGAAACCGAGACTGACCGCCGCATTAACAAAGAGCTGGCCGATCAAATCGCCAAAATTGTCAACGGAAGCGGCAGGGAAGGCTGGGCCTTCGCCGCCTCATCCAAAATTCATTCGGCGATTGTCGATCTTTTGCCCGACCGCGTTCGCAACCGGATCGTCGAGCACGTGAAATCCGATCTGGTTAAAGTGGAGTCGGCGAAACTGCCGAATCATTTTCGTTCCCTTCGTCCGATTTAAGCTCAATATTTAATTATGCAATTGCCCGTCAACATCACCTACCGCGGCCTGGAAAAATCGGAGAAGATCGACAACCTGGTAATGACTCACGCCGCTCGGCTCGACAAATTTTGCGACCACATCAACCGCTGCGACGTCGCGATCGAGCAACCGAACCACACTCATCACAAAGGCAATCCGTATCGTTGCCGGATCGATGTGACGGTAAGGCCGCGCCACGAGTTGGTGAGCGACGAAAAGCAAATGGACAACGGCTCGCACGAGCCGCTCAACAAAGTGATCCACGACGCGTTCAAAACGATGGAGCGCCAGCTGCGCCACCTGGTCGAGAAACAACGCCGCGAATAGACGACGAATTTATTGCCGTTCGGATTTCGCGTAATGCTCGGCGCCGAGAAAGTGGAGCGACACGTACGGCTCATCGCCAATGACCCAACTGTCGTGCGGGATCGGGGGAATGTGGAAAAGTTCGCCGGCGTGTAATTCGACAACGCGACCATCATCGAACGCGGCCGTGGCGGTGCCGGAAAGCACGAGTCCGACGTGTTCAACATGACAACGCGTTGCGCCGACGCTTGGACCGACGTGCTCGCTCCATTTCCAACCGGGCTCGTAAGTCGCGCGCCCGATCGTCATCCCGCCGATGTGCACCAATTCAAATTTCCCTTTCTGCATCACCCGCACTTCGTCCGGCGACTCGAACCGTTTCAGGATGACGCCGATTTGGTTACTGTTCATGGCATGTCGGTAACTTCTTGGATGTCGATCTTGCTAATTCGATTCTGATTGTCGATTTTGAGTTCGATTAGAAATCCCGGCCCAGCTTCAGCGTGAGTGGGCGGATAAAAGGATGTTAGTGTCGGAGGTGATTGTTCTTCATTTATCAGAAACTCGAGTCCAGCAGCGCTCAAAATCTTCTTCGCGTCTTCGATGCTCTGACCAACTCTTAGCCGTTGCCCGATTGCCAAGTTAAAGTGCGGTCTCATTTGCTCGATCTCAGCTTGCTGGTGCCGAACCAAACGGCCGAGAGAAATCCCGAACATAATTCGTGGAACGACGATGTACGCGGCAGCCGCGACAACTACAACAACTGCGGCGGTGATGAGAATTTTTCTCCGCCGAGTCATTTGGGAGAACGACAGTGAAAACGCGCGAACTACGCCGGCGCGCCGGGAGCGTCGGGGAGTGGCGGAGCTTCGGGACCGACTACGACCTGGCGCGGCGGTTTTTCGGGCGGCATTTTTTCACCCGAAGTTGGCGTCACTGTCGGCGGTGGATTCCGTAATTCGCCGTACTGGATCAGTTCTTTGATCTGCACGCCGTCGAGCGTTTCGTATTCGAGCAACGTTTTGGCGATCGCGTCGAGGTGGTTGCGATTCGCAATCAGAGCTTGTTTGGCGGTTTGATACGCGTCATCGAGCAAACGGCGCACTTCGTGATCGATTTCTTCGGCAGTGGCTTCGCTGTAATCGCGGTTGCGAGTCAGTTCGCGGCCGAGGAAAACGTAATCTTCGTGCTCGCCGTACTCGACCATGCCGAGTTTTTCGCTCATGCCCCATTCGCAAACCATTTTTCTCGCCATCGCGGTCGCCATCTTGATGTCGCCGGCGGCGCCGGTGGTAACGTCGCCGAAAACAATTTCTTCCGCGACGCGGCCGCCCATTTTCACGGCCAAACTGGCAAGAAGTTCGTTTTTGCGATTGGTGTATTTGTCTTCCTCCGGCAACCACATGGTCGATCCAAGCGACGGGCCGCGCGGAATAATAGTGACTTTGTGCAGCGGCTCGGTGTGCGGAAGCAGTTCGAGCAACAAAGCGTGACCGGCTTCGTGATACGCGGTGTTGGTTTTTTCTTTTTCGCTCAGCGCCATGCTGCGGCGCTCCTTGCCCCAACGAACTTTGTCGCGCGCTTCCTCCAATTCAGAGAGCGTGATTCCTTTCAATCCGCGACGGGCGGCGAGTAGCGCTGCTTCGTTGATCACGTTGGCCAACTCGGCGCCGGAATAACCAGGCGTGCCGCGCGCGACCACTGCAAGATCGACACCTTCCGCGAGTTTTACTTTCTTGGAGTGCACCCGCAAAATTTCTTCGCGGCCTTTCACGTCGGGAAGATTGACGGTGATTTGGCGATCGAAACGTCCAGGGCGCAGCAACGCCGGGTCGAGAACGTCCGGGCGATTCGTCGCCGCGATGATGATGACACCTTCTTGCGTGTCGAAGCCATCCATCTCGACGAGCAACGCATTCAGCGTTTGCTCGCGTTCATCGTGTCCGCCGCCGACACCATGACCGCGATGACGGCCGACTGCGTCGATTTCGTCGATGAAAATAATGCAGGGCGCGGATTTCTTGCCTTGCTCGAACATGTCGCGCACGCGGCTCGCGCCGACGCCGACGAACATTTCCACGAAATCGGAGCCGCTGATAGAGAAGAACGGAACGTCCGCTTCACCGGCGATCGCGCGGGCTAAGAGAGTTTTACCAGTTCCCGGAGGGCCGACCATCAACACGCCCTTCGGGATGCGGCCACCGAGTTTCTGAAATTTTTTCGGGTCGCGCAAAAACTCGACCAGTTCCTGGACTTCGTCCTTGGCTTCCTCGACGCCGGCGACGTCCTTGAAGGTGATCTTGTTTTTGTCACGCGCGAGCATGCGTGCTTTCGATTTGCCGAAGTTGAGCGCGCCTTTGCCGGCCATGCGGATTTGTTGGCGGAAAAGAAAATAAAGAAGCAAGAGCAACAGCAGAACAGGCGCAAAGCTCGCGAACACCTGGGTCCACGGGTGCGATTCGGAACGAATGGCCGGTTGAATGCCAGCGGCGGCGAGTTTGTCCTGCAAATTGCTGGTGAAATTGAGATAAATGGTGGTGCGAAATTGCACTTGCATGTTTTGCTCGCCGCCAGTGCCCTGCTTGATGTACTTGCCGCGCAATTCTTGCGTCGGCTTGCCTTCCTCGACGAACAACGAGAGCGTCGAAGTTTTGTCGTTCACGATTTGCTTATTATCGAGCAGCTCGAGGAAGCGATTGTAGGGAACGTCTTCGAGCTGGGGATAGTTCCCGCGCCAGAACAGCATCGCGAGGGCGAAAAAGCCGAACGCGACCGCGATCAGGATGACGCCGCGCCAGTTAAAACTGGGCTCGTTACCGCGCTGTTTGTTGTCGCGTTGGGAGTTACGATCGGATTGTGGCATAAGGGGTGCGATTACTCGCGAGAAGAAAGGCTAACATGAAGGTGTGGCATTGCAAAAAGCAGAGTCCGAGCCGGACGGGCATTTTTCAGAAGAAGGTTGGTTCGCCGGTCGCCGACCTTCGCACAAGATCGACATCTGACAACGTAAAGGTCGCTTCGCGAGCCACGTTGGTGGGCGACGCTGCATTGCTTAATGACGCGATTCCTGTAAAATTTCTCTTTCAGATCGAGACATGACTCAATTGGTTTCAACGGTCGCGGAAAAACTGGATCGCGCGGTGCAAAAAGTGACGCCGTTCGCGTATCGGGTGCGGCGGCAGGGCCGGCGCCTGATGCGGCGCGCCTTGCGCAAACCGCGCAGCGTTTCGGAAGGTCCGAACCTGTTGCCGGTGCTGATCCAGGTGCTGGCGAGTTTTTCCAAAGCCGACGGCGTCCTGTTGGAAGAAGAAATCGACTCGAGTCTTGGATTTTTGCGTTACGATTATCCGGAAGCGGTTTACTCCGAGCTCCGCCAACTTTTCCGGCAAGCGCTCTACGAGCAACAAGATCTGTCGGCGATGGCGCAAAAGCTGAGCACGCAGTTGACGACCGAGCGCAAGATCATGCTCGGCGTTCAACTTTACGATCTGATTTCGCAGGCCGGGCTGAAACAGGAACAGGTGGTCGCGTTTTATTCGTTCATGTCGCAACTCGGCATGGCGGCGCAGGCGATCGACATCGTTTATCAATTGAACGCGTCCGAAGATGCCGACCCGTCGATTTATCAGCGGGGCGCGTCGCCATTGGAATCGCTCTCGTTTGCGAGCAACGGAAAAGCGGACGTGCGGATGAAAAACCTGGTCGAGAGCGATCGGTTAATGGCGTTTCGCTATCACGACCTGATCCTGCTCAAAAATTACAGCAGCCAAAATGTTTCCGTACGCGGCCGGCCGCTGGTGCGCGGCGGCTTCTGCCGAATTTATCCAGGGCAGCGAATCTTGGTCGGCGACCACGTGCTGACCTATCAGGAGCTGGCCCAGTATTTCAACGCCAAGAAAAACGTTTCCGTCCCGCAAATTTTTGTTCGGGTAAACAAAGACGCGGACGAAGTGGGTCTCGAGCGGGCGCGCACGCGCGAGAGCGCGCTTGAGATCGCATTCGGATTGAAGGTGCGGGTGAAAGCGTTGCGCGACGTTGATGCGGTGCTCAACGGCGTGACACTCAAATCCGGCGCGCAAGTGGAAGCGGCGCTCGACGACAAAATTCTTTTCCACAACGACAGCGAAATGGATTTGAGCGATCTGCGCCGGCGTGCTCGCGCGCTCGGTGGCCGGTTTCAACTCAAAGCCTCGAAATCGGAGTATCTGGTTTCTAACGATCCGGGCCGGCTTCAGCCGGACGACATTTTGCTTTCGCCTGGAACGAGCGGCGACGTTTTGCTGAAAATTTTCTGCGATTACGACCAACGCATCGGCCAATTGGAAGTGATCGAAGCCGACCGCCCGATTTTGGTCGGCGACGTAGCGGTAAGATCGACATATCCCCTCAAAGATTGCGACACGATCCGGATCGACGTCGGACAATTCCTGCGCTGCAATTTTTCAGAGCGCATCATCGAGGAAGAGCGCAACATCATTCGCACGCTCGAGGTGAGCGAGGTGACGCATCGTTTCGCGGGCGGCGACACCGGTCTGGAAGGAATTTCATTTGCCCTCACCCGTGGCGAACTGGTCTGCGTGATGGGCGCAAGCGGCTGCGGCAAAAGCACGTTGCTCAGAGTGCTGGCCGGCCAACTTCAGCCGACGACCGGCCAGATTTTTTTGAATGGTCGCTCGCTCTATCCAAACCTGGACGACCTCAAGAAATACATCAGTTACATCCCGCAAGAGGACGCGTTCGACGAGCATTTGACCATCGGCGAGAATTTGCAATTCGCGGCCGCGATTCGTTCGCCGCATCTTTCCCGGCGCGATCGAATGCGCCGGCTGGAAGCGAAATTGGTCGAGCTTGGGTTGGGCGAACGCCGCGATGCAGTCGTCGGCGCCGCGATCAAAAAAACGTTGAGCGGCGGCGAGCGCAAGCGACTCAACATCGGCCTCGATATGATCGGGATGTCGGACGTTTATCTGTTCGATGAGCCGACATCGGGTCTGTCATCCAAAGATTCCGAACACGTCCTCGAGATCATTCGTTCGATGGCGCACAACAAAATCATCATCGTCACCATTCACCAGCCGAGCTCGAAGCTGTTTCAGTTATTTCACAAGGCGATTCTGCTCGACAAAGGCGGCCGGCTCGTCTTTTTCGGAACGCCGACCGAAACGCTTCGCTATTTTGCCGAAGCCGAGCATCAACATCAGTTCGGCGCGGACCTGGGAGCGTGTCCGTCATGTGGGACCACGCGGCCGGAATTTATCTTCGACGTTTTGGAGACGCCGCTTCGCGATTTGAGCGGCGACATTATTTACGAGGAGAACAGCCGGGGCCAGTTGGTGGCGGCGCGGCGTTATTCGCCGGAGTTCTGGCGCGACAAGTACGAAGCGTTTCGGCTGATCCAGGACGTCAAACAAGTTTCACTCCGGCGCGAACAGGTGCCGCTGTTGCCGTCAACGCCGGTGCAAAAGCGAAAACGCGGGCCGATTCGCTGGCACGACGAGTGGACGCAATTCCGCGCGCTGATGCGGCGCTCGTTCATCAGCAAATTGCGCAACCGCGCGAACATTTGGATCACCACTTGCGCGGCGCCGGTGCTGGCGCTTTTGATTGGCTCGCTCCTGCGTTATTCGGAAAGCGGGAAATACGATTTCGCGTCGGCCTTCCACATTCCGACACATCTTTTTCTTGGATTGCTGGTGGTGATGTTTCTTTCGCTGACCAACAGCGCCGACGACATCATTCGCGACCGGCCAGTGTTGCAACGCGAGCGTAATCTCGATGTCCGATTGCCGTATTACATCTTCGCGAAGATGTCTTCGTTGTCGGTCTTCGCGCTGATCCAATGCGTGCTCTTCGTCTTGATCGGTAATTACATCCTGGAGATTCGCGGAATGTTTTGGGTCCATCTCGCGTTGATGTTCATGACGGCAATTGGCAGTCTTGCCCTCGGCCTTCTCGTTTCGTCGTTCGTTTCTGACGCGAAAACTGCGGCTAACATCGTCCCATTGGTTTTGATTCCCCAGATCCTGATGAGCGGCGCTCTTATTAAATATGAGGACATGAACCGCAACCTCAGCCTGGTTTATTCGCTGACCCGCTGGTTTCACGAACATCCGAACAAAGATCGCGGCAGAAAAATGGACAGCAAATTGCAGGTCCCATTCGTCTGTCAGTTCATTCCGATGCGCTGGTCGTACGAAGAGATGATTGTGGCGCAATCGAAACTTAATCCACTGACTTCCCGACAGGAGAGCGCGCAGCGCGAGATCGATGCGATCGTGGCGAAACATCGACAGTATCCGGCGGAAGGAAAGCGGCTCGACGAATTGAAAGAAGTCCTGGCGGTTCTGTCCGGTCTCGAAGCGAAATCAGCCGACGAGCTCGATCGTTATCTCAAACAGATCGATCAGGTGCTTGATCGAAAACGAACGTTCGACCCGGCCACATTCAAAGAAGCCAAAGGCGCCGTCACGGCCGAGCAGGTTTATGTGAACCAAAAAGTGTCCGACCTGATTTCCAACGCGGAGATGGAGCAAAGCGATTATCGCCGCGGTAGTCGGCCGAATGTTTTCTTCGGCGCAGAGAAACGTTACCTCGGGGTCAAGATCAGCGTCTTCGTTTTCAACACCATTGTGCTGATTGGATCCACATTTGGTCTGCTCGGATTGCTCTATTGGATCCTGCGCCGCCAACTCGAAGTGCGCCGAACGTGATGAAAATCGAAAATCCAAAATCCGAAATCCAAGATCGCTTGATCGTCGCTCCCAGCGACATCGACGCCGACATGCTTTACGCGACCAAATTTTGGGCGGGCGATCCGTTCATTTTTCTCGAGCAAAACGGAAAGCGCACGATCGTCTTGAGCGATCTGGAAATGGACCGCGGCCGGAGGACGGCCAAGGTCGACGAGTTTGTTTCGTTCAACCAACTCGAGCGAGAAGTGCAGGGCAAAGCGAAACAAGCGCCGCCTTATGAAAAAGTGCTGGCGCATTTTCTCCGTAAACGTGGAGTGAAAAGCGCGGTCGTGCCGGCGAATTTTCCGCTTGGCTTTGCCCGCGCGCTCGCCAAGGACGATGTCGATCTTGCCACGACCAATGGCCTTTTCTGGCCGGAGCGCGAAGCCAAGACGGACGATGAGCTGAAGTTGATCGGCCGTGCGCTTCGCATCACCGAAACCGGTTTGGCGCGCGCGATGGAAGTTTTGAAGGCGTCGAAAACGGCCGGAAAGAAATTGCGCTGGTCGGGTAAAACACTGACTTCCGAAATGCTCCGCGCGGAAATCGACTCCGCGATGTTACGTGCCGGTGGAACGCCGACGAATACGATCGTCGCCGGAGGCGATCAAGCCTGTGATCCGCATGAGCGCGGCTCGGGTCCGCTCTACGCGAACTCGTTGATCATCCTCGACATCTTCCCCCGCGACCCGAAGACCGGCTATTGGGGCGACATGACGCGAACGGTTGTCCGCGGACGCGCGAGCGACGCGCAGCGCAAACTTTGGGAGACGGTGAAAGAAGGACAGGAACTTGCGCTCCGGGAAATCAAAGCCGGGATCGACGGAATGAAAATTCACAAGGCAATTCAAGCGCTGTTCAAAAAGCGCGGTTATCCAACCGAAGTTCGAAAGGGAAAGAACGTCGGATTTTTCCACGGCACCGGTCACGGGTTGGGACTGGAGATTCACGAATATCCTCGGTTGCAAAAGGTGACCCTGAAAGATCGACAGTGTCTCACGGTCGAGCCGGGACTTTATTATCCCGGCCTCGGCGGCGTCCGGCACGAAGACGTGGTCGTGGTGACGCAGACCGGCTGCAAGATTCTCTCGCGATTTCCCAAGCAGCTGGAAATCTGAACGCGCAACACAGTTGAGCGTCTAAGGAAGGCAATTAGATTACGACCGGCATGTTCTATCCAATCGGATTTGGCGGAAGCAGTTGGCTCCTCTACATCGGCGTGCCCTTGATCATCGGCATCTGGGCGCAGATCCGCGTTAGCAGCGCCTTTAGTAAATGGGGGAAGGTGCGTGCGACGTCGAATATTACCGGCGCGGAATGCGCACGGGAAATTTTGCAGGCCGCGCAAATCCATGATGTCGATGTTGTCCAAACGGATGGCTTCCTCGGCGATCATTACGACCCGGCGAGCAAGAAGCTTTGTTTGTCGAGCAATGTTTACAACACGCCGTCAGTCGCCGCGCTTGGAATTGCCGCGCATGAGACCGGACACGCCATTCAACACGCCAAAGCGTACGCGCCGCTGAAGTTGCGAATGGCGATTGTGCCTGTCACTGCGGTTGCTTCGAACATGTTATGGTTCGTTTTCATCGGTGGTTTTGTTTTTCACATCGCCGGCTTAATCAAATTGGCGATGTTTTGTTTTCTTGCGCTAATCGTCTTCCAGCTAATCACGCTACCCGTAGAGTTCGATGCTTCTCGGCGCGCGAAAATTATTTTGCAGCAAATGGGCATCATTCAATCAGGCGAGGAGACGGTCGGAGTAAACAAAGTGCTCAACGCGGCTGCCCTAACCTATGTTGCTGCTCTAATCGCTACCGTTGGGCAATTTCTGTATTTTTTTGCCGGTCGCAATCGCGACTGATAGGATCGACGTCGATAATTGAAAGCCATGAATCCCGCGATCGCGTTACCGCCGGCCCGGCGCCTGACCGATTTGTTGTCGTCCGGGTCGGATGCCGGTGTTAAGTCTAAGAGAAACGCGATGGACGAGCCCCGGAAGGATGAAGACCAGCAGTTGGTGGCGCGCACCCAAGAAGGCGACGCGAGCGCCTTCGATCAGCTGGTGGTGAAATACACGCCGCGTCTTTACGGGCTGGTTTACAACATGACCTCGAACCATGAAGACACCAACGACCTGTTGCAGGACATTTTCGCAAAAGCTTACAAGGCGATCCGCGGGTTTCGCGGGAAATCTTCGTTTTACACTTGGATCCATTCGATCGCGGTGAACATGACACTGAACTTCCTCAAAAAACGCGGCCGCCGTTTCCAACTCAGCCTGGACGATGTCGATTCCAACATTCAAAGCGACAAGGAATTCCTCGAGGCGACCGCCTCCAGCAGTCCGGTGCGGGAAGCCGACCTGTCCGAGCTCCAAAAAAGGTTGAACGAGGCAATGATGAAATTGTCTGATGAACACAGAGCAGTGGTCACCATGTTCCATATTCAGGGGATGCCCCACGCAGAAATCAGTAAAATCTTGCGTGTTTCAGAAGGCACAGTACGATCCAGGCTTTTCTACGCCAACCGGCAACTGCAAAACTATCTAGACGAGTTTCGAAAAAATCCGGTCACTTGATCAACGCCAATGGACGAATTCAACGACAACGAAATAACGAAGCTGCTTCGCCTCAAACGTTACGAACAGCCGTCGCCAGGTTACTTCGAAAATTTCATCCACGAGTTCCATCGCCGCCAGCGTGACGAACTATTGCGGCAACCGCTTTGGCGCATTTGTGTCGATCGGGCGCGCGATTTCGTATTCTCCTTCAACCTCTCAACCCTCACTTCTTATCCAGTTGCGGTCACAGCCGTGCTCGTTTGCGCGGCAGTTATTTCCCTGCGGATTTATCAGGCGCCACAGCCGGCGACGGTTGCTGCGAGCGATCGACCAGCGTTGGTCGTGCCCGCCAGCACTGAGCCGGAGTGGACTTTGGCATCGCCCGTGGCGACACGGGTCTTTAACACGCGGTCGCTTCGCAATGCGACGGAAAGCGCCCAAACTCACCGGAGCGGCACGCCACGCTACGTGCTCGACAGCGTGCCTGTGAGTTATGAGACGACTTTCAAGTTCTAGGTCGGGCCAGGGGTTTCGCTTGCTGGCAACATTCGCGTCTCTCGCCGCGGCGGCTTCGCTTTTCGCGCAGCAAACACCGGAGTCGGCGACTACCATTAGCCGGGAAGTCAAAGACGTTTTCGAGCGCTGCGCCAAAGCCGTCGTCAAGATCAAAGCGACCGATCAACATGGTGAGCTTTCCGGGACCGGTTTTTTTGTCGACCCGATGGGAACTCTCTACACCGCTTACTCGGTCGGCGGCGAAGCGGAGAACATTAACGTTGAGTTCAAAGGGAAAAAGTATCCGGCGCGCCAGTTGATGGCCGATCTCCGCAGCGGTGTCGCGTTGTTGAAAGTTGATTTAGCCAGCCCGGCGTTGCCGATCGGCAACTCGGAGCAGCTTGAAATCGCGACTCCGGTCGTTGCAATTGGCTATCCCCTCGATCTCGCTGAAACCCCGAGCTTTGGCATGATTGCAGGCTTCGATCGTAAATGTTTCGGCGGATATTTTCCAACGAAACATCTGCGCGCAAATCTGCCGCCGCAGCGCGGCGAAGGCGGCGCGCCGCTTTTGAATTTGAAAGGCGAAGTCGTCGGCATTCTTCTCTATAGTTTCGAAAACAACTCCTGCTACGCGTTGCCGATCGAGGCGGCCGAGAAAATTCGCAACGACTTCGTTCGCTTCGGCGAGGCGCGCCATGGTTGGATCGGCGCCAACGTTCGAGAAGCGGCTACGCCAGTCGAGGGATCGCGTGCGGTTACCACCGAAATCATGAAAGACACGCCCGCCGCCGAATCCGGCATGAAACCAGGCGACGTCGTTCTCCAAATTGGCCGGACGCCAGTGCGCGAGCCGGAAGATATTCTCGATGCCTCATTCTTTTTGACCGCCGGCGATGTCGTGCCGATCACGGTGATGCGCGGCAACGAAAAGCTCACTTTCAATGTGCAGGCCGATTTCCATCCGGCGAGCAAATCGCGCGCGCCGTTGCTTGCTGCTCCGTCCCTGTCCAATCGCGCAATTCCGCTGAACCTGCAGTCGTCGCCGGAACGCACGCCGTAATTACAACATTTTCCGGAACCTCGCTTCGTCGATGATTCGGACGCCGAGGTCTTTCGCTTTGTCGAGTTTGCTGCCCGCTTCGCTGCCGGCGAGAACGAAATCGGTTTTCTTGCTTACGCTGCCGCTGACGTGACCGCCAAGCGCTTCGATTTTCGCCGTTGCTTCTTCTCGCGTCATTGACGGCAACGTGCCGGTAAGGACAAAAGTTTTTCCGGCCAACGGCAACCCAGCCATTTTTTTGGCCGAAACTTTTTCGCTCTTCGGATGAATCCGCAATTGCTTCATCCGCTGAAGGATTTTCTTTCCCGCCGCCGTCCCAAAAAAATCGAGGACGCTCTTGGCCACGACTGGTCCGACTTCAGTTACGATGCCGCCGTGCTTGTCGATCTTGCTCTTCGATGGCTCGGCGAAACCGGATTTGATCAATCGCTCAGCAATTTCTTTCGCTGCCTGCTTGTCGCCTTTGCTTTCGTGGTAAGCGAGCACGTCACGGAGAAGTTTAGAATTCGCCACGTCCTCGATTGTTTCGTGAAAACGCGCGACGTCCGTGGCGGTTGTTTTGCCCACGTCGGGAATTGCCAGCGCAAAAAGCCACCGCGACAGCGGGAAAGTTTTCGCGCGTTCGATCGACTGGATCGCCTTGGTGGCGTTTTTCTCGCCGAAAATGCGGGGAGCTTCATCCGTTCCCAAATTCAACTTCGCAAGTTGCTCGACCTTCAGCTCGAATAAATCGAGCGGCGCGCGCACGAGACCGCGCTCAACCAGTTTGTCGGCCACGATTCCACCGACACTTTCGATGTCGAGTGCGCCGCGGGCCGTGAAAAACTCCACACGCCTTGTTGTTTGCGCGGGACAATGGAGGTTTTCGCAACGCCAGGCCACAAATTGCGGATCGCGGCGGACCTCGCCACCGCAAACCGGACATTTGCCGCGAATGTGTTTGAGAAAATCAAACGGCTTCGCGTTGCGCGGCCGTTTCGATTTCACGACCTCGACCACGGCGGGAATTACTTCGCCGGCTTTTTCGATCACGACGATATCGCCGATGCGAATGTCTTTCCGTTTGATCTCGTCCTCGTTGTGCAACGTTGCCCGCGAGACGGTGCTGCCACTGACCAGCACCGGCTCGAGCACGGCGACGGGTGTGAGAATCCCCGTCCGGCCTACTTGAACTTTGATGTCGAGTAACTTCGTTTCGACGCGCTCGGCGGCATATTTATAAGCGATCGCCCATCGCGGCGATTTCGCGGTAAAGCCGAGCCGCTCGCGTTGCTCGAGGGCATCGACTTTGATCACGGCGCCATCGGTCTCGTACGGAAAGTCATGTCGAATCTCGTCGAGGTCGCGAATCGCATTCAAAACTTGCTCAACCGAATCGGCCAACCACCAATCCTCATGGGTGGGTAGTCCAAGCTTCTTGAATAAAGGAAAAATCTTGGAGTGAAGATCGACATCTACGCCTTCGGTTGCGCCGGTTCCGTAAAAAACCATTCCGAGCGGACGCTGCGCGGCGACTTTGGAATCGAGATGCTTGAGCGAGCCGGCGGCTGCATTCCGCGGATTGGCAAACAACGGTAATCCGGCAGCTTCCCGCTCTTTGTTCAGTTTCTTGAAGCCCTCTCTGTCGAGATAGGCCTCGCCGCGGACTTCCAAAATCTTCGGCGCCGTGCCGCGCAATTGGTGCGGCACTGAGCGGATCGTTTTGATGTTTTGGGTGATGTCGTCTCCGACCAAACCGTCACCGCGAGTGGCGGCGTATTTGAGCCGGCCGTTTTCGTACATCACCGACACCGCCACGCCGTCTACTTTCGGTTCGATCACCACCGGGATTTTTTCGTCCGGCAAAAGACGCGTGATTCGTTTGTAGAAATTCGCGACCTCATCTTCGGAATATGTATTGTCGAGACTCAGCATCGGAACCCGATGCTGAATTTGGGCGAATGCCTGAAGCGGTTTGCCACCGACGCGCTGAGTCGGTGAATCCGGCGTTACCAGGTCTGGAAATTTCGATTCGAGGTCGACCAGCTCTTTGTAAAGCCGGTCGTATTCGCGATCGCTAATTGTCGGCGCGGCTTCTTCGTAATAGCGGCGATCGTGCTCCCTAAGCTCGTCTCGGAGCTGTGCGATTCGCTTCGCCCCTTGAGCCTCGTCTTTGGCCATAAGGCATGATACAAACAGGGCAAAGATCGACAATGAACAGCGGTGAAAAAATCCTGGGCATTGAAGGCGGCGGGACCAAGACGTCATGGGTCGTGGTCGAGCGCGCGGAGAATGAAATGCGCGTCTTGGATCAGGGAAAATTGCCGCCCGCGAACTTTCGCCTCGCTACCGCCGATCAGTTGCGCGCGATGTTTAATGAGCTGCCGAAAGAGATCACGCGCGCCGGAATTTTTCTGGCCGGCTGCGGCACCGAGGAAGATCGACAATCGCTCACGCGGCTGTGCGCTGAAGTCTGGCCGCAGGCAAAAATTGTGGTCGGGAGCGATCGCGATTCCGGTTTGGCCGCAGCGCTTGGTCATGGCGATGGAATTGTTGTTAACGCCGGAAGCGGCTCGTCCATCACCGGTCGTCGAGACAAGCGAATCGAAAACGCCGGCGGCTGGGGACACATCCTGGGTGACGCCGGCGGCGGTTATTTTCTCAGCTTGCAAGCGCTGCGCTTGATTCTGCGCGAATACGATCTCCACCGCGGCGAAGTCCAGTTCACCACCAAAATCTTGCGCGCGTTATCGCTGAATAATCTGGACGAGCTCGTGCGCTGGGCGCAGACCGCCGACAAAATGGAGCTGGCAATGCTGACGCCGGTCGTTTTTGAAGCAGCGGCTGCCGGCGATTCGCGCGTGATGGAAATTATCGAAGAAGGCGCACGCGTTCTTTGCGAGTACACCGAAGCGGTCGCGACGCGACTCCACGTCCTCGCACCGAAAGTCGTTTTGCTCGGTGGACTTTTTCAGCGAGACTCGATTTATAACCACGCCTTTCGGCGGCGTTTGAAAAAAACGCTGCCCGATGCGCGAGTGGCGAATTCCGAGCGGGCGCCGGAATTTGGCGCGGCCTGGTTGGCCGCGGAAATGCCGAGCTGGCCCGAAATTCATGCCGGACGTGCGCCTGAAAAAATAGACGACCTCGCCGCGGCATTAACTGAGCAACGCAATCCGCGCTCGGCAAATCTCGAGGCAATGAACTCCCAGGATTTTGTGAAGCTGTTTGTCGATGAAGAAAAATTTGTCGGGGAAGCTTTGAGGGCGGTGATTGTCGATCTTGCCCGCGCGATTGAGGTTGTCGCTGAATCGCTCCGCAAAGGCGGACGATTGTTTTATGTCGGCGCCGGTAGCAGTGGGCGTCTGGGCGCGCTCGACGCGAGCGAAATTCCTCCGACGTTCGGGGCGTCTCCGGAACTGGTGCAAGGCATCATCGCCGGCGGCGCGACCGCGCTCCATCGCAGCGTGGAAGGCGCGGAAGACGAGGGGAGTAGCGGCGCGCTCGCAATCGATCGGCGCGGCGTAAAAGATGTAGACGTCGTCATCGGCATCACCGCGAGCGGCCGAACGCCTTTTGTCCTCGGAGCGCTCGCGCGGGCGAAGTCGTTAGGCGCAAAAACGATTTTGCTCAGCTGCAATCCGGCCCGCGATCGGAAAGTAGATGTCGATCTTGCAATTGATTTGGCTGTCGGTCCCGAAATTTTAACCGGATCAACGCGCTTGAAAGCGGGAACCGCGACAAAGATCGCGCTTAATATCATCAGCACGGGTGTGATGGTCGCGCTCGGCAAAGTCCGCGGCAATTTGATGATCGACCTCAATACTTCGAGCACCAAATTACGCGACCGCGCGACGCGCATGGTCGCCGACCTGACGCAGTGCGACTACAATTTGGCGCAGAAGCAACTGGAAGAGAGCGGTTGGGACCTGCGCGCCGTCCTCAAGAAAGCCGGCCAATAAGAGATCGACATCCGCCCGCGCAAATTCCGGTAAGCGCGATTTCGAGCGGTGAAACGAAGCATTGTTAACAAACTCAAACGAAAGGGTTTTTATGCTTTGGACCATCTTTCTTATTCTGCTGATTCTTTGGCTGCTTGGATTTATCGGCTTCCACGTTCTGGGCTCCTACATTCATCTGCTGCTCCTCATCGCGCTGGTCGTTCTGATTATCCAATTGATCACCGGCCGTCGACCGCTGTAGCATCCGTGCCGTGAAACCAGCTGGAATAGTAGGCATCATTCTCATCGTCGTCGGCATTATCGGCTTCGCCTATGGCGGCCTCGGTTGGAACGAGGAAAAGAAAGACGCGCAAATAGGACCCCTCGAGATCAAGCACACCGAGGGTCACGGAATTTCATTTCCTCCCGTCGTTAGCGGCATTTGTCTGGTCGGCGGAATCGTCCTGGTCGCGCTCGGTAGCCGCAAGGCTTAGGCGAACCAGAGTAGCGCCGTCGAGAGACGGGTAGGCAAACGCGAGCATACCGAACGCTCGAGCAAGCGAATCCTTTAGAGAAAATGGGTTCTGCCCGACCGACGCGTTCTCCGTTGGCGTTCTCGCGGCCGTGCAAGCCCAACGCTTCGAACAGCCGATACATGTTGGCAAAAAATGCAGCGGCTCAAGTTTTGCGACGTCTGCGCTGTGCACGTCGCGGAACGCGAGCATGTCTTCAAAGCGATCTTCTCGCCATGGCTCATAGCCACAGCGTCCTTTGAATTTCTTTGGGTTCCTAAATGTTCCGAACAGGATGTCCCAAACGGGGATGTCGGCAAAGTTGTTCGTATGATGGCGAAACTGATGATGAACCCGGTGGGATTCAGGTCGTTGGAATACGTATCCCAACCATGAAGGCGTGTTGATATTCCAGTGGTAAAAGAATTCGCCGACAGCAATGAGGACTGTGTAATAAGCGGCAGCGCGTATGCTGCCGCCGAACAATGGATAAACGATTACACTGCTGAGGAGCGAGTTGATCCAGATTTCGACCGGATGCTTGTAAAAGCTCGTTAAAATCTCAAGCCTTCGCGCTGAGTGGTGAATCTGGTGAAGCGTTCGCCACAGAAACTGGGATTCATGGCGGTAACGGTGCCACCAATAATAAACAAAGGTCGAAAAGACATAGATGATGATTGCTGACACCCAATCGCTGAGTTCGTCCCTGAGATGAAGTAGTGACCAGTGATTGAGCCAGCGGTTCCACGTTTGGCCGGCCAGGACAGTGATTCCGAGCTGGATTGAATTGATCAGAATCACGCGGCCCCACCAGGCGTTAACCCGTGGCAGTTTCATAGCAGGCCACAGCCGCTCGGCCGCGATGCAGCCGAGCGCGATTCCGAAAATAATGAAAATATTCATAACGGACCATGATCCGCTGAATCGATTAATTGTGTTAATCGATAATTATTGATATAAACATCGATATAAGCGATGATTCCAGATTAACATTCACCATCTCGAGCTTTTTTATCACGTGGTGAAGCATCGCGGGATCAGCGCGGCGTCGCGCCGCATGCCTTATGGAATTCAGCAACCGGCAATCAGCGGACAATTGTCGCAACTGGAGAAAACACTCGGCCTGCGGCTCTTTGACCGTCGACCATTCGGGGTCACGCCGGCGGGCGCAAAGTTATTTAGTGAGATCGAGGCTTTCTTTGGCGGACTTCGCGATCTACCGGCATACGTTCGTGGACTTGCCCACCAGCATTTAAGGCTTGCGGCGCCAGGACGAATTCTACGCGATTATTTGCCCGCCATCCTGGCGGGCTACAAACGCCACTATCCAGATTTGGAACTTATTTTGCACGACGTGAATCAAGCGAGCGCAGAAGAATTATTGTGCCGCCGCGAGATTGATATTGCGATTACCGAACTCGAAAGTCCGCCCGCAGGCTCATTTCGAGCGTGCGATCTGGTTCAGCTCCCGTTGGTTCTCGTCGTTCCACGCCGATCCAGGATTCGCACGATCACAGATTTGTTTCGAAATGGCCGACCTACTGAAAAGTTGATTTCATTACCTTCGGGCGAAGTTCTTTCCAAAAATTTCCACGCCGGTTTGAAAAAACTTCGATTGCACTGGCCGACGGCAATCGAAGTCGTGTCCCTCGATTTAATCGACACCTACACCTCTCTGGGTTTTGGCATTGGCAGCTCCGTTTTTCTTCCCGGTCGTAAGATCGCGAGAGATCTGCGACTCATGGCATTACCGAAATTCCCGCGGTTAAGGATTGGTGCCTTTTGGCTCGGTGAATTGCCAGCGATTGCGGAGTCGCTACTCGCCGACGTGAAGAAAATTGCGGAAAAAATGAAGAGACAAGTTCGGAGCGGCAGCTAAATGTCGATCTTAGCGATCGCTCGGCGGTTCGCCGCCACTCGCTTTCAGCACAGCAAAAGTTTTGCTGCCTTTGCGGTCGAGGTAAAGAAGGACGCCGCGTTTCGGGTCGGCTTTGTTTAGCGCTTCGCGAAATGTTTTTGCATCGGTCACTGGTTTGCCATCGACTTCGGTGATCACGTCTTCGCGTTCGATTCCCTGTTGCGCGGCGAGGCTGTTCTCGGTCACGTCGGTCACGATCACGCCGCGTTGAACGCCGAGTTTGAAACGTTGCGCCATTTCCTTGGTCAATTCCTGAACTTGCAGACCAAATTTTCCGACTTCTTCTTCTCGATCTTGCGGCGGGCGCGCCGGCTCGTTTGAAGCGCGCGAAATTTCATTCGGCAATTCACCAGTCGTGACCGGGACCTTGAGCGTTTGTCCTTTTCGCCACACTGTCAGCTCGACCTTTTGACCGATTTTCTTTTTCAAAATTTCGTGCTGCAGCTGCGAATCGGTCGCCACCGCGCTGGCATCAACCCGGGTGATGACGTCGAACGGCCGCAGATCGCTTTTGTAAGCGGGCGCGTCCGCTTCGATCGTGCGCACGACCACGCCTTTGTCGATCCCTTTGAAGAGCTCGCGGATGGAAGGATCGTCGCCGAGCGTCTCGATTCGGATCCCGAGCCACGGGCGCATGATTTTGCGTCCGGCGATCAGCTCGTCGCCAATGTCTTTGGCCATGTTGATCGGAATAGCGAACCCAAGGCCGCGATTGATTCCGTTGATCAGCGTGTTCATGCCGATGACTTTGCCGTCGATGTCGCACAACGGGCCGCCGCTATTGCCGGGATTAATCGACGCGTCGGTTTGCAAATAATCCGAGATCGAATAGCCGCTGGTCGCGAGCAATTTGCTGCGGCCTTTGCCACTGACCACGCCGTAAGTGAACGTGTAATCGAGCTTAAACGGCGCTCCGATCGCGAACGCGAATTGCCCAACCCTCACCGCGTCGCTGTCGCCCAATTGCACGGTCGGCAAATCTTTCGCTTCGATTTTAATGACGGCGATGTCCGTCTTCTCGTCGGTGCCGACGACCTTCGCTGAGAACTCGCGGCCGTCTTTCAATTTCACGTCGATTTTGTCGGCGGCCTCGACCACGTGGAAGTTGGTAAAAATGTAACCATCGGGTCGGACAATGAATCCGGAACCTTCGCTTTGGATCGGCTGGAGATTTCGCTGGTCTCGGCGCGGATTATTTTCGTCCGGCGGGCCTTGAAAGAACAGGTCCTCGAATGCAGAGGTTTCGTTATCGTTCTTCTTTGAGATTTCGATGATGACAACGCTCGGCGCGACCGTCTCAAAGACTTTAGCGAAAGCATTGTTCAACTGATGAACGACATCTTTACCCTGCTCGGCCGCGGTTGCTGGAACGGTCGGCATCGGCGCGATCTCGGGCGTGGCCGCCAGGACTGAAAGCGTGCTCGTGATGAAAACGATAAGAAAAGTTGAAAGAAAGCGCATGGACTTCTCGAATTGGACAGCATGCAACATGCTATGTTCAACCCCATCAGTCCACCGCTCGGGCGCTGCCTTGGGGCATGCGAATTGCAACCGCTTGACTGATGCTATACTATCGGTCGGTCTCTCTCCGGATATGCGCTCATTAAAGGTCAATCGGGTCTCGGTCAGCATACTGGCGGCCCTCTTTCTGATTGCCTCTGTATGGCTTGCCTTTGAGCGCCAGGCTCCCAAGCCTATTCCCGCGGAAGATTTCGTTCGCGCAATGGAGGCGCATCAAACTTCGCTGATCGATCGCTATTTTCGTGAGCACCAGAACCCGAACGCGCGAGCCGCGAACGATCGCTCTTTACTTTTCGCGGCGATTTTGTGGGGGGATCGGATCGTCGCGCGGAGACTCCTCGATGCTGGAGCGAGCGCCGACTTATCGGACAACGCGGGAGTAACGCCGTTGATGGTGGCGGCGATGCATGGCGACTTGGAATTGGTTCGCGCATTGGCCGGACATGTGACTGACATTGCTGACAGAGACCGTGCCCATCATTCGGCGCTTTATTATGCTGTCACGGCGCAGAACCTGGAAATAGTCGATCTCCTTCTGAGCCTGACGCCGAACTTGGAATTGGCTTACGGCGACAGCGGTGAACTACTGAGCCTCGCTCTCGGCAGCGCCAATACAAAAATTGCCCAGGAAATTCTTTCACGGTTACCGCGGCTTGAACAATGGAGCGCCGGCGCGTTGCACGCTTTGGACAATGTTCTGCGCGCGGGCGATCGCGAGTCCGTGCGGTTGCTGCTTTCAAAACACATTCCTCCGCCCACGCCGGAAGGGAAGCGCGTTCCGTTGTTGGCCTACGCCATTGCCACTGACAACGTTCCCTTATTCACGACGCTCCTCGAGTGTGGCGCTGACGCGAACACAATGCTGCCGTCAAAGTACGACAAGGAATTTCTCGACTCGCTTCCATCGAAGTCGTTTCGCAATTACATCGAGGACGATCGCAACGTCACCTGCCTGATGCTCGCGGCCGGACTCGGCCGCACTGATTACGTTCGCGCGCTCTTGCAAGCAGGCGCCGACCGCAACCGCGCCACCGGCCGTTACAAGATGATCGCGCTTTATTTTGCGGCCGAGCTCGGCCATTGGCAGCCGGCGCAGATTCTCCTCGGCAGCGGACCCGATCCCGAAAAGCTGCGCATCGAGATTTCGCTCGCTTCCCAACACATGGCGCTGATCAAAGACGGCGTGCCGATTTTAAATTCGACTTGTTCGACCGGTCGCGACGGCTATTCCACCAAGCGTGGCTATTTCGTTATCACCGATAAAGAACGCAATCACCGCTCGACCATTTATCACGTCGATATGCCCTACTTCATGCGGTTGAGCTGTCTCGATTTCGGAATGCATGAAGGCGTAGTGCCGAATTATCCGGCATCACACGGTTGCATTCGTTTGCCCGGCGAAACCGCCCGAAAACTCTTTGCTGAAATTCCAATCGGCACTGTTGTCGCCGTTCAGTAGGGCAAAATCCGGCCTCGATTGAAGTGCGCGGCGCACTTGGCGGTGCGCGCGTTGACACAAATCCGAGCCGTCTTAGCGTTTTCGCCCTTACTCAAAATGGAACCTCTTCAGAATGGCGATGGAAAAGAGTTCGTGTCACATGCGCCGGGCTATTGGCCAGGCGTAGCGCCTGAACTTTGGAATGATTGGAAATGGCAGCTCAAGAGCCGGGTCACGTCTTTGGCTCAGCTCGAAGAATATGTCGATCTTAGCGATGAAGAACGCAGCGGGGTTTTGCTTTCCGGCGACAAACTCGCGCTGGCCGTCACTCCACATTTTTTCAATCTGATCCCGCGCGACAAAAATCCGGACGATCCGATCCGGCGGCAGGTGATTCCGCGTGTGGAAGAAACATGGTCGTCGCCTTACGACATGGCCGATCCTTGTGGCGAAGATTCGCACATGCCGGTGCCGGGTTTGGTGCATCGCTATCCCGATCGCGTTTTGTTTTTAGTGACCGATCGTTGCGCCGCGTATTGCCGCTATTGCACACGGAGTCGCGTCGTGAGCGGTGTCGGCGAACAGGAATTGCACACCGATTTCGAAGAAGCGTTTCGTTACCTCGAACAACACACCGAAGTGCGCGACGTGCTCCTATCTGGCGGTGACGCGCTGATCTTTAGCGACGACAAGATCGACAAGTTGCTAACGCGGTTGCGCGCGATCAGGCAGATCGAGTTCATTCGGATTGGAACCCGCGTTCCGATTTTTCTGCCGCAGCGGATCACGCCCGAGCTTTGCGCGATTTTGGCGAAACATCATCCGCTTTGGATGAGCGTGCACGTCAATCATCCGCGCGAGTTAACGATTGAAGTGAAAGAAGCGCTCGAGCGTCTGGCCAACGCCGGCATTCCGCTCGGAAATCAAAGCGTGCTCCTCGCCGGCGTGAACGACGATCTCGAAACGATGAAAACGCTCGTCCACAAACTCCTCATGTGCCGCGTGCGTCCGTATTATCTTTACCAGTGCGATTTGATTAACGGCTCATCGCATTTGCGCACATCGGTCGCCAAAGGAATTGAGATCATCGAAGGCCTCCGCGGTCACACTACCGGTTACGCCATTCCGCAATACGTCATCGACGCGCCCGGCGGCGGCGGCAAAGTGCCAATCAATCCCGGTTACATCCTCTATCACGACAACGAAAAAATAGTGATCCGCAATTACGAAGGGAAAATCTTCGAGTATCCCGAGACCGGCGGCGACCAAACTGTCCAGTTCGCTCCTCAGCGCGAGTATCACGACGAGTACCTTTACTCCTAATCTGTCATTCCGAGCGGAGTCGAGGAATCTCTTGCTATTTCGGTCCAGAAATATTTAGAGATGTGTCCACTTCGGTCGACATGACAAACACGGCGTCGTATTTACTCCAGCTCCTCGTGTCCGCGTTTCTGGCGATTTTATTTCTGCAATCCGGGATCGACAAGATTGTCGATCGACAAGGCAATCTCAGTTGGTTGAGCGGGCATTTCTCGAAAAGTCCGTTCGCGGGAATGGTGCCGTTGTTGTTCGGAGTCCTTACGATTATTGAGTTGGCGGCCGGCGCGCTGAGCGGAATCGGTTTCCTCACACTAATTGTTTTTCACATTCCAATCATCGCGTTTTATGGCGCGATTGTTTCGGCGATTGCGGTCCTCTGCTTATTTTTCGGTCAGCGAATGGCCAAGGAATACGCCGGCGCGGCGGTTCTGGTTCCGTATTTTTTACTGACCCTCGTCGCGATCTATTTACTCGGCAGCTGATAAACAATCTCGCCGCCGATGATTGTCATTTCGGCGCGCGTTTTCAAAATTTCCGGCTCGGGAATTTTCATGATGTCGGCGGAGAGAACGGTGAAGTCAGCGAGCATGCCGATGTCGATCTTGCCTTTGTCTTTTTCTTCGAAGACGGCGTAAGCGGGCCAGAGCGTGAACATTTTTAGCGCGTCTTCGCGTGAGACCGCCTGTTCCGGGTGCCAACCCGCCTTCGCCAAGGCTTCGGCGGGCAGGCCTTCGCGCGTCGATGGCAATGGCTTACGCGCGACCGCGGCGTAAAATTCGATCATCGGTTCGCCGCGTTCGACCGGTGCGTCGGATCCGCCGCAGATGATCGCGCCTGATTTTAGAAACGACTGCCACGCGTAGGCGCCCGCGAGCCGATCCATTCCGAGACGCGCCAGCGCGAAAAATAAATCGCTGATCGCGTGCGACGGTTGCATCGAGGGAATCACGCCGAGCTTTGCGAAGCGCGGCAGATCGGCAGGATCGACAATCTGCGCGTGTTCAACTCGCCAGCGCGGCTCAGGAATCTTTCTTTGTTCCGGAGCGACAGCTTTGAACGCCGCTTCGTAAAGATCGAGAATCGTGCGGTTCGCGCGGTCGCCGATTGCGTGCGTCTCGACTTGAATACCGCGACGCAATGCTTCTTCGAACATCGGCTTCAAGTCTTCCGGCTTCTCCGTGAGATAACCGGAAGTCTCGGGCGCGTCGTTATACGGTTTCAATAGCGCCGCGCCGCGCGAACCGAGCGCGCCGTCAAAGATCACTTTGATCGTCCGCTGCGTGAAATGATGACTGAAGGCGTTGAGGGTCGGACCTTCTTTTAGAAAATTCTGCGCATCTTCGCCCGGTCCAAAAACGCAATTGATGAGGCGGATTTTGATTTTGCCGGACTCAAACGTCTTCTTAATAAGATCGACATCGTCCTTGTGGCTGCCGGCGTTTTGAATTTCGCACCAGCCCAGACCGATTTCCCGATTGATTCCGGTAAGCAATGCCTGCTCACGCTCAGCCGCGGTTGGTTTGGGAATTTGTTTCGCGACCAAATCCATCGCGTTATCGAGGACCATCCCGGTCGGTTCACTGGTCGCCTTATCTTTTAGAATTTCGCCGCCGAATGGATTCGGCGTGTTCTTGTCGATCTTTGCGGTTTTGAGCGCGGCGGAATTGGCGACGGACGCGTGACCGTCAGCGCGCGTGAGAAACACCGGATTGTCCGGCGCGATCTTATCGAGGTCGGCGCGGGTCGGAAACTTAGGCGGTTTCCAAAAAGTCTCGATCCAGCCGCGGCCGGTAACCCATTTATCGCGCGGCGTCTGCGCGACGCGCGCTTTCACCTTAGCGAAAAAATCTTCGAGGCTGTTGGTGCCTTCGAGATTCAAAGTCATCTCGCGCTCGCCAATGCCGAAGATGTGAACATGCGAGTCAGTCAGACCGGGCACGACCGTGCGTCCCCGAAAATCGACAATGCGGGTCTGGTCGGTCTGGAGTTCCTTTGCTTCCGCATTTGACCCGACGAAAACAATTCGATCATTCTTGATCGCAATTGCCTCGGCGTGCGGCTGTTTTTCGTTAACGGTGTAAATGTTTCCGTTAAGGAAGATAACATCGACATCCTCGGTCGCGGACATCTGCAAAATCGGGACGAGGAATGCCAAAACGCAGGCCAAAGAAATCCGCGCTTTCACTTGACGCTTCCCCGAAGTTTTGACGTGATCATTTTGCGAAACGGCGACTTTTCCGTATCAGAAGAGTTGCCGGGAACTTTGATCGACATGTTACCTACGAGTTTTATTTTGCCGAGCGAATTTCGATTCATAGAGTGATGGCTTCGATGTGTGCACATCCTGAGAGTGAGTTGAATTCGTTTCTAAAGTGGCGGCGGTGTCGGGCCAGCCAGGGCGTCCGCTGATTTATGGCGAATTTCTTTCCACGCTGGTGCAACTGGTTGCCGCTGCAAATGGCGATTGCCGGTATTCTGATCGCCTGCGGATTGACCGCGGCCACGTGGTATTACGTCACTCCGAAATATACGCGCGTCGGTTATCAACCGATCCAGCCGGTGCCGTTTCCGCACGACATCCATGTCACTCAGCTCGGGATGGATTGCCGTTATTGCCACAGCTTTGTCGAAGTGGCGGCGCATTCCAATTTACCGAACACCCAGACTTGCATGAACTGCCATTCGCAGGTGCAAAAGGACAACCCGAAGCTCGAGCCTGTCCGGGAAAGCTGGAAGACCGGCAAGCCGATCGAGTGGGTGCAGGTCCATCGCACGCCAGATTACGTTTTTTATAATCACTCGGCGCACGTCAATCGCGGCATCAGCTGCTTCAGTTGCCATGGCGACGTCAATCACATGAGCGTGGTTTATCACGCCAAACCGCACAGCATGGCCTGGTGTCTCGAATGTCACCGGCACCCTGAAAATTTTCTCCGGCCCGAGGATCAGATTTTTAATCTCGATTGGAAACCAGACGACGTGAAACCGGCGGACTTCGTCGCCAAGTATGGCCAGCCGCATGACGCGACCGAAGATTTCTCGAAGAAGAAAAAGCTCACCCAAACGGAGATCGGCCAGACGCTGAAAGAACGCTGGAACATCCAACCGAGCACGAATTGCCAGAGTTGCCACCGATGAAACGCATCTTCCAACATCCACCCGAGCCGCTGACCGGAAAGAAATACTGGCGCAGTCTCGGCGAATACAGCAACACGCCCGAGTTTCGGCAATGGCTGGAGCGAGAATTTCCCGCCGGCGCTTCAGAAATTAGCGAAGACGAGTGGTCGCGTCGCGATTTCATGAAACTGATGGGCGCATCGATGGCGCTGGCCGGTCTCGGCCTGACGAGTTGCCGCCGCCCGGAAATGCACCTGGTGCCGTTCACCAAAAGCGCGGAGTGGACCATTCCCGGAAAATTTCTTTACTACGCGACGGCGATGCCGCGTCGCACCGGCGCAATTCCGCTGATCGCGACGACCGTCGATGGCCGACCGATCAAGCTCGAAGGGAATCCGAATCATCCCGCCTCCGCCGGCGCCACGGACACATTCGCGCAAGCCTCCGTTCTCGATCTTTACGATCCGGCGCGTTCGCGGCGATTCGTGAATCGCGGCAAGGATTCCAATCGCGCTGAGTTTGACTCCTACATCGACAAGTTGCGCGGTCAGCTTGGTGCAAATGGCGGCGACGGTCTCGCGTTCCTGGTCGAGGAAGTGCATTCGCCAACCCGCGAAAGATTGCGCGCCGATTTGGAGAAAGCGTTTCCGAAAATGATGTGGTGCGTTTATGACGCGGCCCTGAGCGAAGCGCAAAATTACGCGACGCGAACAGCGTTCGGCGAAAACGTCCGATTAATTCCGCGCTTCGACCGCGCCGACGTCGTCTTTGCGCTCGACAGCGATTTTCTCGATTGCGGCGAAGGCGATCTCGCGGGAGCCCGCGCGTTCACGAATCGGCGCCGCGTGAAAACCGCGAGCGACAACATGAACCGGCTCTACGTGGTCGAGAACCGATTCACGATTACCGGAGCAATGGCGGATCATCGGTCGCGTTGCGCCGCCAGTCAGATTCCGGCATTCGCGGCGGCACTGGCCTCCAAAATCGCCGACCTGACCAAGAACTCGGGCCTTACTTCGCTCTTGGGCGCGATCAAATGGCCAATGGAAGGCGGCGAAGAGCTCGACGACGAGTGGTTGAACGAAGCGGCCAAGGACCTGGTCGAAAAATCGGGCGCGAGCGTTGTCGTCGTGGGTCAACATCAACCGGTTGTCGCGCAGTTACTCGCTTACGCGATGAATTCCGCCCTCAAAAATATCGGACGTACGCTGATTGTTCGCGAATTTCCACGCAACAAAAACGACCGGAGCATTCTCCAGCTGGCCGCCGACCGAATTAATCGTGGAGAAATCAAACAGTTGTTCATCTTCGGCGGCGATCCAGTTTACAACGCACCACGCGGCGTCGCGCAGGATCGGGAAAAGAAAACGCCGCTGGATTGGGCCGATCTGCAAAAGAAAGTGCCGGAAGTCGTGCGACTCGGTTATCACGAGGACGCAACATCGACAATCAGCCACTGGCACGTCCCGTTGGCGCATTATTTGGAATCGTGGGGCGACGCGCTGACATCGGAAGGCGCGTATTTATCGGTCCAACCGATGATTCTGCCGCTCTTCGGCGGTCTCAGCGAAATCGAAATCATGAACGCGTTGCTCGGCCGACCAAAGGCCGAAGGGCCTGAGCTCATTCAGGAAACTTTTCGCGCGACCAAACCGCCCGGCGATCTTCCGACCGCCTGGTCAAAATTTTTGCGGGACGGATTTGCCACGCACGTTCCGTTGCGTGATCGACCGGTCACGTTTAACGGCGGTGCCGCGGCTCCGCTGGCGCAACAGCTTTGGGCAACCACGCCTCCGCCGACAGCCGAATCACCGGAAATCGTCTTCGTTCGCAGTTACGCGATGGACGATGGCCGTTACGCCAACAACGGCTGGCTTCAGGAATTGCCCGATCCGATCACGAAACTGACTTGGGACAACGCGGCGATCATGAGCCCGAACTTCGCCAAGTCACTAAGCGTTGAGACCGGCGACTTGATTCAAATTTCAATTAACGACACTGCGAAGGACGCAAACGATCAGCCGATTCGACGAGAACTCATTATTGCCGCGTTCGTATCGCCCGGCCACGCCGAAAACTCGATTACGATTCCGTTCGGCTACGGCCGGAAAAAAGCAGGACCAATTGCCGAAGATTCTGGATTCAACACCTATCTCTTGCGGACGGCAACCAATCCGCATTTCGCGGTCGCGGACGGCAAGAACATCGAGAGCGTGCGCGTGACGAAGGTCGGAAAGAAATATCCGCTCGCGAATACGCAAGAGCATTGGAGCATCGAAGGCCGCGGCGTCGTGCGCGAAGCGACCTTGGACGGTTACCGCGAAGACAACGAGTTCGTGAAAAAGTGCGGCGGCATGGACGAACCGGTATCCGTATTGCCATCGCTTTACAGCCATCCGCCGATGGACGCGCCGCAGCAATGGGGGATGAATGTCGATCTTAATGTTTGCACCGGTTGCAGCGCCTGCGTGATCGCGTGCCAGGCCGAGAACAACATCCCGATTGTCGGCAAATTACAGGTCGCGCATGGGCGCGCGATGCACTGGCTCCGGATCGATCGCTACTACGCGAGCGCAAAACCGTTCGACGAAGACAACGGCGAGTTTCCGGAAGATCCCGAGATGGTGCATCAACCGATGATGTGTCAGCACTGCGAGAACGCGCCGTGCGAGACCGTTTGCCCGGTCAATGCCACCATTCACAGCGAGGACGGTCTCAACGTCATGGCTTACAACCGCTGCGTCGGCACGCGTTATTGCGCGAACAATTGCCCGTTCAAAGTGCGCCGCTTCAATTTCTTCGATTACAACCAGCGGCCGATCGGGAAAAAGAAAATCGCCGGAGAATTTGGGATTTATCGGGAATACGTCGCGCCCTTCACCGAAAAAGGCGCGCCCGACATCACCAAGATGCAAAAAAATCCGAACGTGACCGTGCGAATGCGCGGGGTGATGGAGAAATGCACGTTTTGCGTGCAACGGATCGAGGAAGCGAAAATCGCCGCGCACGTGCGCGCGGGCGCGTCGAGCAACGACTTTCGCATTCCGCGGGATTCGTTCACCAGCGCGTGCGCGCAAGCCTGCCCGCACGAGGCGATCACTTTTGGCGATATCAAAGATCCCGAAAGCAAAGTTTCGAAAATGAAACAGCAGGACCGCAATTACCGGCTGCTCGATTATTTGAACGTGAAAGCGCGGACGAGCTATTTGGGGCGGCTCCGAAATCCAAATCCGAAAATGCCGGACGCCGACAACATCGGCGTCGCGTGTCCGGAGGAGAAAGCGTGACGATGTCGATCTTACAAATTGTTCGCCGCGGCGCATCTGTCCGCCGGCGGATCGACCTTAATTAGGAATGAACGACTGGCCCACAGCACCGGACGTAGCGCAAGAAGAAGCGGAAACAACCGCTGATCGTCCACTGGCGCGCCCGCCGTTGGTGTTGAATCGCCGCAACTTCAGTTGGATTACGGAGCGCATTTCGGGCGTGGTCGAACAACCGGCCCCGCGCTGGTGGTGGGTCTGTTTCACCATTACCGGGACGATTGCGATGTTCGGTTTGTTTTGTTTGGGCTACCAAATTTCCACCGGCGTCGGCACGTGGGGACTCAATCATCCGGTCGGCTGGGGCTGGGATATTACCAACTTCGTTTTCTGGATCGGTATCGGACACGCCGGCACTCTCATCTCCGCCATTTTATTTTTATTGCGCCAGAAATGGCGGACGTCGATTAATCGGTCGGCCGAAGCGATGACGCTTTTCGCGGTCATGTGCGCGGCGATTTTCCCGGGTGTGCACGTCGGCCGCGTTTGGATGGCGTGGTATCTCGCGCCGTTGCCGAACAACTACGGGATCTGGCCGAATTTCCGCAGCCCGCTGATGTGGGACGTGTTCGCGGTCTCAACCTATTTCACGGTTTCGGTTTTGTTTTGGTACACCGGACTGATTCCGGACCTGGCGACGTTGCGTGATCGCGCGACGACGAAGATCAAAAAATTTCTCTTCGGCGTGTTCGCCTGCGGCTGGCGCGGCTCGAACCGGAACTGGCGGCATTACGAAATGGCGTATCTGCTTTTGGCCGGACTTTCCACACCGCTCGTGCTTTCCGTGCACAGCGTCGTGTCGTTCGACTTCGCGACGTCGATCTTGCCGACGTGGCACACCACGATTTTCCCGCCTTACTTTGTCGCGGGCGCGATTTTTGGCGGATTCGCCATGGTGCTGACGTTGCTCATTCCGGCGCGCGCGATTTTCAAGCTGCACGACATCATCACGCCGCAACACATCGACAAAATGGCGAAGATCATTTTGCTGACCGGCTCATTCGTCACTTACGCCTACACCATGGAATTTTTCGTGGCTTGGTACAGCGGCAATGCGTATGAGCGGTTCGCGTTTTGGAATCGCGTCTTCGGTCCCTACTGGTGGTACTGGTGGGTGGGCATGTTGTTTTGCAACATACTCACGCCGCAGCTTTTCTGGTTCCGCTGGTGCCGGCGAAACATTCTCGTCGTTTACTTCGTTTGCATGTGCGTCAACGCCGGGATGTGGTTCGAGCGTTTCATCATCATCGTTGGCGGATTGCATCGCGATTTCATTCCGTCCTCGTGGGGTATTTTTATTCCAACTTGGGTCGACATCTGGACGTTCATCGGCACGCTTGGAATTTTTACGTCGTTGTTCCTGCTCTTCGTCCGGTTCCTGCCGATGATCGCGATGTCGGAAGTGAAAATCGTTTTGCCGGAAGCGGACGTGCACGCCGCATCGCCTAACGGACATCATCCCGTCGCAGCGGGTGGAATGGAGCGCACATGAGAACGCCGGCGGGTCACGAAGTTTATGCAATGGCGGCGGAATATCCGAGCGCGGCTTCGCTTTACGAAGCGGCGAAAATGGTGCGCGACGCCGGCTTCAAACGCTGGGACGTGCATTCGCCGTTTCCAATTCACGGAATGGACGAAGCAATGGGTTTGGGGAAATCGTGGCTGAGCGGTTGGGTATTGTTTGGCGGCGTCTCGGGTTTACTCACCGCCGCGCTCGTCGAATTCGGTCCGTCGTCGATCCTGTATCCGCTTATCGTTCACGGAAAACCGTACGATTGGAGAACGGTGCCGGCGTTTTTCCCGATCATGTTCGAGATGACCGTCCTTTTCGCCGCCTTCGCCGCATTTTTCGCGGTGCTGATCATGAACGGATTGCCACGCCCGCATCATCCACTTTTTAATTGGGACCGTTTCAGCCGCGCCACCAACGACGGCTTTTTCCTCGTGATCGAAGCGCGCGACCCGCGATTTACCGAACTGGAAGCGCGCGACTTACTGGAGCGCAGCGGCGGCCAATACATCACTATCGTGCACGAGGACTGATTATGTTGCGCGGCTTCCTTCTAATTTCTCTCTTGCTCACGATCGCGGCCGTCGCCGTGCTCGGATTCCGCGGACAAAAAACCACCAACGAGCCGTGGGAAATTTTTCCCGACATGGTGCGGCAGATGAAAGTGCGCGCGCAATCGCCGTTGAACTTTTTCGCGGACGGTCGCGGCCCGCGCATACCGGTCAACGGAACTGTGCCGATCGGTTATGAAATGCCGAAACCTCAACCGATCGGCGCGCCCGAGTCTCATTCCGCTGCTGGGTTTAGCGTCGGCACCGATTACATCGACACCGGAAAAATGGGCGACCGTTGGGGGACTGGAATCCCGGTTCCGGTCACGCCGCAATTACTTCAACGCGGCCGCGAGCGTTTCAACATTACTTGTGTGATGTGTCACGGCGCGACCGCGGCAGGGAATGGAATTACCAAGCAGTACGGCTTGGCCACCGTTGTCACTTTGCAAGACGATCGCATTCGCAAAATGGCCGACGGTGAAATTTTTAACACGATCACGAACGGTAAGAACACGATGATGGCGTACGGGCCGAACATCATGGTGGCGGATCGTTGGGCGATCATCGCCTATTTGCGCGCGCTGCAACGAAGCCAGAACGCGGGGGTTGTCGATGTCCCGCCGGAACATCGCGCCGATTTGGAGAAACCAGCCGAGAACAAGCCGGCCGAGGCGAAACCCGCCGAAGCGAAACCGGCCGAGAACAAATCGCCGGCCAAACCGGAGGCGCCAAAGAAATGAGCAATCACTTGGACAACGCGTCGACGCCGGAAGCCGAATTTTTCGAGAGCGGCCGCTTTGCCGGTTTGTCGGTGTTACTTGGCGTGGTCGCGTTTGTCGCCTTGGCGTTGTGCGGCGCGGGCGCAGTGATTGATCCAACCCAATTCAGTTTTTCGTGGCTGTTTGCGTTTGGCTTTTTCTTCACGCTGTGCGCCGGGTGCTTTTTCTGGACGATCGTCCATTACGCGACCGACGCGTCATGGACCGTAGTCGTTCGGCGTCAGCTTGAAAACATCGCCGTCTTAGTCGCAGTCCTCGCGATCTTCTTCATCCCGATCGTCCTTTTGCGACAACATCTTTACGAATGGATGAACATCGCGCCCGGCAAAGAGGCGAACCTCGATTCCAAGCGCGCCTATTTAAATCTGAATTTCTTCATCTTGCGCGCCGCCTTCTTTCTCGGTTTCTTCATCGTCGCCTCGCTTTTGTTGCGCCGCTTTTCAGTCCGGCAAGACAAGGACGGCAATCCGCGATTGACCATTCGCCTGCGCAAAGTCGCGTTCGCCAGTCTACCGTTGTTTGCGCTTTGCCTTACCTTCGGCGCCTTCGATTGGTTGATGAGCCTGAACTACCGCTGGTTCTCGACCATGTTCGGCGTTTACATTTTCGCCGGCGCGGCCGGCAGTTCGATGTCGCTGCTCGTGCTCGTGATCACCGCGCTCCAGCGCGCAGGTTATCTCAAGAACGTGGTCACGCTCGAGCATTACCACATCATGGGGAAGTGGATCTTCGCCTTCTGCGTTTTCTGGGCCTACATCGGCTTCGGCCAATACATGCTGATTTGGTACGCGAACATTCCGGAAGAGATCCAATATTTTCTAACTCGAAACACGGAGTCGTGGTGGGGATTGAGCATGCTACTGGTGATCGGCCGTTTCTTCGGGCCATTCGCGATTTTGCTTTTGCGCTCGATCAAGAAACATCCGCGCCAGCTTTGTTACGTCGCCGCGTGGATTTTGTTGATGCAGATGCTCGACATCTACCTGGTTGTCTTGCCAGCTCTGCACGGGACCGGCGTCCACGTGAGTTTGTGGGATTTTGCCGCGCTCATCGCCATCGGTGCGACGCTTGCGTTCGTTTATTTGCGCATCGTTGGAAAAACTTCGCTCTTCCCGGTCCGCGACCCGCGTCTGGCTGAATCTTTAAAATTAGTGAACTGAAATGGCCAATCCCGAACAAACCCAATCGCCGGCGCCGTTTTCAACGTGGGTCGGCGTTGTGCTTTTGTTTGCACTTTTCGGCGTAATGGTTGTTGCCGTGATCGGCCCCGCGCCGCGCGGCGACACTTACGAACAAATCCGTGCGGAGGCGCGCGCGAAAAAACTGAAGGACGCGCGCGATGAGGAGACGAAAGCTCTGACGAGTTACGCTTGGGTCGATAAAAACAAAGGCACCGTGCGATTGCCGATCGATCGCGCGATGGAATTGACAGTCGCCGATCTCGCCAACAAAAAGCCCGCGCCTGCCTACGCGGTCGCAGCGCCGGAATCTTCTGCCGCCCCTGGAGGCGCAGCGGCCGCGTCGCCCGCGCCATCTCCTTCGCCGCAAGCGAGCGGAACGCCGAAACCCACTTCAGTAGCCGGTCAAAACTCGGAAGCGCGCGGTCAACCAGCCGCAGCCGTAAATCCGCCGGCAGCGCCGCCATCAACGCAACCCGGCGCTTCGGCGTCTCCGGCCGCTTCGCCGCAATCGTCGGCGGCAGCGCCGGCCGCATCGCCTTCAGCAACTCCCTAACAATTGTGAACATGTCGATCTTGCCTAACGAATGACTCCAACCGCTGACATTCCATTAAAAGAACCGGTCATTTCGGCTGCCGCCGGCGACGCGGAACAGCTCGAGCGCGCGCGCATCGATGCTTCAACGCGTGTGCCGGTGCTGATGTTTTACGCGTCAGCGATGGTTTGGTTGTTAATCGGAACGCTGCTCGCCGGTTTCGTTTCGTTCAAACTGCATTCACCCGACTGGCTCTCGGACGTGAGCTTTCTCACCTGGGGCCGGCTGCGTCCGGTGCACATGAACATGATGATTTACGGCTGGGCGTCGATGGCCGCGATGGGAACGGCGATCTGGCTGATGGCGCGATTGTGCCGGACAACTTTGCGACATCCGTTGCTGATTGTGGCCGGGATTTGGTTTTGGAACATCGGTGTGCTGGCTGGCGTAACCGGAATTCTGATGGGCTACAGCACCGGCTACGACTGGCTCGAGTTTCCGCCTTATGCCGCGGTAATTCTTTTTGTCGCTTACGCGCTGATTATTTCCTGGGCGGTGTTGATGTTCCGTTTTCGTCGCGGCGACCAGATTTACATCACGCAATGGTATTTGCTCGCCGCGTTTCTCTGGTTTCCATGGCTCTACGCCGCTGCCCAAGCAATGCTCTTCGTCGTCCCGGTGCAAGGCGTGATGCAAGCGGCCGTCGGCTGGTGGTACGCGAATAATCTTCTCTTTCTCTGGCTCGGCGCGATCGCTCTCGGCACCGCTTATTACATGATCCCGAAAGTGATCGGGCGCCCGGTTTACAGTTATCATCTGGCCACGATTGGATTCTGGACCTACGCGCT
>Ga0137399_10000024_pt1 | contig 45898 bp, 44 predicted proteins | sample czorhiz316metaG_FD_104810 | JGI IMG/M metagenome (GOLD analysis project Ga0137399, IMG submission 104810) | Vadose zone soil microbial communities from Angelo Coast Range Reserve, California, USA - czorhiz3.16 metaG | ecosystem: Environmental > Terrestrial > Soil > Vadose zone | place: USA...
CAAGCGGTAGATGTCGATCTAACGAAATCGCCGGCGCGAGATTTCTTCTTTGATGTCTTCCAATTCTTCCTCGCGCTGGTCACGGATCGTTTTGATGTAGAAGATGGTGCCGGCGATGCCGAGCGCTGCCGCGCCAAGGAAATTCGGGACGGCACCGAGATACCAAAGGTAAGCGCCGAGGATGGCGCCAGGGCTTACGATTAGATCGCGTACTAGATAGTACGCGCCGACCATTTGGCCGCACCGCGCCGGGTCGCAGTAGCCAATAATGAGCGCCTTGCGCGAGGTATCGCCGAATTCCTTAAAACCGCGAATGATGAAGGCCACAACGAGCAAGCCGAAGCTGTATGATGGAAATCCACGCGAGACGAGCAAGCCGATTGGAAAAACGGTGAACATGATAAACGTGACGATAACGAATGGTTCGCGGCCATATTTGTCCGCGTAATGCGAGGCGGGAATGATGCACAACATCGCCGCCAGCATTTCCACAGCCGTAAGGACGCCAATTTCTTTCGCGCTCACGCCGATGTAGTCCATCGCGAAGATGACTACCCACGCATAGGGAATTCGTTCGCAAAATCGAATCAGGATATCGCTCAAGATGAGCCGTCGCATCGGCGAATTAAACTCGCGCAAGTTCTCCCAAAAATTCAGACGTTCCCCGGCCGTTTCTTCTTTCGGTTCGTCGCTGATCTGCCGTTGCACGAAAATCGTGGCGCCGGAAAGAACGATCGAAATAACGAGCGCGATCCGGACGCCGCCGATCACGCCGAAGCGGTCGATCAATAATCCGCCAAAAAACGGCGCGATTATGATTGGCAATCGCTTGATCACCGATTGGATGCCGATGCCCATTGAGTGGCGATTTGCTTCCAGCGCGGCCGCGACGAGCGAAAATGTGGCCGGCAACGAAAAGCAGCTCCACGACAGAAACAGAAACATTCCCGCGATGACCGCAGCCCAATGCGGAACAAGAAGCACGAGCGCGTAGCCGACGATCGAAACGATGTTGAAAGTGAGAAACGCGCGCCGGTGTCCCCAGAGATCGACAATCACCCCGCCGGGATAGGCGTAAACCGCGCCGAGCAATGTCCGAAGCGCATCGTAGAGACCGATGACAAAAACACCCGCGCCGAGCGCTTGCAGAAATTTCGGGACGAACCGCATCCAGAGTTCTTCGCCTGCGCCGATCACGAAAATGGCGATCAGCAAAACGACGAGGTTGCGTTTAAGCCCGAAGAAGTTGGCGAGACGCGCGAAGCCGTTCACGTGGGATTGTTGTCGGAACTGCCGCTACGTTTCAAGTCACGTCACCTCATCGTGAACGCGGGTTCGAGCTTCGGTTCGGACCGTTCGCCGCGCTTCTTAGCCGGTTCTCCGTTCCGTTCGAACCACGCATACAGAACGGGCAAAACGATCAAGGTGAGAAATGTCGAACTAAGGATTCCGCCGATCACGACCGTGGCCAATGGGCGCTGAACTTCAGCGCCGGTGCCGGTGGCGATGGCCATTGGCACGAAGCCCAGACTCGCAACAAGCGCGGTCATCAACACCGGGCGCAGTCGCGTGAGAGAGCCCTCGATCACAGCTTCGCGAACGCCCTGCCCTTGCTCGCGAAGTTGGTTGAAATAGCTGATCATGACCAAGCCGTTCAACACGGCAACACCGCTCAGCGCGATAAAACCAATCCCGGCGGTGATACTGAATGGCATTCCGCGCAACCAAAGTGACAGGACACCGCCCGTCACGGCGAGAGGGATTCCGGTGTAAACCAGAAGCGCCTGCCGAATGCTGCCGAAAGCGAGAAAGATCAGAATGAAAATCAACGCCAGTGCCGCCGGCACGACGACCATCAAACGCGCCCGCGCCTGCTCCAGGTTTTTGTAGGCTCCTCCAAATTCAACAAGGTAACCTTCGGGCATCTTCACCTCTTGTTTGATTCGCTGCTCAGCGTTGTGGACGAATCCTTCCACGTCGCGCGTCTCCAAATTGACCAGGAGTGCGGCCCGCCGGCGTCCTTCGTCGCGCAAAATCGGTTCCACGACTTCGACAGTTTTTAGGTCGGCAACTTCGCCGAGTTTGAGCAGGCCGTGATCCCCAACCCGCAAAGGTAACTCGCGAATCTTCTCTTCGTTCCCGCGAAATTGGTCAGGCATTCGCACCACGATTTCGTAGCGTTTTTCTCCGTCGATGGCGGTGCCGACAACTTTGCCGGCGAGCGCGGCGGAAACGGCCTTGTTCACTTCGCTCGCGGACAGACTGTAACGTTGCAGCTCATCGTGTTTAGCTTCGATCAGAAGCTGTCCGGTGCGTCCCTCGGTTTCGTATTCTATTTCTCCGGCGCCGCGGGTTTTCTCCAGAATGCCCTTGATCTGCCCGGCAAGTTTGTCGAGCACGTCGTAATCGTCTCCGAAAATTTTCACCGAGAGCTCGGCCTTTGTCCCTTCGAGCATTTCGTCAAACCGCTCTTCGATTGGCTGTGAAAAAATTATGTTCGAATTTGGGCTCAATCGCTTCATCACGGCGCCGATCTGGGTGTGTAGGTCGGCTTTGTTGCGCGGACGGCCGCGCGTTTTCGGCCATTCTGCGATCGGCTTGTAAAAGATGAAAACGTCGCTTTCGCTCGCCGGCATTGGATCGGTGGCGATGTCGTTTGTGCCGCAGCGCGTGAACACGCGCGTGATCTCCGGAAAATCGTGAAGCAGCGTTTTTTCCAGTTCGAGGTCGATCCGGACAGATTCTTCCAGGCTGATCCCAACCTGCTTGTAGAACACTTCCGTAATCGATCCTTCATCGAGCTTCGGCACAAATTCTGCGCCAAGATGAGTGAATAACCAGAGCGAGCCGGCGAATACCGCGATCGCAGCCATTACCACAATCCAGCGGGCGGCGAGCGCGCCGCGCAACAGCGGTTCGTAAACGTTCTTGGCTGCGCGGATGATGAAGTTGTCGCCTTCGCCGATCCGGCCACCGAGCAGAAACGAGCAAAGCACCGGCATCAGCGTCAATGCGAGAACGAGCGCACCGGTGAGCGCTAGCATCACCGTCATCGCCATCGGATGAAACATTTTCCCTTCAATACCGGTCAGAGCGAGAATCGGGATGTAAACGATCGTGATGATGACGACACCGAAAAACATCGGGTTCGCGACCTGTTTACTCGCCGCGAGCACAATCTGATGCCGTTCCTCGCTGGTCAGTTTGCGACCGAGCTCGTGCTGCCGGACTCCGAGTTGGCGCACCACGTTTTCAACGATCACGACCGCGCCGTCGATGATGAGTCCGAAATCAACGGCGCCGAGACTCATCAGGTTACCTGACACGCCGAGCTTCACCATCCCGGTCAGGGCAAAGAAAAAGGAGAGGGGAATGGCTGCGGTAACGATGAGAGCCGCGCGCCAATTTCCCAGCAATGCAAAAAGCACCGCGATCACCAGAATGGCGCCTTCGAAAAGATTGTTTCGCACGGTGTGAATGGTCTTGTTGATCAGGATCGAGCGATCGTACTGCGTCTGAATCTGGACGTTATCCGGCAGCTTCTCCTGAATCTCGACCAGCCGTGCTTTGACTCGCTCGGCGACTTCGCGGCTGTTTTCGCCGGTGAGCATCATTGCTGCGCCGATGACTGTTTCCTGGCCGTCGACTGTCGCGGCGCCGGTGCGGATGCGTGAGCCATAACTCACATCCGCGAGATCTTTGACGAGCAACGGCTTGACGCCGGCGGCAAATTTCACGGGGAGATTCGCGATATCTTCAAGAGTGTTCGCGCGCGTCACCGCCCGGATGCTCAATTCTTTGCCGCCGCGGTCAACGATGCCGCCGCCGGCGTTTTCGACATTCGCCGCGACGATGTCGGCCAGCTCGCCGAAAGTCATCCCGCTTCGCGCCAACTCTTCCGGGCGTGGCTGAACTACAAACTGTCTTTCGTAGCCACCGCTTTCGTTAACCTCGGCAACGCCGGGCACAGTCCGGAGCAGGGGTTTGATCGTGTATTCGTTGACCTCGCGCAGTTGGAAGAACTGTTCCTGGACTGACTCCGGCTTTTTCGCCCCCTGTTTGTAAGAGACGTTGTAGTAAAAAATTTCCCCCAAACCGGTGCTGATCGGTGCGAGCTTCGGCGCGACGTCATGTGGCAAATGCTCCACCGCGGCTTGCAGCCGCTCGGTCACCAGCTGCCGTGCCCGATAAATGTCGGTGCGGTCATCAAACTGGAGCGTAACTTGCGACAAGCCGAATTTCGTCAGCGAACGCATTTCTTTTAAGCCAGGAAGTCCGGCCATTTGGATTTCGATCGGCCAGGTGACGAAGCGCTCAGATTCTTCCGCAGCCAGCGTTCGCACTTCCGTATTGATTTGCACCTGCACGCCCGTGATGTCGGGGACCGCGTCGATCGGGAGGCGAGTGGCCGACCAGAGACCGACAGCAACCAGCGCGAGTGCCGCGAGCAAAATAAACGCGCGTTGCCGCAGCGACAGTTCGAGGATGTTGTCGATCATTGCCGCTCCTTCAAGTCCAAGCGCATGGCCGTGAGCTGTTCCAATTGCTGACGTGCGTCAATTGCCGCGGCTTGCGCCGCAGTGAACGCGTCGATCGAATCGAGATATTGCTTTTGCAATTCGGTGTAGGTGGCAAGCGGAACCGCGCCGTCTCGGTAATTGCGGTCGCCCGTTTCGGCTGCTTCACGGAGTTGCGGCAGGATCGACGTTTGCAATTGGTCCGCCTCTTCGCGCCGTGAACGGTAAATAAATTCGGCGTCGGCGACTTTGCGTTCAACATCGCGAATGAGCGTTGCGAGCGAGGCCTCGGCTTTGGCGGCGCGCGCTTTTTCACTTTCGATCTTGCCCGCATTCTTGTTCCAAAGCGGCAATGGCAGCGACACTCCGACTCCGAGCATGTAATCAATCGCGTCGGCGCGCTCAGTGTGGGCAAATGGACCGACGCGTACCGCCGGCCAGCGTTCATTGAGTGCGAGCCTCACCTTGTAGCCTTGCTGCTCCAGCTCGATCACGCGCGTTCGAATATCGTAATTTCGGTCGTGCGCGGTAAACAGAAGTGTGGCGATCGACGGAAGCGGCCGAAGAGTTAGATCGACATCCGCAAGAGCGATCGGGGAATCAATCCGCGCACCGCGTAATTGATTCAGCTCGTGGATTGCACTCTGGACCTCCCGCTGGGCCTCAATCGGTCTGCGCCGCAGCGGAATCGCGCTCGCTTGAATGATTCGCACGTCAACTTCTTGGGCAACGCCGGCCGCCGGACGTTGCGACAGCACTGCAGCGAGGTCGTCGAAACGTTTTGCAATCTCGCTTGCGGCGTCGGCTTTCGCTTGGCCCAATGTCGCATGAAACACCGCGGCGCGAACTCGAGCCGCCAGCGCGGCTCGAAATCCTTCCAGGCCCAACTCAGCCAGCGCGATTTGGCGATTAGCAATCGCTTTGCGCAGAGTGACGCGCCCGGGATACTCAAAAGTTTGCGAGACCGAGAGCCCTGCCAACAATCCGTCACCCAGCGTGTTTCCCTGATAGTCCTTGACGATTTTTGCGCCTGTCTCAGTTGACGCTTCCGGATTCGCCCATTCGCCGGCCGTGCGTCGCTCGCCTTTAGCGGCCGCGATTTCTGAACTGTAAACGTTTAGTTCGGGATTTCTCGCCAGCGCTTCCGCGACCAACGCGTCCAGAGAAGTTGGGTCGTCGGCGAGTGCCATTCTCGCCGTGCCAGCGACAAACATCGCAATTGCTAATCGTCGCACCCCTTAATGTTTCACTGATTCCGCCAGAGCGTAAACGATCAACTTCAGCCCGTTTTCTATTTCGGACTCACTTTCAGCACTTTTCCTTCGGCCGGATCGATTACATAGGCAGTTTCATTTCCCGCCGCGACCACGCTGCGCGCTCCTTTCACTGTCGGCACGGTCGCCTTGAGATGAAATTTTCCATCGTCACCCACATCGACAATCGTCAAGGTCGCCGCTTGGCCGGCAGCTGCGTAGAGAAGTTTTTTCTCGGCCGAGTAGTCGATGTTGTCGAGGCCGGCGCCGGTTTGGATTGAATCAAGAACCTTGCCGTCGTGTGCGATGTCGAGGTTCACTACGTGATCACCGCAGGCAACAAAGAGAAATCCACGCCCATGGTCCAAGGCCAATCCTCCAACTTCTTTGCTTCCCGGATTCCATTTCGAAACGATTTTCTTGGTGCGCACATCAACGGCGACGGTCGCTCCGATCTCTTCCACGTTTGTATAAAAGAGTCCGTGCCCGTTATCCACGGCGTAGCCTTCCCCTAAATTCTCGAGCGGAATTTTCGCTTTCCATTTCAAATGGCGCGGATCGGTGGCGTCGAACACGTGAAGAGATTTGGCAGGATCCACATTGCCCGCGGTGGCCGGCCGCGTGTTGATCCAAATCTCTTTGGTGGCCGCGACGTAAACCACGCCGTCCGGTGTGATCGAATGATCCGGTGAAGCCGAAATGCATTCGCCGCGTTCCATCTTCTTCGGATCGATCACACAAAGCGTGGCATCGCCGCGATTGCCAATGTAAACAACGCCGTCGCCAATGCTGGCTGCGGTCGGTCCAAGTGTGACCTTCCGTCCGCGCCGTTCGACCTCGCCAGTCTTGAATCCAGTGATCTGGGCGACAGCATCCGTCTTCTCGTCGATCACGTCGACAGCGCCGAGATTGCTTGCCGGGACCCACACTTTTCCGTTTGCCGAATCGTAGGCGAAATAGTCGAGAGCAACGGGACCGGTCGCGCCTGGAAGCGATATTGGCTTGAGCTCGTAGCTGGCAGTGCTCGACTCGGTGGCACCCGACCCGATGTCGATCTTTGCGCAAAAGAGCGCGCAAACGAGAAGTAATTTCTTCATTTCATGTTGTTAGTTCTGTCCCGAATTTTATCGGGCCATTTCATGCGGCGAAACCGGATGTTAAGCGTGGACGTTCAAACTTGGCCAGCTAATCTCGGCCCATGAGCTCATGGTTTTGGTATGCGGTTGCTGCTGCCGTCCTTTATGGCGCTCACCAAATTTTTACGCGCCTCGCTGCGGATCGAATCGGTGAAGGCTTGGGCGGCTTTGTCGTCGAAGCGACCGCCGCATTGTCGATCTTGCTTTACCTTGCGTTTCTTTGGTTCACAAGCCGCTGGGATCAAAGATCGACTGGCGAAGGAATTTTTTATTCGGTCCTTACCGGCGTTTGCGTCGGTGCCGGTACGATCGCGTTCTTTCTTCTCTTTCAAAAAGGTGGACCGCTCTCCGCCGTTCCAATCATTCTTGCCGTTGGCGCGGCCATGATGGCGATTGCCGGAATTCTATTTTTCCGCGAACCCATTTCGTGGCAACGACTGACCGGAATTATTCTGGCAATTGCCGGCCTACTGCTATTGCGCCGGTGATTAAACGCGCCGCCTGAGCTTTTCGGACTTGGTACTCACGCCAGATCAAGAAGGCGACAATCATGTCGAGAATATTGAGCGCAATCAGCCAGAGCGAATGAGTGAAGACGAAGCGATAGGTTTGATATGCGATAAAGCCGGCCAGGAACCAAAGCGAAACCGAGTACGACCAGAGCCGGCCGCCTAACAAGCCTGCGACCAGGAAAACTTTGATGAGGCCGTGAACAATTAGGTAGCTGCTCGCGAATAGTTTCGTATCTGCTCCGAGCTCTTGAACGATGCGCTGGAGGATGGTTGCCACGCGATCGGTTGGATCTTCCGCCAGTTCGGGCGCGGTCAAAAAGATCACGAAAGCGTTCAATCCCGATTGAGGAATGAAGAGGAAGAGAAGCCCGCCGATTGTCTCGACGATCCCGGCGATTCCTTTGGTCCAAACACTGAGCAGGAAGAGTGTGTGCTCGATCTTCCGCTCGACACCAACTGAGTTGCGAGAAGGCATTGGTCAGTGGCCGCGTGCGGACGCGGGTGTTTCCGCATCTCCTGCGGTGGGCCCGCCGAAGGAAAAGGAAAACACCGCGAACACTTGCACCGCAGGGGTGTGATCACTGCAGCCGATGAGCGGCGAGAGGTCAAAGCGAACCTTCTTCGTTGGGCGCCATGCCAATGTTGGGCCAATTGCCAGACCTTTCGTGGTGCCCCGAAATCCGGAGGTTTCGCCGCCACTGCGGTATTGCATCTCAAGTCCGACTTCGAGTTTTTCTTCCGCTAGAAGGACCGGCATTTCGATGCTCTGCGCGAAACCGGCGCTGGTGGATTCTTTGCCGCCAAACTCGCGATCGACAAAGATGTTCATTGCCCATTCGATCAGATGCGGGAAGTCGTGCGAAATGAGGAGAGCGATCTCACCGGAGTCAGGCAATCCATTGCTAAGACCAAATCGATACTCGGCGGAGATAGCGGGGTTAAGCGGAAGCTTGTTCCAGTTCGCCAGCGCGTAGCGCGCTTCCAACGTGAAGCTGCGGTCTTGTGTTTCTCCAGCGAAGTGCTCGACCTGATTTTGCACGCCAACAGTGAAGCGCGCCGGCAATCCCATTTCGATTTCTTGCCGGAAAAGCTGACTCGGTAGTCCGTGATGAAATACGGCACCCTCATATCCAGCTTCAAGCTCGAAGCTAAAAGGCGAAAGCACATACGACTTCGTCAGGGTGGAGATGCGACCGTGCGACAAATCGGGCGGAGCACCGTAGGCCGTCGGCAGCTCCTCACCTTCAGCTTCTATGACAACCCGCCGATTCTCGATTTCCTGCGCGTTCGCTGAAGTGGTGCCGGCGAGTAGCAGAATTGCAAGCGCAGCGCGCGAAGGGCTTCGGAATGAAACTCTCATTGTCGGCATTCGTGAGCACTAGCCTGCACGGTTATCGCGATACATCTCATGCCGCGCGGCGCAACGAAAAGAAGCAGGGCCGACAAATACCGATCAGCGCTGCGCCTGCGAGCTGACCCCGGACAATCCGGAGGCGAGAAGTGCACCTTGGATTGCTTCGGCCAGTTTTTTGGCAGGACCTCTTCCCCAATAATGGAAAAACAGAATTCGAGGCTGCTCGTGCGTCATGTGTGAGTGAATCGCGACGATATTAATCCCGCCGACGCGAATCGCTTTGAGTGCGGATTGAAGTTCATCTTCAGTGACAGCAAAATCTCCGTCGACCACTGCGTTGTCGTCGCTACCGGCAAAGGCCATCCACGTGTTCACGCCCATCGCGTTGTCGATCTTGACGCCATGCATCGTCGCCCGGTGGCCGATCGAGAATTTCACCATTCCATTGTTGGTTTCACCGCTCATGCCGAAGATTTTATTTAGCGGCTCCGCCGAAATCGAATTCTTCTCCGGCAACGTTTTCTCGCCGAAAGAATCCTTCGGTTGCGGATTGGCTGCGCGGATTTCTTTGATCTTGTCGTAAACTTTCCGCACCGCCCCGGCCAGTTGTTCGACTGTTCCGTCGCCGGCGATGTGCATGAAATAAACTTTCGGATGGTCGAACAGGAAATGGTTGTGCAGCGCGGTCACGCTCAGACCGTTGTCAAAGGCAACGGACATCACCGGATTCACTTCATCTTCAAATAACACGGTGTCGCCCATCACCATCGCGCCGTGTTTCATTTCAGTGAAGGCGGCCCAGGTTCCCAATCCCATGAATGGCGGCATCGTCCATCCGTCGACCGCGACCTTCACGTCCGCGCGCGGTGACGTAACTTTATAAACGGCTTCCTTTTCGTTGGTCTTGCCTTTAAGCCCCGTGATCTGATCGATCTTCGCCGCATCGAGCGCGGCCGATGCGATGCCGATGTTTGCGCAGCAGATCGCGCAAACGATGAGCAGTCTTGTCATTTTTCGTTGCTGGTTCCACCCCGGATTGTGTCGGGGCAGAACCGCAACATCTCTTCGCTTAGTATTTCTCGCCTTTTTCTCCCTTTTCCTTGCTCTCGTCGTGCTTGCTCAGCACTTTGCCGTTCGCGTCGAACTTGAAGCCCCATTCTTTCCCATTCTTGTCGATGACGGCTTCATAGTTCGCGCCCTCTTTCTCCCAGCGAACGATTTTGCCGCCTTTGGCTTGCGTATCGGCAGCCTTTTGCACGGCAGCCGGCACGTCAGAGGCGCTGATATTTTCCTCTTCGTGCTTTTTCTCTCCTGCTTGCGCGACAACGCCGAAGGCGAGTCCGGCACTGACCGCTGCGATTGTGAACAACTTAGGTGTATTCATGGTTATTTAGGTTTGACCGATCGGTCTCAATAGTTGTTCGAATTTCAACCGACGATTACGCGCAAAAAAATGTCACAGCGGAGCGAGCCCCTCAGACGAAGTTTCGCATTGATCATTTCGTCGTCGCCAGGCGCAGGCCAAGAAAAACAAAAAGCGCGCCGGCTGTTCGATTGAGCCACTGCGCGATCGTTGCGTTGGTTCTTAATCGTTCGCAAAAGATCGATGCAAACCAGGCGAGAACGAGACACCAGATTGTGCCGGTCGTGACAAACGTGAGCCCGAGCGTGATGAACGCGGCGATTTTCATATTCGATGCCGGATCGATGAACTGCGGAAGAAACGCGAGAAAGAAGAGCGCCACTTTCGGATTCAGAATATTCGTCAAAACGCCCTGACGAAACGCGGCGATCGTTGTGCGTCGCCGAAAATTGGACGGGAGACTCAACTGGTTCCGTCGATCTAGGATCATTTTGATTCCGAGGAAAACCAGATACGCGCCACCAATCAATTTGATTGTCCCAAACGCGAGCGCCGACGTGGCGAGAATCGCCGAGAGTCCGAGCGCGGCGGCGCAGGTGTGAAAAATACTGCCGAGCGAAATTCCGAGCGCGGACGCAATCCCAGCCTGGCGTCCTTGAGCGATACTTCGGCCCAAAATGTAAACCGTGTCCGGACCAGGAGTGAGGTTCAGCAAGATTCCCGCGGCCAGGAACAATCCGAAGTCGTGAATACCGAACATTTGGAATGATTATGCCGCCTACGCTGCGAACTTGAAATAACTTCCAATTCCGGCAGCGCGCGCTTTTTCGTAAACCGCTACCGCGGAGACGGCGTCTTCGATCGCCACTCCGGTGCTGTCGAAAATGAAGATTTCATCATCGCTCTTGCGCGCCGGTTTCTTTCCGGCCACGATTTCGCCGAGCTCTGCGTAAACGTTTTCTTCTCGCATCAAGCCTTGGGCGATCGCGTGGTGCGTATCGCCGATCGTGCAAACTTGATCCAGGCTGTCGGCGATGATTTTGCTCGATGCGATTAACGCCGGCTCAATTTCCTGCTTGCGCTCATCGTCGGCGCCGACCGCAGCGATGAGAGTCCCGGGAGACACATCTTCTTTGCGAACGAAAAATTCCGTCGATGTCGTGCACGTAATCACGATGTCGCTTTGTTGAATCGCTTTCGCCGGGTCGCCGACTGGCTCGATGTCGATCTTCAGTTCGTCGGCAAGCTCCTTTGCGAAATTCTTGGCCGCGTTTGCATCGAGATCGAACGCGAAAACTTTGTTCAATCGCAAAACGCAAAGCATCGCGCGCAATTGGGGCCGGCCTTGCGCTCCGCATCCGCAGATGGTCGCGACTAAAGAATTTTTCCGCGCCAAATATTTTGCCGCTACCGCCGTTGCCGCGGCGGTTCGTTTAATTGTGATATCGATCGAATCGAGAATGGCGAGGGGAGCGCCGTTCTCGGCGTCGCAAACGACGATCATTCCCTGGATGGTTGGCAAACCGAATCGTGTTCGGTTTGCCGGGTAATTGGTATTCAGCTTGGTAACGAGATAACTTTTTTCGGCCGGAAGGAGTCCGGCTTTGACGTGCAATCCGCCGCCCTTCGCCTTCACTCCGAGAATTCCGGACGGCGGGATTTTGCCTTCGCCTTGCAAACGAAACACGCTTTCCACGGCCTCGATGCACTCTCGAAGAGTCAGCAATTTGCAAACTTCGCTCCGATCTAATAAGAGCGTTCCGTTATGTTGCATCGGGCGCTCCCACCAACGGTGCGATATCCGTTCCGGATTTTGCTTCCACTGGCGCCTCGCCGCGCCGAAAAATTCTCGCGCCGGTATTTCCTTTCAAAATAACCGCGCCGTTCTCGATCCACAGCCAAGCGCCTTCGCGCATACCGACGACTGGGGTTTGGTTTTCCTCGAGAAACTGGAGAATGCGTTCCTCCTGCGTCTCGCCCATGTGCTTCGAGCGCGGGTCGGCATCTTGAAAATGCGGACTGATCTGAAAGGGCACCAAGCCAAGCGCGTCGAAAGAGCGTGGCTGGACAATTGGCATGTCCTTGGTCGTTTTGATCGTCGGCCCCGCGACATTGGACCCGGCGCTGCTGCCGATGTAAGGCGCTCCGCTTTTCACCTTCCGTCGGATCGGCTCGAGCAACTCGAGATCTTGCAACGCTTTTAACAAACGAAAGGTGTTGCCGCCGCCAATGAAGATCGCGTCCGTTTGCTTAATTGCTTCTTGAGGATTGTCGGTCGCGTGAACTGATTCGACGGAGTGACCCATCGCCGCAAAACGTGCCTTGGCTTTCGCGGCGTAATTATCGCGGTCATACAAAGCGAAGGGGAAAAACAGGACCGTTTTTGCGGGGCCGAGGAAAGTTTTGATCTCTTCTTCGACGTGATCGAGATAACCTCGACCGTGGACGGTCGAATTGCTGATCAGCAGAATTCGCGACGATCCTTTCATGTTGTTATATCTATAACCGTGAAGTATAGGTATATTCACAGATGCGGGTAAAGAAAAAATTAACCTGGCTTCTCCTTCTTCTTCGACTCCCGGCCACCCACAAAGCCGAGCGCGTCGCTATCTGGCGCAAACTGAAGAAATCCGGCGCCATTCAAATTCAAACTTCGACTTACGTTTTGCCGGATGAACCGGCGCGTTATGAATCGTTCCAATGGCTGACTCAGGAAATCCGAACGGCCGGCGGCGACGCCACGCTGGTGCGCGCGCGTGAAATCGAAGGCTTGCCGAACGAAAAACTGATTGAGTTATTCAATACCGCGCGAGCGAAAGAGTACGCGACACTCCGCGAGCTGCTTCGCGGTTTAGGTCATCGTCGCAAAACACGGAGCTCATCCACATCTGCCGACAAAATCGACCGCGTCCGAAAGCAATTTCGCGATATCCGACAAACCGACTTCTTTAACTGTCCGCGTGCCCAGGATGTAGAAATGCTTTTGCGCAAAATGGAGCGGACGCAACCGACCGAAACTGCGTTTCCAAGGATTGTGTCACGAGATTACCGCGGGAGAACCTGGGTCACGCGCCCGCGCCCGGAGATCGATCGGGTTGGTTCGGCCTGGCTGATCCGGAAATTCATCGATCCGAAGGCGAAGTTTATTTTTGCGAAAAAAGTTCCGGTGAATGGTCGCGCCGTTTCGTTCGACATGCTCGATGCTGAATTTTCGCATCGTCGCGACGACTGCTCTTTCGAAACGCTGGTGAAACAATTCCGCGTCCAGGACAAGATCATCCACAAGATCGGAGAAATGATTCACGATGCCGATCTCGATGACGACAAATTCGAACGGAACGAGTGCATTGGGATCGATCGCGTGCTCAAAGGCTGGGCGCGCGAGGGAATTTCCGACCAGGAAATTTTGCGCCGTGGACTACAATGCTTTGACGCGCTCCATGCATTTCTTCGTCGCGTATGAACGAAGTTAGCGACGCGCAAGATCGACATCGTCCACCGTCGTTTGCGGAGGCGTTTCGGTTCTGGTTGAAGCTTGGCTTCGTTTCTTTTGGCGGGCCAAGTGGTCAGATCGCCATGATGCACGCGGAGGTGGTGGAGAAAAAACGCTGGATCGACAATGCCCGATTTCTGCACGCGCTGAACTTTTGCATGTTGCTTCCCGGTCCGGAAGCGCAGCAGCTTGCCATCTACATCGGCTGGCTTCTGCACAAAACGCGCGGCGGCATCGTGGCCGGAGCTCTCTTTGTTATTCCGTCGATCTTTATTCTTTGGGCGCTCAGTTACGTTTATGTCGCCTTTGGAAACATCCCCTGGATCGCGGCGATCTTTTATGGGTTGAAACCGGCCGTCCTGGCGATTGTTGCCGCGGCCGTCATTCGGATCGGAAGCAAGGCGCTCAAGAACGCGGTCATGTGGTCGCTCGCGTTGGCCGCATTTGTCGCAATCTATTTTTTCCACGTTCCTTTTCCTTTGATCATCATCAGTGCCGGCATTCTCGGCCTCATCGGCAGCAAAATTTTACCCGAATATTTTCGCGGCGAAGTCGCGCATCCGCTGGATGTCGATCTTGCGAGCAACCTCGCGGGTCGTGCGAAACCAACTTGGTTTTACGCGTTCAGGATTTCGGTGACGTGGATTGTGATCTGGGCGTTGCCGCTGGCGCTTGCCGGAATTTTTCTCGGAACGCAGCACACGATTTTTCGCGAAGGAATCTTTTTCAGCAAAGCCGCCGTCGTGACGTTCGGCGGCGCCTATGCCGTGCTGCCCTACGTTTCGCAACAAGCGGTGGAACATTATCATTGGCTTGCTGCGCCACAGATGCTCGATGGGCTCGGTCTGGCCGAAACCACGCCTGGCCCCCTCATCATGGTCCTGCAGTTTGTCGGTTTCCTCGGCGCGTGGAATCACCCTGGAAATCTGCCGCCGCTCGTGAGCGCGACCCTCGGCGCCCTGGTCACGACCTGGACAACTTTTGTCCCTTGTTTTCTATGGGTTTTTTTAGGCGCGCCCTACATCGAGAAATTGCGCGAGGTGAAATTACTGACGGCGGCCCTATCAACCGTTACCGCCGCGGTCGTCGGTGTAATTCTGAACCTCGCGGTTTGGTTCGGTCTTCACGTCATCGTTCCCGCGAGCGGAAACATCGATTGGTTTGCGCTCATTCTTTGCGCCCTCGCTTTCGTCGCGATGCTGCGTTACAAGATCGACATCATCCCGGTCGTACTCGGCAGCGGAGTGCTCGGCCTGATTTACAAATCCTGGCTGTAGTTATCCCGCCGGTTTCAAGCGGTCACACTCTTTTTGGTAAGCTTCGATGAGCGCCGAGACCTTGGAGTGGAAAGCTTCTTGCGCGGAGTAAACAGCTCCGATGGATTCAACGAATGCCTTTTGCTTGAGCTCGTCCTCGATCGTCAAACTTAGTTCAGCGAGCTTTTCGATGTTGCTACGCGAGTGGAACTCCAATTCCTTGAGCTTCGCGAGAACGGCCAGCGACTTCTCCAGTTTTGCCGCGTCTGGTTTTTGTTGTGGCTTGGCAATTTCCGCAGTCTTCGCGGCGGAACTTTGGTCGGCGACAGGTTGATCTTTCTTACCCGGTTTAGGCGAATGCGCGGCGCCGCCCTTGTGATGCTTTTCCTGGGTGACTTTTTTGGCGTGCGCGACGTTTCGAGGATCTCCCATCAATTAGTACACGATTCTCAACAACCTGCCGGTTGTATGTAGATCTTCTGTGCGTCGCTTATGCCGCGGTCGAATGCAGGGCGATGCGATTGCCTTCGGAATCGATAATGACGGCACGGAAGCCGTGCTCGCCGATTTGTTGCCGCGCTCGCAACACTTTCCCGCCGTTCTTTCGCGCGGCTTCGACCGCTTCGTCCAGACGTCCCTCCACCGAGAGATAAATCAGCGGTCCATTTGCCGAGGGCCTATTGTCGACGCCGCCGCTATCGCCGCGAAGGCACAGACAGCCGGACGCAGTTTGCTCTTCGTGGCCCAGGAGACCGTATTCCATTCTGCCTTCTGATAACTTCTGGACCGCTTTGCCAAGAACGGCGGAATAAAACTTGATCGCCCGATCAAGATTCGTGACCGGAATGTCGGTCCAACAAAGAGTGTCCGCACTCATGGATTCTCGAACTTAGATTTCGTGGCGATGTCCTTCGGCGTCGTATTCGTAGGTCTTGCCCTCTTCCTCATCGCGAGTGGTTTTGTGTGATCCGTCGCAGAACGGCTGGTTTTTGGAAAGGCCGCACATACAAATCCAAACCGATTCTGCCTGGGATTTGATTTCGAGCGGTCGCTTGTCCGATTTCACAACCCTGCGCATGACGCGAAGGTAATGCGCCCTGCTTGGAGGTGGCAAGTGCGGCAGGCGCATTGCCGCGATTGCAGCCTCGTTCAATGATTGTCTATTGCTGCGGTAATGGCGGCGGCGAAGACAAAGATCGAGGATTACGCTTTTCTAAGCGACACTCAGACCGGCGCGCTGGTGAGTCGCGACGGATGTGTCGATTGGCTTTGCCTTCCCCGGTTCGATTCGGGCGCATGCTTTGCGTCGCTCCTCGGCGAATCGAAAAACGGTCACTGGCGATTTTTCACCGAGGAAAAGATCGACAAGGTGAGCAGGCGTTATCGGGGCGACTCGTTAATTCTGGAAACGGAATTTGAGACGGCAACCGGGGCGGTGCGTTTGATCGATTTCATGCCGCCGCGCGGCGAAAATCCGGATCTCATTCGCATCGTGGAGGGATTGCGCGGCGAAGTGGCGATGCAGATGGACCTGATCATTCGGTTTGATTACGGCCGCACTATTCCGTGGGTGCGAAAACGCCACGGCGGACTCGAAGCCATCGCCGGCCCGGATGGATTGATTCTGCGAACGCCCGTCAAAACTCGCGGCGAAGATCTAAAAACTATCGCAAGCTTCACCGTCAAACAAGGCGATCGCATTCCGTTTGTGCTGACCTGGTTTCAATCGCACAAGCCTCCGCCGCGCGCGATCACTCCGGACCACGCCTTGCGCGACACGGAGAAATTTTGGGCCGATTGGACGAAAGATTTTCAATGGCGCGGCGACTGGAAGGACGCGGTCCTGCGATCGGTGATCGCGCTGAAGGGTCTGACCTACGCGCCGACCGGTGGGATCGTTGCCGCGGCCACCACTTCGTTGCCGGAAGAAATCGGCGGAGTGCGCAATTGGGACTATCGCTACTGCTGGCTGCGAGACGCCAGCTTCACGTTGTTTTCGATGATGCAGGTCGGCTACCGCAAGGAAGCGCAATCATGGCGGGAATGGTTGCTGCGCGCGATCGCCGGCAGCGCAGCGCAGATGCAGATCATGTACGGAGTCCACGGCGAACGGCGGCTGGAAGAAATTCAAATTCCATGGTTGTCCGGTTACGAAAACTCGCGGCCGGTGCGCATCGGCAACGCCGCTTCCGAGCAATTCCAGCTCGATGTTTACGGCGACGTTTTTTACGCGCTTTATCACGCGGAGATCAACGGACTGAAAACGAGCGAACCGGAGTGGCGGATGCAAGTTGAGCTGATCAAGTTTCTCGAGTCCAACTGGCAGGAACCGGACGACGGGATCTGGGAAGTGCGCGGTGGCCGCAAACATTTCACCCAATCAAAAGTGCTGGCCTGGGTTGCTTTCGATCGCGCGATCAAGCTGGCCGAATGTTGCGGGCATTCGAAACCTGAACACATCGAGCGCTGGCGAAAAATTCGCGCGCAGATCCACGATGAAATCTGCGAGCGCGGTTACAACATCGACAAGAAAGCGTTCACTCAATTTTATGGATCGGACGCGCTCGACGCGAGTTTGCTCACCTTGCCGTTGTTCGGATTTTTGCCCGCGACCGACGAACGCATGCTTGGAACGATCTCGGCAATCGAACGCGAGCTGATGCAGGACGGCCTTGTCTTGCGTTATCGGCCGGCTGAAGAAAACGTTGACGGTCTGCCGGGACGCGAAGGCGTTTTTCTGCCGTGTTCGTTTTGGCTCGCTTCTTGTTTGCATCTTATCGGGCGCAAAGCGGAGGCCAAAGACTTATTCGAGCGGCTGCTCGGTTTGGCGAACGATCTCGGTCTCTTCTCCGAAGAGTACGATCCAGTGGACAAACGGCAGCTCGGAAATTTCCCGCAAGCATTCACTCACGAGGCGTTGATTCACACCGCGTGGATCTTGAACGGCGGACGGCCAGACTGAAAACTAATCAACTGTCGGCGAGCTTGCGCGAGAGGCGGAGACGGTAGAAAAGCGGAATCGCGCCGAAGATTCCAAAACTGCAATCGATCAGCGTCCAGAAAAACGGAATGCCGCGAATGGGTCCGGCGACGATCGCGAGGACAATCACGCCCGCGCACGCGAAAAGTCCGACGTAGAGCACAGCGCGATATCTGATGGGATCGATAAACGGCAGAATGAAAAAAGCTGCGATCACGAAGTGGCCGAAGCCGAGCCAATCCGTTCCGTAACCAAAAAACGGAAATTGCGAATAGGTCTGCACGAGCGCCGAATGAACGTGGGAAATGAAATGGCCAAGATTCCCTGAATCGTCCAGCCACCGATCCAGAATCGACAATTCCCAGCGCAGCGGCAGGGCGCTGATTCCACTCAAGATTAAACCGATGATGAAGATGCCGAGCGCGATCCGACAGCGAGCGAGCATGATGGACGATAGCACGATGTCGATCTTGCCAACGAGCCTGAGGCGATAAACATAGAAAGAGCGATGAACAACCCATCCATTGGCCGTTCGAGCATTGCGCTTTCACGCGATGAGATGCGCGAGTTTGGTTACCGGGTTGTTGATCTTCTGGCGGATCATTTTGCCAGTGTGCAAGAGGGACCGGTTGGCGCGAAGGCCGACCCGGCGCGGATGGTTTCGTTGTTCAATCAAGATCCGCCGGAAACTGGCCGCGATCCGAACGAATTACTGGCACAGCTCGAGCGCGATGTTTTCCCAAACAACTTGCACGTCGACCATCCGCGCTTTTTCGCGTTTGTTCCCGGGCCGAACAATTTTGTCAGCACAATGGCGGACGCGCTCGCCGCCGGATTCCAGATTTTCAATGGTACGTGGTTCGGCGGCTCGGCTGCGGCCGCGCTCGAGCTCGGAATGATTCAATGGCTTGGCCGAGTCTGTGGACTGCCATCGACGGCTGGCGGTTTGTTTGTCAGCGGCGGTTCGGTTGCCAATATGACCGGCCTGATGGCGGCGCGTCATGCGCTGCTACAGGATCGCGTCGAAGGTGCGACGGTTTACTTTTCCGATCAAACGCATTCATCAGTTGAACGCGCGCTGCGCGTCATCGGCTTCGCACCGGACCAAATGCGCAAGCTCAAAAGCGACGAAAATTTTCGATTGTCGGTCCAAAGCTTGCGCACGGCGATTGCCGACGATCGCGGGAAAGGTTTGCGGCCGTTCTGCATCGTCGCGAATGCGGGCACAACAAACACAGGCGCGGTCGATCCGCTTTCCGAGCTAGCGGACCTCGCCGCCAAAGAAAAACTTTGGCTCCATGTCGATGGCGCTTTTGGCGCGGCTTCCATTTTGTCGGAGCGAGGCCGGGGAATGTTGAGTGGTCTTGAGCGCGCGGATTCGTTGACGCTCGATCCGCACAAGTGGCTGTTCCAGTCGTTCGAGTGCGGCTGCGTTTTGGTTCGTGATGCCGCGCTGTTGAAGTCGGCGTTTCAGATTAAGGCCGATTATTTGCGCGATGTTTATCGCGAGATTCAGGAAATCAATCCGTGCGATTACGGCATTCAACTGACGCGAAGTTTTCGCGCACTCAAAGTCTGGTTGTCGCTGCAAACTTTCGGTGTGGCCGCGTTTCGGGAAGCGATCACGCGTGGATTTGAACTGGCCGAAATCGGCGAGCGCGAGCTGCGAGCGCGCAAGGGCTGGGAAATTCTCTCGCCGGCACAGATGGCGACGGTTTGTTTTCGTTTTGGGAAAAATGACGAACTCCAAACGCAACTGGTCGATAAAATGATGAAAGACGGTTACGCGTTGCTGGCATCGACGGAGTTGCGTGGTGCCGTTTCGCTGCGGCTGTGTACGGTCAATCCGCGGACGACTGAGCAAGACATAATCGGAACTATCGATCGACTGGACAAATTCGCGCGTAAACTATAGCCCGCGCCGATTTCTGTGGCGGCAGGCGTCCCCGCCTGCACTTCTCGGTAAAAGCAGCCGAGATGGCTGCCTCCACAGTTAATGGGAGGCCGCGTTTTGAATCATTACCCAAAGGACTAGAACGAACGACATAATTTACTCCTTATGACGAATGGCTCCGGCGCCGCTGATGTGTTTTTCAATCGTCGGCGGATTGCCGGAATAAATCACTTTGCCAGCGCCGGTAATCGAGACCTTCAACGTCTCACTGGCGGCGACCTCGGCGTGCGATGCGCCGGTCGAAGAAATTTCGGCCGTCTTGGTCTTGAGTGAATTGGCTTCCAACTTACTGGCGCCGGTCATGTCGGTGATGAGTTCGTCGACGCTGCCATCGAGGAAAATTTTTGCCGCGCCGGTCGATTCGATCGCGAAACTGTGTCCCGAAAGTTGGTTCGCGGTCAGGCGCGCTGCGCCGGTCAGTTTTGCGCCTGAACGGGTCGGGCTCGAGATCAGGACGTTGATGTGATGCGTCGGCCACAAATTTCCGCGCGAATGCAGCCGAAGGCGATGATCGATGTTTTCATTGCTGATGTAGCGCAAAAGATTTTCGTCGGTTGTAATGCTGAGCGACGGCGGACCGCTGCGCCATTCGATCTGAAATGCGCCGCCCGATTCGATTTCGGAAAAATCGCTGACCGTTCGAGTATCAGTCACGATGTGACCATTGCCCATGATGCCGCCCCAGCGGCAGCCGGCGGCCAAAAGAATCAGGCCGGCAAAAAAAGCGATCGTAGTCTTATTCATAATTGGTCCTCTTGCTGATGAGACGACCTTAGCCGTTGGTTTGGATTCAAGAATTTCCCGAAGGCAGGGTTATTTTGTGATCTTAAACTTCACCGTTTCCGCCGGCTGATGGTCTATGAAGAATTCAACGCGGTAGTTGCCCGGCGCCCAGCCGCCTTCGGGCTGCGATAGCGTGAAGGTGCCGCTTGAATTGGGATTCGGCGCGACTGCACTGGTTTCATCGATCTCGTAATCTGCCGAAACGTCGGCGACGTTTTCTGCGATGAAGCTGGCGCGGATCTTCGTGTGTTCGGGCAATCCCTGTCCGTGCCAGCGCGCATAAATCGCGGGCGTGTCGATCTTGAATTGCGCTTTGAATTCGCCTTTCGGTTCGCTCGAAACACCCGCGGAAAGTATTTCCGGCTGAGGTGCAGTATTTTTTCGCGGCGCCGATGCGACTTTGGGCAGCTCCTTCAGTTTCAACGAGGTTTTTTGCAACACTCCGCCGGACGCACCTTTCACGGCCGTCTCGACTTTTACGAAACCGGTTGTCGGAACAAACCAGCGGTCGATCGTTGCTGGTCCCGGCGAAGTTTGCTCGCAGTGGATGCGCCAGGCATGAAATTTTCCAGCCGGAACATCGACATCTTCTTCCCCGACAATTTCGTAATGCTGACTAACTTTTGTATCGCCAATTGTCCCATCAAAATCCCAACTCGTTCCCGTTCTGAACGGTCGCTTTACTAGCTGCTGTGGTGGATTGATTTTGGTGAGGTTGCGCTGAGCGTCCATTCGCGCCTGGCAAATTATACCCTCCTCGCTCGGCAGAATGAGATCGACGCTCTCGAGGTTCTCGCCGCGGTAAACCTCCAGCCGCGCCCAATCTTTGTTGTCGATCTTCTCGTTGCCGCCGAGACGATAGGTCACGTTGAAATGTTCTTCCTCGTTCGGCTCGGTTAAATCGAAACTGTTGCTCGGCTTTTCCTGCACCAGCTCATAATTCCACGTCGTGCCTTCGGCCATATTGAGAAGCGGGTCGGCTGCGGGAGAAACAAGCGGCAGGAACAGAAAAGCAAGCCAGACGAACTTCATCTTCGATGAGACAGAAGCTTCGCGCGAAAGTTCAATCGCGCGATGAATGAATTCAATTATGCTGCCGAAATGCGACATCGGCGCCCGCGATTCCTTTTTCGAACAGTCGTCGCGGCTTTATTGAGTTTGGGGTCAATCGCTGTCGCCGCTTCGGCCGCCCAAGATCGACATGTGGTGGTGGTAGTGTGGGATGGAATGCGTCCGGATTTTGTGAGCGAGCAAAACACGCCCACGCTTTGGAAGCTGGCGCAGAGCGGAGTCACGTTTCGAAATCATCACGCCGTTTATCCGAGCGCGACGATCGTAAACGGCACCGCGCTCAACACGGGCGTGTATCCGAATCGCAGTGGATTGCTAGCGAACCACGATTATCGACCGGAGATCGACGCCAACAAATCGGTCGACGTCGAAAACGTCGCAGTGGTGCGTAAAGGCGATCAGGTCAGCAGCGAGAGGTATATCGGAGTTCCGACGATCGCCGAATTGATCCACAACGGCGGCGGAAAAACAGCGATCGCTACCGCTAAGACCGTCGGTCTGTTGTTGGATCGACATGCAGATTCTCAGACCGGACAGAACATATTCGCCGGTCAATCGGTTCCGCCCGATGCGATCACCGAGATTGTAAAAATGCTCGGAGCATTTCCACCAGCGACCCGACCGGCCGATCGCGATGCGTGGACAACGAAGGCGCTGACTGATGTTCTATGGGAGAAGGGCGTTCCCCAATTTTCGGTGCTGTGGCTGAGCGAACCTGACGACACCGAGCACAAAACCGCGCCGGGTGCGCCGGCAGTGATCGCCGCGATAAAATCCAGCGACGAAAATCTCGCGCGCGTGCTTGCGGCGCTGGATCGAGCTAACGCAAGATCGACAACTGACATCTTTGTCGTGTCCGACCACGGTTTTTCCACGATCTCGCGCGCGATTGATGTCCGAAAAATTCTGCGCGATACCGGCTTCGACGCAGTGACGGAGTTCACCAGCGAACCGAAGAGCGACCAAGTTATGATCGTCGGCAACGGCGGCATGGTTTTGTTTTATGTGACCGGTCATGACGCGGCGATCACGCGCCGGCTCGTGGAATTTTTGCAGCAAACGGATTTCGCGGGAGTTATTTTCACGCGCGAACCGATGGAAGGAACATTCACACTCGACAAAGCGAGGATCGACAGCCAGCACGCGCCCGATGTGGAGATGGCGTTTCGCTGGGACGAAAACAAAAATCAATTCGGCGTCGCCGGAATGATGGATGGCGATTGGCAACGCGCCGCGGGAAAAGGAACGCACGCGACATTAAGTAGATTCGACATGCATAATATATTGGTGGCGGCCGGACCGGATTTCAGGCGCGGCGAGACGGACGAGTTGCCGAGCGGGAATGTCGATCTTGCCCCGACAATTCTTACGATTCTTGGAATCAAATCAGCCGCTTCAATGGATGGACGCGTCCTGGGTGAAGCAATGTCGACCGGCGAAAGCAGGCCGGCGCAGGCTGCAAAGGAAACAATGGAAGCAACGAAGAAATTTCCAGCCGGAACCTGGCGACAGCGCCTGACGATTTCGCGCGTAGGATCGACAATCTATTTCGATCAGGGCAACGGCGCTTTCGAACGCTAGCACCAGTATAGCGGGGTAGGTGAAAACCCTACCCGCAGGGGCGGAAAATCATTTGACCTGGCTTTGATCCTGCTAAACGTATCCGCCATGAAACAGCTAGTTCATTCAATGGGTGTACTTTTCGCGTGCAGCGCGCTGGCAACGGGCGCATTCGCCGGAACGGAAGTGTACAGTGGGAAAGAAAGTAAAGCCGTTGCGCCAGCTCCACCGCCGGCGTGCGATTATACCTGGACCGGTTTTTACATCGGCGCCAACGGCGGCTACGGCTGGGGAAATGCCGACACGAATTTTGATCCGCTTCCGGACGCGGCGTCATTCGTCAGCATTGAGCCGATCACTCTCTCGCCTGATCCAAACGGATTCATCGGTGGTGGTCAGGTCGGTTTTAACTGGCAGATGAACCATTGGTTCGTCGCCGGATTGGAAGCCGACTTCCAGGGTTCCGATATGGAAGGAACGGAGCACGAGAGTCCAATCATTGATATCACCGGCACGCCGAATTCTGCGGGAACGTTTATTCACGCCCACGAGCGAACGCAATGGTTTGGAACCGTTCGTGCGCGACTCGGCATTGATCTCGCTTGTCGGTGGCTGTTCTATGTCACCGGCGGATTGGCCTATGGCAACGTCGATTATTACGCCGACACGAACTTTCAGGATCAGGGCGGACCGTTCTATCTGTCCGCGTTTGATAAAACAAAAGCGGGTTGGACCGTCGGCGGAGGTACAGAGTACGCGCTGAGTAATCACTGGAGTGTCAAAGCCGAATACCTCTACTATGATTTAGGCAATGAATCGGACACCGCCCCGGCCAGTGACGGACGTCCCTTCGCGATGCATTACAATTGGGACACAACCGCTCACATTGTGCGCGGGGGTTTGAACTTTAAGTTCTAGTCGTTAGGCAAAAGCTAAACGCGCAGTTTTTCCGCCGAGGTTGGGCTAATGGTCTGGCCTCGGCGGTGTGCCGTACCGCCAGGCCGATTTCGCCTGGGGAATGCCCCCCTAAGAAAAATGCTTGACGCCCTGGGGGTTTTTGGAGAAACAGAGGCCATGAAACAGCTTATTCGCCTAACTATTCTATTTTGTGCCTGCGCCGCTTTGGCGTTGACCGCTGTGGCCGGCCCGGAGCCGCTACCGAGCGGAAAGGAAATGAAACAAGTCGCGCCGGCACCGCCGGAATGCGATTACACCTGGACCGGTTTCTACTTTGGCGCCAACGTCGGCTACGGCTGGGGGAACGCCAATGTGGATTTCGATCCGCTTCCCGATCCTGCGACCTTCTTTTCGCTTGAACCCCAAAGCTTGGATCCTAACCCAGATGGATTCATTGGCGGCGGCCAACTTGGTTACAACTGGCAATGGAACAAATGGCTCGTGCTCGGCGCCGAGGCCGATTTCCAAGGGACCGATATGGAAGGGCACGACCGACGACAGCCATTTAATGATATCACCGGCTCAATCGCGAACGGCGATCCGGGCGTTTTCCTTGAGGCGCACGAACGCATGCAATGGTTCGGATCGGCTCGCGCGAGAATTGGTATTGTTCCAATGTGCCGGCTCCTGATTTACGCCACCGGCGGATTCGCTTTCGGCAACGTCGATTATTCGGCGCAAACTAACTTTAATAACGGAATAACCTATCCAGTTTCGTTCAGCGAAACGAATACCGGCTGGACCGTTGGCGGCGGATTGGAGTGGGCCCTGAGCCATCATTGGAGTGTGAAAGCTGAGTATCTTTATTATGATCTCGGCAACCAGGATAAGACCCAGAATCAGCTCTTCTTTGGCGTCCCGCAGGGTCCTCCGTTCTTTATTCACTACGACTTTGAGACTTCCGGGAACATTGTCCGAGGTGGTCTGAACTTTAAGTTCTAGCCGTTAGACAAAGCTGAGTTTCTTCAACCACCGAGATCGGCTCGTCCGGTCTCGGTGGTTTGACGTACGGGTTGGGTTTCGGGGTGTGAATGGGTGTGAATAAAATAGCCTTGACGGTTAAGGCGGTTTTTGGGAAACAGGCCGCATGAAACAGCTTATTCGCCTAACCATTCTATTTTGTGCATGCGCCGCTTTGGCGTTAACCGCTGTGGCCGGCCCCGAGCCGTTGCCGAGCGGAAAGGAAATGAAACAAGTCGCGCCCGCGCCCTTGCCGGAGTGCAACTGGAGCGGTTTTTACATCGGTCTGAACGTCGGCGGCCAATGGGGCCACAGCGAGGATAAAGATTTCGACTACAACTTTGGTGTTCCGAACGGATTCGACGGACCCAAGCCCTGGGGCTATAATGAATCGGGTGTCGTTGCTGGCGGTCAGGTCGGTTACAATTTTCAATGGAATTGGCTCGTGCTCGGCATTGAAGCTGACGGTGGCTTCATGAACCTGGACGGTCGCGGAGTGGAGCCCGGTTCACCTGGCGGTGACACTCGCGGCGAGACCGACAGCGACTTTTACACGACGGTCCGCGGACGCCTCGGATTCGCATTTGGTCATTGGATGTTTTACGGCACTGGCGGCGGCATCGGCGTGAACCTCGAAACTCGCGTTATTGACGATTGCATCGCAGGTGCATGCGGCGACGAGTTAATCAATGCTGGTAAGACCGAATTTAACTGGGGGTGGACCGGTGGCGGCGGCATCGAATACATGTTCAACTGCCATTGGACAGCAAAGGGCGAGTACCTCCGCTACCAACTCGGCGACCAGGATTTCAGCGGAGTTGGTGTGCGCTTTGGCGGAACATTCCACTTCACCGGAATTGGGACTGCAGGTAATATCGTCCGCGCCGGTTTGAATTATAAGTTCTAGTCGTCAGGCAAGATTGACTTAACCACCGAGATCGGGATTTTGCCGGTCTCGGTGGTTTGCTGTACGGAGCTAAGATTTCAGGTCGGAGCAAGCCCGGCTTGGATCGTCGACGCGTTCCGATCAATCGCTTGATTGAATCGCGGTTCCAAAAAGGTCTTCGGAAAAATCTTGGCCGGGCGGCGGTAACGGTTGGTGAGTCGGTAAAACCCAGTGAGGAGGCAACAGGCTGCGCGATTCGGCAGCGAGATTGACGTTCGGATCGACAAAGAGTTCAGGCCGGCGTCCGTTCACAGAAAGGAAGATTCGCGCCTCCACTGTAAGCGGTTTGGAGCCCGCCCGAGGCATAGTTCTCGCCAAGTAATGGGCACATTGAAGGATCGTGTCCGGCTGCCAGTAGATCCGGACCATTTGTACTGGCTTCAGAAAATCGGACGGAGCAACGCGATTGGTTCTGTCAGCGGTTGGGTCGGTAACGTAAAAATATCCCTGTATCGACTGCTTTTGCAGCATCATTCGCCAGCAAAAACGGTGCTGCATAAATGCCCATTGGCCTCCACCCGACAAAAGAAAAGGATGAAGTGGAACAAGAAATTGGATCGCCAGATACGTGATCGCGAGAGCAAAGATGACATTTTGATTTCGCTGGGATGCGAGCTCTGTTCGGTAGGCGACTCGCGATGGGGTGCCACGGTGGAAGATTGAAACGAGGCGGCGCGGCCAGTCCGGTGAGAGAAATAGGGTCGTGGCGGCGATCGCGAGCCACGGAAAAACATCAATCGAAAAAAGCCGCGCGTTCATCAGATGGAAAAACGCCGCTACGCAGAACGCGGCGATCCTGGTCCGACGCCAGAACAGAAGCGGCACAATGAAAAGATCAAGCAGCAGTGCGCCGTAGCTCATAGTGTAAACGGCCCATTCCTGCGTGAAAAATCGTCCGATAATTGGGAAATCGAGATGACGAGCCATTACCCACCGCATCGGCTCGCCGCGAAGCCAATCCGGATTGATCTTAGCGATGCCACCATAAAAATAAACCACGGCCATTTGTCCGCGTAACAACCAAAGCGCCCACGCTGGCGCAGCTTTGGCGTGCGATTTTCGCCTGATCATTGCGTCCACCGAGAACGCGCGATGTGCGGGAATGACAATTAGAAGAAGGCTAAAAAGGCAAATGAGGTATTGGTGGTTTTGATACCGCGCTTGATCGAGAAGGAAAAAATAAAGATAGCTCAGAAGAAATAGCGCGGCGCTAACACGGTAAATAAACCCGGCGGCAATAAACAAAGCAAAGACGCCCATGGCGATCTTATGAATGTAAAGACCGTCTCCCGGCCAGGGGTGAACCCACGCGAATCCGTAATATTTGAACAACAAACGCGGCTCAAGGAACTGGATGACGAGTCGATGCTCGGTGAAAAAGGTCCAAACGTGCCAGGCCATCAACAAACCGAATGTGATTCGGAAAAAGACGATCGAGGCAATGTCTACGGGCACGAAAGCGGTGCTCCGCACTCGCGCGACAAATTTTTCAATGCGCTTAAGCATTAGACCAACACTAGTCCTGCCAATTTCTCGAACGTTTCAAGCAAAATTAAGACCGAACGAGCCTCAACTATTTTCGGGGCTCAGGTTCGCCGGTCTCGGCGGTATGACGTACGCATAACGCGAGTCTTGCCCATGATCGGCATATCTGGCAAAACGCACGCCGGGTGAATCCGAGGAACTTGTTTGGCGATTTTAAACGACGCACTATTTTTCAGGTCGCGCTGACGTTCGGGTTTGTCGGTAGCTGCGGATCAGTCTGTGGACAAAACGGCGCCAGCATCGATGAGACTGCGCGTTTACTCGCAGGCCTTCCGGTGACCGGCGCGCTTGCATCCTTCACCCAGAATGGCGGATGGCAGGCGCACGCTGCCGCGATGGATAAGGCATGGAAAACAAAGGAGTACTTTCAACTCGGCCCGATCGCGTCCTGGATGAGTTCGCACGCGGGTGAGTATTACCGCAGCTCGGGCACGATGTATTACATGTTTAGCGGCCCGGACTTTCTCTACGCCTACACTTTCTTTCCGGACGCAAACACTTACATCCTCGCCGGTCTCGAGCCAGTTGGACAAGTGCCGGACCTTTCTCGGATGAGTCCGGATATGTTGAACGCGGACCTGAGCGCGTTACGCAACTCGATGAGCACCTTGTTGATCACTCATTATTTCGTGACCGAGGAAATGAAATCGGAGCTCGGGCGAAGCAATCTTGGCGGGACGCTCCCCATTCTTTACGTGTTTCTGGCGCGACTCGGCTGCACCGTGCTCGACACTGCGTATGTCCACAGTCCCGCCGAAGGCGTCAGAATCACATTCAGTCATGGCGGAGGGTCGCAAACTTTATATTACTTCAAGACCGATCTCTCGGGAGGCAACAGTGCGTTTCTCCGTTGGTGTGCGGCGCGCGGGCCCGGAGTCAGTCTGATCAAGGCCGCTTCCTATCTTATGCACGGCGAGGGATTCTCCGGAGTCCGCAATTTCTTGCTCGAACACAGCAGCTTCATCGTGCAGGACGATTCAGGCATTCCTCTGCGCGCCTTTGGTAAGGGCTGGGCCCTCGAATTCTACGGACGCTTCATTCCACACGGCGAAAAATTCGGCAAATACGATCAGCAGGCGCTGGCCGAAATTTACCGAAGAAGTCCGCCGCCTCCCGAACTCGGCTTTGCCTTCGGCTATTGGTGGCAGGCAGAGCGCGGCATTCTGATGCTGGCGCGGCGCAAGTGATACAAGTCATTCCTCCGACGTGGCGCGTCGACTCGAGCGATACGGAACTGGCACGTACTCGACCGAAGGCTGTCGGCGTACGGGCTGCGGATAAAGTTGCATTAAGCGCATTATATTTTCCGGCACATCGCTGCTGACCCGCAGGTCAAGGTCGCGTGCTCGCTCGAAAGTGATGGGATAATCATGCGTCCACGTGCCACTCGTCATAAGTTTGGCGATCTCTCTCGCCTTTTCGGCGGGATATTTGTCGGCCAACAACTCGGCCACCTCCTGTCGCATTTGCACGATCGCCTTTTCGGCCTGGTCGGCTAAAATCAGCGTCTTGTCGTCTACTTCGGCGATTGGTTTCTGATGGGCTGCTTTCAAAATCGAAGCGGCCGGATATTCGCCGAGCTGCGGATCAACTGGTCCTAGCACCGCGTGCTGGCACATGACGATCTCATCAGCGGCAAGCGCGAGTAACGTGCCGCCCGACATGGCGTAATGCGGCACAAACACGGTGACCTTGCCTTTGTGTTTGAACACCGCGCGCGCGATTTGCGTCGCTGCCAAAACCAAACCGCCAGGCGTGTGCAGCACCAGATCTAAAGGAATTTCCGTATCGGTCAGATGAATGGCGCGGATTACCTCTTCGCTATCGTTGATGTCGATGTAACGAAACAACGGAAAGCCGAGCAGGCTCATCGTTTCCTGGCGATGCACCAGTAGGACGACGCGCGATTTGCGTTCGCGCTCGATCAGAGCAATCAGCCGCTTCCGCGACGCTTCCAATAACTTTTGTTTGATGATCGGCTGAAGCGCCGAGAGCATGAAAAACAACCAGAAAATATCCATTTTCATTTTCCTTTCTGTTCAACGAGGACGCGGCTCCCACGCCCACTCGAGCGCGTGTTCATCAGGCTGCGATGCACGCTGCCGCCGCGCAAATAGTCCGCAGAAAAGCATTCCCCCGAGGAATCCACCAACGTGCGCCCACCACGCGATGCCACCGACCTGCTGCGGACCGGCCAACGCCGCCGTGCCGCTAAATAACTGACTGAAAAACCAAAACCCGAGATAGAGCACGGCCGGCACCTCAAAGAAAAACGGGAAAAACAGGATTGGAACCACGACCACGAGCCGCGCCGTTGGAAAAAACAGCAGATACGCGCCGAGCACGCCCGCGATTGCCCCCGAGGCGCCTACCGACGGGACAGTAGAATCAGGATTGGTCAACAAATGCGTCAAGCCAGCGATCACGCCGCAGACCAGATAGAAAATCGCAAACCGTCCCGGTCCCATCCGGTCCTCGACGTTGTCACCGAAAATCCAGAGCGTCCACATATTCGCGATGATGTGGAACCAGCCGCCGTGCAGAAATTGGTGCGTTAGAAGGGGCCAGTAATTGTCCAAAGGAAATCCGACATAAGCGGCCCAGTCCGGATGAGTGAAGCGCGCCGGAACAATGCCGAACAAATAAAAAAGGCTCTCGATCGATTGCTGCGGAAGCATCAGTTCAAAGAAAAAGACCAACACGTTGATGAGGATCAACGCGCGTGTCACCACCGGCACGGAGCGGCCCGGAACTGAGTCCTGAATTGGAAACATGTTGCCTCCCTAATATCGTGGTAGCCAACAACAACGGCCTGCTGAAAGACCCCTATGACGGTGCCCGAAGCTCTTCGATTCTAGGCGGCCCCACAGGACACCGGAAAGTTGAAAGGGGGACCTTCGCAGCCGCGCCCATCTATGTCACACATCCGTTCATCCTCTACGCGACTCGATTGTGATCCGTTTGCTTCTGAGAAGCGTCAGCCCGTGCCCGACAAATGACAACCCGCAAAAAAGGCAACTTAAGTTACCGCGCGCTCTTCCGCAGTGGGTCGATATTGAAATGTCGCTGGCGCCCCTACGCCGCGATCAAACGAACAACGCTCAATAATCCGCAAACTGAAAGGAACCATTCATATGCAAACAATTACTCGCTGGGAACCACTCAGAGAAATGGAGGATTTCCAAAACCGTCTTTCCAATTTCTCCACCCTCTTTGGCCGTCCGCTTCGCCGCACCAATGGACATGGGCGGGAAGACATCACGCTGGCCGATTGGATGCCGCTGGCGGACATCACCGAAGATGAGAAAGAATATCTCATCAAGGCCGAGTTGCCCGAGCTGAAAAGAGAGGACGTAAAAGTCACCGTCGAAAACGGCGTGCTGACCATCTCCGGCGAACGCAAGTTCGAGAAGGAAGAGAAGAAAAGGAAATTCCACCGCGTCGAACGCGGTTACGGCACGTTTATGCGCAGCTTCACGCTTCCGGATGATGCCGATGGCAACAAGGTAAAGGCTGAGTTCAAGAACGGCTTGCTCACGGTGCATCTGCCCAAGAGCGAGCACGCCAAGCCCAAACAAATTGAAGTCAACGTTGCCTGAGTAAGAATTGGCGACGGAATTCTCGAGCGCGTGCGTCTAATTTAACAGGACGCGCGCGCATCGAGCCTGGGTTTGAGCGCGGCAAATCGCTCGTCATTTTAGAACCCATTCCTGCCAGCGCTCATTTCCGGCAAACAATGGCAGTGAGTCCGTTACTGGTAGCGTTTTGATCAGGGAGAAATTTTTACCGAGTAATTCGCTCGCTTTTGCTGGCGTTAATGGGTAGGGCGGCGGTTCGGCTTGATCGCCATAAAGGAAAATGCCCGCGAGTTTCCCATTTCCACGGAGCAGTTGTGTCATGCGTTTAACATAAGCCGGCCATAAATTTGGCGGCAGCGCACAGAGAAACGTCCGTTCGTAAATCACATCGAAACGTTGCGAACCGAAAGCGTGCTTAAAAAAATCGTCCTGCACAACGCGGTTGGCCAGCGGCCCAAGCTCGGATCGCGCCCGTTCCACCGCAACTGGTGAGAAATCAATTGCCGTTACCTTCCAACCGGCCTCATCAAATGCGCGGACCTCGTAAGCCGATCCGCATCCCGGAATCAGTACACTTCCGGCGGGCGAAGTCTTGAGAAACGCTTTCAACGCCGCCGGCACGCCGTGAAAATCCCAGGGTGTCTCGCCACTTGTGTAGCGCGCATCCCAAAATTCCGGACGGCTGCTATCTTGCGATGCCCGATCGCGCGAACTTCTCGGTTGCATCCGGAACTCCGGTTGCCGCGCAGTTGAGTGTCTTTACTGCGGCTGCGGGACGATGCGAATATAAGGCTTTGGCGCTTTCCAACCTTGCGGATAACGCTTCTTCGCTTCGTCGTTTGAGACCGAGCCGGCGATGATCACATCCTCGCCTGGCTTCCAGTTCACCGGCGTGGCGACCTGGTGCTTCGCAGTCAGTTGCAGCGAGTCGATCACGCGCAGCACTTCATCAAAGTTGCGGCCTGTCGTCATCGGATAGACAAGGATGAGCTTGATCTTTTTGTCCGGGCCAATGACGTAAACGTTGCGCACGGTCGCATTATCGGCCGGCGTGCGTTTTTTCGCGTCGCCCGCGACGTCGGCCGGAAGCATCCCGTACAACTTCGACACCTTGAAGTCAGCATCGCCGATAATCGGGTAGTTCGGCGCGTGGCCTTGCGTTTCCTCGATGTCCTTCGCCCATCCCTGATGATCGCCGGTCGAATCGACCGACAATCCGATGATCTTCACGTTTCTGCGGTCGAACTCCGGCTTTATCTTGGCCATATAGCCGAGCTCAGTCGTGCAGACTGGCGTAAAATCCTTCGGGTGCGAAAACAAAATGACCCAGGAATCGCCAATCCATTCATGGAAACGAATTTTGCCCTGGGACGTTTCCGCTTCGAAATCCGGTGCTGCTTCGCCAATTTTCATTGATTTTTTTCCTCCTCGATTCAGTTGAAGAAGATTCAAACCCACGAGCAAAAGTCAATATCGCATTGCCGCTGCGATCTCTTAGCAGAAGCGAACCCCGAGCGTTATTTCCTCAATCCAAAATTGTCACTGTGGCCGACGGCGCTTTGCTCTTCTTTTTCTTCTTCCCGCTCGAAGGGAAATCATAACCAGACCCGGGCTGCAAGGTCATCGTCGCCTTTTCGGCCTTCTCTTTCTTGTTATCGATTAACGCGCCGAGCGTGACGCTTCCTGAAGTTTGTCCGGCCGGAATGATTACCTGTCCCGGCGGACCACTCAACGTGTAGTCGCTACCTTGAATTGCTTTGCCGCTCATTGAGTAATTGACAGTGGTATCTTGCGCGACGGCCGACGAGGCCAAGACAGTGAAAGTCACGGTCTCTCCCTCGTGAATCTGAGTCGGCGACACTGAAACGGTTACCGTTGGAGTGGTTGCAGGAATCGGTGTCGGTGTCGGCGTGGCAGCGGGAGTCGGGGTCGCAGTGGGCGTAGCTGTCGGTGTTGGAGTTGGTGTCGGGGTCGGACTTGGAGTGGGAGTCGGCGTGGCCGTCGGTGTTGGTGTAGGCGTAACTGTTGGAGTCGGAGTTGGAGTTGCCGTCGGAGTCGGTGTCGGTGTGGCAGTTGGGGTTGCAGTAGGCGTAGGTGTTGGACTGGGGGTTGGAGTCACGGTTGGACTCGGCGTTGGTGTCGCGGTTGGTGTTGGCGTGGCAGTTGGGGTTGCAGTGGGTGTAGCCGTTGGAGTTGCGGTTGGGCTTGGAATGGGAGCGAACACGGCAGGCAGGGCGACTACAATCGAGTCGTAGATGTTTTGGTCGGATGGACCGAGTGGATTGGCGCTATAGGTAATCTGGCCGAGAGTGATCACGCTGTTGCCATCCGGCGCGATCGCCACCTTATCTCCACTCATCGCGTTAGCTGGGCCGGAATCCAGGTGGACACTCCAGGCGGTAGACCCGTCGATGAGGTTGTAGGCGATTACCTCCTGGTCGAGGAGTTTCGTGTCCGGGATATTTGGCCGACTGTTCGCGATCACGTAAACACGGCTGCCATCGGGAGCGAATGCAAGGTCGTTAGCAAGCTGACTTCGCAATGGCTCGGCTAGTGGGGTCGCCCATAGCTGATTGCCTGTGCTCGCGTCGTACGCCGCGGTCAACACAGTGATACCTTCGTCTGCGCGAGTTGAAGGACTCTGCGCAGCAACCACAACGCGCCCGTGGCCTGCGGTGATTGCTCGTCCAGCATTGTAGCCGGAACCACCGAGGCGCTGCTGCCAGTCGGTGGAGCCGTCATTCGCTCGAAGCGCGACGATGAGAGCTTGGTAATCCCCGCCGCTCGGACCGGTATAACTGTCACCAGTTACGTAGACATGATCTTGATCGACGGCCAGACAACAAGCGCGATCCACGAAGGTAGGTTCCGAGCGCGACACCCAGAGCTCAACTCCGCTCGAGGCGTCGTACGCTACAGTGGCATAATCGAGTTCGTACTCCCGCGCGCCGGCGCTCTCGCCGGTCACGTACACCTGCTTTCCATCCGGACTTACAGCAAGGTCAAAGGGAGCATTAGTGCCGCCGGCCCCCAGCCCGCGGTAGATGCTGACCCACTGCTCCGTTCCATTAGTCGTGTCATAGGCGATCGTGACGTAGTCGAGGTCGCCGGCCGCGGGAGTCGTAACCCCTCCGATATAAACCGAGCGGCCGTCGGGGCTAAACGCGACGACGTTGCCGTTGTCGACTCCACTTGGGTTGCCGTCCCAAGTCTGTGACCAACGTTCGGCTCCGGTCGCCGAATCGTAGGCGACGGTCACGATTCGCGAGTCCGTTGCGCCGATTGGGAATCCGTCGTATGCCCCGCCGGTCGCGACCACTGTGCTCCCATCCGGAGAGACGGCTAAATCGTGAAGGCTGTCATAGGCGCGGCTGTTCCGGAAAACACGCCAGCGCTCAGTGCCAGTGCTGACGTCGTAGGCGGCGAGCGTCCGCGAAGCAGTCGACGAGTACGGATCGGCTGTGTTGAAGTTAACCGCTTTCACGCCGACAAACACCGTTGTGCTGCTGATGGCAATGGCGGACGGAAAATCATCCGGGCGCTGACCCGCCGGCCGGGGCGGACCCTGCACCGTCACCGACCACTTCTCACAATTCTCAAGCGTGGACACACACGGTTCCCCGACTGTGTGCGCGGTCGCCAAACTCAGCATTGCTAGGAGCGCGCCGGCAGAGCAGACGCCAAGCGCGAGCCAAACTCGCCAGTTGAAAAAACCCGATCTGCCCTTCGTTTTCATCGCCCCTGAACGTCTGAATCGGATTAGGTCTGCAATCCGGCTTTATGCGTCGTTGAAAATTTTCCGGCTTAAGGGCGGTCCTGCTTTATCGGCGTTCTAGACGCCGCTGAAATGCAGGAACTTCAAATCGGCCGAAACGACTTGGCGCGATTGGCGAAAATGTCGTCAGAGAATTAGTGAACGGTGTTAGTCCATCGTGAATTCGCGCCGAGGCAAATCTTTGTAATACAAAAACCGCGGAGCCTACGGGGCTCGAACCCGCAACCTCCGCCGTGACAGGGCGGCGCTCTAACCAATTGAGCTAAGGCTCCTCGCGAGACGCAGACTGTAGGGGCGGCTTTCCTCAGCCGCAAGATCGACAATTTTCTCAGCGCAAATTCTTCGCAACCGCGACACCACGGCGCTGGTTGAACATTTTGTGGCCGGGCGGCGTCGAACCCCCGAAAGCCTTCGCGAGCAAAGATTGCGAAGTTTTAGCAAGAAAGTTATAATCGCATTCGATTCGGGCATGGACTGGGTTTTACGATGAGCGACGAGCGCAGCAGAGAATACGAAAGCTTCGACGAGCCCGCGCCGAATCTTCCTTTGCTCGACAAGCTCGATCGCGTCATCGCTGCGCTTCCGCCAGGCGATCCGATCCGCCGCGATCTGCTCGATCTCCGGCCGCACGTGTCAGATCAATCGCAGATGATTGGCGAAGCGCGACAGATGATCGAGAAGCTCGAAGAAGTCATTAAAAAGGTCACTTCGCCCGCGAACCGCATCGGCACTTTTCTTGGCGCGATCTCCAAAGACACTGCGCACATCGTGGTCGGTGGCGCTGATTATTATTGCAATGTCGATCCGCGCATTCCGCTGGCGAAATTAAAAAAGGGAACGCGCGTCCTGGTCAACGAGGCCTTCGTCATTGTCGGCGACCTCGGTTTTGAAACAGCCGGACCGGTGACCAAAATCACCGAAGTGATCGGCAAAGACCGATTGCGCGTCGGTTCCGAGCACGGAACGCAATCGATCGTTTTGCAGCGCTCGTCCGATCTTGCAACGTCGACTTTGAAATCGGGCGACGAAGTGCGCGTCGATTCCAATTACCGCATGGCGCTCGAGATGCTTTCGAGCACGAAGTCGCACGAACATTACCTCGACGTTGTCCCCGAGTTGCCGTGGGAAAAAGTCGGCGGGCAGGAAGAAGCGCTCCAGGCGATCAAGGACGCGATCGAGCTTCCGCTGTTGCATGTCGATCTTTTCAGAAAATTTCAGCACGCCACACCGAAAGGATTCTTGCTTTACGGTCCCCCCGGTTGCGGCAAAACGCTCATCGGTAGAGCGACCGCCTATAACTTGACCAAACAGCTCGGCGAAAAAACCGGTGCCCAGATGAAGGAATACTTCATGCACGTCAAAGGGCCGGAGATTTTGAACATGTGGGTGGGCGAATCCGAGCGCATGGTTCGCGAAATCTTCGCGACCGCGCGGGAGAAACGGCGCGACGGCTTCATGCCGTTTCTGTTCATCGACGAAGCGGAATCGATTCTCGGAACGCGCCGCGCTTCGCGTTACTCGAATATTCTCTCAACCCTCGTCCCGATGTTCTGCTCGGAGATGGACGGAATCGATTCGTTGAATGACGTCGTCATCATCCTCGCGTCCAACCGTGCCGATTTGATCGATCCTGCGATTCTCCGGCCGGGTCGAATCGACCGCAAAATTAAAGTCAATCGTCCCAATCGCGAAGGCGCGCGAGATGTCTATCGAATTTATCTCACGCCTGATCTTCCCTACGACGGCGCGTTCGCCAAAGAAGCGGAGCACATCGGCGCGGCGGTTGATAAGCTGATCGAGCGTTTTGTCGATTGGCAGTTTACCCGGCGCGACGAAAATAAATTTCTTGAAGTCACGCTCCGCAGCGGCCGCAAAGAAATTCTTTACCGGAGCGATCTCATCAGTGGCGCGATCATTGCCTCAATCGTCGAGCGCGCGAAGGCGATGGCGATCAAGCGTGCGATCGCCACCAACCAGGAGGAAGGAATTCGGGAAATGGATTTACAACTCGCCTTCGACGCCGAATACAGCGAGAACGATATTTTCCCGACCACCGACATCACCGAAGATTGGCTCAAACTGATCGATTACGATCCCGAAAACGTGGTGAAGATCGCGCCGGTGAGGCCGGTTGCGGATTCGGCGGCTCACCCGGGTTCAGGCGTCATTTAGTCTTTGGCTCGCCGCATGAACCGCGTCTTTGGCCTCGAGACGGAATACGGCATCACCGTCAACGGAGCGGAGACTGTCGATGTTGTGGCCGAATCGATCGAGCTCGTCCGCCGCTACACCGATCATGGGGCGCATATGAAATGGGATTACGAGCTGGAGGATCCGCATCTCGATGCCCGCGGCTTTCGCGCCAAGGCCCTGATGCAGGACACAGACGAATCGGCCTATTACGAGATCGACAAGAACCGTCCGCTTAGCTTCGAAGAAATCAAAAGCGACCTGGTTCTTTCGAACGGCGCGCGTTTTTATAATGATCACGCGCACCCGGAATATTCGACGCCGGAATGCACGACGATTCGTCAAATCGTTACCCAGGACAAAGCAGGTGAGCGCATTCTCTCCGAGTGTGCGCGTCGCAGAAATTTGAAATTACCGGGCGGCCAGGAGGTTCGTCTCTACAAAAACAACACCGACTTTTTCGGCCACAGCTACGGCTGCCACGATAACTATCTCATGCAGCGCGATGTGCCGTGGGACCGCATCGTCACCGCGATCCTGCCGTTCTTGATCACTCGCCAAATTTTTGCGGGCGCCGGCAAAATGGGCGTGGAAGGAGAAAGCACTTCGGGTCAGCCGGGAGTTTATCAAATTTCGCAGCGCGCGGATTTTTTTAGCGTGGTCGTCAGCATCGACACCATGAATCGGCGGCCGCTGATCAACACCCGCGATGAGCCGCACGTCGATGCCAGCCGCTATCGGCGGTTTCACGTCATTTTGGGCGATTCGAACATGAGCGAATGGGCGACTGCGCTAAAAGTCGGAGCCACCGCGCTCGTGCTCGATCTGATCGAACGTGGCCAGGCGCCGCAGCTCGAGATCGCGCAGCCGGTTGACGCGAACAAATCGATCAGTCGCGACCAAACTTACGATTGGATCATCGAGTTAAAGGATGGTCGCAAGATCTCCGCGATTGAAGTGCAGCGAATTTACTTGCGGGCAGCATCAAAGATCGACGGCGACGCGACCAACGAAGATCGACAATGGATTTTGCGGGAATGGGAAAATGTTCTCAACGATCTTGAGCGCGACGTGATGACGACGCGCGACCGGGTCGATTGGGTGGCCAAGAAATTTTTGCTCAACGCTTTGCAGGAAGAAGAAAAACTTTCATGGAGCGATGCGTGGCTCCAATCGATCGATCTCGAATATCACAATGTCGATCTTGAATCGGGATTGTATTACGAACTCGCGCGTCAGGGATCGGTCCGGCGGCTGGTCAAAGAGGAGGAGATCAAGACCGCGATCTTTACGCCGCCGGAAACAACCCGCGCATTTTTCCGCGGACGTTCGGTCGCGCGCTTCAATGATCAAATCGCCTCCATTCAATGGGACGAACTGGTGTTCGCCAACGGCGCGCTCTCGCGTCGCGTTGCTTTACCCGAAGCGTTCCGTGATGCGCGGCTCGATGCCCTCAATCACGCCGCGCGCAACGGCAAAGATTTCTCCGAATTCATCCGCGCCGTCAGCGCCATCGATTAACAGGTAGGGGCGATTGACTTTGCCCGTCCGGCTCGGACTCGCACGCCAAGAACTTCTGCTTTTTGGCGTGCAGGTGGCGCTGACAATGCTCTGTCAGCTACTTCTCGTTAGGCTACTCGATCATAATGGGCACTCTCCTGGATAATTTGGTCGCCATTGGACTTCCATCCGCGATGCTCTATTTCTTTTCCGTAATTCCGCTCCGCAAAGTCTACCGCGCACGAGCGTGGCAGGAAACGCCGTGCGTCATTCTCTCCAGCTCGGCGGAAGAGGATCAGACTGAATCAGGGGTTTATCGCATCCTCGTCACATATATGTATGAAGTCGCCGGACAGAGATATAGCTCGAGCCAATACAACTTTTCGACAGGCGCGACATGCGGGTTTCGAGGGAAAAAAGCGGTAGTCCGCCGCCTTCCGCCCGGCACGAGAGCGGTCTGTTACTTCAATCCGACCGATCCAAGTGATTCCGTTATCAAGCCAGGGATCACCTGGGACATGCTGTTTTGTGGCGTCTTTGCCGTCATTCTTCTCATTACCTTCGGCTTTGTTGGATTGATACGATGGTGAGCGCTCGATAATGCATCCATGAAACGGCGCCTCCTCTACCTCTGCATCGCCGTGATCGGGTTCATCAACGCATTTGTATTCCTCGCGATCAATGCGTTTTTCCTCGGCGGCGGCGTCGCGAGTGAGATCAGAAACGGCCATTATTATCTCAATAACCACGGACGATTCACGGAAGTGTCACGTGCGGTTTATCTCTACGCGGACATTCATTTTTGGGTCACGTGGATACTCATATTGATCGGTAGTGTCGCAGTCGGCCGCGCAGTGCGTTTGCGACGGCAGCTCTAAATTGTAATCCAGTTACCGAATTCATCCGTGCCGTCAGCGCGATTGATTAATTCCTATAGCCAACAGCGCCACCGTCCTGATTTGTGCAAACGTTCGCTGTTAATCCAGCGGGCTCTTCACCCCGATGCCCGGCTTGTTGAGTACGTGCGTGTAGATCATCGTGGTGCTGACATCCTTATGGCCTAACAACTCCTGCACAGTTCGAATGTCGTAACCGTTCTCGAGTAAATGCGTTGCGAACGAATGCCGCAGAGTGTGGCAAGTAGCTGGCTTTTGAATACCGGAAGTCCGCACGGCCTTTTTCACCGCCAGCTGCAATGAGCTTTCTTCCATATGATGCCGACGACGCGAGCCGCTGCGTGGATCAATCGATAGCCGAAAAGATGGAAAGACGTACTGCCAGGCCCATTCTTTTGCTGCGCTTGGATATTTCCGGTCGATTGCATTGGGCAAGAAGACGCTGCCAAAGCCGGCTTCCAAATCCTCTTCGTGTTGCGCCTTCATTTTTTGCAAATGGCGCTCCAGTGATTTCGCCAGATTTACCGGCAACATTGTCACCCGATCCTTTCCGCCTTTGCCGTCGCGCACTGTGATTCGCAGGTATCCAAGATCTACATCTTTAACGCGCAGGCGCACACACTCCATTAATCGCAAACCGCTGCCGTAGAGTAATCCGGCCATCAGACGATCCTTGCCGTGCAGGTGGGCGAAGATTTTGTGTACCTCATCGCGAGTAAGAACCACGGGCAAACGTGACGGCCGCTTCGCTCGCTCGCTCGACCCCCTCCAACCAACCGATTTCTTGCTTGAGGACTTCTTTGTAGAGAAAGAGGAGTGCGCTGAGAGCCTGGTTTTGCGTTGAAGCAGCGACGTGTCCGTCGCGCGCGAGATGCGTCAAGAATTGTGTGACTTCGGTTTCTGCCATTTCGCGCGGATGCCGCTTGTTATGGAACAAAATGAACCGTCGAATCCAATCGACGTAGGTTTGTTCAGTCCGGATGCTGAAATGCTTGCGACGGATGACATCGCGGACTTCATCGAGAAGTTTAGGTTTGTTCTGACGCGCGGTCGCGCCTAGCATAGGGGGCATTGTTCCCCATGTTTCCAACCCGACAGCCCAAAGACAAGCGGATTAGGCCGAATTTTTCCGCCTTTAATTGCCGAATAATTCGGCCTACTTCTCGTTAGACCCATGAAGCTACTCGTCACTTCGTTACTTCTTCTGCCACTTGCCACAGTCCATGCTGATTCCGGTTGGGAGACCAAAGTTATCGGCAACGTCCGCATTGAAGTTCCCGCGGACTGCAAAACTGATGAACAGAACACTCCAGGCGCAGGCGCTGTTCAGGGGATGAAAAAATATTCATTCAGGAATCGTGCGGTTGATCTAGAATTAGTGTTTCTCTCGTTTCCGCCCGGAACGGGCGGAAACTTGGATGGAGCGGCAGCAAACATGACGGCGCAGCTCAAGGCCGTATCCGGTGAAGAAAGCCTCACGCCCTGGAAAAACACAACTGTGTCTGGCCATCGTGCTCGATATATCGCGACCAAACCAGATCGCACACATCAAGCGAGACAAGTAACGCTCATCGACGACACGAAGGCGAAGAACCAGCTTGTCATAGTCGACATCAGCTACGATTCGACGTCTAGCTCCGGAAAAAGCGACACAGAGCGCATCATGAAGTCCGTCCAAATCAAATGAACGACAATGGGTCTAACCAAGCGCTGGAGCGAACCGCCACCCGGCGCGCGTTCACATTTCAGATGATCAAAGCATTTTCAGTCAAAGCCGCGCTCGCCCTCGGTGGCGGTCGCTCAGCTTGTTCTCGTTAGACGGAATGTCGCGCTTAACACGAACTGGATTATGGCTAGTCCCGTGGCTGCCCGCGCTCATGGGTGCAGTTCTCGCTTACGCGTTGACCCAGCCGAAGCCGAAAGAAAACTTTTTCGTTACCAATTGCTGGGGACCTTGGTCGACGACGCAGATCGTTATGCAGATTTCTTTCTGGATTTTAGCTACGTCTTTTTTGTTGGGACTTTTGCTTCTCTCATTTGCAGGTGCGCGATGGCTGTTGAAATTGCGACGTAGTTCCGTCTAACCAATCGATGAAGCCAACCGCCCCCTTGGGATGCAAGTTCTTGGACGTTGTTGCAGCACCCTGCGGTGGCTTATCTTATTCTCGTTAGACGAAATGTTGCCCACTCGATGACGATGCCTCAACCTCATCGCGTTCATGTCGTCTTCCGCGTGCTTGCGGCGTTGCTCGCTCTCGTAGCGCTCCCTTTCGTCGTTATGGGAGTTCAGGAGCTGCATTCCAACTGGCATTTCACCGCCGCGTGCTTTGGATTCGTTCTGATTTTTGGATACGTTGCAATCACCGGAAAAGCGCCATTCCCGTTTCGATGATTACGTGCGTTAGTCTTTCCTGTTTGCCACGTCTTCCGTCTAACCAATCGATGAAGCCAACGGCCCCATTGCGTTGCAAGTTCAGCGTGTTTGCCACGACACCCTGCCGTGGCTTATCTCTGTCTCGTTAGATGACGGAGCATCGCTCACGTGCTCGGATATTTCTTAGAGTTGGCTTCGCCCTGTGGCTCATCATCGTTCCCATTCTCTTCGAGTACCCGATCAGTTGGGTTGCCGCTCCACCGGAATCTGCTTTGGCAGCCTGTACGCAGGCGGGCATCGCTGCTGCCATTCCCGGCGCCGCGATACTCTTTCTGCCGAGACCGCCGTTCTGGCAGAGACTTCTCGCATTCATTCTATACGTCCTGATTGCTGCCGCGATATTGGCGTTCCTCCTGCCGGTGCTCCTCGTTATAATTGCATGTTCGTTTTTTCATAGTTGTCCATGAAGCGGCAGCACATCGCCATCTAACCAATCGATGAAGCCAACGGCCCCATTGCGCGAAAACTTCGGCGTGTTTGCCACCACACCGTGCCGTGGCTTATCTCTGTCTCGTTAGATCACTGCACGCGCCAACCAAAGCAAGATCGTTTCCGATCAATTCGTCATTTTGTTCCGAGCCCAGCTTCTCGTGATCTGATCGATCACTAACGTCCGAACGCTTCAGCACACGGGCCACCCACATCCAGTCTTGTCCTTCGCCAACCTCATCCCGCACTAGCGGGATTGCGAAGCGAAGTTAGAAACGCGACCGTGCTCGGTTAAAATTTTTTGGTCGACGCGATCGATTGGGTCACGACCACGCGATCAGGCGCAGCTCGTGCGCTTGCATCAGATTCGGATGGATCGGGACGACGCGGACGCTGAAACCGTAGGCGCCGCTTTCTGATGCCGGTACTGATCCCTGGTAAAGATAGCTACCATCACCATTCTGCCCACTTGCGTTCAGAACACTGACGGAGGGGTTTTTGATCCCGCCGTTGTCGGCTTCGCCGTGATATGCCTCCACCCGAACATGATTTGGATCGACATCGCCGAGATGCACCTGCGCGCTCACCTGAAGTGATTCGCCGACGAGGATGTTTTGTCGATCTTTATTCCCGACCTGCACATCGTGAATCCGAACTCGTGGCCAATCTTTTCGCATTCGCGATTTCCACTGGCTCAACTGCGTAGCCGGTTCGCAGCCGTTCTGGGCAAAGTTTTCGTGTGATCGTGCCGCTGGAATGTAAAGACGCTCGGTGTATTCCTTGACCATTCGGTGGGTGTTGAACACCGGCGTGACGCTCCGGATCGATTCGCGCATCAATTGCAGCCATGCGAGCGGAAGTTTGCCGTCCGGTTTGGCATAATAGAGGGGGATAATCTGGTTCTCGAGCAGTTGATAAAGACTGTTCGAGTCGACTCCGTTTTGAAGCTCAACTGTGCCATCGGAAATTTCGGCAGCGATGGCCCAGCCGTTGGTTCCGTTAAAGCCTTCGTGCCACCAACCGTCCAGCACGCTGAGGTTAATTCCGCCGTTCGGCGCGCATTTCATTCCGCTGGTCCCGCTCGCTTCCATGGGGCGGAGCGGATTGTTTAACCAAAGATCGACTCCCTGCACGAGCCGGCGCGCGATGTAGCTGTCGTAATCTTCCAGAAACACGACCCGATTTTCGAATCCGGCTTCGCGGCTGAATCGGTAAACTTCCTGGATGAGCGCGCGGCCGCCTTCGTCGCGCGGATGCGCTTTGCCGGCGAAAATAAATTGCACTGGGCGCGTAGTATCGTTGAGCAACCGCTTCAATCTCTCCTTGTCGCTAAACAGAAGCGCGCCGCGTTTGTAGGTCGCGAATCGCCGCGCAAAGCCGATCGTTAAAACTTCGGGATCAAGAATTCGGTTCACATCGCGAATTGCTTCCGGTGAATCACCGATGCGTTCGCGCCGCATGCGCACGCGTTCCCGCACAAAGTCGACCAGGCGATGTTTCAACTGTTGATGCGTTTCCCACAGCTGCGCATCGGGAATGTCGATCACGCCGCGCCAGAAGTCGGGCTCGGTGATGTGTTCTTCCCATTCGCCGAGAAACTTTCGGTAGAGCGCGGAAAACTCCGGCGCCATCCAGGTCTTGGTGTGAATGCCGTTGGTCACGCTCGTGATCGGCACTTCGTGCACGGGCACGCCATTCCAAACATCTTTCCAGAGCGCGCGGCTGACTTCGCCGTGCAATTTGCTTACGCCATTTGAGTGGCGACTCACCCGCAACGCCAGAATGGTCATGCTGAATGGATCCGATCGGTCGACCCGCGTTTGCCCAAATGAGAAAAGTTCGTCGAAGGGAATGCCGAGCTCTTTGGCGAAATCGCCAAAATATTTGCGCATCATGTCGCGCGGGAACGAATCGTTGCCGGCGGGCACTGGCGTGTGGGTCGTGAAAATGTTCGCCGAGGCCACGATTTGGAGCGCGGAATAGAACTCGAGTTTTTTCTCAACGACTTTCCGGCGAATACGCTCGAGCGCGAGAAACGCGGAGTGGCCCTCGTTCATGTGGAAAACTTCCGGATCGATCTCCAGCGCTTTCAACGCTTTCACGCCGCCAATCCCGAGCATGATTTCCTGGCGCATTCGCATTTCCTGGTCGCCACCGTAAAGCTCGGCCGTGATCAGGCGATCCTCGGCGTTGTTTTCGGAGATGTCGGTGTCGAGGAGGAAGAGATTGATCCGGCCGACCTGCAATTGCCAAACCTTGGCAAAGACTTCGCGGTCCAGAATCCGCACTGAGATGAGAAGGTTCGATCCGTCACGCTGCACTTCCCGAATTGGCAGATGATGAAAATTTTGATTGAGGCTGATCGCGTGCTGCGCGCCGTCCTTGTCGATCTCCTGCCGGAAATAGCCGTGGCGATACAGCAGCCCGACCGCGACGAAGTTTAGATCGAGATCGCTGGCCGATTTGCAATGGTCGCCGGCGAGAATCCCAAGACCGCCGGAATAATTTGGAATCGATTCGTGAAATCCGAACTCGGCCGAAAAATACGCGACCGGTCTCTTGATCGCCGCACCCGCTCCCATTTTCCCGTAAGTGTCCTGGCGCGCGAGATAATTTCGGAAAGCATCGTGGACCTGCTTCAACTCCCGAAGAAAGGCTTTGTCCTGGGCAAGTTCTTCGAGCCGCGCCTGCCGCGAGAGCTGCAGCATGCGTACCGGATTATGATTGGTCCGGTTCCACAAATCAGGATCGAGATGGCGGAAAAGCCGGCGGGCAGACGGCTCCCACGTCCACCAGAGGTTGAAGGTCATTTCCCGAAGCGGTTCCAACACCGCGGGAAGGGTGGGGATTACGTTATAAATTTGAAACGTCGGCATTAGCGGCAGCGAAATGGGAAGTTGGCGAAAAATTCTCGAGCGGCAAGTTTCTCAATGGGCTAGCTGCATAACGCGCGCCAAACCTTTGTCTTAAACGGATTGCGAAAACGACGTTCTCTTTGGTGCGACGGCCAGGCCGATCACGAAACCGGTCACCAAGCCACATATATGGGCCGAACTGCTGACTTCCGGGGTAAAAATGTCGAACACGATTTGGATGACAATAATGAGCAAAATGTTAAGGAGGCGTTGCTTCGCCTGCCAAACGTGGCGATGGCGAATAAGAAATCCGGCCCAGGCGCCGACGATTCCCATGATGCAACCGGACGCACCGACGAGCTCGGCTGGGTGAACAATTTTTATCATCGTCAACGCTACAACGCCCGCGGTGGAACCGATTCCGGAAATCAAATAGCAAGCGGCAAATCGCACCGCGCCGATGGTTTGTTCCAATGGCGGACCCAGCACATAGAGCGCGAAAAGATTAAAGGCGAGATGAAGCAAGTTGTAATGGAGGAAGAGCGCGGTGAAGAGCCGCCAAAATTCCCCTTTGTTGATCACTGCGAAAAAATCGAGCGCG
>Ga0137399_10000025_pt1 | contig 45279 bp, 33 predicted proteins | sample czorhiz316metaG_FD_104810 | JGI IMG/M metagenome (GOLD analysis project Ga0137399, IMG submission 104810) | Vadose zone soil microbial communities from Angelo Coast Range Reserve, California, USA - czorhiz3.16 metaG | ecosystem: Environmental > Terrestrial > Soil > Vadose zone | place: USA...
AAAGCGTTTCGCGCGAGCACGGCAAAACGTTGGCCGAAGCGCGCGGCAGCGCTTATCGCGGGATCGAGAACATCGAATACGCCTGCAGCGCCCCAACGTTGTTGATGGGTGATACGCTGGAAAATCTCGCTCGCGGCGTCGATTGCGAGACGATGTTGCAACCGCTCGGCGTTTGTGTCGGAATCACGCCTTTCAATTTCCCGGCGATGGTGCCGATGTGGATGTTTCCGCTCGCGCTCGCTTGCGGAAATACATTTGTTCTCAAGCCGAGCGAAAAAGTTCCGCTGACCGCATTGCTGATCATTGAACTGTTGGAAAAAGCCGGTTTACCAAAAGGCGTGCTCAATGTTGTGCCCGGAGGTCGCGAGTGTGTCGATGCGTTGCTGACCCATCCAAAAGTGAAAGCGATCTCGTTCGTCGGCTCATCGCCGGTCGCAAAACACATTTACGAAACCGGCACGCGTCACGGCAAACGCGTCCAGGCTAATGGCGGCGCAAAAAATTACGTCGTGGTAATGCCGGATGCGGATGTCACGCGCACGGTCGAAGCGCTTTCGACCGCTGCGTTCGGTTGCGCGGGCGAACGTTGCATGGCTGGATCGACGGCGATCGCTGTTGGAAAAGCGGCCGAGCGCGTTTTGCCAACACTGGTTGAAGCCGCGCGCGCGATTAAAGTTGGCCCGACCGATGTTGCGAAATCGCAGCCCGACATGGGCCCGGTCATCACCGCGCAACATCGCGATCGCGTTTTCAGTTTGGTCGAAAGCGGCGCGAAAGAAGGCGCGAAAATTATCGCGGACGGTCGCGGCGTTAAGGTTCCAGACGCGCCGAACGGTTTCTTCATGGGCGCGACGATTGTCGATCAAGTCCAGGACAACATGACGATCGCACGCGAAGAAGTTTTCGGACCGGTCTTGAATGTGATGCGCGCAGACGATGTCGATCAAGCAATCGCGATGGCGAACAAATCCGCTTACGGAAACGGCGCCGCGATTTTCACTAACTCCGGCAAGGCCGCCCGCGAATTCAAGAGTCGCGTCAAAGCGGGAATGGTCGGAATCAACATCGGCGTGCCGGCGACGATGGCGATGTTTCCGTTCACCGGTTGGGACGAATCGTTCTACGGCGATCTCCACATTCAGGGCAAAGAAGGCGTCCAGTTTTACACTCAGCAGAAAGTCGTTTCCACCCGTTGGTTCGGCGACGGCGTCGGCGACGTGTGGAAAAAATAATTAGCCCGCTAATCACGCGAATTGACGCGAAATTTGGAAGATGAATTAGGAAAGCAGGAACGCAGGAAGCTCCGACCATTTCAGAACTTCTTTTCCTATTCTCCTTTTTTCCTGATTAGAAATCTCTGTCATTAGCGTCATTCGCGTGTTTCGCGGGCAGTCTTCATGAGTCTCTTAATTAAGAATGGTGAAATAATCACCACCGACGAGCGCTATACCGCGGACATCTTCTGCGAAGACGAAACGATCACACGGATCGAGCGCAACATCGACAAGGTGAAGGCCGACGAAGTGGTCGATGCGAAAGGCAAATATGTTTTCCCGGGATTCATCGATCCGCACGTGCACATTTATCTGCCCTTCATGGGCACGTTCGCGAAAGACACGCATGAAACCGCGAGTCGCGCGGCGTTGGTGGGCGGGACGACCACGTTTATCGAAATGATTTGTCCGGCGCGAACCGAGAAGCCGCTGGACGCGTTCGAGCTTTGGCTCGGCAAAGCCCAGGGCAAGAGCGCATGCGATTTCACCTTTCACATGGGCGTCACGCGATTTGATCCCGAAGCGGAGCGCGACTTCAAAGAAATCGTGAAGCGCGGGTTGAGCAGCTTCAAAATTTTTCTGGCTTACAAAGGCGCGTTCGGAATTACCGACGAAGAACTTTACGCGGCGCTGACGCTTGCAAAAAAACTTGGCGTCATCGTTACCGCGCACTGCGAGAACGCCGATCTTGTTCTCGAGCTCCAGAAAAAATTGTTGGCCGAAAGAAAAACAGGGCCGGAATTTCATTACTGGAGCCGGCCACCAGTCGTTGAAGCGGAAGGCGTCCATCATCTGATGACGTTCGCCGAAATGACCGGCGCCCACGTTTACACCGTGCATACGAGTTGCGAAGAATCGCTCGCTGAAGCGATCCGCGGCAAAGGGCGCGGAGTGAATGTCTGGGTCGAAACGCTGATTCAATATTTGCTTCTCGATCGCACCAGCGCCGAGCCGAACTTTGAAGGCGCCAAAAACGTGATGTCTCCCCCACTCCGCGACAAAAAGAATCAGGAAATCATGTGGAAAGCTCTGGCCGACGGATCGGTTTCAACTTTGGCAGCCGATCATGCGCCGTTCGATTTCACCCAGAAGCAAATGGGCAAAGACGACTTCACCAAAATCCCGAACGGGATTCCATCGCTCGAAGACCGAATCAATTTGTATTTCACGCACGGGGTCAAAGGAAACAAGATCGACATCCAGCGGTTCGTCGATACCGCGAGCGCACAAGCCGCGAAACTTTTCGGCTTATTTCCCCGCAAAGGTGCGATCCAGGTCGGGAGCGACGCCGATCTTGTCGTTTACGATCCGAATTATCGCGGGAAAATTTCGGCGAAGACGCACCAAATGAATCTTGACTACAATTCGTTCGAAGGTTTTGAAATTCAGGGTCGGCCGCATGTTGTCACCGTTCGCGGCAAAGTCGCCGCGCGAGATGGAAAATTCGTCGGCGAATTCGGCCGTGGCCAATTTCTGAAACGCGAGCCGTCGCATTTCTAAATGAGCACAACTATCCCCGGGCGATCATGCACGCACGATCTGCTCGCCAGGTCTTGCAAACTTGACCGTTTAAAACGGTCAAGTTTTTGTAATCATCGGGCAGCTGAACTCGCACTATGAGCAGCGCATCGGCTTCACTTGCGCCGGATGTCGATCTTACGATCGAGCTCGAACACAACCATCTTTACAACGCCGATCTCGCGCCGGTCCCGAGCGATCGCCGAAAATGGCGGGTGGGCAGTTTCGCCGCGCTTTGGATTTCGATGTCGGCCTGCATTCCGACTTACATGCTGGCGTCATCGCTCATTGGCGGCGGCATGAATTGGTCGCAGGCGATCTTCACGATTTTTCTCGGCAACCTGATCGTCGTGATCCCGATGATTCTGAACGCGCACGCCGGCACGCGTTATGGGATCCCCTTCCCTGTTTTTTGTCGTGCTTCATTCGGCACGCGCGGCGCGAACATTCCCGCGCTCATGCGCGCGTTCGTCGCCTGCGGTTGGTTTGGAATTCAAACTTGGATCGGCGGTAACGCGATTTACAAGATTATGGGAGTTTTTTGGCCGTCAATTGCAGGCGGGACGCCTGCCGCCACAGCGCAGAATGTTCTCGGCATCACGTTCGTCCAGTTTCTCTGCTTCATGTTTTTTTGGGCCATCAACATGCTCGTGGTCTACAAAGGGATCGATTGCATCCGCTGGCTGTTGAACATCAAAGCGCCGCTGTTGATCGCGCTTGGTTTGATGTTGCTCTGGTGGGCCTATCGAAATGCCGGCGGCTTCGGACCGATCCTCGCGCAGCCATCAGCGTTTGCATCCGGTCAGCCGAAAGCCGGTCAATTCTTTTCCTTCTTCGTGCCCGCGCTTACCGGAATGATCGGATTTTGGGCGACGCTGTCGCTCAACATTCCGGATTTCTCGCGTTACGCCTGTTCGCAGCGCGATCAAATTGTCGGACAAGCGCTTGGTTTGCCGCTGACGATGGCGCTTTATTCGTTCATCGGCGTCGCCGTTACTTCAGCAACGATGATCATTTACGGCCAAACAATTTGGGACCCGGTCGATGTGCTGACCCATTTCACGAATCCAATCGTGCTCGTCGTCGCGATGCTCGCGCTCTGCATCGCCACCCTCGCGACCAACATCGCGGCGAACGTGGTTAGCCCGGCCAATGATTTTTCGCACGTCGCGCCGCACAAGATTTCATTTCGAACCGGCGGGCTGATCACCGGGGTCGTTGGCATAATCATGATGCCGTGGAAACTGGTGGCCGATCCGTCCGGCTACATTTTCACCTGGCTCGTCGGATACAGTGCGTTGCTCGGTCCGATCGGCGGAATCATGATCGCCGATTATTATGTCTTACGGCGCCGGCAACTGCATCTTGCCGGACTTTATCGGACCGATAGCGAATACCGTTACACGAACGGCTTCAGTTTGGTCGCCATCTTCGCGCTCATCGTCGCAGTGTTGCCGAATCTTCCCGGATTTCTTGTCACAGTGAAGCTTGTTGATCCCGCCAGCGTTCCGCCATTTTTCGTCCGGCTTTATGATTACGCCTGGTTCGTCGGGTTCGCGATTGCGTTTGTCGTTTATCTCGCGCTGCGCACCCTTACCAAAAGATCGACATCCACCGCAGGAGCGGCGTTATAAAAAATGGCTGAGCGGCGACAACATCGTGAAATTCCAGCCGAACATCGCGCGCAAGAGCATTTGGCAAATGAACGGACGTTTCTGGCCTGGGTACGAACGAACATCGCGTTGATCAGTCTTGGTTTCGTACTCGCTCGTCTCGGACCGTGGCTGAATGACGGCGCAACGAAACGCATCCTCAACCGAGCGTCACCGATTGGCATTGGCTTGGTTAGCTTCGGTGCGCTCCTCACTTTGCTGGCGGCGTGGCGTTATGACGCGGTCAATCGTCAGATTGAAACCGGTCTTGTGAAAACGGATCGCGGCTTGGTTTGGTTTGTTGCTATTGCCATCACGATCGTCTCAGCGGCCCTAATCGTTTACATGATAGTGGCTTCTGGCGCACAATAGGATCGAGCATGAAACTTCCCGAGCTTCCGCCATTTGATCACAAGCCGAAAAAATATGACGGGCCTTCGGCCGAAGAAGTCTTGCGACTGCGCAAGCAATTCCTGAATCCGGGAATTTTTCTCTACTACAAAAAGCCGATCATGTTTGTGGAAGGTAAAATGCAATACCTCTGGGACGAGCATGGCCGCCGATATCTCGACGCGCTCGGCGGAATCGTGACCGTGAGCGTCGGGCATTGTCATCCCGGCGTTGTCGATGTTGTGCGAAAGCAAAACGAAACGCTCCAGCATTCGACCACCATTTATCTTCATCCGAACATTGCTGAGTACGCGCAGAAGCTCGCCTCCAAGATGCCGGGCGAGCTGAAGGTTTGTTACTTCACGAACTCCGGCTCGGAAGCGAACGACCTCGCGCTGTTGATGGCGCGCGCTTACACCGGCAACTACGAAGTCATTTCCTTGCGCAACGCGTATCACGGCGGCAGCACGCTGACCATGGGAACGACCGGCAACCGCGGCTGGAAATTTAATGTGCCGCACAGTTTCGGCGTTCATCACGCGATCACGCCCGATCCCTACCGCGGGTTATGGGGACGCGACGATGTCGATGCTGGAAAGAAATACGCGGCTGATGTGAAGAACCTGATCGACTTCGCCACGCCGGGGCAAGTCGCTGCGTTCATCGCCGAATCGATTCAAGGCGTGGGCGGCTGCGTCGTTTTTCCCGACAACTATTTGGAACACGCTTACGAACATGTGCGCGCCGCGGGCGGCGTTTGCATTGCCGATGAAGTGCAGGCCGGATTCGGTCGCACCGGATCGCATTATTGGGGATTCGAAACCCAGGGCGTGATTCCCGACATCGTGACCATGGCGAAAGGAATCGGCAACGGTTGTCCGCTCGGCGCGGTTGTCACCACCCCGAAGATTGCCGCCGCGCTCGCGCAGCGAACGCACTTCAACACTTTCGGCGGCAATCCGGTTGTTTGCGCGCAAGGCAGCGCTGTGCTCGACGTGATCGATCGCGAAAAACTTCAAGCGAATTCGCTCAAGATTGGCAATCGAATCCTTGCCGGTCTCAACAAACTAAAAGAGAAACACAACATTATCGGCGACGTTCGTGGCAAGGGATTACTTCTCGGGATCGAGCTGGTGAAAGATCGACAATCAAAGGAGCCGGCCAAGGAAGAATGCGCTCAAGTCATGGAGACTTGCAAAGAAATGGGCCTCCTTCTCGGCAAAGGCGGACTTTGGGGTCAAACGATCCGGTTCTCGCCGCCGATGTGCATCAACGAACAAGACGCCGACTTTCTTCTCGAAGTCCTCGATCGCGCGCTTCAAAGCTTGTAATCTCGTTAGGCCCGCTAGAACCTTAACGTTACAGCTTGCCTCGGCGCAGCTATGACGATCAGCGATAGCAATGCCTTTGAAAAGTAAAGCCGAACGTTTTCGCGATTTTGTTAAGCGCTGGGAAGTTCTTCTTCAGTTGATTGTCCCCAGCATCTTCAGCTTGGGCGTAATCGTGGTGATCGTTGTTCAAGCTTGGATTTACAGCGGTCAATTAGAACAAATGAAGAAATCCACCGACGCTTCGACGGACAGCGCAAATGCAGCGAAGGACGCCTTGGTATTTGGCCATGAAAACGCTCGGCTTGACCAGAGAGCGTGGGTTACAACATGGGATGTTTCTGGTGTTCCAGTCGTAGGCACTCCGCTCAAAGTTGCGGTACGATTCAAGAATAGCGGTAAGACACCAGCTTATAATGCCTCGGTTCATTTTTTTCTCGAGGTTGCCCCCAAGGACACAACGCCAAATTTTGAAGCCGAAGAGAACGAAGCGATGTTCGAAGGCAATCCCGACCGCATCCTAATCTCACCAAACGGCGAGCGAACTTCGATAGTATTGTTTCGCGCTTATGACCCGGAGGCCCTGAGCGATACAGACTTTAACGGCATCAAGCATGGAGACATTGTTGCTTTTGTTCACGGTCGGATCGATTACGACGACGTTTTTCATTGTTCTCACTGGACGACTTTCTGTTACGTCTTTGATCCACAAACAGCGGTTTGGCACGGTTGCGAGCATCACAACGAGGCGGACGAAAATAAGTGTCCCTAGTTGTACCTGAAGGTATTTCAGATACTTTAATTGCAAGAATTCAGATAGAGTCCATCGGTGCGACTGGCGATTCTTTCGGTTGTTCTTTTTCTTTCCGGAATCAGCGCGCTGATTTTTTCTTTTCTGCCGCTCGCGCTCAGGACGACGCGTTCTGTGCGGTTTCTTTCTTTGCCTGCCGCTTCAGTAACGTGATCTGCTTGATTCGCGCGGAATCGGACGGACTCCAGGTTGCGATGTCGGGATCGTCCTTGAAAGCGTTGTGGACGATGCGGCGCTCGTAAGAGTTCATCGGTTCGAGCTGAAGCGATCGCCCGGTCGCGCGCACACGCTCGGCGAGTTCGCGAACCCGCTGCACGATCCGGTCTTCGCGCATGGAGCGATACATTTCGCAATCGACCACAACTTTCGGCGCGTCTTTGTCCTTCGTCTGCAAGAGGCGGTTGAGCAAAAATTGCAACGCTTCGAGTGTTTCGCCGTCGCGTCCGATCAAACGGCGGCTTTCCTCGGTGTAAATTTGCAGGACCAGATTGCCCGCTTCGTTCTGCGACTCTTCGATTTCAGCGACAAAGCCGAGATAACCAAGGATGGTGTCGAGTAATTCTTTCGGCGTCATCATTTTCGTTTTCCGGCGGGCAGGCGCTTTTCCAGCGTCGGCAGCGGCTGGCGTTTATTGTAATAAAATTGCACGATGCTGAAAAGGTTTTGCGTGGTGTAATACAATGCCAGAGCCGCGGCAAAATTGTAGCAGATAAACAGAAAGATCAGCGGCGTGAACATCATCACGCGCCGCTGGGTAGCGTCGCCGGTCTTCGGTGTCATCGCCATCAGCCAGATCTGGCTCGCGGCCATGCAAAGCGGGATGATGTTGATGGGCCAGCCGATCACCGGCAAATAGGCGATGGTGTCCGGTTGTGATAAATCGTGCACCCACAAAAATTGCGCGTTTCGCAGTTCGACGGCCTGGCCGAGCATTTTGAAAAGCCCGAAGAAAATCGGGATCTGAATCATCATCGGTAGACAGCCGCCGACGGGATTGATCCCATAATCCTTGTAGAGCTTCATCACTTCCTGGTTCATCCGCGTCGGGTCGTCTTTGTATTTGTCGCGCAGCTCCTGAATTTTTGGATTGAGGAGCGACATCCGTCGCATCGAGCGGTTGGCTTTGTCTTGGAGCGGCCAAAGCACGATCTTAATAATGGCGGTGAGCGCGAGAATCGACCATCCGTAAGAACCGATGAAACCGTGGAGCCAATTGAGGAAGTTGAGCAGGAACTGGCTCACAATCTTGAACATTCCGAAATCCATGATCTCGGCTTCGTTGTGATCGAGCCGGGCGAGGCGATGATAAAGTTTCGGTCCTGCCCAAATTTCGAAGCGCGCACTGTAAGTTTGGCCGGGCGGCAATTGAAAACCCGGCATGCGCAACGCGCCGGCAAGTCCGGCTGTTTTTTGTTCCAGCGAGATATCGAAACGCCGGCCCCAAACACCGTTGGCTTTCGCGGTCAGCGGCGCAATGAGCGTGGTAAAAAATTGATTACTCACCGCGGCCCAGTCGGCATTGGCGAAGTCCTGTTGATAAAAAGGCCGCGCGGCGCGTTGACCAACCCCGAAATACCCGCCGCTCTCGCCAAACCAACCAACATCCACTCCCTTCGCCTTGCCGTCGATGCACCAAACGAGACGGGTGTAATACGAATAATCTTTCGGGTGAGTTGGCGCCGCTGAACCGAGCGCGACGAAATAACCCGGATTCGAATAGGGTTGGGCGCCGCCGTTCACAAGATCGACATCCATCTCGGCCAGAAAGTTGTCTTTCTTTTCCTTGCTCGGCGGAAAGAAAAATTTCTTTCGAACGGTGACGTTGTCGGCGTTCCGCTCACATTTCACACTGCCATCTGGCTCTCGACTCAACGCGAACTCGTCCAGCCGAGGATTCGCCGGTTGCTCAACCAGCGCCCCGATCGGCAACTGATCTTTCGAATTTATGACCACGCGCTGGTCTCCCTGCGTGATGTGATTGAGCAAAGCGGCTTCGCGAATGCCGCCGCCGCGATTCGTTAGGCGAAGTTCGACGTCGTCATTTCGTAAAGTTTCGGATTTTTCCGCGAACGCCGGAGTCGCTTCAACTGCCGGGGTCGCAGCCGCGACTGCAGTCGGCGAAGATGGGGTTAGAGGAGCCGCCGATGCGCTAGCGGTTGCAAGCGGCAACGGTGTTGGGGACAACGCGGGCGGCGCAGGACGCGGCGGTGCATTTTTGCTCGTCCACCATGTCCACGTCAGCAAACCGATGACACAAAGTATAACGACGATCCACGCGGTTCGATCCATAAAATTGATGGCGCCCGTTATTCACAGACCAGCGACTTGGCAACTCTTCGAGCGCAAATCTGTTTCGGGACCGGATCGTGGCCGGAACCACCCCACGGATGACAGCGGGCCAAACGTTTTAAACCGAGCCAGCCTCCTGAAATAATGCCGTGTGTTTCGACCGCCTCTAAAAAATAGTGCGAGCAGGTCGGCTCAAATCGACAACCGGAGCCTGGTCCACCCAGCATTGAGAGCAGTGGCGAAATCGTAAGCTGATAAAAGCGAATAAGAGCGCGTAAAATTTTCAGCATGGAGTCGCTAGAATAGAAGCGCGCTTGGCCAGACGCAACCACTCAGCTTCCAACTGCTCATAGCTAGCGCGGCCGGCGCTCGCTCGCGCGATCGTCACGATCCATACGCCGTCAGCGATCTCGCGTTGATGTTTGCGAACGATTTCGCGCAGGCGACGACGCACGTGGTTGCGCACAACCGCGGAGCCGAGTGCGCGCGAAGTGACAAAACCTACCCGAAAAGGATCGGCATCGTTTGTTGGAACGATGCTAATCACGAGCAGGCGACCGCGATGCACGTGGCCGTTTTTTTTGACGTGCTCGAACTCCGCCGGCCGCGTCAGGCGACGGCTTTTTGGAAATGCGAAGCGTTTTGCCGGCATACCGGTTCTGTCATGTCGAGCGAAGTCGAGACATCTCTAGATATTTCCCCTTCAGGAATAGAGATTGAACTCGTTCGTCCCCCGACTCTCTCGCCGCTACCCTCGCGGCCCAACGGTCCATGTCGCTCGCCCCGCTCGCTCCATTCCTCGACCGAGCCTGCCCTGAGCGAAGTCGAAGGGCTCGGAATGACAACTTGCCGGTACAGCAAAAGTCTTTCGTTCGCCGTGGCGAACGAAAGACTTCGCAAATAATCGGGTCGCCGTTTACGGAGAAGGAGACGTATTGATGTTGATGTTCGTCTTCGTTTCGGTCTTGGTGGCGGGTGACGGATTGATGATTGTCGTGTTCGTTTCCTTTTTCTCCGTTTTCTCCGCAGGCGGATTGTTTACGGTCGTCTCTTTTTGCTCACAAGCCGCCAAAAGCGCGGCACCCATTAAGAGGCAGATGTATTTGTTCATGTCGGTGTTGGACGTGTTTGGTTGTTACTTATTTAAGGCGTTCCCGAAGGATTTGCGAAGCTCCCTGCCGGCGTTGTCGATTGGGGCGTTGGACTGGTGGCCGCTTCGGGAGAAGCGCTTGCCGCCGGGGCCGCGGTTTCAGTTTTCTGTTCACAAGCCGCCAGAAGCGCGGCGCCTGCCAGGATGCAAATATATTTCTTCATAGTTGGAAAAGCTCCGTCAAATGATGTTTCGCAGCAAGAAGGCAATTCGGCTGTCCAATTTACAACGGCGGCTCGTAATTCAGTCCGTGCGCCTCGGCTACCGCCCGACAAGTCAGCTTGCCATCTCGGGTGTTGATCCCGCCAATCAGCGCGGGCTGTTTTTTACACGCCTCGTCCAATCCGAGATCGGCGAGCAACTCAACATAGCGATACGTGACATTGGTCAACGCCTGCGTCGCCGTGCGCGCGTAAGCCGCCGGCATGTTCGCCACGCAATAGTGGGTGACGCCTTCTTCGACATACGTCGGCTGCAAATGCGTTGTCGGCCTTGAAGTTTCGGCGCAGCCACCTTGATCAATGGCGATGTCCACTAGCACGCTGCCGCGTTTCATTTTTCGCAACATTGCCCGCGTAATCAGTTTCGGCGCTTTCGCTCCCGGCAACAGGACCGCGCCGATGAGTAAATCGCATTCCGGCATCAATTCATTTAAATTGGCTTGGCTGGAATAAACGGTGTGCAGGTTATCCATCGCGAGGTCGAGAAATCGCAAGCGCTCGACATCGATATCGAGAATGCTCACATCAGCGCCAAGGCCTTTGGCCATGCGCAAGGCGTTCACGCCGGATGTGCCGCCGCCGACCACAACTACGCGACCCGGCCGCACGCCGGGCACTCCGCCTAACAACACTCCGCTGCCGCCGTTGTGCTTCGCCAGATAATTCGCGCCCATCACCACCGACATCCGCCCGGCGACTTCACTCATCGGCTCGAGCAACGGCAGACGGTTGCTCACCTGGATTGTCTCGTACGCGATCGCGGTTACGCGCGATTTCAGCAACGCTTCGGTTAATTCTTTGCTCGCGGCGAGGTGAAGATACGTGAAAAAGATCTGTCCTTTGCGCAAAAGCGGAAATTCCGCTGGAAGCGGCTCCTTCACTTTCACGATCATGTCAGCGTGGGCGAAAACATCTTTCGCGCTATCGACAATCTCCGCGCCGGCCTTCTTATATTCTTCGTCCGGATAACCGGAGCCGACACCAGCGTTCTTTTCCACCAGCACGGTGTGGCTGCGTTTCGTCAACAGCTCCGCCGCCGAGGGCAACAGCCCGACGCGTTGCTCCTGTTCTTTGATTTCCTTCGGAACGCCGATGATCACTCAGCAAGTGATAAGTGACGAGTGACAAGTGACAAGATAAAACATCTGAAACTTGCCACTCGCCATATTTCGCTGGTCACTCAATTGAGTGACGGATCGTCCGGCGCAGCGGCAAGCATCCGGTACCATGGACCGAGCCGGTTCATGATGTCGAACCAAAGCCGCGAGAGCTTCTCCGATTTTAGAGCCGCGCGGCTGGGCTTTTGGACGATCCACGCTTTTTGTTTCATCTCGGCCTCGAGTTGTCCGGCGCTCCAGCCGGCGTAACCGAGGAACGCGAAAATCGAAGGCAGGCCATCTGCCACGCCTGCGACAGATTCGTCCTCGTTCAGCGAATGTTGATTTAATTTCAGGCCTTCGCCCTTGTGCCATTCGAATGCCGCCAGCATCAACTGATTATTCCCAACCGGGCCGCCGAAAAAGACCGGAACATCCGCCAGATTCTGCGGTGGTGTCTCGGTCACCAAATCCGACACGCTTTTGTCGAGTGGCCGATTGATAATAACTCCAATCGCGCCGTCATCCGGATCATGCGCGGAAATAAAAAGGACCGCCCGCCGAAAGTTTGGATCGAGCATATTCGGGTGCGCGACCAGGAGAGACCCGGCCAGACTGCGCGGTTTTTCCGGACGCGAATTGCGCATGTAAAACTAGAACGCGCATCGTCAGACTCCGCAAGTTTTCGGTGATTCTTCGGGCTGGAAACGGGAAGCGAGCGACCATTAAGATCGACATCTTTACTTCGTCTAACCAGGGCGCCTAAGAGAGCCTGTATATTTATAGAAATTTTTGTTGCGGCATCCTTTAAGCTCGGCTAGTAGCTGCCACAGATTTTGTAAGATTGTTCTGGGGGGAACAGCCGCCCTTCACGCCCATCGGGCGTGGGGGGCGGTACTTTTTTGGGTTGAATTGAAGAGAACGCCCAACGCCGAACGTCGAATATCCAACATCCAATGTTGAAGGCAGAAACATCAGGGCGGTTCTCCTGGCCAGTCGCATTGACATTCGTCGTGTTGATTCTGGCAGGAGCGGCCGCTTTTATTTTTTGGCGTTTAGAAACATGGCCCGCCCGAACCATCGGTCAGGGAAGGGAAGACCTGGAACGTCTCGGAAAAGATTTGCGTTCCGCGTTCATCGACATCGCCCATTTGCAACCGCGGATCACGATCAACAATCGGACGGTGGTCGATGAAGCGACGCCCACCGCCGAGCTCGCGATTCTCGAGCGTCAGTTGAAGGTGAAACGCGAATTTCTGCATAGCTGGGCCGGCAGCTCCAAGCGGATCAAGCTGAGCGGAACGTTTCTAGTCAAAGCGGGCTTCGATTTGCGCCAGGATGTGGCGGTTGATGTGCGCCCCGACGAAATCTTGATCCAACTTCCGCACGCCGAAATTGTCGGGATCGAAGAAAAAAATGTGGACGTGCTCACCCTCGAAAATGGTCTTTGGAACCGAATTACCGGCGCCGATCTCCAGAATGAACTGGCGCAACTTCCGGAAATGGCGCGGCGTCAGGCCATGGAAATCGATTTGCCGGCGGAAGCGGAAAAGGAATTGCAGCGTCAATTGACCAAACGAATCCACGCGCGCCAGGCCCTGAAGCTTGTCTTCACCAACGCGCCCCGGATCGAATCGCCGGTCACTAACCAGTAGGATAATTTGCGAAGCTGCTTTGCGAGCGGCGGATTTGCCATTAAAGCAGTGGGCGCGGATGCCCAAAAATCGTCTGTTGCTGATCTCGCTCGTCACTTTGATGGTGGCGCTGGGCACGATCGTCTTCGCCCCCGTCGTTGTCTCCAACTGGCTGCGCCTCTGGTTGCACTGGCAGGCGCATCGTCAGCAGTTGAAAATCGAGCTCGGCAAAATCTCCGCACCCCTTCTGCGACCGGTTTCAATCGCGAGCATCCGGGTCACCAGTAAGCCGGGCGCTGCAACTCAAATCGAGCTCAACGCCGAACAGACGATTCTTCATCCGAGTCTTGCAAAAATCCTGACCGGACGCGGCGACGGCGTTCGGACATTGTCGATCAAAACGGCGCGCGCTGAAATCCGGCGCGATTATTCGGAAAGCGCCCGGCCGGCCCGTTTTAATTGGACAGCGTTGCAATCGCTGCTCCCGACTAATTTCGATATTGGCCATCTCGATTTGAGAGTCGAAAACGGTCCGACCGTCGTCCTGCTGCGCAATGCATCGATTTCCGGAAATCAAATCGAAGCGGGGCACTTCTCCGCCGGCGAATTCACGATTACATCGCCGTTACTGCGACAAACCTTTTCGCAATTGCGTGGCGCGACCAAATGGCAGGAAGATCGTCTCACCGTCGGCGGGATGAATCTCGCGCGCGGCCTCGATCTTCAATCCATCATCATCGACTTGTCGCGGCTCGATAAAGAACGTGCCGATCTCCAATTCGATCTCGACGTCCTTGGCGGCAAAATTCGCGCGAGCATTTCCAACGAATGGCCGGGGCAGCATTCGATTTGGAATGTTGCCGGTACCGCCAGCGGCATTTCGCTCGCGCAAACGTCGGAAGCGCTTGGATTCACCGATCGACTCGGCGGTTCGCTTCGGGCCTGCAATTTCACCTTTCGTGGCGACCCGCGCGATCCAATGCTCGGAACAGCCTCCGTTTGGACCGAACTGAACGGCCTGAGCTGGCACAATCGCGCCGCCGACGTGATTATGCTCGGCGCGATTTTTTACAATCGGCAGATCCAACTCCAACAGCTCTACATCAAACAGCGCAAAAACGAATTGAGCATGAGCGGGGAAGGCGCAATCCCTTCCAAATCGGCCGACTGGCTCAATCCCGATTTCCGCGGACAAATTCTCGGAAAGATCACTGATCTCGGGCAATTCGCTGAACTTTTCGGCGCCGGCCCACACGATTTTGCCGGCGCGATCGCGATTGAAGGAACGCTCAACGCGCGCGAGCGCAAACTCGGCGGATTTCTGACCGCCAACGGAAACTCGTTGTCCTTATTCAGGAGACAGATCGACCGGTTGACGGCGAAAATAAATCTGAAGGCGGACGCGCTCGAATTCGAGGAGTTCGAACTTGCGCGCAAAAAAGATTTCATCCGCGCGCAAGGCACGATCGACATCTCGCACGAGAGCGACTACTCCGGCAGCATCGAAGCAAAAATCGGCGACGCATCCGAATATTTTCTGCTTGGTCGCGGCGTCTCGAACGGAGCGGCCATACCAGTCCAGCTTGACACTAAAATCTCTTCGGGTTCGTGGGACACGAAGGTCGTCTTCACTCTACCCGGATCGAGTCCGGTCGATTTGGCGGCGAAATTTTCATTAAAAATCGGCCAGGACTGGAAAACATTCCTGGCGTCGCCGCTCGAGGCGACGATTCATTTCCCCGCGCTCGTCCTCGCCAGCGCTCCCCAATTTCTGCATCCGGCAATGTTTAATGAAGGAATCTTGAGCGGGACGATCTCTCTCAGTCAGAACCTCGAGCATCCGGGCATCACCGGCGAAGTGCAGTTGCTCAACGGAGTCTTGCAAAACGCGCCGCTCGATCTGACCCGCGCAAGCGGACGACTGACTTTTAGCGGCGACCACGGAACGATCGAGTTCCTGAATGCCGCGACCAAAGATGTCGATCTTTCGTTGAAGGGCGAGGTTGATTTTCACAACAGCAAGGATGTCGTCGTGAGAATTTCGAGTGCGACTCCGATTTTCGATACGAGCACGAATGTTCGGGATTGCGTTCGCCGAATCGAGATCGTGCCGGTCGATGTCACGCTTGCGCCAACAATCGAACAGCTCGAGTTCCAAGGCGATTTGTTTGGTAACAATTGGAAAGTGGCGTTGAAAGAAAAAGGAGCTGCCTCGGCGTCAATCGCTAATCAGTCACCAAAGGAATTTCATTTCTGCACCGGCGCCACATCACAAGGCGAAGCCCTCAATGTAGGCGTGCGTCCGCGGCCGCAACCTTCCCCATCGCGCAAACGCGGGCGGCGTCGTTAGGCCGCAGTATCCAGTGGGACGGTGCGCCGCTCGGATTTGGTTGTGACCAACCAGCGCATTAGTTTCTGCTCCAAATCGCGGGTCAGCTCAACGCGCAATTCTGCGCCGGCCTCGACCCGCAACGGTTCGCCACTCGGTCGATCGAAAAGAAGTTGGACCCGACGTTGGCCAGGTGAGCTGGCCAGAAGTTCGCGCACTTCGCGCAATTCGTCCGTCGTCGTTGCCGGCGAAAATTGCAGCTGCACCGCCGGCGCACTTTCAGTGGATGTCGATGTTTCGTTGCCGTTCGAAGCGCCGTTTGGTTTGTTCGCGCCTGGCACTTTAATTTTTTGTGCGGTCGCGCGCAACGAATCGCCACGGGTATCGATGGTTCCCCGAACTTCAACAACTCGACCGGGAACAAGAATTTCAGAAACGACAACGTAAACGTCGTTCCAAACCACAACCTCAAGCGCGCCAGTCCGGTCTTCGATCCACATCACCGCGAACGGCTTGCCCTCTCTCCGCGTGAATTTCTTTTCCACCTGCGCGATCGCGCCCCCGATTCTGAACTGTGAGCGATCGTCCAGATCGCCTAATGAACTGATCGGCTGGTAATTTTTCGCCGCGAAAAGATCGGCATATGCGTCGAGCGGATGTCCGCTCACATAAAACCCAAGGAGCTCTTTTTCGTAGGAGAGTTTTTCGTGATCGCTCCACGGCGTGACGACGCGCTTTCGCGTTGTCGCCGCGTGAGTCTCCTCATCGAACAACGAAACTTGGCCGACGGTGCGATCGCGCAGCGCGGCCGCGGCGCAGGAAAGCGATTCGTCGATGCAGGCAAAAAGTTCCGCGCGGTCGCGCCCAACAAAATCAAATGCGCCGGCCTTAACCAAGCTTTCCAGCATTTTGCGATTGGCGATGCGCGTTCCAATTCTTCCACAAAAATCTTCCAGCGAAATGTAATCCCCTGCCCGCTCCCGTTCCTGGATCGACATCTGCATCGCGGCTTCGCCAACGTTTTTGATCGCAGCGAGTCCGTAACGAATGGCCGTTTTTCCATTTTGAGACTCAGGAGTGAATTTTAAGCTGCTCCGATTGATGTCCGGCGGCAAAATCGAAATCCCCATTCGCTGGCACTCGCCGACAAACACCGAAATTTTATCGGTGTTGTTGATTTCGTTGCTCAACAGTCCGGCCATGAACTCGACCGGATAGTTCGATTTCAAATAAGCGGTCTGGTAACTGATTACGCCGTAAGCCGCGCTGTGGCTCTTGTTGAAGCCGTAGCCGGCAAATTTTTCGAGCAAATCGAAAATCGCGTTCGCCTTTTTCTCCGCGATCTTGTTCGTGCGCGCGCAACCTTCGATGAAATTGTTGCGCTCTTTTGCCATCGTCTTCTTGTCCTTCTTGCCCATGGCGCGGCGGAGGAGATCGCCTTGTGCGAGCGAGTAGCCGGCGAGTTTGCTCGCGGCCGCCATCACTTGCTCCTGGTAAATCATGACGCCGTAAGTGTCGGCGCAGATTTCTTCCAGCAACGGATGCAGATATTTGATCGGCGTGACTCCTTTTTTCGCTTTCACGTATTCGGGAATCAGTTCCATCGGCCCCGGCCGATAGAGCGCGATCAACGCGATGATGTCGTCGAGTTTCTTGACCTCGAATTGTTTCGACAAATTGGTCATGCCGCCGGACTCCATTTGGAAGAGCCCGATCGTTTCGCCGCGGTTGTAGAGACCGAAGGCGGCGCCGTCATCGAGCGGAATATTTTTCAATGAAAACTCCGGCTCGCGTTGATGAATCAGCGCCATCGTGTCCTCGATCACAGTCAGCGTTTTCAACCCGAGAAAATCTATCTTCAGCAGACCGAGATCGTTCAACGGCCCCATCGGATACTGACTGATGACGTCGTTGCCTTTGACGTCGCGGCAGAGCGGGATGTAATCGGACAAATCACGATCGGCGATGACAACGCCGGCAGCGTGCACGCCGGCATTGCGCGAAAGGCCCTCGAGCGTCTTTGCGTACTCGAACAGTTGCTTGGTTTGCGGCTCGGTCGCGATTGCGCGCTTCAATTCTGGATTTTTTTCCGCCGCCGAATCGAGCGTGATGTTCAACTCGTTCGGAATCATCCGCGCAATCCGATCGGCATCGCGGTAGGGCAAACCCATCACCCGGCCGACATCGCGGACGACGCTCTTCGCTTTCAATTTGCCGAAGGTGATTATCTGCGCGACGCGACGCTCGCCATATTTTTGGCGAACATATTCCAGAACTTCCCCGCGGCGTGCTTCGCAAAAATCGACATCGATGTCCGGCGGGGACACGCGATCCGGATTTAGAAAACGCTCGAAGATCAATCCGAATTGCAACGGATCGATGTCGGTGATCCCAAGCACGTAGGCGATGAGCGAACCGGCGGCTGAACCGCGCCCAGGACCGACCGGAATCCCGCGGCCTTTGGCGAAGTGAATGAAATCCCAAACGATCAGGATGTAACTGACGAATCCGGTTTTCTCGAGCACGCCCAGTTCGTAAGCGAGGCGTTCGCGAAGTTGATTGTCGATCTTGGCGCGCTCGCCGTAGCGGTCTTCGAGTCCCTTGTAACAAAGTTCGCGCAAATAACCTTCGCGCGTCTGTCCTTCCGGCACCGGATATTCGGGGTATTTCGATTTCCCGAACTCGATCGAGACGTTGCAGCGCTCGCCGATCGCAAGCGTGTTGGTAATCGCTTCGGGAAAATCCTTGAACAGTTCGCGCATTTCCGCAGGCGATTTGAAATAAAGCTCCGGCGAGTAACGCATCCGGCTTTCGTCCTGCACCATTTTTCCAGTGCCGATGCACAGCATCACGTCGTGCGCGTCATGATCGTCGCGGCCCAAAAAGTGAACGTCGTTCGCCGCGACCAGGCCGACGCCGAGGTCTTTCGCGATTTGAGGCAAGACCCGGTTGCACTGGCGTTGCTCTTCCATGCCGTGGTCGTGCAACTCCATGAAAAAATTTTCCGCGCCAAGAATGTCGCGATATTCGGCCGCGGCTTGCTTCGCCTTGTCGATGTTGTTCGACTGAATCGCGGAGTTCACTTCGCCCGCGAGACAGCCGCTCAATCCGATCAGCCCCGCCGAGTACTGCGCGAGCAATTCCTTGTCGATCCTCGGCCGGTAGTGAAATCCATCGAGATGCGCGGTCGAGATCAGTTTGACCAGGTTGCGGTAACCGATGTCGTTTTGCGCGAGCAAAGTGAAATGATACGCCGCTTCCCGCAGCGAACTCGCCTTCTCCTTGTGCGAGCGCGGCGCGACGTAAGCCTCGCAACCGATGATCGGCTTGACCCCAGCGCGCGTCGCTTCCTGATAAAATTCAATCGCGCCAAAAAGATTGCCGTGATCGGTCACCGCGACGGCTGGCATCCCAAATTCCTTTGCCTTTTTCATCAGCTCCTTCATCCGCACCGCACCGTCGAGCAGCGAGTATTCGGTGTGAAGGTGGAGGTGAACGAACGAGTCGCGGGGCATCAACTCAGTATAGACCTCCGCCAAATTTCGCAAAAAATTTCCGCGCGCGATTGCGAAAATTTCTTGTTTGCAATCAAACGAGCACGTTGCTAATGAAGCGCGTGCCGCGCTTAGCTTCGGATGATGTGAATAACTGCGCGGTCACGTCCGAATGAAAAAACTGGAAGCGATCATCAAGCCGTTCAAGCTCGAGGAGGTCAAGGAAGCCCTGGCCGAGCTCGGCATCGAAGGCATGACCGTGACCGAAGTGAAAGGCTTCGGCCGCCAGAAAGGCCACACCGAAATCTATCGCGGCAGCGAATATACCGTCGATTTTCTGCCCAAAGTGAAAGTGGAAGTCGTGCTCGCGGACGACATGGTTGAGAAAGCGGTCGCCGCCGTCGTTGGCGCGGCCAAGACCGGCAAGATCGGCGACGGAAAAGTTTTTGTGCTTCCGGTCGAACACGCGATTCGCATTCGCACGGAAGAGATCGGCGAAAAAGCGGTGTGAGAAACGCCGCGATTGTCGATCTTCTCTCGCAAACGAATCGTCGCCGACAAAATCAGTCGCGCGACAGAATTATCGACGTAATGATTTACTGATTAGTTTTTCTCTCATCTTTCATCCTTCAACCCTCATCCTTAGAAAAACATGGCCAAAGACAAAACTGCATCCGACGTCAGCAAAATGATCAAAGACAACAACGTGAAGTTGATCGACTTCAAGTTCACGGACTTGCTCGGCACCTGGCAGCATTTCACCACTACGCTCACCGAATATGACGAAGAGATTTTTACCGACGGCCTCGGCTTTGATGGCTCGAGTATCCGCGGTTGGAGAGTCATCAACGCCTCCGACATGCTCGTCATTCCCGATCCGGCGACCGCTTGGATCGACATCTTCAACGCCGAGCCGACGCTGAGTTTGATTTGCACGATCGTCGATCCGATCACGCGTGAGCCCTACGACCGCGATCCGCGCGGCGTCGCTGAAAAAGCGGAAGCTTATTTGAAGAGCACCGGCATTGCCGACACCGCCTTCTTCGGACCGGAAGCCGAGTTTTTCATTTTTGACGACGTTCGATTCAGTTACGACGGCAATTCGTCAATGCATCGCGTCGATAGCAGCGAGGGGCATTGGAACAGCGCGCGCGAAGAATTTCCTAACCTCGGTTACAAAATTCGGCCGAAGGAAGGTTATTTCCCTGTCTCGCCGATGGATTCGTTGCAGGACATTCGCAACGAAATGTGCCTCGAGCTCGAGCGCGCCGGGATTCCAATCGAGCGCCAGCATCACGAAGTCGCCACCGCCGGCCAGGCTGAGATCGACATTCGCTACGCGCCGCTCAAACGCATGGGCGACAACCTGCAATATTACAAATACATCCTGCGCAACGTCGCCAAGAAGCACAACAAGACGGTCACGTTCATGCCGAAGCCGCTCTTCGCCGACAACGGCTCGGGCATGCACACGCACATCTCGCTTTGGAACGGCGACAAACCGCTCTTCGCCGGCAACGGTTACGCCGGGTTGAGCGACCTGGCGTTGTTTTTCATCGGCGGCATTCTGAAACACGCCCCCGCACTCACTTGCCTGACGAATCCGACGACTAATAGCTACAAGCGTCTCGTGCCCGGGTTCGAAGCGCCGGTCAATCTCGCTTACTCCGCGCGCAATCGCTCGGCTGCGATCCGGATTCCGACTTATTCGCCGAGTCCGAAAGCAAAACGGATCGAGTTTCGCACACCCGACGCGGCTGCGAATCCATATCTCGCATTCAGCGCGTTGTTGCTCGCCGGCCTCGACGGAATCCAGAACCGCCTCGATCCCGGCGATCCCCTCGACAAAAACCTTTACGATCTGCCGCCGGAAGAACTGGCGCAGATCGCGAGCGTGCCCGATTCACTTCGCGGCGCGATCGAAGCGCTCCAGGCCGATCACTCCTTCCTCCTCCGCGGCGACGTCTTCAACGCCGACTTCATCGCCAACTGGATCGACATGAAACAAAAAGAATACGACGCGCTCCGGTTACGCCCGCACCCGTACGAATTTTCGATGTACTATGACGTTTAAACAGCCACAGTATTGTTCGAAATAGGAATCACGGGCGCGCGTCGCCTGCTGCAGAAAAGCTGCTTGCAAAAAATTCTGCTAGACGCTGATACAGAACTTTCTGGTTCTGTCGTTTGTAGATCCCATGCCCTTCGTCTTCGAAAACCAAGAGCTCATACGCCACGCCTGCTTTTTCTAACGCCGCAACAACCGCTCTAACATTCTCTGGCGTAACATTCGGGTCTTTCATGCCCTGAACGATGAGAACCGATCCTCTGATCCGCGAAATAAAGTGAATAGGTGACCGTTCATAGTAACGGTCGGGGACAGCAAGCGGGCTGCCGCCCATCATTTCCTCACTGTACGGGCGAAGATCAGGGCGGGTGGTTTCGTAATCCACAACGAGATCAGTCATCCCACAAATTGGCGCCGAAGCGGTCGCCACTTCGGGCGAAAAATGGGTGATAGCGAACCACGCTGAGTAACCACCGTACGATGTACCAGTTATGCCAACTTTGCCGCGAACAGCCACTCCCGTTGCGATGAGAGCTTCAATTCCACAGCGAATGTCTTCTTGATCCTTCCCGCCCCAACCGTCGACTTTTATAGACTCTCTAAACTCCAGAGAGAAACCCGTGCTCCCCCGATAGTTTGGATCCAAAACATTAAAGCCCTGGTCTACCAAAAATTGTATCTCGGGATGGACTCGATTCTCACTGTGAAAAGTTGGGCCGCCATGAACATATATGACTGTGCCCTTAGATTCTTTCTGGGTTTGGTACAACCAGCCTTGAATTCGACGACCGTCCATAGATTCCCAATGAAAATTTTCAGCACCATATAAATCTTGCGGCGTCAGCAGTGTCTGTTCCCAGACGCGCGAAAGAGTAATGAAATCCTTTGGAGAGTTTATAGAGAATGAAATCAATTCTTCCGGTTGAGTGGAACTGTAGATTTGGCCAACCCACTTGGCTTCAGTCGGGGCAAGCAGGACAAGATTGTCAAAGGCTGCATTGGAGGGACGGGTAATTGCTCTCGTCTGAGGATCGACCAAAAAACTCGTAGCACGCGCCTCTCTGACTTCCGAAACAACAATTTGATTAGAGCCGTGCGGAACGATTGCCGCCTCAATGTTGATACCGGGATCATCAATTAGCCATTGCAGCTGTGAAGTCTTCAAATCGTAGACTCCAAGCCGGCGATAGGAATCGTGTTCAGTAACGACTACAATGCGACGGCCGTCTGGAAACCACGCAGCGGTCGTCTTGACTTTGTCACCGAAGTTGAAGAGCTCGCGATCCTGCCGGCCCCCGATATCTACCAGCCAGATTTGTTGGCCTGAAGGATGAAGATCTCTTCGAGTATAGAGAACGTGATCGCCAGTCGGACTTAACTGCGGCCAAATCGCTGTCGCTTTTTCCGGTTTTGCAAGCGGAATGCGCTCGCCCGTTTGGAGATCGTGGCGATAGATCCAAGTCGCTTCAATCTCTTTATTGGACTTCGCGTCGAAGTTAGCACCGTACACAAGCCAACGATTGTTCGCATGAAGATCGCCTCCGCGAAGGTAATACTGTGGATTGGCTTCAGTAAGTGGCCGCATGCTACCTGGCTGCACAAGATCAACTTGGAAAAGCTGATAACGCTCATTGCCATCCTTGTCTTGCTGAACTATTACGGATCGACTGTCAGGTGCCCATGACAGGAGCGTAGTATTTTCGGGGCTATTTGTCAGACGAATGGGCCCCAGAGACCCGTCGGTTGGAGCTGCAAAGGCTTCCGCACTCGGTCCCGCTCGAAACCACGTCCAAGCAACCCATTTGCCATCCCGAGAAACGAGGGGATGGACCATCCCAGGCAACGTCAAATATTGGTCTAGGCGCTCCGCGGTCTGAATGTCTTCTAAAGTCGCCGTTTTGTTGTCTGGTTCAGACAAAATAGAATGCTGCATAAGGAATACCTAAACAACCATAGCAGAATGGCTGCCCTTTTCCTTAAAACCTAGCGAATTACCTTTACCTCGCGACCGAGATCTTCTGCTCCAATTTGGCCAATCTCTTTTCCAGCTTCGCGAACGCTTTGGCTTTCTTCTGCCGCAAATCTACCTGTCTCGCCTCCCATTTAATTGCAAGTTCTTGAAGCTCGCTCCAGGCATAATCAGCTTCTCTCTTCTTTCGCATCAGATCGATGAACGCTTTGTACGTCTTGTATGCATTTATGACGCGCGTCGAATCGACCGCATATGCATAGTTTTCGCTCAAGGTACCCACTAGAATCGCCGAACATAACTCTTCATAATCATTTAGGAGGTTTCTCGCCGCGAAAAGTGCATCGTCATTATCGCATATCTTCTGCGCTGATTGAGCATCGAGCGGAACCTCCAAGTCGACTTGAATCTTTTTTGCGGCATCGTGAATCGCCCGTTCATGTTCCTGACTCGGCGTGTCTTTGAAGAACTGGTGATGCGATACTACTTGGTTCCACCGGGTTGTCCGCTTCGCCTGCCACCAAATTAGGAATAACGACGTTAAGCCTATTGCCCCTAAACAAAGCTGCAGCACCGGTACAACGTCGTGATTGAATTCATAGAAAGTCATCTGGGGGCACCTCGCTGGAAGGCTTTTGATACTTACCGGTATTATTGTCAACATCGATCACGAGGCTCTTTCAACTTTTGCGTGTATTTGATCGGAGCTTAGTTTTCCACGCAAAAGGCCGACCGCAGAAAATGAACCGGCGAAGTTTTCATAAAACGAATTTGTTTGGCGCAATTGGGATTGGCGTCGGCGAAAATGGCGCGGGCGGCGAGTTGATTCACCGCAGAGATCGCGGAGGTCGCAGAGTAGAACCTAGACAGAATGTACAGAATCTGCAGAATTCCGGACCGCCTATTCGGTTCATTTTGTTAATTCTGTCGAAAACTCTGCGTGCTTCGTGTTCTTCGTGGTGAATTCGAGGCGCAAATCACCGCTAAAAAAACGCAACTGACCGGCAGCAGCCAGGTTACGACTGTGTTAACTTTCCATCGTGAGTGCGACTGTTTTGCGCCAGGGCGAGCGCCCGTGGCGCATCATTTTTGGGATTGGCATTTTTGTGGCCGCGATTGCGGTCGTGGCGATGATTGTGTGGCAAGGCGTCACCGCGCATGGCGCGCCTGATCCGACGCAGCCGAACACGAGCCCGACGGTCGCATTCCTCGACATCGGCATTCTCGTTTTTCGTGAAGGACTCGAGTGCATTCTGGTGCTGGCGGCGATCACCGCCAGCATGACCGGCGCGAAGCGCGCACATCGGCGACCGGTTGCCGTCGGCGCGGGTGTCGCGTTCATCGCGACTTTAATCACCTGGCTCATCGCGGTGCGGATTGTCGATTCACTCAGCGACAATATGCGCGCGCTCGATTTGCAGGCGGCGACCGGACTTCTCGCCGTCGTCGTGCTGCTGGTGATCATGAACTGGTTCTTCCACAAGATTTATTGGGGCGGCTGGATCCGTGCCCACAACCGTCGTCGCAAGGCGCTGCTCGAGAACGGCCACGGCGTTGAAATCGCGAAACGATCGTTGCTCTGGGGATTGATCCTGCTCGGATTTACTTCGCTCTATCGCGAAGGGGTTGAGGTCGTCCTGTTTTTGCAAAGCTACAATCTGCGTCTTGGCGGCGGCGTGGTTTTGAAAGGCGCGCTCCTTGGAATTGCGCTCTCCGGAATCGTCGCGGTGCTGACGTTCGTGCTGCAACAGCGTTTGCCGTATCGCAAAATGCTGATCACAACCGGCGTCCTGCTCGGCGTGGTGTTGCTGGTGATGGTGGGCGAACAAGCGCAGGAGATGCAGCTCGCGCATTGGATCTCGACGACGCCAATTCAGGCGTTGGTCCCGATGATTCCGCGCTGGATGGGAATGTGGTTCTCGGTCTTTCCAACTTACGAAACGCTCATCGCGCAAGCGATCGCGGCAGTTTTGGTGGTTGGCTCCTACTACGCCGCAAGGAAACTAGGCGGCGGAATCCCGCCGGTGAGTGAAGAGCCAGTTCGGGAAGCGAAAGCGGAAGCGGACGTCGCGCTTCCGCGAGAACTGCAGCCGGTGCGTTAATTTAGCGCGCCGTTTGTTCGATGATCAAACGTGCGCTGTCGATCTTGTTGTTGTCGATCTTTCCACTGGCGTGCGCGTTCGCAGGCGTGCGGCATTTCACTTACCTATATGAAGCGCCGACATCGCCGCCAGGAAGTGTGGAAATGGAAAACTGGCTGACCTGGGGCCGGACGACGAACCCAGCACGCAGCGACCAGATCGATTTCCGCCACGAGTTTGAATTCGGCGTGACCGACAAATTCCAAGCGAGCATTTACGTCGCCGATTGGTTCTACTCGCGCGACTCCCAGCGCGATCGTTTCACCTACTCCGATACAGCCGTCGAGCTGATTTACAATTTAACCAATCCGATTGTCGATCCAGTTGGATTGTCGGTCTACCAGGAATACCGAGCCGGACGGCGGTTCTTCGAATGGGAATCGAAACTGATCGCGCAAAAAAATCTTGGACGCTGGATTTTGGCTTACAACGCAACGCTCGAAGCGGTTTGGCAAGGCGAAGGACTGAGCGAACGCGAAAGCGAATTGCAACAGGCACTCGGAGCAAGCTACGAAATTTCGCCGCGCTGTTCGGTGGGACTCGAATTTCTGCACGAATTCATTTTTCCCGATTGGCATGACAATGAGCGGATCCGGAACGTTTTTGTCGGGCCTAACGTTTCCTATCGCCGCGGAAGTTGGTTTGTGACCATGACCGCGCTCGCGCAGGCGACCGACACACCGGACGAACGCGGTTTTCAACTCCGCACCATTTTCGGAATCGGGTTTTGAAATGAAAAAGACGAAGAACCCTCACCTGCCGCTTCGCGTCTTCCTCTCCCTCAGGGAGAGGATTGAGGTGAGGGCGCTTTCTTTGTTAGGCCCTACCATCGCCACAATTTATGTTTGTCTCCTTTGGGGCTGCGAAACAAGCAACTACGCGCCGTCCGTTACGCCACAGATGGCAAGATCGACATCGAGCGAGCTTCCAAAACTCGAGCGCGGCCGAACGCTGTTCGTTCACCGATGCATCGAATGTCACACGTTGCCGACAATCTGGCGTTATAGCCGCGAAGATTGGCCCGAAATCGTGAACAACATGTCGCATCGCGCGAGTCTGAAACCGGCGGAGTGCGATGCCGTGATCGCTTACATTCTAGCCGTGCGCGCAACGGAACGTTGAAATTGATTGTGGTGGCAGGCGTCTCGCCTGCAATCCGAGACGAGCAGATTTTGTTTTGCAGCCGAGGACGGCTGCCGCCACAGAGCTGCCAGTCCGACTCGGACCGCGATTCCAGTTGAACCGCGCGGCAAGCTTTCCACCTTAAGCGGATGATTTCGTCCACTTTGCGTCTTCTCCTTTCGGTCACGCTCGTTTTTGTTTGCTTAACCACCTTTGCGGTTAGTCCACCGCCGAAAGAAGGCGGCCAGACGCCGTCGCCCGCGAAATCGCCCACCGCCTCGCCGAAACCAACTCCGGCCAGCGCAATCGACGAAAAGTTATTTAGCGGGATGCAGTGGCGCCAGATCGGACCGTTCCGCGGCGGTCGTGCATTGGCGATTGAAGGCGTCCCCGGCGAGCCGGACACCTATTATTTCGGCGCAGTCGCGGGCGGTGTTTGGAAAACAACGGACGGCGGGGCAAACTGGAAACCGCTCTTTGACAAAGCGGACATTTCTTCGATTGGCGCGCTCGCGGTCGCGCCGTCCGATCACAACGTTATTTACGCGGGAACGGGCGAAGCGGCCATTCGCGGAAACACGACCTACGGGACCGGCATCTACAAATCGATCGATGCAGGAAACACGTGGAAGAATGTCGGACTTAAAGACACGCGGCAGATCGGCGCGCTGATCGTCGATCCTCGAAACGCGGACGTGGTTTTGGTGGCGGCGCTCGGGCACGCGTTCGGTCCAAATCAGGAGCGCGGAATTTTTCGGACAGCCGATGGCGGCAAAACCTGGACGAAGGTTTTAAGCAAAGATGAAAATACCGGCGGCATCGAAGTGGTCTTCGATCCACACAATCCGAACATCGTCTTCGCCGCCCTTTGGCAAGCGCGCCGGCAACCGTGGTTTTTCTCCAGTGGTGGACCGGGTAGCGGACTTTATCGTTCGGAAGATAACGGCGTTACTTGGAAACGGCTTGAGGGAAATGGATTGCCGGAGGGAATTCTCGGCAGGATCGGCATTGCTGTTTCCGGCGCGGATGCGAATCGCATTTACGCCATCATCGAAGCGAAAGAAGGCGGGCTCTATCGTTCCGATGACGCCGGTCAGAAATGGACGCGAGTGAATGATGACGGCCGCTTCCGTCAGCGCGCGTGGTACTTCAGCAAAGTTTACGCCGACCCGAAATCGGCGGACACGGTTTATCTTTTGAACACGGGCGCATTCAAATCGGTCGACGGCGGCAAAACATTTAATCTGCTTCCCGCTCGTCACGGTGATCATCACGGCTTGTGGATCGATCCGCAAAATCCGAATCGGATCGGAAACGCGAATGATGGTGGCGCCAGCATCTCGACCGACGGCGGGAAAAGCTGGACGACGCAAAACAATCAGCCAACAGCGCAGTTCTATCACGTCGCAGTCGACAACGCGTTCCCTTATCACATTTACGGCGCGCAGCAGGACAACAGCAACGTGGGCATCGCCAGCCGGACCGATTCGGGAACAATCGGCCGCGAAGATTGGTTTATCGCCGGCGATGGCGAATGCGGGTTCGCCGTCCCCGATCCGCGCGACTGGCACATCATCTATTCAAACAGCGAGGGCTACGCCGTTCGCTACGACAAAACCAAAGAGGAGGTCCAGGATATTAGTCCGGTGCCGCTCGATAGTTCCGGACATGGCGCGGTCGATCTTGCCCATCGTTTCCAATGGGTGTCGCCGTTGATGCTTTCGCCGCATAACCCGGACGTGCTTTACACATCCGCGGAATGCGTTTTCAAATCGACCGATCACGGCCAAAGCTGGACTCAAATCAGCGGCGATTTAACGCGCAACGATAAGTCGAAACAGAAACCGAGCGGCGGCCCGCTGACCAACGACATTACCTCGGTTGAATATTACGACACTGTTTTCGCGCTGACGGAATCGCCGTTGAAACAGGGAACACTCTGGGCCGGCACCGATGATGGTCTGATTCAGGTCTCGACCGATGACGGCGCGCATTGGACCAACGTCTCCGGGAAAATTCCGGAGTGGAGCACCATCAGCATCATCGATCCTTCCCCGCACGACGCGAACGGCGCTTACGTGGCGGTAGATCGACATCGTCTCGACGATTTCAAACCTTACATTTACAAAACGAGCGACCTCGGCAAAACGTGGGCACCAATCGTGGCAGGAATTCCCGACGGCGCCTACGTGCGCGCGGTGCGGGCCGATCCGAAGCGGAAAGGACTCTTGTATGCTGGAACGGAGACCGGCGTGTTTGTTTCGTTTGACGACGGCGGGCATTGGCAACCGCTGCAATTGAATCTGCCGGTTTCACCGATTCACGATCTGGTGGTGAAAGAAGACGATCTTGTCGTCGCAACACACGGACGATCGTTTTGGGTCCTTGATAATTTGACGCCGATCCGGCAAGTGAACGCGCAATCTGCGCCTGCCGACATGGTTTTTTACCAGCCGCAGACCGCGTTGCGTTTGCATTACCCGACAGAATTCGACAAGCGCCAGCCGGTTGGCGAAAACCCGCCACCGGGCGCGATGATTGATTATTACTTCAGGAGCGCACCGAAAGACGAGGTCACGCTCGATATTCTCAATAAAGACGGAAAGGTCGTGCGCCATCTTTCCAGCAAAGAGAAAAAAGAAGGCGAGCAGCCGCCGGAATGGCCCGACCGGGTGGAGCGAGTCAAAACCATTCCGGCCAATGAAGGGATGAACCGCTTCGCCTGGGACTTGCGTTACGACGATCCGATCCAGACTCCGGGCGCGTTCTATATCGGCGACGGCCCGCGCGGAGAGCTCGCGTTACCCGGCGATTACCAGGTGAAGATTGCGGTGGCGGGAAAGAGTCAGACTGCGCCACTGCATTTGGTTATCGACCCGCGCACCAAAGATCACGAAGCCGAACTAGCGAAGCAATTTGCGCTCTCGCAGCAGGTGACTGAGCGCATTTCGCAATTGCATCAGGCCGTCAACGAAATCCGCGAGTTGAAATCGCAGATTAAGAATCTGCACGACCGTTTTCACAGCGATGAGCGGGTAAAGCCGGTACTGACTGCTGCGGACGACCTCGAGAAGAAAATGTCCGAGGTTGAGCAGAAACTCATTCAAGTGAACACAAAGAGTTCGGAAGGAACATTGGCCTTTCCGAGCATGCTCAACGAACAGTTCGACAGTTTCAGTCATTCCATCGAAAACAGCGACCGCCAGCCGACTAAATCGCAACTGGAAGTATTTCAATTGTTGAGCAACAGACTCGATGAGCAGTCCAAGAAGTGGGCGCAAATCAAAACCGACGATCTGGCCAAGGTAACTGCGTTAATCAAGCAACTGGATCTGCCGGCCCTGGTCATCACGGGCAAAGCCGAATCGCCCAAACCAACGCCGACCCCGACACCTTAGCTCTTGTCGACGCTGTATTTGCCAGGACCGATGAAAAGCAAACTGATCAGTAAGATCGACATCTCGAATGCCGGCAAGCGAACAAGAAATTCGCCGCGGCTGTGCCAGACGGCGACCAGGTGAACGAGCGTGACCACGAGTGCAAACAGCACCCCGATCCGGAAAAATAAGCCAAGAATCATCAGAATGGCGCCAGCGCAGCCGACGATCGCTCCGACGAATCCCCAAAATTTGTAGTGCGAATGAAAATCGAGATGGCGCATGGCCGAACCGAAATGCTCCCAGCTCCCCTGCCCGCTCCACAAGATCGGCGCGATTAGAATAATGAAAATGAGACCGAGACTGGCCCGAAACAAAAGCAGACCGGTCTCGCGATATTTACTGAGGAATTGCAGAGCCGCCATCGGCGGGACTCTCAGCGAGCGCGCTCGGAGTTTCAATTCAAAGTCCGACCCGGACTGGCACTTTCCCTCAACAAGACGAAATGACGAAAATCGATAAAGCAGTTATCCTCGCGGCTGGTCGCGGCACGCGGATGCGCGAACTGACCGCCGATTTACCGAAGCCGATGATCGAAGTGCGCGCCAAACCGGTTCTACAACACATCGTTGAAGGTTTGCGCGATGCCGGTGTCCTGAGATTTCTAATTATCGTCGGCTATCGGGCTGAGGCCGTGCAAAATTTCTTTGGCGACGGATCGCGCTACAAGATCGACATCCAATACGCGACGCAGGTAGCGCAAGATGGGACCGGCCGCGTTGTCGACCTTTCGCGAAATTTCGTAGCCGACTCTCCGTTTGTTCTCGCTTATGGCGACATCTTGGTCGATCCCGCAAACTACAAACGCATTGTCGATCTTGCGGATGGTGTCGAAGCGTTGATGAGCGTGACGCGTGGTGAGGACGTGAGCAAAGGCGGTGCGGTTTTTCTGAACGAGCGAATGGAGCTTGTCGATCTTCGCGAGAAATCAAAACCGGGCGAAGCGACAAGCCCGTGGTACAACGCCGGTCTTTACGCTTTTCGGCAAAGTATTTTTGATTTCACCGCAAAATTGAAGCCATCACCGCGCGGCGAATACGAACTCACCGACGCGATTCGGGAGCTCGCCCAATCCGGAAAGAAAGTGCAAGCGCTCGAGCTGACCGGTGAATGGGCGGACGTGCGCGACCCGGAAATTTTAGCGCGATTGAACCGGTAGCTGTCGATCTTACGAAGGTTGCTCGGTCGGATCTTCGGAGCCTTCTTCGCCGATTTCTTCTTCGATCTCGCGTCGCCATTCGCGCGAGAGCCACGGCCGCAGAAAACCGTAAAGCAGATAAGCGAGAAACAGGACAGCCGGCATCCATTCATAATAAAGCACCGTGATAGTCACAATCAGGATGATGAAGAGGAATCGGGGAATCGATTTCGTCGTTTTCCAATTGATTGCCTTGAAACTGGGATATTCGAATCGGCTGAACATCATGAAGGAAAGGAAAAGAAGGAGCGGCGGTAAAACGAATCTCCATTTGCCAAGATTGTGTTCGCCTTCAGCCAGCCAGAGCAAAAATAAAGTGATCGACGCGATCAATCCGGCGGCAGCGGGAATAGGAAAACCGGTGAAATTCTTCGAGCCGTTGCTGCTGGCTTCGCGTTCGTGATTTGCGGAGGCGGTGTTGAAACGTGCCAGCCGCAGCGCGCCGCAAGCGAGATAAATAAAAGCTATGATCCAGCAGGCATTTGGAAACTGGTTCAACACAACGCGATAGACCATGAGTGCCGGCGCGAGTCCGAATGAAACGATGTCGGCGAGCGAATCGAACTCGCGACCAAACGAGCTTTCATGTCCGCCGAGACGGGCCAATCGACCATCGAGGAAATCGAAAACAAAAGCTCCCAGAATGAACCAAATAGCAGCATGAAAGAGATTGTTGGCGGCATCGGCGTTCGTGCTTTGCAAAAGCGCGCCTTCCAAAATCTTGAGGGTGGCGGTGAATCCGCAGAACAAATTTCCCGCCGTCATGAGATTTGGCAGGAGATAAATTTTCGATGGCTGTTCGTTCATGAATCGGGGAGGCGCGCGATAATTGTCGAACCACCGGCCACGTGCTCGCCCACTTTCACCAGCACGCTGGCCGTGAGGGGCAAGTATACTTCTGTCCGGGAGCCAAAGCGAATCATTCCAAAACGGTCGCCTTTCTTGAGTTCGTCACCCACGTCCGCCCAGGCCACGATCCTTCGGGCAATCGCGCCGGTCAGCTGTCTAACGACAAGCGTCGCGCGCGGATTTGGATTTTCGAACGCCCACGTCATCGCTTCATTTTTCTCGGAGCATTCAGGACTACGCGCGTCGAGACAAAGTCCTACGCGGTGTTGGCGGTAAATGATTCGGCCATCAATCGGCGCGCGATTGGTATGCACGTCGAAGATCGATAAGAAGATGCCGACGCGAAGCATTTTCGTTTTTAAAACGTCGGTCTCTTCGACTTCACAAATATCTTTCACGACGCCATCAGCAGCCGCGACCACCGCACTCGGATCAGCTGGAACGTTTCGATCGGGGTCGCGGAAAAAGAAAAGCGTGTAGAAAATTAGGACCAAGAAAAGCAGCAACAACCAAGCGCTGAAGAACCCGCTGACAAGCGCCAGAAAAAATAAAATCGCCAAAATCCAACGAGCTTCAGCGAGGGTTTGGAGACGCATTGCGAGCGCCATTTTCGAAGCGTAAAAGAGACTGGTCAAGGGGGCAAAAAAGTCTGTGAATAAGTCGAAAGCGCCGACCACAATATCGTGGGCTTTGGCCCGCCCGAGCCTCCAACCAGTAGCGGAAATAAGTCTCTTGCTGGCACGAGATTATTAGTTGTTTTTTGAGTCGCTTTCGCTAGCTTCTTTCGATGCCAGCCAGAGCCGCCGTCGCGCCCGATCAAGAGGACGACAATTCCATCGAAAGAAATCGTCAGCGCGAGCTCCGCAACGTCAACAAACTCCAAAAATACGACGCCGCGCAGATCGACAAACTCGAAGGTTTGGAGGCGGTCCGGAAACGCCCGGGAATGTACATTGGCGATCCGGACGAGCGCGGTCTGCATCACTTGGTGTTCGAAGTTCTCGACAACTCGATCGACGAACATCTGGCCGGATTTTGCGACAAGATCGACGTCGATGTTCACGTCGATGGCAGTGTTTCGGTTCGCGACAATGGCCGCGGTATTCCGGTCGATATTCATCCGAAATGGAAAATGCCGGCGGTCGAGCTGGTGCTGACCAACTTGCACGCGGGCGGAAAATTCGGGCAAGGCGCTTACAAATATTCCGGCGGTCTGCACGGCGTCGGAGCGAAGTGCACCAACGCGCTCTCGGAATGGTTCAAGGTAGAAGTTTCGCGCGACGGCAAGGTTTATCACATGGCCTTTGCCCAGGGAAAAACGACTAAAAAGCTGGAAGTCATCGGCGAGGTCAAGGGCAAGAAGGCGACCGGAACCCTGATCACGTTTCTGCCTGATCCGACGATCTTCACGATCACCACGGAATTTAAATTCGAGCGATTGGCGACGCGGTTGCGCGAGCTCGCATTTCTAAATCCCGGGCTCGAAATCAATCTGACCGATGAGCGCGGCGATGCTCCGAAAAAGGAAACATTTCTCTACAAGCACGGCATCGAAGAGTTCGTAAAGCAGCTCGGCGAAAACAGACAAGTGCTGCACCCGAAGCCGATCGTCATTTCGCGGCAGCGCGAGGAAGTGTTTGTCGATGTTGTCTTACAATACAACGACACTTACAACGACCAGATTTTGCCGTTCGCGAATTCGATTCCGAACCCGGACGGCGGCACCCATCTCACCGGATTCCGAACCGCATTGACCAAAGCGGTCAATCAATACGCGAAGCAGAATCAGCTTTTGAGAGAGAAGGACCCATCGATCTCAGGCGATGACGTGCGCGAAGGTCTGATCTGCGTGCTCAGCATCAAACTTCCAAATCCGCGGTTCGAATCGCAGACCAAAGTGAAACTCGTGAACACCGAGATTGACGGCATCGTCAACTCGGCCGTTTACGAAGGTTTGATGACCTTCTTCGACAAGAACCCGCCGATTGCGCGGAGGATTTTTGAAAAAATTCTGACCGCCGCCCGCGCGCGCGAAGCCGCGCGCAAGGCGCGTGAAACGATTCGCAAAGGAGCGCTCACTGGCGGCGGATTGCCGGGAAAATTGGCGGACTGCTCTGAGCGCGATCCGGAATTGACGGAGCTTTATATTGTCGAGGGCGATTCAGCGGGTGGTTCCGCCAAACAAGGGCGCGACCGGATGACACAGGCAATCCTCCCGATCCGGGGAAAACTGATCAACGTCGAGAAGGCGCGCGAAGACCAATTCCTCAAGAACACCGAAATTCAGGCGATGATTACGGCTATTGGCACCGGGATCGGCAAAGCGAGAGAAGATGGAAACGGCAAAGATGAAGGCCGCTTCGATATGTCAAAGCTGCGCTATGGAAAGATCATCATCATGACGGACGCGGACGTCGATGGATCGCATATTCGAACGCTGTTGTTGACGTTTTTCTTCCGGCAGATGAACGAACTGGTGCGGGCCGGCAAAATTTACATCGCTCAGCCGCCGCTCTATCAAATCAAGCGCAAGAAGCGCGAAGAGTACGTGGATGACGACGTGCAGCTGAACAAGATCCTGATTTCACTCGGGGCCGAAGACGTAAAGCTGAAGAATCTCGCTGATAGCAAAGAGATCAGCGCGGCGCAGTTGAAAGACATTCTCGAGTCGCTGGAGAAGTTGGCCAAGCTCAGCGAAGTGGTTCGGCGCCACGGCGGGGATTTCGAGGCTTATCTGGAGGAACGCAATTCCAAGTCCGGCAAGCTCCCGACGTATCTCGTAAAAGTGCGCGAAGGGAACGATGAGACCGTCCACTATTTTCACGACGAGAAAGCGGTCCGGAAATTTCACGAAGCCAACCTCGATCTCAATTTGTTCGACACCCAGATCGAACAGGAACTGTTGCCGCTTGGGGATATTCAGGTACCCGTGGCGAAAACGAACGGCGGCCCGCGTCGTCGCGCCAAACTAGTCGAGCTTCACGAATCTGCCGCGATCCAGAAAATCATCGCCGAGCTCGCGCGCAAAGGTTTGAAAGTCGACCACTACGCGGCAAGCGATCGCCCGATTTTCGAACTGATCGAGGGCGAAGGCGAAAAAGCCGTGACGCATCCGCTGTTCTCAATCCCGGAGATTCTCGAAAAGATTTTGGAAATCGGACGCCGCGGTGTGCAGATCAAACGGTTCAAAGGTCTCGGCGAAATGAACGCCAAAGAATTGTTCGAGACGACGATGAATCCCGAGAAGCGCAAGCTGCTCAAGGTGGATTTGAATGACGATAATGCGGTCGATGCCGACAAAATGTTCACGATTCTGATGGGCGACGTGGTCGAGCCGCGGCGCCAGTTTATCGAGGACAACGCGCTTAACGTGCGAAACCTCGACGTCTAAGATCGACATCTTGGTAGATCCACAACTTCTCTGTGTATAACGCGAACGAAAAGGTCGAGCCGATCAATGTAGCAGAAGAAGTGTCGAGGTCGTTCCTCGATTACTCGATGTCGGTCATCATTTCGCGGGCGCTGCCGGACGCGCGCGACGGACTGAAGCCATCGCAGCGCAGAATTCTCTTCGCAATGCACGATTTGTCGCTCTTCCCGGGCCGGCAGCATCGGAAATGCGCGAAAATTTGCGGTGATACGAGCGGTAACTATCACCCGCACGGCGAAGCCGTGATCTACCCCACCCTCGTCCACATGGCGCAGGCGTGGGCAATGCGTGAGCGGCTAGTGGACGGTCAGGGCAACTTCGGATCGGTCGAAGGCGACCCGCCCGCGGCCATGCGTTACACCGAAGCGCGCATGACGCACCTGGGCGCCGCGCTCATGGTCGACATGGACAAGGACACGGTCGACTTCGTTCCGAACTACGACGAGACGCGGACCGAGCCGACTGTTTTCCCGGCGGCATTTCCAAATCTTCTCGTCAACGGCGGCACCGGCATCGCGGTTGGAATGGCGACGAACATTCCGCCGCACAATTTGGTCGAAGTGATCGACGGCATCTGCGCGCAGATCGACGACCCCGACATCACACTCGATGAGTTGATGAAGCACGTGAAGGGGCCGGATTTCCCGACTGGCTGCGCGATTTTGGGGACGACTGGTGTTCGCCAATACCTTGAGACCGGCCGCGGCAGCATGAAAGTGCGCGGAAAAGCCGGGGTCGAAGAAATCAAGGGCGGCAAGGAACAGATCGTCATTACCGAGATTCCTTACAATGTGAATCGCGCTACGCTGGTCGAACGTATCGCCGATCTCGTGAACGAAAAAGTTCTGAGCGAGATCACGGCAGTTCGCGATGAATCCGACGAAAACACGCGCGTAGTGATCGAGCTGAAACGCGACGCGAATCCGAAGATCGTCATTAACAATCTTTACAAGCACACCGCGATGGAAAGCTCGTTCGCGGTCATCATGCTGGCGATCGATCACGGGCGGCCGAAATTGCTCTCGCTCAAGGATGCGAACGCGGCTTATATCGAACATCGGCGCGAAGTTATTTTGCGCCGGACGCGCTTCGAATTGCGCAAAGCGGAAGAACGCGCCGAGACCCTCGAAGGTTATCTCATTGCGCTTGCGAACTTGGATGAATTTATCCGAATCATCCGCGGATCAGCGAATCGCGAGGAAGCGCGAATCAAACTGCTCGCGTTCGAGTTCACCAAAAAGCAGGTCGAACAGATCGGCATTCTCATTCGCAATCCAGCGCGCTTAACAGAAGGCCGTTACGCGTTCAGCGAACACCAGGCCAACCAGATTCTCGATCTTCGTTTGTATCAATTGACCGGGTTGGAGCGGGACAAGATCGACAACGAATACAAGGAGTTGATCAAGACGATTCAGGACCTGCGGGATATTCTGGCCAAGGAGCAGCGCGTTTTCACGATCATCAAAAAAGAGCTGCGCGAGTTGCGCGACAAGCACGGCTCAGAGCGCCTGACTCAATTCGTGGTCGATGAAGGCGATATCAACATGGAGGACCTCATCGCCAATGAGGGCTGCATCATCAGCATTACCCACGGCGGCTTCATCAAACGCACCGCAGTAAGCGCGTTTCGGGCGCAACGCCGCGGCGGCAAAGGCGTAATTGGCATGACCACGCGTGAAGGCGCGACCGAGGAAGAAGAAGGCGATTTCATCGAACATCTCTTCACCGCGACCACGCACGACTACCTGATGTTCTTCACTGAATCCGGCCGCGCCTACGTCGAAAAAGTTTATGAGATTCCGGAAATGGGACGCGCGGCTAAAGGCCGCTCCATCGCTAACATTCTTGACTTACGGCCGGACGAGAAAATCGCCGCGACCATTCGAATTCAATCAAAGAAATCGGGTGTTGGCCCGAATGCGGTCGATCAAACCTGGGACGAAAATCTTCACATCGTCTTCGCCACCCAGTCCGGCATCGTCAAAAAATCGAACCTCTCCGATTATCGAAACGTTCGAAAAGGCGGCATCATCGCCATCCAAATTGAAAAAGGTGATCGTTTGATCGACGCCAAACTCACCAACGGAAACAACGAGCCCGTCCTGATCACGAAAGAAGGAATGAGTCTGCGCTTTCACGAAGAACAGTTGCGCGACCAGGGACGGAACACGGTTGGCGTCTGGGGAATCCGGCCCGACAAAAAAGATCGGGTGATTGCGATCGCGATTGTCGATCCAAACGCGATGTTGCTCGTCGCCGGTGAGAACGGGATCGGCAAACGGACGCCGTTCGGCGATTACCGAAAACAAAAGCGCGGGGGCAAAGGCATCATCACGATGAAAACCGGAACCAAGACTGGGGATGTGGTCGGTGCTCTAACCGTGCGCGACACCGATGAGATCATGCTGATCACGACAAAAGGGCAGATGGTCCGCACGCGGGTCAAAGAAATCCGCGAAACCGGGCGCAACACAATGGGTGTAAAATTAATGGACCTACGCAAAGGCGAAAAACTGCAAGCGATTGCGCCAGTCGTCAGTCAGGCAGCAGAAGAAGAAGCCCAGAGCGAAGAAGCTCCGGCTCCGGAAAAGCCCGAAAAAAAGTAAGGGCACGCGGGTCGCGTGCCCTTTTCTCGTCGCGGGAAGAAACTTCCAATCAGTAGCGTGTCGTCGTGGTCTGTGTCGCAGTCGTCGGCTGCTGCACCGTCGTCTCACGGGTCGTTGTTGTGGTCGTCTGGGTCGTCGGCTCGTGAGCGCAGGAACTCAGGAACGCAGCAATCAGGAGCGAAAACAAAGGAATGAGAAGCTTTTTCATAGTGTGAATCATCGTTACATAATTACTTCGCCCCAAACCGTTTCGGCAGATGTAAGAAAATTCGTTGTCATCCCGAGCGCAAGCGAGGGATCCCACACCGGGCGACTGATCACACAAGATATTCAGCGTAACGCGCGCTTCGATTGTGAGATTTCTCGCTTCGCTCGAAATGACACGCACCTAAATGTCGATCTTGGCACGCCGTTTTTTCAGTTCACCGCGCTTGCGTTTCGATTCGAGAATTCTTCGTTTAAGCGCTGCTGGACGCGGCGATTTGCGGCGGCGCGCGCTTTCTCGCTCGGCAATTTCGGCTGCACGTCGTTTCTGCTGAGCGCGTTCGATCGCGTCGAGTAAGCGTTCGCGCGCGAGCTTGCGATTCATCGCCTGCGAACGCGAATCCTGCGCCGTCACGCTGATTCCGCTCGGTCGATGTCGCAGCGTCACCGCCGTCGCGACTTTATTTACATTTTGCCCGCCCGGCCCGCCCGATCGCGCGAACGTCTCCTCAAGATCGACATCGCGCACGCCGAGCCGCGCCATCCGCTCCGCGATAGAGTCTCTTCCCATTGCTCGACAAAATAGACGAGCTTCGAGACTTATCGGCAACTGCGTTTATTGCGCGGAGGCGACTCGGGCCGGCGCTTTGCCGGCGAAAATGGCGTCGAGATCGGCCAGGACTTTTTGTGGGCCGAAATTTTGGTCGCCCGACTGGCTTTTCGAGATCACTTTACCGGTGGAATCAACTAGCACCAGCGATGGAATTCCGTTGCCCGCATTTTTCGCCAAGACTTCCTTCTCCTTAAGCTTCGAAAAGTCAATTGCCGGCCAGGGCATGTTTTCTTCCCGCATATACTTTTCCATCGCGTAGAGCGATCGATCCATGCTGTAAAAGACGATCTCGAATTCGGGATGTTCGGGCGCGACGCGCTTGTAGTAATCGACCAGCTGAGGAGTGAACTTCCGACACGGCCCGCACCATTGCGCTGAAAAATAAAATGCGATCAGTTTCTTGTTTGCCATGGCGGCATCATCCACGCGCGCGGGATCGCCGCGATGCATTTGGACAAGGTCGCCTTTCAGAAATTCGGAAATCGCACCGAAATTTACATCGGGTCCGGTTGGGGCTGATTTTGCGCTACGCTCGCGCACGACTCGCGCCTGATAAGCCGCGTCCGATTTGCGAGATGCTTCCGCCTGCTCGGCGCGACGTTGTTCCGCGATAGCCAACTGTTCTTGGACGGCCGCGGTTTTTTCGGGCGAAAGCGAATAGATTCCGCTCTCCAGCGCCTCGATCAATTCCGCGGAAGCGCCGGCTTTAACGAGCGCTTTCTCTTTGGTTTCATCGACCGTGTCGGCGAAATGTCGTTTGGACAATTCCTGCATGACCGAGCTGCTCGAGTAACCCGAGCGCAGCATCAGCCCGATCTCGTTGACGGTGAGCGGTAATTGACCGGCCTGGGTTGCACACACAAACAGGGAGAAACCCAAATAAATCCAGCGGCGCATGCATCTTAACGAGCACAAAACGCACCAGGTGGAAGCTCCCGTAGCGGCGGTCTACGATCGTCGGACGAATTACGCGGCGCTCATAGAGCGCCGCTACAGTCCCAGCAGCGAAATTTGGTCGCGGTATTCCGGCTTCGCCTGCGCGGCGGCTTCAGCCAATTGCCGCGCCGCGTCCAATTGACCAGTCGCCTTTGCGTAAGCGGCACAGAGCCATTGTCGATCCGCCGCGTCGGGCGCGTTCGGTTGAATGAATGAGGTGGCAATAGAAAGCAGCGTTTTCGGCGCGAGCTTGCTCCAGGGAACGCGAGCGATGCCGTAGGGAAGCTTCAACCCAACGGTTTGATTATCGGCACTGGATATTCCGGTGTATTCAGCGCCGCTGGTGTCCGTAATTGCGCCGGAAAACTGTTTGCGATTAAGGTCGTCGATCAATTTCTTTTTCCAAGCGGCCAACCATTGCGGTTTTTTCTGAGCCGCTGCCTCCAATTCTTTTTGGGTCAGCTGGCGCGGCGGTTGCGATGATGCTGCTACGGTGGGAGGCGCACCTTGTTTTTCTTTTCCGACGATCGCATCAGAAATCGCGCTCCGCGTCTTTAACTGTTTTTTTAAGTCCGAACTGGCCTTTGCTGCCGGGTTCGTCTTCCAAGCGAGGTAAAATCGGCAATCGTCCAGATATTTTTGCGCGATCGCCTTCAGTTCCGCGATCCAGGCGAACTTTCCGGACGGTTGCGCCTTAACAAACTGCTCGAGCAGTTGAGCGGCGTCCTGGACATCGAGCTGATCAATGTCTTTCAAGGCAAAAGGAAAAAGCGCGAACAGCTCAGGCGAGCTGGGGCCTTTGACAGAAAGTTGACCGGACTGAACCGGACCCGGCGCCAAAAGCGTTTTCGAGGTTGCGGCAAAGAAGTTCGCAAGATCGACATCTTCTCTGGCAAACCCTTTCGTGCCCGCTTTTTCAATCGCTTGAAAGGCCTGATGCGCCTGTGCATCTTCACGGCCGATCATGGCCGCGAGTGCTTGTTGCAAACGCGACCAATCGTAAAGCGGCTGCCGGTTTCGCGCTTCGGTAGCGATGCGAGCGAAAGCCGATCCCGCAACGTTGTAGTGATTGAGAACGAGTTGGTGCCGCGCTTCGGCTGCTTGTTTCTCAAGTTCGGGGATCGGAATTGCGGTCGAAAATATCGCGATTTGCTTTTGAGTGTTGCGAACAAAAACGACAACTCCGAGCGCGATAACCAGCAGAACCGCGGCAGCGGCAGCGATGATCCGACGGGTTTTGCGTTTTGCCGTCGCGACATCGATCACGTCGCGGCCGGTCAATTTTTTGTAGGCACGCTCGAGTTCGGCGACAAGCTCGTCGTAAGAGGAAAAGCGCTGCGCCGATTCCGGTGCGATCATTCGCTGCAAAACCCGCGCGGTGTCCGCAGAAACTTCGGGCGCGACAACCGACAGCAGAAGCGGCTGATTCTTTAGTGTACGCAATTCGGTTGCCGAATTCGTTTCGCCTTCGATCGGCGCCCTGCCCGCAAGCGCGTGAAAAAGCGTGGCCCCAAGACTGTAGATGTCGCTCCGGAAATCTTCCGGCTGATTGTTCAATCGCTCGGGCGCGACGTAATAAGGTGTGCCCCAAACTTCTCCGCGGGCTTCGGCCGAGATCCCGGCCAACCCGAAATCGCCAATCTTGGCCATGTGTTCGTCGGCAAAAAGAATGTTGGCCGGTTTCACATCGCGATGAATCAAGCCTCTGGCATATGCCGCTCGCAGGCCTTTGGCGGTTTGAATGCCGGCCTCCAACACTTGTTCCTCGGGCAAACGAGTGTGTTGTTCGATGAAATCGTCGAGACTTCCGCGCTCGACCAATTCCATCACGAGATAAAACTGGCCATGGTCAGTTCCAGACGAAAAAACCTGGACGATGTTAGGATGATTGACCGATGCGGCCATGCGCGCTTCCTGTTGCAATTGCGCGGTCGCATCGAGGCCGCCTTCCAAGTCCTTGCGCAAGAGTTTCAAGGCTACGAAACGGTCGAGCAAAGTGTCGCGCGCTTTGTAGACGGTTCCCATTCCGCCGATGCCGACCGTTTCGACGATCACAAAGTGGTCGAACATGTGCTCGGCCCGCACTTTTTCGCCGCAGCTCGGACACTCCACGCGAGCGAGCGGCTCGGCGCCGCTTGTGTCGATGGCAGCTCCGCAGGCCGGACAAGTTTGCAATGTCGCCGCGGTCGATTCGGTCGCCATTGACGCGATTGTAACATCGACAATGTGCCGAGCAACGCTACGGTCGAGCGGGAGCGAAACTCGCGGCATGTCAGAAGAACCGACCACTATCGAGTTGCTCGTGCCGAAAGAGCGGGCGCGCCTGCGGCTCGACCAATTTCTCGCGCGCGAGCTTCCGAAGTTTTCGCGATCTCGCCTTCAGCAACTAATCCGCAAAGAATTCGTCACGCTCAATGGCGCCACCGCCCGACCTCGCGATCTCGTGCGCACCGGCGACCGCGTTGAATTAAACGAGCCGCCCACGGAAAAGATCGACAATCAGCCGGAAGCGATTCCGCTCGATGTTCTTTACGAAGACGATGATCTCATTGTGATCAACAAACCAGCCGGGTTGGTTGTTCATCCTGGCGCCGGTCACCGTGAGCACACATTGGTCAATGCCCTACTGCATCACTTTCCAAAGCTTTCCGGAATCGGCGGGAAAGAAAGGCCGGGAATCGTGCATCGGCTTGATAAAGACACAAGCGGGTGCCTCGTCGTCGCAAAAACCGATGAGGCACACCGCGGATTGTCGGCGCAATTTGAGGCGCGGACGGTAGAAAAGATTTACTTCGCCCTTGTCGCCGGAAAGTTGCGGAAAAGCGCGGGCGCAATTGAAGAGAAAATCGGACGTCACCCGGTCCATCGTCAACGAATGTCGGTCGCGTCCAAGCGCGGTCGCGCGGCGAAGACGGAATATCGCGTCGTGAGTTCGTCGGATGAGATGAGCTTGGTCGAATGCAAGTTGCACAGCGGTCGGACACACCAGGTGCGGGTTCATCTTCATCATCTTGGTCATCCAGTTCTGGGCGATAAAGTTTACGGCGCGCATGCAAAGGCTTCCCCGCGCCAAATGCTCCACGCCTGGAAATTGGGCTTTCAACATCCGCGCACCGGCGAATGGAAGAATTTCGAAGCAGCGCTACCGAATGATTTTGAAGAGGCGGTTACGTCGCTGCGACCGTCGCTCTCTTTTGCGCGCTAAGCATAACTAAAGCAGCGAGGACCGGCGCGATGACGAGACCGCGCATCCACGGCTCGGCGTGCCACGGCAGAACAAAGAGCCGTTCATCCCAAAACAAGTAGTAAGAGAAAAGTGTGATCGAGAGAACGTTCCAGGCGTAGGCGCTGCGCCAGGCCGCGAGTGGCAAAATCCAAACGCAATACCACGGATGCAAAATGGGGCTAAGCACGATGACGATTCCAAGCGCCCAGAGCATTCCTCGTTTCCAATCGCGAACGAACAAGAGTGAAACCCCAATCACGCAGACGATCATGATTGGATAGTAATGAAAATCTCGCTGGTGTGGGTTTGGCAAAACCGTTTCTTCGATCACCCACCAAAAGAGATCGTTGAGCCGGGAGAGCTGTGTGAATTGGCCTAACGACTCCCAGATTGGGACCTTCGGAAAGCCGAACGGAAAACTTAAGAGCGCGGGAATAAGCGCGGTCAGAGCCAAAACAACCGCGCGCCAACGCAATGCAACCGCACAAAGCAAAAGGAGCGATGCCGCTACGAGGTTGAGCGAGATCGCGATCCCAAAAAGGAGCGCAGCCAAAACCGCCCAGAGCCACTTCGTTTCGGATTCACTTGTCGTTGTCGATCTAACCAGAGCGAGAATTCCACCGACCATCGCGAGCATCATCACGCTATCGAAATGGGCCGCGCCGGCGAAGCTGTAGACGACAAGCGGATTCCACGCGTACCAAGCCGCGCCGCGGTAGCGATCCTCACCGCCAATCAATCGCAAAAGCAACGCCGCCACCAAGAGGTCGGCGATTGCAAAAAGGATTTTATAGAACAGCGGCCGGTCGGTTATGCCGCTGAGAAATTTAAAGAGCAGCTCGGCGCCGGGAGGATCAACGGCGCACAGTTCGGGATGATTAATTTTTGCGGCCTGAGGAAAATCACGACGCAGGCCATCCAGTTTCGAATCAGCCGGGGCGACGATGTAGGGATTGAATCCAGCTTGCTGAATTTTGCCTTCCCATTGGTAACGGAAAAGCTCGTCGCTTGGGACGAGCGGCAGCACGATCAATCGCAAGATTATCGCGACGCCCCAAAATAAAATCGCTTGGTTTCGCGACGAGATGTTGATCGTGAAATTGGAAACGGCGGCTAAACAGGCTACGCCGCTGAGAAACGCCGCGGCGACAAAAAGCACCGGCATTCGCTCGAACGTCCAGTCATCGAAACAATTTAGCGCTGCGACAAAGAGAATTTCGGCGACGAGTGCGACGGAAAAAATAACGAGCCGGACGACCTTCATGTCCGCGAAACCGGATCCGTGTGCATCGCTTCAACTGCCTGGACCGGCAAAACTGCGGAAACAACAGCAACGCGACCTTTGATGCGCTGCAAACCGGCGCGGTGCGCGGCAAGATCGACAAGTTCCGCCACTCGCGACTTCAACGCGCGTGCGCGCGTTGCCAGAAAAACCAGAAAGAGCGAATATGGAATAACCGACCAAAGATCGAGATGTGAAGCGTGGAGCTGGCGGTAAATGACAACGCTGAGAGCAAGAAGACTAAAAATTACGGTGGTGGTAACGAGCCGGTTGCGCAGGCGCACGCGCGTCAATCGCTTCGCGCCGGTGTGATCCTCGGTTACGGTTTGGAGAACAATGCTCCACCAAAAGTTTCCATAGATTTGGATGTCCCACTCATTCCAACCAGTATCGACCGAGTAGCGCCAGCCTTCTTCTTCGAGTAATTGAAAAATCGCGCCGAGCAAGTGATGACGATCCCGGCCATCCTCGCTCCAAAAAACCCGGCGCTGCAAGCCGCGGCCCGACTTTGCGGCGGCAGGCAAAATTTCGTGCGCGCGGATGACGCTGCTCGGTGTCCTTTTAAAATGGAGCCAGGTGAAATAGCGCGAAAATCCGCGCACGAGCGGTTGGAGAAAAGCCAGACACATCACGAGCAAGCGCGCGGGGACGGTGTCGAATTTTGGTTCGATGTGCGCTCGGACCATGTAGGAAAGCGCGACGGTCAGTGTGCCGCCGAACATCAGATAAGGCACGATGCGCAGCGTCGGCAGAAAAATTCCAAGGCCAAAAAGGAAAAGCGTCAATGCGAACCATTCGATGCTGCTCAGATAAGCGGCGAGATCCGATTGCGGCGTGGCATACATCGATTGGAAAAATCCTTCGCCGAAAACGCCGTGATAAATGACGGGGCGATCGATGAACCAACTGAATCGCGGCGCGCCGTAAATTTGACCGCGCCATTTCGCGGTCCCGGTCGGGCCGAAGAAAATGAGGTGTTTGAAACGAAGAAGCGATTCGGCTTCGCCGTAA
>Ga0137399_10000027_pt1 | contig 44944 bp, 36 predicted proteins | sample czorhiz316metaG_FD_104810 | JGI IMG/M metagenome (GOLD analysis project Ga0137399, IMG submission 104810) | Vadose zone soil microbial communities from Angelo Coast Range Reserve, California, USA - czorhiz3.16 metaG | ecosystem: Environmental > Terrestrial > Soil > Vadose zone | place: USA...
GACCCCCCACGCGAAAGCCAGTAGAGCCGGGGCCACCCCAAAGCTGATCACGTCGGCCAACGAATCAAACTGCTTACCGAACTCAGAACTTGCGCCCGTGGCGCGCGCTACCCAGCCATCAGCCGAATCAAACAACCACGCAAGGCCAATGGCGCGCGCCGCGTTATCGAAATCTGCGACGCTGCCCTGGAGCGAGGCCAGCACGGCGTAGTACCCGCAGAGCATGTTGGCCACAGTGAGGGAACCCGGCACCAGGTACACCCCACGCCGGAGGCGATGGTTCCTCTCCCTCTTTTGCTCGGGTACCGGGAGTTCGTATTGTTCGACCCCGTTCATGGCCATCGCGCCAAAATGCTCGAGCCGCCGGCAACGTGCTGCCCTGGCCGCACTACGATTTCCGCTTCCAGTGGCAACCAGATGTCCACACGGGACCCAAAGCGGATCATGCCCACGCGCTCGCCCAGTGCGACTGTGTCCCCCTCGGCTTTCCAGCAGAGCACGCGTCGGGCGATCCAGCCGGCAATTTGCTTCAAAACGATTTCGCCGCGCTCAGTGGAAAGGTGAATCACGTTCTGCTCGTTTTCCGCCGAGGCCCGCGAGCGCATGGCTGCGAGGAAGCGCCCCGGACGATACTCGAGCTTGAGGATGCGGCCGGCCAGTGGAGCGCGATTGACGTGTACATCCCAGATGGCCAGAAAAATGCTCACGCGCCGCCCCGGCTGCGAACCCATGGCCTGGTCCACGATCTCCATCACCCGGCCATCGGCCGGGGAAACCACGACCGCAGGGTCAGCCGGAACTATCCGCTCGGGATCACGGAAAAAATACAGGACGAAAGCGGCCAGGAAAACCAGGATCCCGCCGGCCCAGTTCCAGCGCAGCGCAAGGGCCAACACGCCCAGCCCCAGCGGCGCCACGGCAAATTTGTAGCCTTCCTTCACCATGAGAGAGTTGCGGGGAAGCCGGCCGTGAAACCGACGCCACGCGCACACGCGTATTGTACGACAGAATGCGACGCGAAGGGCGACCTCAGCTCTGTGGCGCGGATTGCCAGTGTCGGGCGACCAGTTGCTCCATCTCGTCCTTGACGCGCAGCTTTAGCTTCTTCAGGGTGATCTGTTCGAGGAGGTCTTCCGAACTCAGGTAGGGCGCTTTGGAGAGCTGGTCAAGTCGGGCTTCATAGCGGGAATGCTCTTCGGCGAGCCGTTGATATTCGGCATTGTTGGCCATCAGGTGTTCGCGGATACCCCGGGTCGAGGTCGAGATGGACATCAATTCCCTCCTGAATTGTGCGGGGTTTTACATGGCGAGAAAAACCTAGCACAGCCCAACGCCATACGCCAAGAGAAATCAGAACGAATCTGAGACGAGTTGTCGTGAAAGCACAAGGGCATCCTCGGTCGGGTCAGTGTAGTAGCCTGGCCGGCGCCCCGCCAGCCCGAAGGACATCCGCTGGTAAAAAGCGATAGCGCCTGTGTTGGAGGCCCGCACTTCTAGAAATGCTTTCTTCGCTCCGCGTCTTAGCCCAAACTTGAGAGCAGCTTCGAGCAACCGGGTGGCGGTTCCGCGGCGCCGCGCAACTGGTTCGACACCCAAATTCAAGATCTCCATTTCGCCGGCCAGCCGCCGCGCAATGACGAATCCTACTACCCTGCGATTTTTTTCCGCCACCCAGCCATCGTACTCTCCGCTCGCGGCTCGCTCATAATCGCTCGGCGCCCAGAGCGCCGCTCCGGGGCTGCGCAAGGCGATATCTGACACCGCGAGGACATCCCCTAGTCGCAACCGGCGCACGGCAGGTGGTTTCTGTTTCTCGCTGCTAGGGGCGCGCCCCTCCATGGGGAAATCTCCCTACGGACCCTTCCACAACAACTCGGCATCAGAGCGGCGGACATAATTGGCGTCCAGGGTCAGCGCGTCGACCACGTCACCGCGCTTCGCTCGGGCAAAACCAAGCTGGCCGATAACCGGGGCCAACACTGCGGATACGGGCTCAATCGAGGCGCCGCGAAAGACCGTCTGTTCCAAGGCGGCGGAAAGGACTTCGGGCGCGGGCGACACAAACGCCCCGGTGCCACCTTCCAACTGACCGGTCAAGATCTCAAGGAATTCCGCGGGGGTCATTACCACTTCGTCGCCGCGGCGAACTTGGCTGCCGCCAAGACGGTCATAGACACCCGCGTAGACCTGTCCGCGGCGGGCGTCAATTACGGGAACGAGGATTGCTTCCGGGGCCTTGGCCTGGGCTGCAACGGCCTCAAGCGCACTAACGGCGGCGATGGGCTTGTTATAGATCTCGGCCCAGCCCTTAACTGCCGTCAGACCAACGCGTAAGCCGGTAAACGAGCCGGGCCCGGCGGAGACCGCAAACAGGTCCACCTGCCGCAGATCGAGGGCCAGCTCGCGCAGAAGAAACTCCAGGTGACGGAATAGCCGGGAGGAGTAGGTTTCAGCCACACAGGTGGCGACCTCGCCTACGACGCGCGTATCCTGCAAGATGGCCAAGCTACCGGCCTGCGTGCTGGTGTCAAGGGCTAGGATGAGCATTGGCGGGTATTCTAGCGCAACTCACAAGATGGGCAAGACCGCATAGGGATGCGGCAAGCCCTTAGCAATTGGAGTGCCAATTCGACCCCTCATTTCTACTTAACCCCATGATTTTATGAGGAATAGCTTGACTGTTTGGACGCAATCTCCCTACAATTGAAATTGCGTACCGGGGGAAAAAGCATCATGGACTATAAGATAGGCGACAAAGTTGTCTATCCGAACCACGGTGTTGGGTTGATCGAGCAGATTAGTTACGGAATGTTGAACGGCAGGACTGAAAAGTATTACATGCTGCGCATAGTTTCGAGTGGTCTGAAGGTGATGGTGCCGCAGAGCAATGCCGCGGCTGTGGGTTTGCGTCCTGTGATTCGCTCGGGTGAAACCGAGAAGGTCATGGGCTTCCTCGAAAAAGGTAAGTTCAACTCGCATCATGATTGGAAGCATCGGTTCAAGGAGAACTCGGAGCGTATGCGCACTGGGTCACTAATCGAGGTGGCCGCGGTCCTGAAGAGCTTGGTAGCGCTCAGTCGCAACAAGCCGCTGTCGTTCCGGGAAAAGAAGATGCTCGAACGCGCCAAGTACCTGCTGGTCAGCGAACTCGCCACCGCTCGGAACACGTCCGAAACGAACATCGAGAACGCGCTGGTGAAGTGCTTGGCCAAGGCAAAACTGCAGATGCCGGTGATAATGCAGAAGGTGGAAGGTTAGGGGCAGGTCGCTATTTGTATCATAGGAACAAGGATCGGGTCAGATTTCAAGTGTCAGGTTCCTAAGGGGTTAGGCTCGCTCGGGCGACTCTCTGCTGCATATGCTTTGTGACCAGCATAACGATACAACGCATCATGGAACGTTGATGATAGATAGAAGGTCGCCCACACACACGTTCTCCCGTAACACTTGAAGCCTATTTTCTCTTCACCATTTCTTTTTTCCTTTGCGTTCTTCCCTTTTGCTTGCCCCAGCCGCCTCCGCCAGGGGTTTCAACCCGGACGATAGCTCCTGCAGGCGCATAGAAACCGCACTTACCGGCCAGCGGTCTCGGCCGACCGTCCACTATGAGTGCATTCCTTCCTGTTGCGCCGGGCTTGCCGCCCGCTAGCCCGTAGGGGCTAAACCGCCGCCGATCACAGAGTAGACCAACTTGAGTTTCAGTCAGTAGCTCGATTTCGCGCACGATCCCATCGCCGCCTCGGTAGAGACCGGGCCCCCCAGAGCCGCTTCGCAGGGCGTAGCAACGCACCCGGACCGGATAAGCTTCCTCGAGCGCCTCAACCGGTGTGTTTAGGGAATTGGTCATGTGAGTATGGATGCCGCTTACGCCGTCCTTGCCGGGACGGGCGCCCATGCCGCCAGCTATGGTTTCGTAGTAGGCAAAAGGAGCGCCGCCCCGGCGGGGATCTGCGCCGCCCAGGGTAAGGTTATTCATGGTGCCCTGGCTCGCCGCGGGGATCCTTTCCGGGATGGCATGAGCCAGAGCACGCAGCAAGCTATCCACCATGCGCTGTGAGGTTTCCACGTTCCCGCCGGCCACGGCCGCCGGGGGCCGGGCATTGATGATTGTGCCCTCGGGCGCAAAGACGCGGATAGGCTGCATCAGGCCTGAGGTGGCAGGCACCTGCTCATCGAGCAGGCAACGAAATACGTAGAAAACCGCCGAATACGCGATCGCCGCGACCGCGTTGACATTCCCGGCGCACTGAGGCGCCGAGCCCGAAAAATCCACCTCGGCCCGCTCGCCTCGGATGCGGATCGTGGAGGCAATGCGCAGCGGCACGTTGGAGATGCCGTCGTCGTCGAGAAAATCCTTGCCGCGATAGGACCCGTTGGGGATAGAGCGCAGGACCGTCCGCATCATAGATGCGGAATACGCCAGGAGATGATTCCCGTAAGCGGTGACCTCGCGCCGGCCGTACTTCGCGACAATCTCCCCTAGCCTGCGTTCGCCGATGCGGCAAGCGGCGATCTGCGCGGTCAGGTCCCCTTCGCGCTCGCGCGCTGTGCGAACGTTGCCTAAAATAAGCGCCAGGAGGTCGCGGTTCAGCCCGTTGCGCTCGATGATTCTTACCGGAGGGATGCGAAGGCCTTCCTGAAAGATGTCGCGCGCCAATCCCATCGAACCAGCCTGCGCGCCGCCAATATCAGCATGGTGAGCGCGGTTTGCAATGTAAAACATGGGTGCTGGCGAGCCGGGGAAATACATCGGCATGACCATGGTCAAATCGGGAAGGTGGGTGCCGCCGGCATAGGGGTCGTTCAGAAGAGCGACATCGCCCGGAGCCAGTTTCAGTGCCGCGATCGCCGCAGCCACCGACATGGGCATCGAGCCCAGGTGCACAGGCATGTGGTCGCCCATGGCCAGCACCCGGCCCCCGCCGTCGAACACCGCGCAGGAGTAGTCCCGCCGCTCCTTGATGTTCGGCGAAAAGGCCGCGCGGCGTAATGCCGCCCCCATTTCCTCCGCGACGGAGTGGAAGAGGTTCTTGAAGATTTCCAGCCGCGTGGGATCAAACGTCATCCGCACCTCGCTGCTTTCCAAGTGTCACCCCGGGCGAAGCGAGAGATCATTCCGGAGAGATTCCTCGCTTCGCCCCGACTGTATCGGGGCTCCGCTTGGGTTGGCATCGTCGAACAAGCGCGGTCACTCTGATTGACAACGCTCCCAAAGGCTCCACTGAAAATGACATCGCCAATCTGACACGCCGGCGTCACGCAAGCGACGGCGTCAACGAGAGACTGCCGTAAACGTCCACGCGGGCGCGCCAGCCGGGGGAAAGCACCGTCGTGGCGCTGTACTCGGTCAGGATTGCCGGGCCGGCGAAACGGTTTCCAGCGCGCAACTTCGCGCGGTCGTACACTGGCGTGGCCCAGGCGCGTCGAGCGAAGACGGTGCGACGTGTCCCCAGCACCGCGGCGCTGGCGTTGGCGCCCCCGGCGCGCCGGCGCGGCAGCTCAGGCTTTGGCGTCGCGCCGATCAACCTCACGCGGACGTTGACAATTTCAGTAGACCGCGCCGGGTCGGCATAGCCGTAGCGTCGTTCGTGCGCACGATGAAAACTTTCCACAAAATCGCCCACAGCGGGCACCGTCAGCTCGTACGCCTGGCCGACGTAGCGCATATCGAGCAGGCAATCGGCGCGAATCTGCCCGGGCGAGAAACCCTCGGCGCGCATCTCCCGCAAGCCGCGGCGCTTGAGGCGCCGAAACGCGCGGTCCAGAGCGGCTCGCGTCTCCTGCCGTGCGCCCACGGGCAGGCGCACAGTCAGCGAGAAGTCCTTTACCACATCGGCCCGCAAAATCCCCAATGCCGAAAGGCCTCCGGGAAACTTGGGCACCAGCACGCGAGGCATTCGCAGGGCGGAAGCGAGTTCGCAAGCATGCAGACCGCCGGCGCCGCCAAAGGCGACCAGTGTGTAGTCGCGCGGATCATGCCCCCGTTCGACCGAGATCACGCGAATCGCTTTTTCCATGACGGCGTTGGCCACATCAAGAATCCCCTGGGCGAACGCTTCGAGTGACCGCATCGAGCCTTTTGTTCGCTCCATCCACATCCGGGTGCGACGCTCGTCGAGCCGGAATTCGCCGCCCAGAAACCCCTCCGCGGCGATGCGGCCAAGCACTAGGTGCGCGTCGGTGACGGTCGGCTGCTCGCCCCGGCCGTAACAGATTGGACCCGGGTCCGCGCCGGCGCTTTCCGGGCCGACACGCAAGGCGCCTGCACGGTCAAAGCGCGCAAGCGATCCGCCTCCCGCGCCGACAGTGTGGATGTCGAGCATGGGCACCGCGACCGGCAGCTCGGCGACCTGCGATTCGTTGGTCGTCCGCAGGCTCCCTTCGATGAGCGCTACGTCGGTGGAGGTCCCGCCCATGTCAAAGGTGATGATGCGGTCGAACCCCGCGCGGCTGGCGACGTACTGCGCGCCCAGCACTCCCCCGGCTGGGCCGGAGAGGATAGTGCGCACCGGCTCGCGTGCCGCTATGGATGCGCGAACGATTCCGCCGCTGGACTGCATGACCCGCACTTGAGTCCGAGCAGGGTGACTCCCTGCCCTTCCCTCGCGGGCTACGTAGGCCGCGTGATGCTCGATCTCGGCGAGATAACTGCTCAACACCGGCACTAGGTAGGCGTTGACCACAGTTGTGGAAGTGCGTTCATACTCGCGGAATTCCGGCAGGATCTCGTGCGACACGGAAACCTGGAATCCCTTGGCGCGTAGCGCGCGGGCTGCGGCCTGCTCGTGCGCCGGGTTGGCAAAGGAAAAAAGCAGGCAAACGGCAACGGATTGAACTCTGCTGCGTACGACCTTGTTCACAATGCGGGCCAGCTCCGCAGGCGTGGGGCGCGCCAGCGCGCGGCCGTCGTACCCCACTCGTTCGCGCAGCCCGAAGCGTCGCTCGCGCGACACCAGCGGTAGAGGCTTTTCCACAAAGAAGTCGTAGAGTCGCAGCCGCGCCTGCCGGCCGATTTCGACGACGTCTTCAAAGCCGGCGGTAGTAACAAGGGCCACGCGCCCGCCACGGCGTTCGAGCAACGCGTTGGTGCCGACGGTCGTCCCGCAAGTCAGGTCGAGAAAGGTCTCACCCCGCTGTTTACCGTTCTTTCTTCTTTGCGGAAATACGGGGTTAGAACCGGGTGAAGTCGCGGGGCGCCGCGCCCCAAGGAGGATCCTTTCGAGCGCATGGCGGATGGCCTCCGCAGGATTGTGCGGAGTCGAGGGCACCTTGAGGACCTCGAGCGCGCCATCACGCACGAAAACGCAATCCGTAAATGTTCCGCCGGTATCAATCGCGATGCGCACGGGCCGCGCGATTCTATAACAATTGTGGCGATCTGCCCCGCTGGGGCAGTAGGACAGACATTCATGTCTTTCTTGCAGTGCCACCGCGTTTTCAAGGACAGGCAGGAATGCCCGCCCTGCCGGCGCCGCTTGACAAGGCAACGCAGGCGCGGCATCGTCCAACGCACGAAATCGAAGGAGGAACAGCATGAGACGCAAGTCAGCTTCGACACAAACGCTGGCGGTGGTCGCGCTGCTGATGGTCTGCAGCGCCTGCGGCTACCAGCAGAAGCCTTCATCCGCACCGGCCCCACCGGAGGACACACGCGCTGCGGATGAGAGCGCTATCCGCGCCCAGGCGCTCGAATGGGCGAAGGCCGCTGCCGCAAGAGATCTCGAGAAGACGCTCTCGTTCTATGCTGATGACGCGGCAATGTTTCCGCCGAATGTACCTATCGCGGCCACCAAAGAGGCTCGCCGCCAGTTGTGGTCGGCCTTTATGGCCACCCCAGGGTATGCGCTGGAAATCAAGACCTCCAAAGTCGAAGCAGCAAGGTCGGGCGACCTGGCTTACGAAACAGGAGTCTATTCCCTTACGCTAAACGACAAAAAGGGGAAGCCTGCAACCACAAACGGCAAGTACGTCGTCGTTTGGAAAAAGCAGGCCGACAGCGGATGGAAAGCCGTGGCCGATATCTTCAACGCGGATCAGTAGAACGCGGGAGTCATGCCAGAGGCAGGCTGGCCTCAGCGTTGAGTTGGGCGTCCGCGAGCTCGCCGGCCAGCAGCTTCGGAAAAGCCGCAGCTGCGATCATCGCCGCGTTGTCGGTAGAAAGCTGGCGGCTGGGGAAAAAGACGTCCAGGCCGCGCGAGCTGGCTTCCTCTTGAAAGCCGCGGCGGAGCTGGCGGTTTGCAGCGACACCTCCCGAAACGAGGACCGAGCGAGCGCCGGTCTCCTCGGCAGCAGCGAGCGTGCGGCTGACCAAGTCCTCCGTCACCGCCTTCTGGAAGCTGGCAATCAAATCGAGCGTGCTCGTGCTGCAGAGCGGGCGGAGTTGATCCGCTCGGCGCTCGCCGCGGGCGAGCGCCGCCTGCCTTGCTTCGATTTCAGGGTGTAGCGCCGGATGCGCGCGGACATAGTAAAGCACCGCGGTCTTAATTCCGCTGAAGCTGAAGTCGAACGGATTGCCCTTCATTTTCGTGGGACCAAAGCGCACTGCATCGGCGTCGGGTAGTGCTCCTGCCACCGTCGCGGCGCCGATGAGTTGGTCAATCACCGGCCCGCCCGGATAGCCCAGCGCGAGCAGTCTGGCGACTTTGTCAAAGGCTTCGCCAGCAGCGTCGTCGCGCGTCTGGCCGAGGCGCCGGTAGCGGAAGCTGACAGCGGGCGGAGCGCCATTTGACCGCTTGGGCTGCACGTCGTAGAGCACGGTGTGCCCGCCGGAGACAACCAAGCAGACCGCCGGCAGCGTGGGCTCCCGGCCTGCCGCGTGAGCTTCCAGCAGCACCGCATGGATGTGCCCTTCCAAGTGATTGACCGGCACCAAGGGCTTGCCCAGCGCCATCGCCAGCACCTTGCCATACGTGATGCCCACTAGGAGCGAACCAACCAGCCCCGGCCCGTGCGTGACCGCGATGGCATCCACGTCGGCGAATCCGAGGCCGGCCCGTTCGAGCGCTTCGCGCACCACCGGCACGATCTGCCGCAAGTGCTCCCGCGAGGCCAGCTCCGGCACTACCCCGCCATACTTCCGGTGGATATCCACCTGCGAGGCGACAATGTTGGAGAGGACTTCGCGGCCGTCGGCGACGACGGCCGCGGCCGTCTCGTCACAGGAAGATTCGATGCCGAGGATGCGCGTGGTCATCTTCGATTCGCCTGTCGGGGCGGCGTCGCCATATCCCCGCTGGGGCGTCCTTTTTGGGGCGAACCCAACTTCGCCATTCCTTCCAAATCGCTATGTTAGCATAGCGCGATGGATCGTTTGCTTCGCCAGCAGCTCGAAGCCATCGCGCGCGACCGCCGGTCCGGCGCGGCCCAGCTTGCTCTCCGCGCGGTCACGGACCTCCAATCCTGGCTGCGCCGCCACCCCAAACCCACCGAACAGGAGTTGCTCGACATCGCCAGCGCGCTGCTAAGGGCACAGCCCTCAATGGCGCCATTACTGCGCTTGGCAAACGAACTGGCACTGGCCGCAGACGCCGAGGATGCTTCCAGGGCCTTTCCATTCTCCCTTTCCCAATTGCATAAGGCGCTGGTAAGTGCCCCAGGGAAAATCGCAAACCACTTTTGGCGCGCGCTACCTCGTCATCCCGACAGGTTCATGACCTATTCCTACAGCTCGACCGTGTTGAAAGCCCTGGTTCGCGCACGGTCGCGCATTCGGATTGTCTACTGCTCGGAGAGCCGCCCAGGTTACGAAGGACGCACCATGGCGAGCAAACTGGCGCGCGCGGGAATCTGGGTATGCCTGAAGACGGACGCTGCCCTGTTTTCCATGGCCCCTTTTGGGCATCTGGTTTTGGGCGCGGATAAGGTCTTGCGAAACGGCTTCGAGAATAAGATTGGAACCGACGTTCTGGTCGAACGCGCACACAGGGGAGCTATCAAGGGACACATGAGAAAAATGAGATTCTGGGTGCTCGCTGACACGACAAAGTTTTGGCCAGAATCTGTTAATGCCATGTCTCCATTCTGGAAACTGATTCAGGGACCGCACGCCGAGGTGTGGAAAGAAGCGCCGAAGGGATTGTGGGTGTCCAACAACTACTTCTGTGGTGTGCGTTTCTTCTCCCCAATGCGGATTCTGACTGAACGCGGGTGGATGACGCCAAAGCAGGTGCGAGGATATCTCAAGAATATCCGGATTTCGCCGAGGCTGAAGGAGCTGGCCAATTGACAGCGGTGCCGAGGCCGAATATCGTGCCTCTTCCCGTGTTCTACGGGACGGAGATATGCCGGGCTGAAGCCCGGCGCTACAGGAGCCGAGTGGTAAAAAACGCCGGCGGGGACGCTGGCGCTCCTGAAGTACGGTGCCAGATGAAATTCCAAATGAGGTGAGATGGCAGCCAAGGTCAAACGCGTGCGCAAGGCGGTTCTGCCCGCGGCAGGGCTGGGGACGCGGTTTCTGCCCGCTACCAAGGCACAGCCAAAGGAAATGCTGCCGGTGGTGGACAAGCCGCTGATCCAATACGTGGTCGAGGAGTGCGTCGCCTCGGGCATTGAGAACATCATCATCGTCACAGGCAAGGGCAAGAATGCGATTGAAGACCATTTCGATTCAGCGCCGGAACTGGAACGCTTCCTCGAACAGCGCGGCAAGGTCAAGCAGGCCGAGATGGTCCGGCAAATCAGCAACATGGTCCACTTCAGCTACACGCGGCAGAAGGAGCCGCTGGGGCTGGGTCATGCGGTGCTGGCGGCGCGCGAACTGGTGGGCGACGAGCCGTTTGCCGTGCTGCTGGGCGACGTCATCATGCCCGGCCCTCACCCCGCTACCCGGCAACTGATCGACATCTACGAGGCAACCGGCTTGGGAGCCATCACTGTTGAAGAAGTGCCCCGCGAGAAAACCTCTCTCTACGGAATCGTGGACGCCGAGCCTGCGCCGCGGCCGCCCTGGGGCAAGCGGCTTCTGCGCATCCGTAATCTGGTGGAGAAACCGAAGCCCGAAGAGGCGCCGTCCAACCTGGGCATCACCGGGCGGTACGTCCTACCGCCGCGAGTGTTCGATTGCCTCGAACGCACCCAGCCCGGAAGCGGTGGCGAGATCCAGCTCACGGATGCGCTGCGCATGTTAGTCCAGGAGCATGGACTCTTGGCCCATATCTACGAGGGCCGATCCTACGACGCGGGAGACAAACTGGGTTTCCTGAAAGCTACGGTCGAGATGGCGCTCGAGAACCCTGAATTCGGCGAGACCTTCCGCGCCTACCTGCAATCGCTGAAGCTCTAGAATCCCGTTCGTCAACAAGATAAGCGCTGTCGCTCGGATCGCGGAGGCACGCGCTATGTCTGTAATACGCCAGCGTGCATTGAATTCGAAGAGAGAAACGGACTACTTTTCCTTGCGGCCGGTGTGCGGCTTCTTGGCTGCTTTGGCGGGTGCGGAGTCCTTAGCCTCCTTAGCGTCTTTAGCGTTCTTTGCCTCCTTTGCCTCCTTTGCTTCCTTCGCTCCGGCTTTCTCGGATGCCTCCCCCGTACCCTCGCCGGACGAATCCGCGCCGGATGTTTTCCGGGCGTAGTCGGTCACGTACCAGCCCGAGCCCTTGAACTGAATGGCTGGGGCTGCCGGCAGGCGTTCCACTTTGCCGTTGCACTGCGGGCAATTCTTCAGATGCGGCCCGGAAACCTTTTCAATCTTCTCGACGCGATGGCCGCATTGGGTGCATCGGTACTCGTAAAGAGGCAACGCAATGCTCCTCTCCCTGGGGGAAACACGACGCAAAATCTTACCACGGGTGATAAAGTATCCGCGAATACGACTCGGCACGGTGTTCAAGAAGGTCTCTCGGATGAGCCGCTCGAACCAAACCGCTGCGGAAACGGGCTGCCTTTACCTGGTGGCTACGCCGATCGGCAACCTGGAAGACATTACGCTGCGGGCGCTGCGTGTACTGAAGGAAGCCGACCTGGTGGCGTGCGAAGACACCCGCCGGACGCAGAAGCTGCTGAACCACTACAGCATCCGCAAGCGTTTGGTGAGCTATCACGAGCACAACGAAATGACGCGCGCGCCCGAGTTGATAATCGAGATGGAACAGGGGGCGAAGGCGGCACTGGTGAGCGACGCAGGGACGCCAGCGATCTCGGACCCGGGGCATCGCCTGGTGACGCTGTGCCTGCGACATCGCATCCCGGTGGTGCCAGTCCCCGGGCCGTCGGCCCTGATTGCTGCCCTGGCCGTTTCGGGAATGTCCACAGAGGAGTTTGTATTTGTCGGCTTCCTTCCCGCGCGTGCGGGAGAGCGGCGCAAAGCCCTCGCCGGATTGGCCACCGAACCTCGCACGCTGGTTTTCTACGAAGCGCCGCACCGCCTTGCAGACACGCTGGCTGATGCCCTGGAAACCTTCGGCCCACGCCCCGCAGTCATCGCGCGGGAGGTCACGAAACTACACGAAGAATTCCTGCGGGGCACGCTCGAGGACCTGGTGGAGCAGGTCAGGGGCAAACCGCCGCGTGGCGAAATAACCCTGCTCATCGGCCCCGGCCCTGTGCAACCCCCTGTCAACACACAGGACTCTCTGGCGGAACGCGTCGCGCAGATCATGCGCGAGCAAAACGTGGACCGCAAAGCCGCCCTCAAGCAAGTCGCGCGGGAGCGCGGCTTGGCCAAGCGCGAAGCCTACAAGCAGTTGCTCTTGGAACGAAACTGAGCGCGAAACGGAGGACTTTTGGATATTCCTTTGACCCGAGCTAGCCCAGCGACTCCGAACTAAATACGCGGTGGAACCGCGGCCCAGTGAACAGGACGCCGACGATTCTTTGGCGCTTGCCCTTCCCCGGCGCGACATGAACGACGCGCCCGCGGGTGGCAAAGTCGGTTTCCCCTTCGGCTTTTTGCTTCGGCAGAGGGATGGTGATTTCGACGTCGTCGCCTAGATCGAGGTTGTGCCAAGTGGCAAAAGCGGCTCCGGTGCGGCCGATGTTCTCGCTTTCAGTGAGTTCTTCGAAGCGCAGGCCCTGATGGTCGGTGCCCCGCACATGCATCGGCATGCGCACAACGATGCGGCGCTCCTGGCGACGTTCGAGCGCCCTTCCGGCAGCCCCTTCTGTCATCCTTCACCCCCGACCGCAACCGTATCGCCAAAGAAGGCGTCCACGCGGTCTAAAACCTCCGTAGGAGTATGCGCCGAGTGGACTTGCCGGCGCAAGTCGCTACCTTTGCGCACGCCGTGAGTGAACCAACAGGCAAACTGTTTCATCTTGCCGATGGCGTCGGGCATCTCCGCAGCTACCAGCATTCGAAAGTACCCGGAAAGCAGGCGGTAGCGGTCAGCCTCGGACGGCTGGTCGTAATGACCCCTAGCGGCGAATTGTTCCATCTGGCGGAAGATCCAAGGATTGGTGGCCGCAGCGCGGCCGATCATCACCGCATCACAGCCAGTTTCGCGAATCATTCGCGCGGCATCCTCGGGGGAATTGATATCGCCGTTGCCGATGACGGGGATGCGCACCGCCTGTTTCACCGCGCGAATCACGCTCCAGTCCGCGCGACCGTTCAATCCCTGCATCCGCGTGCGGGGGTGCACGGCGATGGCCTCGATGCCAATCTGCTCGGCCAGCCGCGCTACCTCGACGGCCACGATGCTGTTTTCATCCCAGCCGGCGCGAATCTTGATGGTCAGCGGGATGCTCACGGAGCCGCGCACCGAGCGCAAGATCTGTTCGAGCAGTTGGAGGTCGCGAAGCAAGCCCGAGCCGCCGCACTTGACCACTTTCTTCGCGGGGCAACCCAGATTGATGTCCACCAGGCCGAACCCAAGTTCCTCGACCAGCGCCGCGGCGGCAGCCATAACCTCGGGGTTGGCGCCAAACAGTTGCGCGGTGATTGGCCGCTCGTCGGGTTCGAAATAGAGATAGTGCAGGGTGCGTGCAGCGTTGCGGGTGACGCCCTCGGCGCTGGTGAACTCAGTCATGATCAGGCCGCAGCCGCCTAAGCCCCGGATCACGCGGCGGAAGACCGTATCGGTCACGCCGGCCATCGGCGCCAGCACCGTCGCCGGGCGAATCGCAAGGTCGCGAATGGTGAGCGCTGCGGGAAACATCGCTGCCTAGAGTAAACTCTCGTCCAGTCGCGTCGCGGGAAGAACTTCCACCCGCTCCGTCGATGCGTCAACATTCTCAATAGATTTGGAATCGGAGGCCTTCTCGGGGCTCGGAGCAGGCGCCTGCGAGTTGGGATAGGGCACTTCCGCACGCGGGGGCTGCGTGCCCCGGCGCGGCAGCGGCCCAGTGCCGCCGGCGACGCCCGCCAAGTGCGCCGCCAGCGCTTCCGGAGAACCTGCGAAGAAACTTTCGACGACCTGCTCGACGGCGTGTGCCCGCGCTTCCTGGGCGCTGAGGTTCGGCCGGTAGAGGTACGCGCGGCCCACTTTTCGTCGCGTCACAATACCCTTATGCGCCAACCGGTCCAGGATCGTCATAATCGTCGTGTAGGCGCGCGGCCGGTACGGCGCGAGACACTGCTGAATCTGGCGGACGGTGCCTTCACCAAGCGGCCAGAGGGTATTCATGCAATCGAGTTCGAGCGGCGCCAGATCCAGGATGGACTTGCGCGGGCCGCCGCTTCTGAACTGCTGTGCGGGAGAGGCCATCGTCAATCTTCTTCTTGGTGCGGATCGAAAGAGAGTTGCGCCGGCACTTCCTTGCCCTCCGCCTGGACTTGGCGGTATTGTTCGACGCGCAGCAGGCGGCGATCGAGCGCGGCGCTCCAGCCCGTCCACTCGCCCTCGCCCCGGTCCGAAGCCAGGACGGCACGTATGGCTCCCATCTTGGAATCCAAATCGTCCAGATAGTGCAGCATCACGGCCTCGCGGAACAGCGGCAGCTTGGGCGAGCCGAACTCGTACTGCCCGTGATGGCTGATGAGCAGGTGCTGCACCAGGCGCTTCAGCTCCAGCGGGAAGCCCTCGATGGCGTCCATCTTCCTGGCGGTCAGTTCAAGCTCGAGGATGATGTGGCCGAGCAGATGACCCTCTGTGGTGTAGTTGATTGAGCGTTCGTAGCTGAGCTCGTTAATTTTGCCGATGTCGTGCAGCACCGCGCCGGCGAGCAGGAGGTCAGTGTCCGTTTCCGGATAGTGCGCGGCGACCGCGCGGCACAGCCCGCACAGACTGACGATGTGTTCGAGCAGCCCGCCCAAATAGGCGTGATGCATCGTCTTTGCAGCGGGCGCGCGCTTCAGCTTCGGGACGATCTCCGGGTCTTCGACCACGCTGGAGAGCAGGCGCCGCAGCCATGTGTTGCCGATCGAGGCGACGTGCTCGCGGAGCTGCGCGTAGAGTTGCTCGACGTCCTGGGTCGTGTGCGGGAAGTAGTCAGCAGGGTCCACCTCGCCCGGTTCGGCGCGGCGCAAGCGGTCCACCATTAATTGAGTTTTGTTGCGGTAGACCTCGACCCGCCCTTGCACCTTGACAAAGTCATCGCGCTCAATGGTGCCCGCGGTCTGCTCGAAGTTGTCCCACATCCGCGCTTCGATCGTGCCGGTGCAGTCTCCCAGCTCCAGGCGCAAGAAGGGCTTACCCTCGCGGGTGGAGCGGATTTCCTTCCCGCACACCAGGAAGAATGACGTGATGGTCTGGTCGGCACTGAGGTCTGCGACGAACGCGGGTTTCATTGGCCTGCTTTCTTCCTCTTTCCGAAAAGGAGAAACTTGCGTCTGCCCTTCTTTTCTTTTTCCTCGTCTGGCGTGGGCGCGACCTCCTGGATGGGCGTACCCGGCACAGCGGCCGAATCCGAGTAGCCGGGTTTCACCAGCACGTAGCTGTCCTGCCGCAAGGTCTGCAAGTAGGCGCGCAGGGCGGGCTCCATCTTTTCCATATAGAGCCGATTGGAAATTTCTCCCTCGACCTTCTCAATCGGCTGGAGGCCAGCCTCAAAGCGCTGTTCCACCTTGAGCAAGAGGAAACCGGTCTTCGTACGGATAACGTCGGTCACCTGACCCTTTTTCATTTTGAAGACCATATCTTCAATTTCTTTGGAAAGCTGGCTGCGCTCGAAAACGCCCAGTTCGCCCCCGCGTTGCGCGGTGGCCCCGTCGGAATACCGCCTAGCCAGCTCGATAAAGTCTTCGCCCTTCTTCACCCGCTCGAGGAGGTTTTTAGCCTTTTTCTCCAGCTCGGGAATCTCCTCGTCCTTTTTTCCTTCCGTGCTCACGAAAATCTCGCGCAGATAGACCTGCTCGGGACGCTGGAACTCATTCTTGTGTTGGTCGTAATACTTCTGGATTTCATCGCGGCCGATAATGATGTGCGACCCGGCTTCGCGGCGGATGACCTCGTCCGTTAGCAATCGATTCCGAATGTTGGCCTTAAAATCCTCGAAGCTGATTCCCTGCTCGCTGATCTTTTTTTCCAGGTCCTCCATCGAGGCGATATTGTTTTGCTGGCGAATCTGGTCCAGGCGCTTCACGACCTCGGGTTCAACGTTGATACCCATGTCCTTAGCGCGCTGCACCAGCAGCGATTGATCGATCAGATCGCGCAAAATATTTTTCTGCTTTTCGGCCGCCATCGCCTGCAGTTGCTGCGGCGAGCAATTGCGGCAATCCTGGCGGACTTCCTCTTGGAGCGCGGCTTGCGCGCGCTCCAGGTCCGCACGCGTGATGATCTCGTTGTTCACGCGGACGATGATTTCTTCGACCACGCGACCCTTGCTCTGCGCGGCCGCCGGCGAGCAGGCCAACAGCATGAGGAATGCAATCCGCCAGATTTTCATGGGCTTTTCCACCGTCGCGATTTTATCCCTCCGTTCGCAGTTGTAGCAATACGTTCCTGACCGTCTGCGTCAGGCGGGGCCTGTCGCGCCCGAGATTCATCCAGAGCACCCCGCTGGGGTCCAGCCGCAAGCCGCCGTGCGCGCGGATTACCCCGACGACCTGTTCGGGCCGCACCGGCGTCTCGGGATGAAACTTGATGGCCACCTGCTCTGCGTGCCGCTCCACCGAGGCCACCAGGAGTTTCTCGCACAGCGCTTTCAGCACGGCGTAGTCGAGCAAGTTGTCCACCGCTGGGGGCGGCGGCCCGAAGCGGTCCGCGAGCTCGCGACGCACCTCCTCGCGTCCGTCCTCGGTGGAAATCTCGGCGATGCGTTTGTAGGTGCGCAGGCGCAGATTTTCACTCGGAATGTACTGTGGTGGGATGCGAATATCGAGCCCCAGGTTGAGCGTGGCGCGCAGTTCAGGAGCGCCCGCTTGGCCCTTTAGACTGGCCACGGCACGCTCCAGCATTTGGCAGTAGAGGTCGAAGCCGACGGCATTGATGTGGCCATGCTGCTGGCGCCCCAACAGATTGCCGGCGCCGCGCAGCTCGAGGTCGAGTGCTGCGATGCGGAAGCCGGCGCCCAGCTCGCTGAACTCCTTGAGCGCCGCGAGCCGCTGCCGGGCAAGCGGGGTAAGCGCGCCTTCCGGCGGCACCAGCAGGTAGGCGTAGGCGCGCTGATTCGAGCGGCCGACGCGCCCGCGGAGCTGATACAGCTCGGAGAGCCCGAAGCGGTCGGCGCGGTTGATGATGATAGTGTTGGCGCGGGGGATGTCCAGGCCGTTCTCAATGATGGTGGTGGAGACCAGCACGTCGGCTTCGTCGCGGACGAACTTCAGCATCACGCTTTCGAGCTCCTTTTCGCCCATCTGGCCGTGGCCGACCACTACGCGAGCCTTGGGGACGAGCTTCTGCACCAGCGAGGCCAGCGAGTAGATCGACTCCACGCGGTTGTGGACGAAAAACACCTGGCCTTGCCGCGCCAGCTCTTCCTCCACGGCGCGGCGGATGAGCGACTCCTGAAATGGCGCCACTACGGTTTGGATGGCCAGGCGGTCTTTCGGCGGCGTCTCAATCACAGACATGTCGCGCAATCCCACTAGAGACATGTTCAGCGTGCGCGGGATGGGAGTGGCCGAGAGGGTCAGCACGTCCACGTTCTTGCTCAGCTCCTTCAGCCGCTCTTTGTGCGCGACCCCGAAGCGCTGCTCCTCATCCACCACCAGCAGGCCGAGATCGCGGAGGCGGACATCGCGCGAGAGCAGCCGGTGTGTGCCGATGACGACGTCCACCTGACCCGATTCCAGCCCAGCCAGCACCTCTTTCTGCTCGCGAGCGCTGCGAAAGCGGCTGAGCATCTCGACGCGAACGGGAAAAGCGGCGAAACGCCGGCGGAAAGTTTCGTAGTGCTGGAAGACCAGCACGGTGGTGGGCGCCAGCACGGCCACCTGCTTGGAATCCGTTACGGCCTTAAACGCGGCGCGCATGGCCACCTCCGTCTTGCCGTACCCCACATCACCACACAGCAGGCGGTCCATCGGCAGCAGCCGCTCCATATCGCGCTTCACATCGGCGATCGCGGTAGACTGGTCTGGCGTTTCCTCAAACTCGAAAGCGTCCTCGAACTCTTTCTGCCAGGGCGTGTCGGTAGAGAAGGCGAAACCCCCTGTGGTTTTTCGTTCGGCGTAGAGGCGGAGCAGCTGTTCGGCCAAGTCGGCGAGTGACTTGCGCACGCGGGCCTTACGCGCCACCCAAGCCGTTCCGCCGAGTTTGTCAAGCTGCGGCTCGGCTCCCTCGAGCGAGCGGAAACTCTGCACCAGATCGAGCCGCTCGAGCGGCACGTAGAGCCGCGCGTCGTCGGCATAGCGCAGCAGCATGAACTCGCCCTGGGCGCCGTCGGTCTCCACCTGCCGCAGGCCCTCGAACTGGCCGATGCCATGGTCCACGTGCACCACGTAGTCGTCCGGCTTCAACTCGGAAAAATCGCTGAAAAAGCTGGCCGTCTTCGGACGTCGCTTGGGGCGGGCCGCTGCCGGCAGGGTCCCAAACAAATCGCCGGTGCCATAGAGCACGAGGTGGCTTTCGGGGAAAACGACGCCCTCGGCGAGCGGCGCCTTCGCTAACACCATCGCCGGGACGCTCCCGGCAGTGGAATCTTCGGCCAAGCGCACGGTGGTGGCGTTCTCTTCCAACTCGCCCAACCGGTAGGGCAGCTCGTATTCGTGGCAGAGGTCGGCCAGGCGTTCGAGTTCGCCGGTCGTGCCGGCGGAAACCATTACCTGTTCGCCGGCAGCAATCCGCCCTCGGGCCTCAGCCATGAAGGCGGGCACGTTGCCGTGATAGCGCGGAGTGGGCTGCGTCTGGAGCACGCGCGGCTCAGCGTGATCGGGACCCTCTCCTCGGACGGCCAAGCGCTCGAGCAGAAGGCGCTGGTGCGCTTCGAGCGCGCATCGCCACTGCCCTGGGGTGAGGTAGTAGGCCTCCGGCGCAGCCGTCTCGCCAAGAGGGATGCCTTTGGATTCGCCGGCGGAGCAGGCCTGGTCATACGCTTCCGCGAGCCGCTCGTGGAATTTGTTTGCCGCCTGCTCGAGTGCTTCCGGTTCATCGAGGATAACGACGGGCCGCTCGCACAAATCAAACAGCGTGGCCTCAGGAGGCTCCAGTAGCGCGGCTTGGAATTCCCACCCGGGGAAAACTCCGGCCAGACGCACAGATTCATCCTGGAGGATCTCACCCGCGTGCCCGGCGGCCCTCGCAAACGCGCGCTCGAGCAGTTCGCTGCGGCGCGGAAACTCGGTAAGCGGCGGCAAAGTGAAACGTTCGAGTGGCCCGACAGACCGCTGCGTGCCGGGGTCGAACTCCCGCAGGGATTCCACCGTGTCGCCGAATAATTCAAGCCTCACCGGCCGGGGCGCTTCCGGCGAGAAGACGTCCACGATGCCGCCGCGCACTGTGAATTGACCGGGCATCTCGACTGTCTCGTGCCGCTCGTAGCCCACGCTTGCCAGGTGCGCGACCAACTCTTCGAGCGGGACCTCTTCGTCCCGCGCTACCGAGCGCCCCAGGGCGCGATAAAACTCGGCCTCGCGTAGCCGCATCTGCGCCGCGGCCATCGGTGCCACGACCAGCACCGTCTGGTTGCTCGCCAACCGCCACAGTGTCACCGCGCGCGTTTCCAGGATTTCCGGATGCGGCGAGAGGGATTGCCACGGAAGCGTGTCCAGCGCCGGGAGGATGGCTACCTGGCTGGCGGGCTGGCCGGAGAGCGCCCGGTAGAAGAACCGCAAAGGCTCAGTCAGCGCCTCGGCTTGCTGGTTCGATTCCACCAGCAGAAGGACGGGCCGGCGCAGCACCGCTGCGCAGTGCGCGACGATGAGGGCCTTGGCCGTCTCAGTGAGGCCGGCCAACCGTGCCTCCCTGCCGCCGCGGCGCAACTCGTCCAGAATCCGCTCGACGGCGGGGTGGCGCCCCACCCCTCCGAGAAGCTCAGCGACTGAGGGAAGAATCATTCTCGAGGACCGCCTTGCGGGCCGCCGTGGCGCTGGGGGTTCCGCCCAAGACTGAGTTCTGAGCTGCGAATTTGCTCAAGGATGCCGGTGGTGGAGTAGCCGGGCTCGAGCAGAACAGAGACCACGCGGCCGCCCGCCTCCTCCACTTCCTCCCGGCCGACGATTTCGTTCGGGCCCCAGTCTCCACCCTTCACCAGTACGTCGGGCCGTAGCCGCGCGATTAGCTCGTGCGGTGTCGGCGCGTCGAAGATCACCACGTAGTCCACCGCAGCGAGGGCCGCGAGGATCTCCGCTCGCTCAGCTTCGGGAACCAGCGGCCGGGCGTCCCCCTTGATCTGCCGCACGCTCGAGTCGCTATTGATGGCTACGACGAGCAGGTCCCCGCAGGCGCGAGCCTCCTCCAGAGTCCGGATGTGGCCGGGATGCAGGAGATCAAAACACCCGTTGGTGAATGCCACGCGTTGCCCGTTGCGTTTTCGCTCGGCCACGCAGAGAATGAGTTCGTCTTGCGAAACCACCTGCCCCAAATGTGGCGCTCCCTCTCGAGTGCTTCACGACCGGCCCTCTTCGGGGCGAGACGTGAGCGACTCGTTTCATTTTATCACGCGACCCGGCGGGCCCGATGAAGAGCGGCGAGTGGCGCCTTGCGGCGATCGGGATCGCGCTGCTGGGAGCGGGAGCGGTTGGCACGCGGCTCTCGCAAGGTGCGATGCGCGATGCGGTGCTTCCTGGCGGGTGTCGCACTCCGGTCCGCGTGCTGGCGCCCCGAGCGCCGCAGGCGGTGGGCTCGGCGGTCGTTTTTCACGGGCTTTCCACCAGCGGACGGATGATGCAAACCCTGGGCCAGTGGCTCGCCGCTCTCGGCCTGCAGGTCTACCTGGTCGATTCCCCCGGGCACGGCGGGAGCGACGAACCCTTTTCCTTTCCGCGCGCAGAAGAGTGCGCCGCAGATTTGGTTGACTCGCTGGCCCGCCGCAGCGAGATCGACCTCGGCCGTACGGTGCTTGTCGGACATTCCATGGGAGGCAGCATCGCCATCCGCCTCGCAGACCGCTTCCCCACCGCGGCAACCATCGCGATTTCCCCCGCACCGATGGTACGACCCGCAGGGCTGCCTCCCATTCTGGTGCCGTATGAACTGCCGCGGCGAATGCCGATCAACTTGCTGGTTTTTGTCGGCGGCTGGGAGCCGAGGTGGGCCGACGAAGCGGCACAGGCTTTGATGCGCGCCGCAGGCGGCGAACGCCTGCAGCCGGAGGATTTTCAGCAGCGGCGTGCAGCGAAGATGGTGCTCATACCACGGGCCACTCATACCAGCCTTCTATTTGATCGGCGGGTGGAAGACTGGAGCGTGGACTGGGCTCGAAATGCCTTAAACCTTAAGGCGGCCGAGCGCATCACCACTCCGGGGTACCCCGTTCTCGGGGGCATCTTGGGCATTGTGGGACTGAGCCTGCTCTACCCGCTGGCTGCGAGCGCCTCGATCGCGTTGCTCCGTGCACAAGCCAGCGAGCCTGCGGCTATGCCTCCCTCGCCGCGTCGCATCCTGCTCTCCTGGGTGCCTGCGGCCTTGATGGCGGTCGTGGTGCTGAAGTTCTGGGTGCCGCTCCGCGCGCTGCGCCTGTGGACCGGAGATTATCTCGCCTCTTTCTTCTTGCTTGCGGGGGTGCTCCTGCTGGCACTGCTGTGGAGAGCCAGCCATGCCGCGCTGCGTTTCAATTTGAGGGCCATAGCCGGGGCCTGCGTGCTGGGGTTCGCGACAATTCTGGCATTTGGCGCCTGGCTTAACTGGCAACTCGATGATGTCTGGATGAACGCGACACGTTGGCTGCGGTTTGCCCCCGTGGTGGCGGCTTCCCTGCCATACTTCGCCGCTGAGGAGTTGGCGCTTGGTGCCCCCAACGCCAGCCAGCGCTGGCGCCGCTGGGGGATGTTCCTGTTGCTGCGGCTGATTCTCTGGCTTGCGTTAATGTCCGCTCTGTTGGTTCTCTGGAGCGGGCAAATCCTGATTCTTCTGCTCGCCATCTTCCTGTTGGCTTTCTCCATTGTGCAGCGCGCCGCAGCAGACGCGGTGTACCGTCGCACTGGTTCGGTCGCGGCAGCAGCGACGCTGGATGCTATACTCGCCGGTTGGTTCATTGCGGCAGTGTTTCCGCTGACGTGACGCACGTGGACGCTCCTGCCAATGCGTAGCGAGCAATGCAGTGAGCAGGGTTTGTTCATGCGGGAAATCGCCATTGTCGGAGGAGGGCCTTCTGGATCGATCTGCGGAGAAGGCCTGGCGCGCGCCGGCTTCGCGGTGACGCTTTTCGACGAACACCTCGCCTGGGAGAAACCCTGCGGCGGTGGACTGACACAGAAAGCGATTGAGGCCTACCCCTTCCTGCTAAAAGGACCTCATCCTAAGAAGCTGATCCACTCGGTCGAATTGATATCCAGCCGGGGACACCGCGCGCGGCTCGACCTCGACCAGCCGATCGTTGTTTACTCCCGCGCGGTGCTCAACGGCCTTCTACTGGACCGCGCCGCGGCGGCAGGCTGCCGGGTGGTGCGCTCGCGCGTGACGCAGGTGGATACCAGCGGCAAGCGAGTGCGCTTGAGCACAGGAGGCGCCGAGCACACCACCGACTTCGTCGTTCTGGCCGCGGGCGCGCGGAATACGCTGTTGCCCGACACGCGGCCGCTGCGGCCCAACGACTTGGAGATGACGCTCGGCTACTTCGTGCCGGCGCAAGCGGACAGCATCCAGATAAAGTTCCTGCGGGGTTTCGAAGGCTATCTGTGGTCTTTCCCGCGCTGCGATCATCTCTCCGCGGGCATCTGCGGCAGCATGGCGCGTTATACCAGCCAGGAGCTGCGCCAGCATTTGCACGATTTCATGCGTGAAGAGCAGATCGAAACCACGAGAGCGCGCTTCTACAGCCACGTGCTGCCCTCACCGCAGACGCAGACACTGCGTGCCCGGCGCGTGGTGGGACGAAACTGGGCGCTGGTCGGCGACGCCGCCGCGTGGGTGGACCCAATCACTGGCGAAGGGCTCTATTACGCGCTGCGCTCGGGCGACCTGCTGGCGCAATCGCTCACCGCGGGCGCGCCCCAGCATTACCCGGCGCGCGTCCGCGCTGATTTCTCAGCAGACTTGGAACTCGCCGCCTGCATTGCGCCGCGCTTTTATCGTGGCCGCTTCCTCGGCGGGGCGGTCACTACGCGCATGATCCAGTTCGCCGAGCGCAGCATCACCTTCCGCGCGCTGATGGCGGACCTTTTCAGGGGCGCACAGGATTATCGCAGCCTGAGGCGCCGGCTTTGGGCGCAGTTAGGGGTGACGCTGACCGAGGTTGTCTCGAGCCTGCTGAATCTCCGGCCGGCCTCGCCGGAAGCACTCCCAGCGGCGCGAGGCCCTCGCGCTGAGGGTTGAACCCTCGCCCCTTGCCGCGCTCGCAGCCGACTCCTTTTAAGCGCAGCCGAAATCAGGCAACGAGAACCAGCCGGACTTACAATTTCCTGCTGGATATCGTTTTCCCGCACCATCAGACTGCCTGTTTCCAACTTCCAGTTTGGAATTTCTAGCTTCTAGTATAACGAGCGGCGCGGGGCGGTTTTGCGGGGCGGCGGGGGAACTAGCGTGGCCATCTTGCGGATCATGGCCAGGACGAGGCGTTTATCGCCTTCGGAAAGCCCCGAACTGTGCCTCTTGATCTCGGAGAGGAACCGGATTTCATCCTCGGAGAGTTCACCCAGCATTTTCTGCGTATCGCGGTCGCGGGGCGTCTCGGCGCCAGGGAAGAACTCGGCCAAGCTGATGTCCATGGCCTCAGCGATCTTGGCCAGAGTTTCGAGGGAAGGAACCGTGTGACCGTTTTCCACGCGGGAGAGATAGCAACGCAACAGCCCAGTTCGGCGTTCGATGTCTCCCTGGGAGAGCCCGCGCTGGCTCCGGTAGCTGCGAATGACTTCGCCGATGTTCACCTTGGGTTTTTCTTTTGGCACCCGCTTTCCTCTCCAGTTTTCCGCGTATCTTACGTAGCGGCTCTCAGGCGCGCAAGTACAAATTGAGGTGAAATGTGCTTAGCGTGCAAAGAGTAAAGCCCACTCTTGCCGAGAATGAAGCGTTCCACAGTGGATCTTGCAGGGGCACAGCGTCTTTCGACAAGCTCAGGCCGAGCTTCGCTCGCTTCGACTCCGCTCAGGACAAGCCGGACAAATGCCGTGCCCCCGCAGATACCAAAACCGCGTCCGCGTTGCCAGTGCGCAGGGGTTACCGCCCGGTCGTGTGCGAAGGTTCGACCGTCAACGGCTGCTCGATGCGAAATTCGAGCAAGGTTTCACTGGGCACCCGCACCTGCTGGCCATGAGTAAAGACTTGGACAGCCGTGCCTGCGCCCGCGCCAACGCCCGCGCCGATCGCAGCGCCCTTGCCGCCGCCGGCAATCGCGCCGATGATGGCGCCAAGGGCCGCGCCGCCGCCCACTTTCTTGGCAGTGTCAGCGCCGCGCGACTTCCCGGCCACATCATAATCACCGGTGATAATCGGATGCAATTCTTGGTTAATCAGAATATCGGTCAGTTCGAGCTTCAGCTCCGATTTCCCCGAGATATGGCCGGCCCCCTTAGCCTCTGCCAGGCGGCCGTAGACGTCGGCGCCCTTCGGCGCGACGATGGTATCTCCTACCGTGAGGTTCTCTTCCAGACTGGCGCGGAATTTGTCTCCGATCCGGTTCTTCTCCGAGTCCACGCTATCAATCATGCGCACGAGTATCCGCGTCCCCGCCGGGATTGTGACGCGCTGCGAGTCGTAAGTGCGTTCGCCCGAGGAAGACCGCACCCCAGATGTGGAAGGGTCGCCCCCGCTGGACTGAGCATCCCCGGTGAACGTCAGTGCCACGATCTGGTCGACGGGATACTCCTCCAGTTTCCCATTCACTTGAAAGCGGACGTACGACTGCGTGCCGCCTAGATATTTGCCTTTGATCAACCGGCGATCTTTCATCTCCAGCGTGTCGGCTGATGCGGAAAGAACGAGAGCGAAGACGCCGCACAGCACTAGCAAAGCACGGCATCTTTCCAAACGATTCATACGCTTTACCTCCCCTCTGAAATTTGAAAGCAACAGACTTGTGATTTCAAATGATTTGGCCCCCACGCCCTCGGTTCGGGCCGGGTGCGACGGTAAGACTCTCCCGGGCTGGAACAACAGGATACACCTGCCGGCCACATCGACGAAAGTAATCCATGTCGAACTCCTGCGCCGCCTCGGCGGGCAAAGAGCCCCGGTTCCGGTTTCACCTGCCCGGAGGTCCACGCAGCTATTGGATGTCTTGATGGACAAGTTTGGTTATCTCCGCTATGAGCGCGGCGCTACTTTCTTTCTCGGCAAGGCCCCGGACCAGAATCACCAACACGTAGGTCCGCGGCCCATAGACGATGGCGGCGTCGTGGTGGATCTTGGTGATCTCGCCCGTCTTGTGTGCCACCGGCGTGCCCGAGGGGAGGCCGGCGGGGATGGCTTCGTTGAATTTCTGGCGTTTTAGGATTTCCACCATGGCGTGGCTGGACGCTGGGTCCACCGCTTCGGACTTGGCAACGGCCTCCAGCAGGATGAGCAGTGCGCGGGCAGTGGTAGTGTTGTTGATGCCCTGGGCAAAGGCCTTGCCGTCTTCGACGCCGCGCCGCACCTGCATGCCATCGGCATGCAGCGAGTGCACGGTGCGGCGGATGTTTTCGACGCCCAGCTTGTCGATCAGCAAGTTGGTAGCGAGATTGCTGCTGACGGTGATCATGGCTTCGCAGAGCCGGCCGAGCGTCATCGTCTGTCCAACGGCCTTGTACACTTCGGGGTCGGAATCGTCGGCGGCATCAAGTTGATAAACGCTGGCGTCCACGATGCTGCGAAACTCGTTCTTGACCGCGAGAGGCTCGTCCAGACGCACCTTCCCTGCCTGCACTTGGGCAAACAGCTCGATCATGACGGGAATCTTCATGGAGCTGGCGGCGTGGAACGACTGGTCTGCGGCGATGAAGAGTTCGTCTCTGCCATCGAGGGTGCGCAAGGCAACGGCAACTTCAGCGCCGCTCGCGCCTATCAGTCTCTCCACCGCGCTTCGGGCCCGCAGTTCGCGCGCGGGCACCGCGCGCAGGCCTGAGACGCCGCAAGCGATCAGCAGCCCCAGAACAGCATACTTGCGCAGTTCCACTTTGCTCGCGCTCTCCTCTCCGTTGCCGCACCCAAGTTTCACACCTCCACGGATAGATAGTCAAAGCCTCGCAGGTTCTGCCCGCCGGCGGCGATTGTCCAGAACGTTCCGCGGAGACGTGCCCTGCTTCTCGCCAAAACAGTTTGGTGGCCTTGCGCTCTGGTAGTAGCATGAGCGCGATGCGATTTCGAAATTCAACGGCCTTGGAGGGCACAGCGTGCCGTGCCCCTGCCGAACAAGGGAGGTCTTCCGCGATGATCGCAGCCATTCGAACTGAGTTGCGCAAGGAGCGAATCTGTCGTTTCGCCGCCTGCTGGGTGATTCTGTTATTTTGCCTCGGAGCCACCGGAGCGCCACCCGCTCCGGGCTATCATCAGCTGAAAAAGGTTACCCTAGGCGGCGAGGGCGGGTGGGACTACCTCACGATCGACAGCGCGGCTCGGCGGCTGTATATTGCGCGCGCCACGCGCGTGATGGTGCTCGACGCAGACTCCGGCGCACAAGTGGGCGAGATTGCCGATACCCCGGGCGTGCACGGTGTGGCGCTAGCGCCGCAGCTAGGTCGCGGGTTCACCAGCAACGGCCGCGCTTCGACCGTGACCATTTTTGATCTGAAAACACTCAAACCCCTGGGACAAGCCAAGACCGGCAGCAACCCCGATGCCATCGTCTACGACGCGGTGACCCGGCGCGTCTTTACTTTCAACGGCGCCAGCAAAGATGCGACAGTGATTGGCGCCGCAGACGGGTCTGTTTCGGGCACGATTGCTTTGGATGGTAAACCGGAGTTTGCGGTGGCCGATGAGGCCGGTCGAATCTACGTCAACCTGGAGGACAAGAGCGAACTGCTGGCAATCGATTCACGCCAGCTCACCATACTGAATCGCTGGCCGCTGGCGCCGTGCAAGGAGCCTAGCGGCTTGGCCATGGATCGAAAGAACCGCCGGCTGTTCGTCGGCTGTGGCAACAAGCTGATGGCGGTCGTCGACGCCGACAGTGGCCGCGTTTTGACCACGCTCCCGATCGGGAGCGGCGTGGATGCCATCGCATTTGATCCAGGGACAGCCCTGGCCTTCAGCTCGAACGGGGACGGCACGCTCACGGTAGTCCGCGAAGAATCTCCCGACAAGTTCACGGTGGTGGAAAACGTGGCGACGCAGCGCGGCGCGCGTACCATGGCGCTCGACGAAAAAACACACAATGTGTATCTGGTGACGGCTGAATTCGGGCCGCCGAGGGAGCCCACCCCTGACAATCCGCGCGGGCGGCCGGGTATGCTGCCGGGATCGTTCGTGCTCCTGGTCTTTGGCCAATGATTTCAGAGCAGAGAATAGGTCAGCCCCGCCGGCCCAGCACGCGGCCTGGCATCCAGCGTGGTTCCCTGGCTCGGTACGGTTCTCCCTGCTGGCGGTCGCATGGGATTCCCTTGAACCCGCGCAAACGCGATGTCTGATTCTGGAGCAGTTAGACAGTTCGCAGCGGCCGCAGGCTTGCTCCTGTTTTTTGCTGGTCCGTGTACCGGACAATCTCCTTCCGTGCGCGCCGGTGAAGTTCGCGCCGTTCTGCCTGTTGGCCGAATCCTCCGCGACGGCGCGCCGCCCAAAGATGCCCAGCGCGACGACGCGGTCTTCTGGCAGGACATCGCGCAAACCGCTCGCAGCGGTCGCCTGCGCATCGGGTTGCTCGATGGCTCGATCCTGAACGTCGGCTCCGAATCCCAAATGCAAATCCTCCAGCACGATCCCCAGACCCAAAACACTGCCATCGAGCTGGCGTATGGCCGCCTGCGGGCAAGAGTCGTGCGGCTGGCGCGACCCCGGGCCAATTTTGAGGTTCGCACGCCAGTGGCCGTCACAGGTGTGGTCGGCACGGGTTTAGTGGTCCGGATTTTTGCGGACTTCACCGAGGTGCTTTGCCTGGAAGATTCCGTGCGCGTGCGGAACCGGGACGACATGATTCGCGGCGAAGTTATTCTGCTGCCGGGGGAATTCACGCGCGTCGCGCGCGCTGCGCCGCCCACTCCGCCGGCGAAAGCTTCGCCTGAGCAACTTCGCGAAGCGCTGGAAGAAACTGACATTCCCGCCCGCGGGGTTGCGTGGTCTCGCGCTGAGGTCAGTTGGCCTCCGGCAGAGTGTGGCGAAGGCGCGGAGCTGAGGGTGCGAGCCTGGTCCAAGCAGATCCAAAATAACAAGGAGGTCGAATCGCCGGTCGATCCAGAGCTGGTTTCCGGCACCATGAGGCTCGGCCCGCAGGTAATCCGTGTGGAAGCCAGCCTCGCCAACCAGGGTGCACTGCGCACACGCGAACCGCCAGAGGGCGCGTTTACGCCGGCTGGGGCTGCGGAGCCTCTCCCAACGAAGATTTGGCGGGCACTGAAATGGGAAGAGGGCGAGGGATGGCGCGTGGCTCGCGCAGTGCCGGTTGGCAGCGCATTTTACGTGTTGGGGCCGATGGGCAAAACCGGGCGCCCTACTTTTAGTTTTGGCCAGCAGCCCGCCGAACTGCTCTGGCAAAGCCCCTGCGGAGCGGGATTCTTGGCGCCGCGTTTGCCTGGAAGTGAATACGAGGTGACGCTGGCGATCGACGGCCAGCCCGTCGCGCGTGGGAAAATGAACCTGATAGAGATGTCTTATGAGCTGCCGAATCCGCCGGCGGTACTGCGCGGCCAGAGCATCTCGTTCGGCATCAACGTGCGAGGGCTAGGCGGCCTGGATCGTTTCACGCAGGGGCGGCCGGCGATCATCACCGTGGTCAGGAACCAAACGCCACAGATCATTGGGAACCTGGGTAGCAACACGCCGGGGGCCAAAGCAAGCGGCGAGACGATCACCTATGCAATCGGAGGCGGCAATATCGGCTCGGCCGGGACGATTCGACTGGATGGCTCGGCGCGCGGACGGCAGGCCGGCACGTTTGTTTTGGGCATTGAGACCAGGCTTGACGAGGCGCTCGAGCGGCCCCGCAATCCGCTCGGGCCCGCGGCCCCCGTTCGTTAACAGCCATTTCAAGGACTGACCGTCACCAAAGGAGAAGGCGCTATGCGCAGGTTCATTGCCCTTAGTCTGTCATGGTTGGTGCTCATTCTGGGTAACCTTCCAGTCGCGGCCCGCCCACCCGCTCCGCAAGAGATCCGACTGGCAACCCCTCCCGCATCGGGCCAACAAAAAACCAAGGCCGTTCGGGCCCCGAAGAGAAAACCTGCGAGCCGCGCCGCGGAGCCGCCGGAGGCCAGCGCGAGGCTCGAGGGCTTCGACGCGTTTGTCGAGCAAGCGATGAAGGAGTGGAAAGTCCCCGGCGTGGGCATCGCGGTGGCACAGAACGGCAAAGTGATCTTGTCTAGGGGCTATGGCTTCCGTGCCATAAAGAATCAGCTTCCGGTCACGCCGAAGACGCTTTTCGCCATTGGCTCGATCACCAAGTCGTTCACCGTGGCCGCGCTGGCCCGGCTGGTGGATGAGGGCAAGCTGGACTGGGACAAGCCGGCGCGGGAATACATGCCCAGCTTTCGTCTGTATGACGGGGTGGCGAGCGAGCACATGACGCCGCGCGACCTCGTGACGCACCGCTCGGGCCTGCCGCGTCACGACGCTCTGTGGTACAACTCCGAGCTTGCCCGGCAGCAAATGGTGGAGCGGTTGCGATACCTGGAACCCAGCAAGGATTTCCGTTCGACATTCCAGTACAACAATTTGATGTTTCTGACCGCCGGATATCTGGCTGGCTACGTTGCCGGCACGTCGTGGGAGGAACTGGCGCAGCAACGGATATTTGCCCCGCTGGGAATGCAGAGCAGCAACTTCGCGGTCAGCGCGTCGCAGAAGAGCAGTGACTTCGCGCTCCCTTACAAAAACGCAAAAGAAGGCGCAAAGGAGGAAGTGAAAGAGGTTCCTTTTCGCGTGATCGACGCCGTCGGGCCGGCGGGCTCGATCAACTCCAACGTCGAGGACATGGCGCAGTACCTGCTGATGTACTTGAACAAGGGAAAGCATGGGGAGACGCAGGTGCTGTCCGAGAGCAACGTCACGCAGATGACCACGCCGCAGATGGTCTCGCCCAGCTCGCTGCGCTACCCCGAAATCGGGCACGCCAGCTACGGCATGGGGCTGGGGATCAACAGCTACCGCGGCCACAAAATGGTCTCACACGGCGGAGCCATTGATGGGTTCACAGCGCTGCTGAGTTTTCTGCCCCAGGACAACGTCGGCGTGGTTGTGCTCACCAATCTGGAATCCGATCGCAACAGCCTGCCCGGCATCTTGGCCTACAACGTCTACGACCGATTGCTGGGCCTGGACCAGGTGCCGTGGAACCAGCGCTTCCTGGAGGACCAGCGCAAGAGCGACCAGTCGCAGGCGGAGGCCAAGCAGAAAGGGTTTACGATGCAGAAGAAGGGCACGCATCCCTCCCACGAGTTGAAAGAATATGTGGCCGATTACGAGCACGCCGGCTACGGCATCGTGCGCATCGGCATGGACAAAGACGAACTCACGCTCACCTACAATCGCATGTCTTCGCCGTTAAAGCATTTTCACTACGACATCTTCGAAACGCCGGCCAATCCCCTGGACGCGCTGGAGAAGACCAAGGTCAGCTTTTTCACCAACACGGAAGGCGATATCGGCAGCCTCTCCATTCCCCTGGAACCTGCCGTGAAGGAGATTGTTTTCACGCGCCTGGCGGAGCGCGGCATGACCGATAAGGCGTTTCTGCAGAAATTCATCGGTCAATATGAAGTTGGCCCGAACATTGTGAGCGTTTCGCTGCGCGGTGAAAACATGTTGATGCTGACTTTACCCGGTCAACGCGAGTACGAGCTCGTGCCGAAGCGCGGCACCCTGTTTGAGCTCAAAGGGCTTGCCGGTTTCAGCATGGAGTTCAAGCGGGATGCCTCGGGTGCGGTTAGTGAGGCAGCGCTGTATCAGCCCAATGGCACTTTCGTGGCGAAGAAGAAGCAGCAGCAGTAAGAGACGGTAGGGCCAGCGGGAGTGGGGCAAGACCACGGGGTGGATGGCGTGTTACGCGCGGCGCTCGAGCAGCGAGTAGAACACGGGCATCACCAGGAGCGTGATGAAGGTGGAGAGCAGCAGCCCGCCGATGACCGCCAGCGCCAGCGGCTTTTGCAATTCCGCTCCGGCGCCCAATCCCAGGGCTAGCGGCAACAGCCCGAATAGCGTCGCCAGCGTGGTCATCAGAATGGGGCGCACGCGGATGCGGCCCGCCGCGACCAGCGCCTCGTCCAACGGCAGCTTTTCTTCTTCCCAGAGACGGTGAACGTATTCAAAAAGGATGATTCCGTTCTTCACCACCAGACCCATCATCAAGATAATCCCCATGAAGGAAGAGACGTTCAGGGGCGTTCCGGTCAGCTCGAGCATCGCGAAGACGCCGAGCAGCGAAAGCGGAGCCGCGGACAGAATGATCAGCGCCGGGTGGAACGAGCGGAACTGCATGACCAGCACGCTGAAGACCGCGGCGAGCGCGAGGCAGAGCACTCGGAGCAGGTCGCGGAAAGAACTCTGCTGGCTTTCGTACTGCCCGCCAATCTCGTAGGTGCAGCCGAGCGGCAGCCGGACTTCGTGCATCACGCGCTGTACGTCCCGGATGGCGCTGCCGAGGTCGCGGTTCTCCAGACGAGCCGTCAGCGCAGCCATCAGCCGCTGGTTCTCGCGGTTCAGCTGAGTTGCGCCCCGTACCTCTTCCACTTGCGCGATGCTTCCCAGCGGCACGATCTGTTTGCTCGCCGTAACGATGGGATACTGCCGGATATTGGCGTAGTCCATCCGAAAACCATCGGGAAAGCGCACGCGGATCCCCACGGTACGGTCGGCCTCGCGAAAGGAAGTTTGCGTCAGGCCGAGAAGCCCCGCGCTGACCTGCTGCGAAACTTGGTCCACGGTCAGGCCCAGCCGTCCCGCGAGCGCGGAGTCCACGTGAAAGACGATCTCCGGATTGCCTTTCAAGATTCCCTTATAGTCCACGATGCCGGGGATCTTCTGGATTTTCGCGCCGATCTCGTCGGCTGCCTGAGCCAGCACAGCCATACTGCTGCCAAACAACTTGATCTCCACCGGTTCGGGCGAGCCTTCCAAGTCGCCGATCATATCCTGCAAAATCTGGATGAACTCGACTTGAATCCCGGGGACGTTCTGCTGGATCTGACTGCGCAAGTCGGCGATGACTTCATCCGTGGAGCGCTTGCGCTGGGAACGCGGCTTCACCTTGACGAGGATGTCGCCCTTATTTTGCTCGGTAGCAAACAGGCCTAGCTCGGCGCCCGTGCGCCGCGAAAACGACGCGGTTTCCGGCATGCGCTGGACGCGCTCCTCGATCCGCCGCAGAATGCTGTCGGTTTCCGCGAGCGAAGTTCCCGGCGGGGTCCAGTAATCCAGCACGTAACCCCCCTCATCCATTTCGGGGAGAAACCCGGTTTCCAGGCGCGTGTAGAGAAAGACGCCCAGCAGGACGGACGCCGCGGTCACCGCGACCACTATTCTCCGGTGTCCCAAGGCCCATCGCACGGCCCTCTCATACACGCGGTTGACCGGTTCAATGAACCGCTCGGAAGAAACCCGGTGAGCTCCAGGCGACAGGAACCGCTGGGAGAGGAGAGGAATGAAGGTGACGGCAAACACCAACGAGAGGAGTACGGAAACCCCAAGGGTTAGGCAGAGCGCGGAGAAGAAATCACCGACCACTCCCTTTAGCAATCCCAGCGGCAGAAAGACCACTAGGGTGGTGGCTGTCGAGCCCACCACCGGCCCCAGCAGCTCTCGCGTGCCAAGCTCGGCGGCCTGTGGCGGGGACTCGCCAAGCCCCAAGTGGCGATAGATGTTCTCCATGACCACGACGGCGTCGTCGATGATCAGACCGATGGCGATCGCCAAGCCGCCGAGCGACATCAAGTTGAGTGAGCCGCCGAAGAGCTTCAGGAAGAAAAAAGTCCCGACCACCGAGAGGGGCAGCGAGGTTGCCGCGATCAGCGTGGTGCGACCTTCACGGAGGAACACGAAAAGGATCAGTACGGCCAGCAGGCCGCCCAGCAAAATAGCGTCGCGGACGTTTGCGATAGCGCTGTGGACAAATTCCGCCAAGTCGTACACCACTGAGAGGCGCAGGGTGGACGGGATCGCCGAGCCGAGGTTGGCCGCACTCTGCTTGATGTCCCCGGCGATTTGCAGAATATTCCCGCCGATCTGCCGTGAAATGTTGATCAGCGCCGCGGGCTGTCCGTTGCCGGTGATCAGGGTGCGGCGGTCTTCGACGCCCTCGCGCACCTCGGCGATGTCTTGCAGGCGCAAGGGGGTTTGGCCTTCGACGGCCACCACGGTGTTGCGAATCTCTTCGAGATTCGCGAATTGGCTGGTGGTTAGCACCAGATACTGCAAGTAGTCTTTCTGCAGCCTCCCTACTGAGCTCACCTGATTGGTGGCGCGCAGCCGGTCGGCAATCTCCACCAAGGAGAGCCGGTGAGAAAGAGCCTTTTGCGGGTCCACGATGACGGCGATTTCCCTGGTGTCGGTAGCCTGAACTTCTACTCGCCCAACCCCGGGGACGCGGCTGAAGAGCGGGCGCAGGATGTAGAAGGCATAGTCGCGTAACTCCTGGCTGGGGGCGTGGCCATTCAGGATCAGGCTCAGTACGGGAAAGACAGCTGGCGTGACGCGTTCCACGACGACGTCGGTATCGGGCGGCAGCGAACTGCGCGCTTCGCTGACCCGTGCCTGCACCAGTTGCAGCGCGTATTGCATGTCCATGTCGGGGTTGAACAGCACCGAGATTTCGGTCGCGCCCCGGATGGTTTTGGAACGCACGCGCCGCACCCCCAGCACGGTGCTGGCTAATTCTTCTAGCGGCCGCGCCACGGTAAGCAACATGGCTTCCGGAGCGAGGTCTCCTGAGTGGGCCAAGATGAGGATGCGCGGAAAATTCAGCTCCGGATAGATGTTGCTCGGTAGGACGAACACAGAGAAGAGGCCCGCGGCGGCCAGAAAAGCGGTCAGCAGGTAAACGGCATAGCGATTCTGCCGACAGAAGCGCACCAAGTTCATGGTTTTGCCTGGCCCTTTGCCTTTACTTTCGCCTTCTCGCCCAACCCGTAGCCGCCGCTTAGAATCACGGTCTCGCCCGCCTGCACTCCGGAAAGCAGCTCCACGCGGTCCCGCGACTCGATGCCCACCTGTACCGGAACCGCCGTGGCATTCTCCCCCTCAACCCGGTAGACGTGCGGCTGGCCCTCCTCATCGCGATAGACGGCCTGTGGCGGCACGACCAGCGCTCCGGCGTGAGTCTCGATAGGCACCTGCGCGCTCAGGAACATTCCCAGGCGCAGCAAGCCCTTGGAGTTGGCGATGCGGATGCGAATCAGACCCAGGTTCGTGGCGGGATCGACGGCCGCCGGAATCGCTACCACGCGCCCGGTGAAGCTCTGCCCTGGAAATGCCTCGCTCGCGAGGGAGAGGATCCGATTCACGCGCAGTTTGCCGAGGTAGACGGCCGGAACGTTGGCGATCAGTTCGACCTGGGTGAGGTCGGCGACCTCGAGGATGGCCTGCCCCGCCGTGCCGTCCACCTGTTCGCCTACGTTCACAAAGCGCTTAACCACCGTGCCGGTGAGCGGAGAATGAACGGAGGTCCGGGCGAGTTGCAGGCGAGCAAGCGAAAGCGCAGCTTCGGCCTGTTGTAGCGCTGCGGCGGCCACGCTTTCCTGCGTGCGTGCGTCTTCCAGGTCTTTCCGGGCAGCAATCCCGCGCTCAAACAGGTTCTCATTGCGAGCGCGGGCTAACGTCGCATTCGCCAGATTTGCCCGCGCCTGCGCTGCCGCCGCCTCCGCCTGCGCAAGCTGGTCTCGAATGGGACGATCGTCAATCTGCGCCACCAACTGCCCGGCGCGAACACGGTCGCCCTCTGCCACCTTCATTTCCGCGACGCGGCCGGGGACCAGTGAACTGACGCGCACGTCTCGGTTGGGCAGCGCGGCAATGGTTCCTGTCAGGTTGAGGATTTGGCTGACGTCGGCACGCGTGATCTGCGTGAGCGTCACCTCTGCCACCGCCCCGGGGGGTTCTCCGCTTTGTGAAGCGGTGTGCGAGCATGCCGTCGAACTCAACACCAGCCACGCCAAGGCCGCAGGGATCAAGATGCGCGTTCTGTTGTTCTTGGCGCGCATTTAGTCGAGTGATGCTCCCACCGTCTCTTCCAGACCCGCAAACGCCACTTGCAAGGCGGTCAAGCTGTCTAGGTAATCGCGCTCCACCTGCTGGATATTCCGCTGGGCGTCCAGCACCGTTAAGATGTTGGATTTGCCCGCGCGGTAGCTCTCCTCGGCCAGACCCTGCAGCCGGCGCGCCGCCGGGAGCAGCGTGCGCCGGTAGAGCTCAACCTGCGCCTGCCGGGTGGCCCACTCGAAGTACGCCGCCTCCACCCGCCCGGCCACCGCTCGACGGGTAGCGGTGAGTTCGGCCTCGAGCAGGCGCAGACTCGCCGCCGATTGCTGGAGCTCGCCCTGATTTCGGGTGAACAGCGGCAACGCCATGGAAAGCTGGCCGCGCGGGCCAACCCGAAAGTCATGCGGCGCGTTGAAGTCGCTCCCAAATTGTACGTTAAGGTTGGGGATTCGCTCAGCCCGGAGCAAAGTCCGACGGCTCTGTTCAACCTTCTGCTCCTGAACCAAGTGTTGCAGCTCGGCGTTGGATTGCTCGGCGTGCTGGGTTAATTCGGCCAAAGAAAACTGCGCCGGCAAGTCCTCAAGCGTGCTCGCAAGCTCCCAGCGCGTCTCCGCAGGTTCGTTCAGCAGAACATTCAGTTGGCTGAAGGAAACTCTCTCCCTCTGCTGGGCGACCTGGAAGTCGGCCTCGGCCCGCGCCACTTCCAGCTCGGCCTGGAACACCTCGAGCTGCGGGACGTCGCCCGCTTCAAAGCGAGACTTTGCGGTGTCGCCCAGCCGTCGGGCCAGCTCCAGCGCTTGCGCGCGTTGGCCGGTCAGGCCTCGCGCAAGCGCCGCGGCATAGAAAGCCTCACGAACCCTTCGGCGCACCTGGCGGGAAACAGTTGCGATTTCCACATCGGTCAGCTCGACTTGCTGCCTGGCAAACTCGGTGCGCCGCTGGCGCTTGCCCCCGAGTTCCAAGGGCTGCTCGAAAAGCAAGCTCTGATGCGGCAAATCGCGGCTCGTGGAAAAGGCAGCGGTGGGGTTGGGCAACTGTCGTGCGATCCGCACACCAGCTTGCGTGACTGACTGCCGCAGGCGCGCTGCCGACAGATCCAGATTTTGCCGGCTGGCCAAGTCCAGTGCCGCAGAAAGCGTCAGCCGCCTCCCCGGTGTTTGGGCGCCACCCTGTACCACCCTGTCTCCAGCGGCATCTTGGGGGCTCTGCTGGCTGCAAGCAGGCACGGCCACAAGCAGGGCCTGGAAGACTATGATCAGTAGCTTCATCATGGCTCCGAGTGTTTGGTAAAACCGCCATCGCAGATTTGTTTGCTGTGGCGCTGCCTGAGTCGCTGCCCTCATTGAGAGCAGCTTGCAGCGACAGCGGCGGCATTATAGCCCGGCAGAGCAAGGTGGGCCGAATATTTCGGGTGCCCTGCGGGAGGGCAGGAGCCGTGCCCAGTGGTTAGTGCGGCGTGGTCGCTCGATTATTTGTGGGCTTGGGTCGCTTTGAGCTGCGTGACGCCTTTCCGGTCTGTTCCAATTTGGCGGCCGACTGGGGCGTGCGGCCCGAAAGCGCGCGCACCTGTTTGACCCCCGGTGGGCGCTCGTCCTTACTGACCAGGTTGCGCCAATTGTTTCGCGGTTTAGGCAACTGGTTTGCGGCGACGTTGAGCGCAGGGCGGATCGGAAGTGCAGCCGCTTTGGCAGCCTGCAGGGGTTGGTCGCGATGCGCGCGCATCGTTTGCCCGGCTGTGAGCCTGACGCTCTGCTGGTCGCCTGCCGAGCCGGAAGACCGGGCGCGCTTCGTCATCTCCAGCTCTCCTTCGGCCAAGGTGAATTCGCTCTGCTCGGCGTTCTTCACGCGCACCAGGCCTTGTGTGCCGCGCAATCCGCCCACCGCGGTAGGCGTTGCCAATTCAGTCTTGTGGTTGAGCCCGCGCTGCATTTGAAACCAAACGTCACCCAGGAAAATCTCGATGCGACGCAACGCATTGCCGGCTGTCCCCCCCTCGGCTTCGGCAATGGTCAAGTGGGTGCCAACGTCCAGCACCAGGGTTGAGTCGTCGCGCAAGAAATGGACTTCGGCGCGGCCCCGGTCTGTGGAGACAGTGTCGCCGCTCAATAGTTCGAGCGGCACCTCGGTCACGCGACCCCAGGCCTGCGCGTGCCGCACCAAGACTTCTCCGGTGACCTTGGTCACCGTCGCCACCGGCTGCTGCTCCGCGTCCTTCTGCGCGGGGCCGGCTTGTGCAGGCGCCTGGAGTGTCGCGGGTTGCGGGGTCGCGTCCGCGTGCGCAGCGGGCTTTTCCGCGGCAAGCGCCGGGGAGGCCAACAATAGACAAAGCAGGAATTTCATTTTGCTCCTCCTCATCCGCACCAGTTCCCTTCCCCTACATCTCCTCCGCGCGAGGTCTGGGAAACTGAGCCTTCGCCGCGCTCTGCTAAGTGCGCGAAGCGTCCCGGGCCGATCCGGTCCTGGGCGGCGCTCGGTGTGATCCTGTTTCGCTGCCCGGACTTCGAACTAGCGCGGATCCAGTGCTCTCTCCCATTCCTGCTGGGAAGAAGAATTCTTAGCGAGCTGTTCGGCGTGCGATAGATAAAACTTCGCGCAGGCATCCAATGAATTACGGGCCACCGCGGCGCCGAATGCCCGGGTGGCGGTGGCCCAGTCGCCTTGCCAGTAGGCCTCCAGCCCCTCGGCGAACGCAGCAAGCCAGTCGGCGTCGATGCCCACGTCCTCCCTACGGGCCAGAAGCTCATACACCGTGAGGGTACCTGTCCGGCCCCGCACGCGCACCCGGTCGATCGCTCGAAACCAAAACTTTTCGCGGGCCGCGACGTAGGTGTCCGGGCCCACAAGGATCTGCGTGCCGTAGAGTTTGTTGAGCCCTTCCAGGCGCGAGGCCACGTTGACGTTGTCTCCGATCACCGTGTACGAGAACCGGTGCGCCGAGCCGATATTGCCCACCACCATCGGCCCGGAGTTAATCCCCACGCCGCACTGGATCCCCGCCGGGGTGGCGTCGCTTGGTCGCCGCGAGCTGTCCCAAGGGCAAACGGGCAAGTGGGCCCAGCGCATCCGCAGCTCGTCAAAGGCGCGAATCATCTCCAGGGCGGCGGCGCAACCCTGCACGGCATGGTCTTGACGCTCGAGCGGGGCGCCCCAGATAGCCATGATCTGATCGCCAACGAACTTGTCCACCAACCCGCTGTTTGAGAAAACTACTCCCGTCATCGTGGTGAAGAATTCGTTGAGCATTTCCACGGTGGCTTCAGGCGGCAAGCCTTCGGCCAGGGTGGTGAAATTGCGGATATCGCAGAATAACACCGTCAAGTCGCGTCGCTCCCCGCCAAGACGGAGAAGCTCAGGCCGCTCGAGTAGCTCGCTGATGACGCTGCGGTCCAAGTAATGCTCGAAACTGCGTTCCAGCTGCTGGCGCTTCTTTTCCTCGGTGAAGTAGCTCACCACCAGAGTGCCGCCCAGCAGCGTGACCATGGCGAACAGCGGTGACACCACAGAGAGCGCATAGCCCGTGCGCGTGAAAAGCAAGTAGTGTCCTAGGAGCCAGAGCGCCAGGAAGGCTGACGCCAGAGCTCCGACGCGCTGCAGCCCATAGCCACGCGCCCACGGCAGCACCAGCGCGCCGGCGATGCCCAGCAGCGCCAGTTGCGCGAAGCTCAGCAGGCGCGTGTACCAATTGCGGACTAGAAAATTTCCGCGCAACAGGTTATCGATCGCGTTGGCATGAATCTCCACCCCGGGCAGCAGCGGGTCGAACGGTGTCGCCCAGACATCGGCTGCGCCGGCGGCCGTCGAACCAATTAACACGATGCGGCCACGAATCTGCTCGACCGAGATCCGGCCGGCGAGCACATCCGCTACGGAATAGGTGGCGTAGCTGCCGCGTCCCCCCGCGAAGCGGAGCAGCAACTGCCCGCGCTCGTCCGTGGTGATGCGGTGATCCCCCAAGCGCAGGCCTTCCACGCGTTGCCTGCCGATGAGCACCTCGGGGCGAATCTCTCCTTCGGTGTCCTTGCCGACGTCGCTGAGGTAGACGCAAGCTACCTCCACCGCAAACCCGCTATAAAAGTCGTCTTGATAGCGAGCCACCAGCGGCATCGCGCGGATGATTCCATCGCCGCCGGGCACCAGATTCAGATGACCGTAGGCGCGCGCGGCAGCCGGCAGGCCGGGCGCAAGCGTGTGCACTTCGCTGGCCGCAGGCACCGGCGGCGCTGCGGTCGCCGGCCGCGCGCCGCCCAGATACAGCAGCCGCCGCACCCGATGTTCGCGAAATCCCGAGTCGGGCGGTAGGGGCGGACCATCCGGATCGGCATCGAAATCGAAGTAGTTGCCTAGCACCACTTTGCCGCTGCGCTTGGCGGCCTCGCGAAGAGGTTGCAGCTCCGGGCGCCCTGCTGCGGCTCCGCGCTCGTGCGCCTCCCCCTCTGCCGAGAACGCGAAATCAAAGGCAATCACGCGCGGAGTGGCGCGATCGAGTGCCGTGATGATTTCCGCCATCCGTGAAGGCGGCCAGCGGAGCGGGCCGTAGCGGTGCACGGCTCTTTCATCCACAGCCACGATGATGATGTCAGGGGAAGCATGGGAGGGCGGCCCCAAGCGAAGCTCAGTGTCGAGGGCAGCAAGTTCAAAGCGCTCCAGGAGGCCCCGGTCCGCAGCGACCAGCACAATCCAGAGCAAGGCGCTGCCCAGGCAGATCAACCGGACCAGCAGCGCACCGCGTCCTTTGGGGGTCATGCGAGCTTCACAACCTCGTCAGCCCGATGTTAGTGGCTCTCGGAAAGCCTCACAATTGGTCGCTGCGCTCACTGTTCCACTAAGGCAAACCTGGGTCTCTGAGGTACTTCGCGAATGGGCCGCGGATCAACAGGAGAGCCACCACCCAAGAGTTCCATGCGACGGGACGCGCCTTGCCGCAAGTTTTCCACAGCCCCAGTTCTTTCGTGTTGACACGCTTATGCGGAAGTACTACGTTGCGCCAACCTCAATGGTTCCTGTGAGGCACACCCGTGAGCAACTCGGTTGATGTTGGCTGTCGTGAGTTAGTGTGCTTCTCGCAAACTTCATCCCTGCGCGGCACAGTGCTGCAGCTACTTGCGTTGGGACGGATTCTCCAGTCGGCCGCGTGGGACTGACTCGGTCACTTTTCGTGCGCTAAGCATCCCCGGTGCAGGATGTTTTGAGGAGGCAAATACACTGAAATTCCACCAATTCGAGGAGGCGAAAATGGGAGAACAATCATCAGGATGGCGTATCCCAGGATCCCGTGAAGAGGATGCATGGTTGAGCGACGAACAACTCGCCAAGTGCGCGCCGGCTGAGACGGAAGAGTTTCAGTCCCCCGTCCCAACCCGCATGGTCTCCAACGGCGAGTACATGCCCATCCCCCAAACGGAGAAGCAGAAGCGGGTGGAGGCCAGGATCAAAGAGCTGGCCGACTCCGCCGCTAAGAAGTTGGGGGTCAGCCGCCGGAAATTCCTCGTCAGCACCGGCGGCATGGCTGCGGCCTTTCTAGCAATGAACGAAGTCTTCGGGCACTTCTTTAAAGTCAGCCCGGTCGAGATGTTCGAGCCTACGGCCTACGCCGATAGCAGCGCTCCCGCAGACCTGTTCGTCTTCGATGACCAAACGCACTTGGTCAGATCATCGATGAGGCAGGGTCGATCCTTGAGAGCGATCGCGCAAGGCCCGGGGGCGGCCTCCACAAATGCGGGTTTTTCGTTCAACCCGTTTAACCCCACCGGGCTGCTAGATGAACTGGGCGGTGCGTGGACCCCCTGGAACCCTTCCTTGGGCCAGAGACCAAATACTGGGGAGGAGTTCCACATGGTCCAGTACATCAAGTCGTTTTTCTTCGACAGCCAGGTCACAGTGTCGATTCTGAGCAACGCCAACAATGCGGTTATTCGCAACCCTGGGGACCCAGTCGGGCGTCCGCCAAAGAACGTGGCCGAGTCTCTCGCCAATGAGAGTCTGACTGGCCAGCAGACGGCAGGAGTGCGGGACTTCGTCAACCGGATTGCGGGTTCAACGCGGATGCTGGGCCACGGCCAGCTTTACCCAGGGATCGGCAATCTCGACTTCATGCAGGAGCAGATCGACTCCTTCCATCCCGACTCGTGGAAGGGATACAACATCGCTGTTGCGGCCAAGGTGGACAAAGACCCCGACAGCTTGTTTCGGCAGTGGCGCCTCGACGATGAAAAGGTGGCCTACCCCTCGTACGAGGTCATCGCCAAGAACAAGCAAGAGCTGAAGACACGCCCCGGTTTCTTCAACATCTGCATCCACAAGGGGCTCGCTCCTGGTGACCCCGACATTCCCGAGCGAGGCAACCCCACAGATATTCACAAGGCCGCCACCGACTGGCCGCAGTTCAACTTCATCATCTACCACTCTTGCATTCGACCCGCATTCTTCGACTACGAGTCGTTGAAAGATATCAGATCCGGACGACTGCGGGGGGGTGTGCCAGACATCAGTTGGACCACCCAGTTCGCCCAGATCGCGGCGTCGCTGCGGAATGTCTACGGCGAGATCGGGACGACCTTTGCTTCGTCCGTGGTTACCTTCCCAACAGTGGCCGCGCACATCCTGGGCCAGCTCCTGAAATACCTCGGCGATGAACGGGTCGTGTTTGGCTCCGACTCGCTCTGGTACGGCAATCCGCAGTGGCAGATTGAGGCCCTGTGGCGCTTCGAGATCCCGGATGAGATTGCCGACCGGTGGGACTATCCAGAGCTAGATAAGGACGCCAAGCGAAAGATCCTTGGGCTCAACTCGGCTCGGCTGTATAAATTGCCCACGGGGAGAGAGGAAGACGAGGAGCATCACGAGCACGAGCGTGATCACGAGCACGAGCGCGAACACGAGCACGACCGCGAGGGCGAGGGACTGGGGGCCATCTACAAGCCAGTGCCTGCCAACTTCGAATCCCTCATCCCCAATTCGCTCAAGACGCTGTTGGAGTTTCCGGGTTTTACCAGCGACAACTTTTCCAAAATGAAAGCCGAGTATCTGGCGCAGGGCGGTGAGCCAAGCAATACCCGCTACGGCTGGATCCGGACTGAAGTCTAGCGCGAAGGCCGGGCGCACGACCCTGGCTCATGTGATCAACCTGAGCAGCCCTCCTCCCGCAAGAGGAGGGCTGCTTCGTTTGCCCCTACTCCCGGCCTCTCAATTTACTGAATCTATTCGACGTCAAGGTGGCTCAGATGCGGTGGGCAGCGATGGGCAGTGGTCTCTTTTGCCCGGTGGCAGTGTGCTCAAAGCCGGAGCACATTACCCTGTTCGCAAGGGGGGCCACGGGCGAGCTATTGTACAGGGAGTGGGAGAGGACAGGTTGGAGTGAGTTCTACTCCTTAGGCGTTCCCATGGTGCATCGTGACGCATCGCAGGGATCAGTGCCAGTGGGCTGGCTGTTTTCCGCGTGCAGTGGTGAGCCTGACCGCATCGATCTAGTTGCTGGAAGCCCCGATGGGGAACTGCTGCACATGGCCAGGACTGCAGGCGAGTGGGGTGCCTTCGAATGCCTTGGCGCGCCAGCCATGATGCGGGGCAGCATCGCCATTCCCCTTGGTCTTGCTGGCCCGCCTGCGGCGTGCAGCGGGAGACCAGGGCGGATCGACGTCTTCGTCACCGGGCACAGCGGCGAGCTGCTTCATACTTCGTCCGATGGCGGAGATTGGAGCCCATTTGAATCCCTGGGAGCCCTCACCGTGCGGGCTGCCGAGACACAACAGCCTCTCCCGCTATCCGGACCCCTCGCGGCATGTAGTTGTGGAACTGACCGGATGGGGGTCTTCATCCGCGGGCCCCTGGGCGACCTCAAGTTGAAGTGGTGGGACGGGACACGCTGGAGCGAGTTTGCCTCCCTGGGGTGGCCTCAAGTGCTAGACGAAATCTATCCCGCCGTCACAGTCGCCGTCCCCCTGACCGGCCCCCCCGCTGCGTGCAGTTGGGGCCCAGAACGGATGGATGTCTTCGCCAGGGGCCCAGATGGTGATCTGCTCCACAAGCGGTGGGACGGCCGTGTGTGGGGCCAGTTTGAATGCTTGGGGATGCCCACAGCTCGTGACCCAGAACCGAGATGTATTCCATTCACTGGGGCGGTAACCGCATGTACTTGGGGACCAAACCGCTTGGACGTGTTCGCCCGAGCGCTCGACGGAAACCTCTATCATGCCTGGTGGGATGGAAGCTGGGATCACGACTAAGCGTCGGGCCTGCCTCAACCACGGCGCTTTGCAGGTTACTTCGCGGGGACTTTCAGCGCCTTTTCCATCTCTTTGTGCTCGTTGTCATCTAGGAAGACAGCGGGCGGGCCAAGGCTCCCCTTTGCGGGCAGGTGGCGCATAAACGTAACCATGTACCACATCTCATCGTCTTTGAGGACACCATCCCATCCAGGCATGCCAGTGAAGCGGATACCATTTTCGATGATCCACTTCAGTTGGCCATCGGTGTAGGCCTGAATATCCTCTCCACCCAAGTCCGCCACCGGGGGAGACATTCGATCGGCGAAAGGAACACCGGTATTGTGGCCATCCAGTCCATGACAAACTTGGCAGTGGCGCTGGAAGTGCCGCCCGCCGATCTTCACTGCCTCCGGTGTGTCGGGCAAGGGATTCTTCCAATCCTTGCCGCCGATGGTGACCTTCTTCGCTTTCTTCGCAGCCAGAGTTTCCCATTTGCCGGGGCCGCTAACCTTGCAAGAGCTCAAAACCAGGATGCTGAAGAGGCCGAGCACGCCCAGAAGAACCTTCATCAACTCTCCTCCCGGAGCGCAACAAACTCGGGCGCGCCAGCCCGCAGCCAATCCCTTCCGCCTGTCGCAGGTTCCCAGCCTGAGCCTCGAGACAAAGGGGATGAGACGGATGCCTCGCCGGAATGCGCGGACCGCAACGGAAACTTTGCAACGGATATCCTGCTACGGCGTAACGATCACCTTCATCCGCATCTCGTTATGTCCGATCCCGCATTTGACGGTGCACTGTGCCTTGTACTCTCCCGGCTCGCTCGGGGCCTTCAGCGAAAACTCCTGGGTCCCTTCCTTCAGAAGCAAGTCCCAGCCTTCGTCTTCTAGACCAACGATGGTGAAGCTGTGCACCGTCCCATCTTTTCTCCACTCGCCCCCTCTTCGCGCTGTGATTCGCAGCAGGACCGGCTCGCCGGCCTTCAGCGTAATGACGGCTTTCTTCTGACCGGGCACCTTGAACTGGTTATCGCTGTCAGCAATGATCTCGATCAGCCGGCCATCGGCTGTA